>Ga0194053_10000094_pt1 | contig 65107 bp, 54 predicted proteins | sample SepL228m_MetaG_FD_161684 | JGI IMG/M metagenome (GOLD analysis project Ga0194053, IMG submission 161684) | Anoxic zone freshwater microbial communities from boreal shield lake in IISD Experimental Lakes Area, Ontario, Canada - Sep2016-L227-8m | ecosystem: Environmental > Aquatic > Freshwater >...
CCATCGGCGCCGTCGTCGTCATGGTTCGCCGCAACTCCAAGTCGTCCGTGTGATGAAAAAAAGCACCGGATTCATTTTCCCCACAGACACCCGTGCGTTTGGTTGGGCATGACGCCAAACGCACGGCGTGACTCGTGGCCGGGCGTTCGCCGCGCGACACGCGGCTGCTGCCTTCTTGAGGACATCCTGACGCCGCAAATAGTGGCATAGACGGTGTTTAAATCTCAGCACGCGCCTGCGGGTGGGCCGCGGTGAGCGGCTTTTCTACCGGTCGCATACCGGGATTGGCATTACGCCCGATTTCTCTGATAGGCCTCAAGGAAGTCCGCGGCAGAAATCGGGCAGGAAAAGTAGAACCCCTGCCCGGCTTGGATTCCCGCCGATCGGAGGGTCATAAACTGCTCTTCCGTTTCCACTCCTTCGGCGATCACCGTCAGATTCGACGACTGCAGGAGCGCGGTGACTCCCGCGAGCCACTCCGGAGTGGGGCAGGTCGGGCAGATCTGCGAAACGAGCGACCGGTCGAGCTTGAGGATGCTGAAGTTGCTCCGCGCCAGCACCGCCAGATTCGCTCCGCTGGCGAACGAGACATCGTCGAGCGCGACGCGAAGCCCCATGACCCAACTGTTGTTGATCGCCTCGACTCCCATCAGGTCCGGCACCCCGCGCTCCGTGATTTCCACGATCAGCTGGTTCATGAACTCGAACAGCCCGGCCTTCTTCGCCACATATTCCATCCCTCCCCGGCCCAGGATTTCCGGCGGCACGTTCATGCTCAGCTGCGCCTCCGGATTTTCGCGCAGCCAGCCCAGCATTTCTACCGCCAGCGTGTCGATCACCCAGTAGGTCACAAGCCCGGAAACCGGAGTGCCCTCAATCAGCGGAATGAAGTCCAGCGGCGCGACCACGCCGGCAGGCCTCCGCCACCGGACGAGCGCTTCGGCGCCGATCCAACGACCGTCGGCCAGCGAAATCGTGGGCAGGTATTCCAGAAAAAATTCCCCGGCATCCAGCCCCGCACGTATGGACTCGAAATCAATCATAGCTCCGAAGCCCCAAGATTCCCTGATTCCACCCGGATGACCGGAAGGTTGCAAGTTTTCCCGGCACCGGAACAGGAATTGCGATCAGAACGACGCACCAGCAAGAAATTCCGGTGTCTTCGCGTAAGTCCCTTCGCAAAAAATAAAACCCGCCTCCGTTTCCGGAAGCGGGCTTCAAGGTTTTGGCACCTGCCGACAAGCTAGGCGGGATCCGCCGGATGGCAAGCGCGGTTATTTTAGTTTTTCAGGCTGTTCCCGGTTGAAGTGAGGCAGGGTCGGGCGTAAGGCAGTTCATGGAAAATGCGTTGGCCGGGGAGAAGTCGCCGTATCTGCAGCAGCACAAGGGGAATCCGGTCGAGTGGCACGCTTGGGGCGAGGCGGCGTTTGCGTTGGCGCGGACGGAGAACAAGCCGGTGTTCCTATCGATCGGGTATTCGACCTGCCACTGGTGCCATGTGATGGCGCACGAGTCGTTTGAAAATCCGGAGATCGCTGCGCTGATGAACCGGGCGTTCGTGAATATCAAGGTGGACCGCGAGGAACGCCCCGATGTGGACCGCGTGTATATGGCATTCGTCCAGGCGACCACCGGCGGCGGCGGGTGGCCGATGAGCGTCTGGCTCACGCCGGATGGACACCCGTTTTTCGGCGGCACCTATTTTCCGCCGGAGGACCGCTACGGACGCGCGGGATTTCCGCAGATCGTCCGGCAGATCGACAACCTCTGGCGCGAAGACCGTGGCCGGATCGAGTCCGCGGCCGGGCGCGTGATGGGCGGGCTGCGCGAGTCTGCTGCGGCGCGTGGGGCGGGCGGGGCGCTTCACGTTGCATGGATCGAAGCCGCACACAGGGTTTTTGCACGGACATTCGATGTCCGGCACGGCGGGTTTGGCGGAGCTCCGAAATTCCCGCGTCCTGCGGCCCTGAATTTTCTCCTGCGCGGCGGCGGGGAGCCGCGGCGGATTGCGCTGGAGACGCTGCATGCGATGTCGCGCGGCGGGATACGGGACCATTTGGGCGGTGGGTTTCACAGGTATTCTGTCGATGCGTTCTGGCATGTCCCGCATTTTGAAAAAATGCTTTACGACCAGGCGCAGATCGCGGCCTCGCTCGCCGAGGCCTGGCAGATCACGAAGGATCCGTATTTTGAAACGACCCTGCGGAGCACGCTTGATTATGTGCTGAGAGATATGACCCATCCGGACGGCGGATTCTATTCCGCAGAGGACGCCGACAGCGCGATCGCGCACGGGAGCGGCGGGCACGCAGAGGGGGCGTTCTATGTTTGGACAAAACAGGAAATCATGGAGGCGCTCAGCCAGCAGGCGGCGGAGGAATTCTGCGCCCGCTACGGTGTTCAGGCAGAGGGAAACGCGCCCGACGGGAGCGACCCGCAAGGCGAGTTCGCCGGGAAAAACATCCTGCACGATGTGGGCGGAGCGGATTCCGCATCGCTCGCGGAGAGCCGCCGGATTCTTTTCGATCGCCGCACGAAGCGGCCGCGGCCGCACCTCGACGACAAGATCCTGACAGCGTGGAACGGCCTGATGATTTCGGCATTTGCGAAAGCGGGGGCGGCCTTCGGCGATGCGCGCTACATGGAAGCCGCGGCAAAGGCCGCGGAGTTCGTGCGGGCCAACCTCATGACCGGCGGCGATCTACTCCGTTCGTGGCGGGGCTCACCATCCGACATCCCGGGATTCGCGGAAGACCACGCATTCCTCATCCAGGGCCTGATCGATCTCTACGAAGCCGGCTTCGAGCTACAATGGCTGGAGCTGGCTGTGGCGCTGCAGAAGCGCCAGGACGAGTTGTTCCGGGACGGCGATTCCTATTTCAGCAGTCGGGACGGCGACCCGCTGGTGCCGCTTCGCCTGAAGGACGATTACGATGGGGCCGAGCCATCGGCCAATTCGATCAGCGCTTTGAACCTCCTGCGCCTGGGACGGATGCTCCACGATGAAGCGATGGAGGAGAGCGCACGGAAAATCCTCGCCGCGCACGCGCTTCAGATGGACCGTGCGCCGGAGGCGGTTCCGCAGATGCTCGTCGCCCTGGACCTCGCGCTCAAGCCACCGTCCCAGGCCATCGTCGCCGGAAGCCGGAACGAATCGAAGGCGCTGCTCTGCGTCCTCGCACAAACTTTCCGCCCCCACACGGGAACGATCCTCCTTGACTCGGCGGAGGCGGTGGAACTGTTTGCGCGTCACTCGCCCGCAGTGCGCGAAATGAAGCCGGTCGCCGGGAAGCCCGCGCTTTACGAGTGCGAGAATTTCACCTGTCAGGCTCCGGTGACCTCGCTCTAAAGCGGGATAGAACCCATCTGTGCTCTCGGGAGCCTGACGAAGAAGATGGTTCCCTCAACGGGAGTGGATGAAAAATCCACTTTGCCATCCAGGAACCGCTCGGTGAGCAGCTTCACGCTGTAGGTGCCGAGGCCGTGGCCGTGGCCCTTCGTGCTGAACGAGCGGTTGAAAATCTGGAGCTGGAATTCGCGCGGGATGCACGAGGCATTGTGCACAAAAAACTCGACTGTGTCGCTCGTCAGCGAGTGGCAGCCTACAGTCACCGTGCCACCTGGCAACGTTGCTTCGAGCGCGTTCTTCGCTAGATTTCCCAGCACCCGCAGGAGGAGCGCCATGTCCGTAAAAAATGGAATCTCCTCGCAGATCTCCGAAGCCTGGATCGTCTTCCCGTCGCAGGCTTCGTTTTTCAGATACAAGGAGATCGTCTTGGCGACAACAACCCTGCTGTTCGTCTTCCGCATCTGCACATGGAGTTCCCCGCGCTCCGCCGCGAGCAGGTCCCTCTGGGCCTGGATCTCGTCCACGAGCTGCTCGGAGAGACTGGAAATCACCTCCCGCAGTTCGCGCAACTCCCCCGGGGCCGAGTCCTCGATGATTTCGCTGATCGATTGAATCCCGCCGGCCGTGTTCAGCAGGTCGTGGAAAAAAATCTTTTCGAGCGCCTGGCGGCGTTTTTCATTGCTGATGTCCTGGAGAGAAAGGAACAGGAACCGCTCGTTGTCGAGCTCGAACGGACGGGTCCAGACGCTGAGGTCCAGAGGTGTTCCCCCGGTGAGTGTCATCCGGCATTCTTCGAGCGAGGATTCCCCGCGCAGTCCATGGAAAATGGCCAGGAAGGCGCCGCAAACCTTGCACGACTCCGCGTTGCCGCAGCCCCCGGGGGTTTCGCGGCTGTGCAGGCAACCGGCGGCCTCACCGGGGCGCTTGCCCAATAACTCGCTCGCATCGCGGACATGGAAAAAATCCGAGGCGGCCTGGTTGGCGAAGACGATCTGACGGTTGGAGTTGACGGCGAGGAGAATGTCCGGAATGGCATCGATCAAGCTCCGGATTTCCGTCCACGATCCGATTTTATCGGCCTGCGACTGGACGAGATCCAGAGGGGCTCGGAGATCCATGGAGGGAGTGTCACTCATCGCACTGCGCCGAGGGTAACCCCGACCCCTGCGGCAAACAACATAAAACCCTTTCGTTTTCGCGCGGAGCAGTCGGAAAAATTCCCGCTTGATTTTCCCCCGCGCCCGCCCGCATGCTGCCTCATGGAACCCACCGCACCTCATCTTCCGGGGGAATTGGACCGGTTGTTTTATCGTCCCTCCGACGAATTCTTCTTCTCCCACGCCGGGCTTTCCCTCACCTACGACGACGTTTCGCTGGCCACACTGTATTCCGAGATCCTCCCGAGGGACGCGAATTTCGAGACCGCGCTGGCGCCGGGGCTCTCGCTCCACCTTCCGGTTGTCTCAGCAGACATGGACACGGTCACCGAGTCGCGCATGGCGATCGCCCTCGCCCTGAACGGCGGGCTCGGGCTCATCCACTACAACATGCCGGCCCGCCAGCAGCTCTCCGAACTCACGCGGGTGAAGAACCACGTCCACGGGTTGATCCGCGAGCCGATCAAGGTCGCGCCCGACCAGCTCATCGGCGAAATTCTGGAGCTGATCGACGAGAAAAAATTCTCATTCAGCACGTTTCCGGTTGTCGATGCATCCGGCGTCCTGCTCGGCCTGCTGCCCGGCCACTGCGTGCGGCCGCGATTTGCGCCGCGGGCGGTGACGGAGGCGATGGTGCCGAGGTCCTCGGTGCTGACAATCCGGGAAGACGAACTGGGCGATGATCCGATCGCGCGGGCCGACCGGTTTTTCACCGAGCACATCGGCATCCACAAGCTGCTCGTGGTGGATTCGGAGGACCGGCTGCGCGGGCTCTTCACTCTGAGCGACATCGAGCGCATCACCCAGGAACGCCTGCTGCAGACAAAGCCGGCGCGCGATGGAAAATTCCGCCTGCTCTGCGGCGCTGCGGTGGGCGCCCCACGCGAGGCCTCCGGCGAGATTGATCGCAAGTCCCTTCTCGGACACGTGGAGGCGATGGTCGAGCGCGGGTTGGATGCCGTGGCCGTCTCGACCGCGCACGGGCACACGAGGGGGGTCGGGGATTCCGTCCGCCTGATCCGCGACGCCTTCCCGTCGCTTCCAATCATTGCCGGAAATGTGACGAGTGCGGCCGGCGTGGAGTTCCTCGCGGGCTGCGGAGCGAATACCGTAAAAGTCGGCCAGGGGCCGGGATCGATCTGCACGACGCGCGTGGTCGCAGGCGTGGGGATCCCCCAACTGACGGCCCTCTATGTCTGCTCAAAATCCGCCGCGCATTGCGGGGTCACGATCCTTGCCGACGGAGGCATCACAAAATCCGGAGACATCGTAAAGGCGCTCACTCTCGCGCACGCGGTCGTCTGCGGAAGCCTTCTGGCCGGCTGCCCCGAGGCCCCCGGGCAGATCATGGAGATCAACGGAAAATTCTACAAACAATACCGGGGAATGGGAAGTCATGCGGCAATGAAGGCCGGCAGCGCAGCCCGCTACGGGCACGCGAAGGACAGCGCACGCAAGTCCGCCGCCGAGGGAGTCGAGGCGCTGAAGGAAGTCTCCGCTCCCGCTGATGCCGTCCTCGCGCAGCTGGCCGGCGGGCTCCAGAGCGGCATGGGCTATCTTGGGGCGCCGACACTCGACGTCCTCCGCAAAAATGCCCGCTACACACGGATCACGGCTGCTGGCCTGAAGGAAAGCGCCCCGCACGACATCATCGAAGTGAAAACTGGAAACGAATAGCGTTTCCATGCTCCACGTCCGCTCACACAATTACCCGCTCCTCGTCCGCCGATGGGAGCGCGCCGCAGCCACCGCCGGTTTGGAGATGCGGGAGTTCGCGGAGAGCGGCGGGTTTCCGATCCATTGCCTCGCATCCGTGCCTTCGCGCGACGAGCGGCCTTCGCTCTACATTTCCGCTGGCATCCACGGGGACGAGGCGGCATCGACCGAAGGCTTGATCAACTGGGTTGAAAAAAACCCGCGCCTGATCCCGAAATTCCGCACGCTGATTTTCCCGTGCCTGAACCCTTGGGGCCTTGTCAACAACTGCCGCCTGGACCCGCGCGGCCGGGATCTCAACCGGTGCTTCAACAAGAGCCGGGTCCCTCAGATCCGGGCACAGGTGAAAATCCTCGCGCACTCGCGATTCGACCTCGCGCTCATGCTCCACGAGGATTTTGACGCCCATGGGGTCTATGTTTACGAAGTTTCTGGCAGGCGTCCATTTTGGGCGGAGAAATTTCTGGAAGCCACCGCCGCCCACCTGCCGCACGACCCGCGCCGGAGCATCGAAGGTCGCCGGGCGAGGAACGGGATCGTGCGCCGCAAAATCACACCCGACCTGATGCCCGACTGGCCCGAGGCGTTCCTTCTCCATTTCGCCCACGCCTCGCGCACGTTTACGATTGAGACACCGTCGGAGTTTGCCATCGACGCCCGGGTGGCCGCCCAAGAGGCGGTCCTGGATGTCGCCGCGCAATTATGCCTCGTGTCTCAGCGAGACCCAGCGGGGAATTGAGTGCATTTTAAGTGACACCCCGATCCAGCGATTGAAGAATTTGTGAAGGGATTACAAGGCGATCAGGAAAGCAACCGTGTTTTCACGGGTGTCCGGCCTTCGCTGGTTTCAAGGAGATGGTGTCGAGATACAAAACCGTCTCGACCGAGTCCGGGTTGTTGAGGTCGCCGCCTTCAAGGTCGAAGGAAACGCGGACGTGGTCGGCCTCTGCCGGCGCGGGAAGGTTGGTGGAAAACTCCTCGTAGAAGCCATCCTTCCCCGCGGAATCGGCAAACGAGATCCACAGACTTGATCCGATCGCTTGGTTCGACGCGTCCAGCCACTCGATGTGGTAACGCGGCGCGACGGTTGGGAAAAATCCGGTCGGGCTTGTCGAGAAGAACGACAGCGTGTAACTAGCGCCCGGGGTGATCGAGCCAGGTCGTGTCACCTGCTCCACAGCGACCCGGCCGGGCCCTGTCCCCGGCCCCCCGTCGTCCTTTTGGCCGTTGTCTGTGGTGACCTTGAAGATAAGGTGGATTTTCCCCTCTTGGGGTGCCGTTTTTGAGAGCGATACCCCGCTTGTGCCGAAACCCACTGTATTCTGCCATCCCTCGGGAGATCCCAGTTCATCGTCCTCAAACCCGCCGTTCGTGAGGATCTGATCTCCGGCATGGGCGGTGAGGCAAAGGCCGAGAAGGAGGAGAAAAATTCGTTTCATGGGAAAACGGGTGGAAATCCGGAGGTGAGGAAATCCGAAACCGTAGCCGGGGTGCGGCTCCTGGAAAAGTGAATTGGTGACTTTACGTAAAGATGCCGGCGGCCGTTGACATGGGCAGGCGGCATTTGTTTCAATAGCGAGGGCGGACACCGACGTTTCGCGCCAAAAAAATGCCTGAACTACCCTCGATCCGTTCCCTCGCCAAGAAAGCGGGGGTCTCCACCGCCACGGTATCGATGGCTCTGCGCAACCACCCCCGGATCAGTTCGGAAGTGCGCGCCAGAATCCAGCGGCTTGCCTCACGGGAAGGCTATACCGGAAACCCCTTGGTCGCGAATCTTCTCACCCAGTTGAGATTGAGCAAGACGGCCACCTACCAAAGCACATTGGGGCTGCTGTTTTTCGGCGACTCACCGGCGCTGCTGAAGGATTCCCACACATTCCGCGACTGGGTGATAGGCTGCGAGGGGCGTGCAAAATCCCTGGGCTATGGAATGGACTATTTTTTTCTCGGCGACCCCGACATTTCGCCGCAGCGGCTCGCGAAAATCCTTGAAGCGAGGAACATCAGGGGCCTGATCGTGTTCGGCCTTTTTGAAGGGAACGTCATCCCGAAGGAATTTGATCTCCTTTGGAAACACCATGCGGCAACGGTCATCGGTTCCCACTCCGTCAGGCCTCCGCTTTCGTGGGTTTCCAACGACCAGTTTTCGACGGCAGCTTATGCCGTGGAGGAACTCTTCCGTCTGGGCTACCGGCGACCGGCGCTTTGCTTGAATGCAAATATCGATGCCAGGGTGGACTTCCGCTTTTCAGGAGGCTTCCATGTCGCGCTCGGCAAACTGGGCCTCAAGGACCCTGTTCCCGTTTTCAGCATCGATGGGGGCGCGAGGAAGCGGTTTGAAAGCTGGGTCAAAAAGCACCGCCCCGATGTCATCCTCACGATTGAGCCGGGAATCAAGCCGTGGGTGGAAGCCCTCGGGATGCGCGTTCCCAAGGACATCGGGCTGGTGAATCTGGACAATGTTCTGGATGAGGACAATTGGGCAGGAATGCTCCAGAACAACCAAAATATCGGCTCAGCCGCCGTGGATGTCGTCGTCGGCCAGATCAACCGCAACGAGATGGAAATTCCTCCCTTTCAAAAATGTGTGCTCGTCAGCAGCACGTGGAAGCACGGGAAAACGATCCGGGCGGCCGCCGCATGGAAACCGTCCGGCGGAAAGGTTAACCGGTAACCTTCCGCTGGGTTGAGCCGGCTGCTGCTCGTGCTAGCGTGTATTTATCCGCTCCGGTTTTCGTCGTGCCTCCTCGGATTCCCTGACGTTATGAATGCTATCACCCGGTTACTGCTCGCATCCGCCCTCATCGCAACGGCAGCCATGTCGACCCTAGCGGAAAACGGAACTCCCGCCTGCCTTTATGTGCCCGGCGCATATCAGGGATGGAAACCCGCGGAGGCTCCGACCCTCAATCCCGTGCCCGATTCGGAAGGGAAATACGAGGGCTACGTGAATATTTCGGGGGCCGGGCTGCAATATTTCAAATTCACGAGCGCCCCGGACTGGACGCACGTCAATTACGGAAACGGCGGCGGCAATGTCTTCGACACGGATGGCAAGGCGGCAGGTCTCGCGGTCCCCGAGGGCGGATATTATGAATTGACCGCCGACCTGAACGCCAACAAGTGGACCGCTACTAAAACCGAATGGAGCATTGTCGGCGACGCCACGCCCGGCGGATGGGAGAAGGATACCCCGATGGTCTACGACCCGGAGAAGCAGATTTGGACGGCCACCGTGGATCTGAAAAAAGCGGGCTCGTTCAAATTCAGAGCCAACGGCGCATGGAAGATCGACTTCGGAATCGATGGGGCAGGTCATCTCCAGTATGTCGATAATCCGTTTCTCAGTTACAACCCGAACCTAAGAGATCTCACCGTCCCCGCCGACGGAAAATATACGGTGACGCTCGATCTGCATGTTTCTGGGGACTACGCCTACACGCTGCAGCCGGCTGCGGCCCCCTGAGGAAACGGCATGCGCCCCCCGATGAATTTCAAGTCCACGTCCGGGTTGCTTCTCCTGATAATCGCTATGGCTGCCTGCCAAAAAAACAAACCCGCCACGACAGGCGCGGACTGTCCCTGGACCACCTACGAGGCCGAGGCGGGAAAGACGAATGGCACCGTGCACGGGCCATCGTGGGAATACCTGACTGCGGAGTCCGAGGCATCCGGAAGGAGCTTTGTGAAGCTCGATGCAGACGGCCAATACGTCGAGATCACGGCCACCAAACCGGCCAACACGATCGTCGTCCGGTATTGCATCCCCGACGCGCCGGGCGGCGGCGGAACCGATGCGACGCTCGGGCTGTATCTCAACGGAAAGCCGGAGAAGCCGCTGACTCTCACCTCGCGGTATTCGTGGATCTACGGCGACTTCCCGTGGTCGAACAATCCGGCAAAGGGGAAGGCTCACCACTTCTTTGACGAATGCCACGCGATCATCAGCAATGTGTCACCCGGAGACGTGATCCGGCTGCAAAAGAATCCTTCCGACAAGTCCGCCTATTACCTCATCGACCTGGTCGAATTGGAGCAAATCGCCCCGCCGCTCCCGCGTCCTGCGGACAGCCTTTCGATTGCTGATTTCGGAGCCGTGCCGAATGACGGGAAGAACTCGGCTCCCGCTCTGCTCAAGTGCCTCGAGGCCGCCAGGACGCAGGGGAAATCCGTCTGGATTCCGGAGGGCGAATTCCGGCTCGACGGCCCGAGGATCTCCGTGGGAAACGTGAAGGTCCGTGGAGCGGGTATGTGGTATTCGAAGCTTGCGGGTTCCTCGCCGATGTTTGCGGGAACCGGGGAGCCGGTCGAGTTTTTCGACCTCGCGATCTTCGGCGGGATCGACCACCGGAACGATTCCTCGCCCGACAACGCGTTCGACGGAAATCTTGGAAAAGGATCGCTCTTCCAGAACCTCTGGATCGAACATGTGAAATGCGGGTTCTGGACGACGCGCGGCACGGAATCCATGCGAGTGCAGGGCTGCCGGATCCGCAACACCATGGCCGACGGGCTGAACTTCTGCGGCGGCACGAGCCATTCGGTCGTCGAGCAATGCCACCTCAGAAACACCGGCGACGACGCGCTGGCCACATGGTCGCCAAACGGCAACGGGACAGCCCGGATAGCCTGCGTGCAAAACAGTTTTCTCAACAACACGATCGAGCTCCCGTGGCTGGCCAACGGAATCGCGTTTTATGGCGGGACCGACCACCTCGCCGCCCGCAACAAGATCGCCGGAACGGTTTCATCCGGTGCCGGCATCCTGATCAGCTCCGGGTTCGAAGCCGTGCCATTTTCTGGAACGATCCGGGTCGAGGACAACTCGGTCATGGATACCGGCGGGGACTGCTACATCGGCGAAACCGTGGGCGGGCTCTGGATCCATGCGAAGGACTCCGATATCCAAGCGACGATCTCGGTGTCCGACCTCCGCATCTCGGACTCGCGCCATTCCGCGATCACGGTCATCGGCCCGAAAAAAGTGAGCCGCGCGGATCTGGCCGATGTCTGGATCGACGGGGCCGGCGAATACGGGATCGACATCAAGGGGAAGGCCTCGGGCTCGCTCCACGCCTCCGGACTCCACATCGCAAACACCCGCCTCGGCCCGGTCCACAACGGAAGCGCCGGACAATTCCAGCTCGACATCGCTGCACCACCAAACTGAGTGAACCTATAAACCGCTAAATCGTAAGCAGAGCATGTGCAAATGCCGCCATTCAGCCCGCAGGTGAGTGTTTGGCCTGCAACGCGCTGTCAATTTGTGGCTGTTAGTGAAGGTTAGTTGTTCAACCGTAGAATTTATTGTGAAAAGAAAACCGGTCCTGAGTTTCTGGCAGCTCTGGAACATGAGCTTCGGCTACATCGGCATCCAATTCGGGTTCGCCCTGCAGAACAGCAACCTGAGCCGGATTTTTGAAACGCTCGGCGCGAAGCAGGACGACATCCCGGCGCTCTGGATCGCCGCGCCGCTGTCCGGGCTGATTATCCAGCCAATCATCGGCTACATGAGCGACAGGACGTGGAACCGGCTCGGCCGCCGCAAGCCGTATTTTCTGACCGGCGCGATCCTCGCGTCGCTCGCCCTGCTCGTGATGCCGAACTCTCCGGCGGTGTGGGTCGCGGCGGGCATGCTGTGGATGCTCGACGCCTCGATCAACATCACCATGGAGCCGATGCGGGCGTTCGTCGGCGACATGCTTTCGGACGAGCAGCGGACCCAGGGTTTTGCCGTCCAGACATTCTTCATCGGTGCGGCCTCGATCGTCGGCTCGCTTCTGCCTTACCTTCTCACGAACGTCCTCGGCATAGCCAACACGGCCGAAGCGGGGCTCATCCCGCCGTCCGTGCGCTGGGCGTTCTACGCGGGCGGGGCGATCTTCATCTCCACCGTTTTGTGGACGATCTTTTCGACAAAAGAATATTCGCCGGAGGAGCAGGAGGCGTTCAGCGCGCACGAAGACGGCGCGGCCTCCATCGAAGGCGGAGCGCTCACGCTCGACGCCGGAAAATACCGCTCTTTTGGGTTGGCCCTCGTGGTTGCCGGCGTGATCTTCACCTGGATGGTAAACCGCCTCGCCTGGGACCGGGCGCTCTATATCCTGTCGGTCGGCATCGCGGCCTACGGGGCTTTGCAATGGCTCGCCGCACGGCTTTACACCGCCGGAAAAAAGCGTGGGCTGGTCGAGATCGTTTACGACTTGAACAACATGCCGCAGACGATGCGGCAACTTGCCGTGGTCGCGCTTTTCACCTGGTTTGCGATGTTCGCCTGGTTCATCTACTGCACGCCCGCGATCACCAGCTACCATTTCGGAACCAGCGATCCGCTTTCCAAAGCCTACAACGTCGGCGCGGACTGGGTGGGCGTGATGAATTCCGTCTATAACGGGGTTGCCGCGCTCGTGGCGTTCGCGCTCCCCGTGATCGCGCGGAGGACCAGCCGTGTGACCACCCATGTGATCTGCCTGTTCTGCGGGGGCCTCGGCATGATGTCCCTGCATGTTTTCAAGGACCCGCACCTGCTGTTCCTCTCGATGGCCGGCCTCGGCATCGCCTGGGCCGGACTGCTCACCATGCCCTACGCCATCCTCAGCAGCGTCGTGCCGCACCGGAAGATGGGCGTCTATATGGGCATGTTCAATTTCTTCCTCGTCATCCCGCAAATCCTCGCAGCCGCAACCATGGGCCTGATGCTCCGGAACTGGTTCGGCGGACAGTCCATCGCCATGATGGTCGTCGGTGGCGCATCGCTGATCGTCGCGGCCATCCTCATGATGTTCGTGAAGGACAGCGGGAGAGAAGGACAGCCTTGACGGTCTCCCCGGAACCCTCTGTTTTTCGGTTCCTCTGAAGTGTCGAGCCGACTTCCACCAGCGGGATCAGGCTCCGGAGGTGCCCGCCCATGTGCGCATGCTCAAGTTGCCGGCTTACAGCCCTGAACTCAACTCTCTTAAATTAACTCTGGGAAAGCGAAGATGCCATCTGCAACCGTCTATGACCGGCGTTCTGGCGTGATACTGGTGGGACGCTGCGTCGTGTAATCGGCATGACAGAGTTTACAGCGAGCTTGTCCCGTATGGAGGCGGTATCGAGCTGCGGGTTGTTGGTGTCGGTCGAGACCGATTCCGGGGCCGAGGCGTTGAGGTAGGCCCCTGAGTTTGCGGCCGATGCTCAGGCTGCCCGGCCACCACTCACTCCGCTGCCAAGAGCAGAAGGAAAAGAAGGTTAAATCAGAAGCGGGTCACTGTCCGTGTGTCTCTTGAAAAGTCTGAGACTCAAAGAGCTCGTGTTCCGAGTAAGGAGTCGTCCGTGGCACCCCCGCCAGATAGCCTTGGACATAACCCACGCCCATCTTGGCCAGCAGGTCGAAAACCGGTCGCGATTCCACATACTCCGCGACGAGCGGGATATTCAAAGCGGATGCCAAAGCCTGCACCGCCCGGACGACAGCCTGGTTGAATGGGTCGGCATCGAGGTTGCGCACGAATGTGCCCTCGACCTTGATCATGTCGATCGGGAGCGACTTGAGGTAGTTCATGGACGAGGTGCCGGTCCCGAAGTCGTCGAGCGCGAACCGGAACCCGCGCTTCCGGAGCGCGGTCATCACCGACTGCGCCTGGAGGAGGTTGGAAATTACCTCGTTCTCGGTCAGCTCGAAAATAATCCGCTCCGGCCCCACGGAATGATTCGCGAGCGTGGCCTCCACGAAATCCGCGAAGTCCCCATCGGCAAAGGAACTCCCGGAGATGTTGATGGAAAGGTGAGCTTCCGGCCTCTCGACAAGCGATTCCACCGCCTGCCCGATCACAAACCTGTCGAGCTTCGCGGTCTGTCCGGACCTCTGGACCGAACTCATGAATGCCGCCGGATGCACGGGAGGAAAATCCGGGCGGTCCGCGAGGCGGAGCAAAACCTCATGGCATAAAATCGAGCGGCCGACAGTCGCGACGACCGGCTGGAAGTAAATCCCGAGTGTGCCATCCTTCATGGCATTCTTGATCCGGGACGACCAGTCGTTGTCCGCGACCAGCGCCTCGAGCGCCCCGCCGGTCTCCCGGTAAAGCTCCACGCGGTTCCTGCCCCCGGCTTTCGCGGCATAACAGGCGGCATCCGCCACGCCGAGGATGTCAGGCGATTCCTTCGACCCGTCGATGGGGGCGACTCCGATCGAGGCCCCGACACGGAATGTGCGCCCCTCCTCGGCAAACACCAGATTTTCGATATGGTCGCGCAATCCCTCCCCGATGTTCAGGGCGTCCGAGACCGGACAATCCGGCAGAACGATGACGAATTCATCGCCGCCGAACCGCACCAGAATATCCTCCGCCCGGACCGTGCTGCGGAGGATATCCGCCACCGTGAGCAGCAGCCGGTCCCCCGCCTCATGGCCGAGCGTGTCATTGACGACCTTGAAGTTGTCGAGATCGATGTAGAGCAGCGCGCCCGGTCGCCCGGCCCTCGCCTCGGCCACCGCTTCACCCACCGCCAGCGGAAGCCGCCGCCGGTTGAAGAGCTTCGTCAGCGGATCGTGATCGGCGAGGAACTCCAGGTCGTTTTCCAGCCGCCGGCGCTCCGCAATGTCCTTCACAGCGGCTTCGGCGACAGCCAGACGGACATCGAGAAGCCCCGGATGATACGGCTTCCCGATGTAGTCATCCGCACCGGCATCCAGGATCTCCTTGAGGTCGTCGGGACGGTTGTTCCCCGTGCCGACGAGAACGTAGTAAAACTTCCCGCGCGGGTGTTGGCGCAGGAGGCGGCTGAAATCCAGCCCGTTCATTCCAGGAAGCTGGATGTCCAGAACGATGAGCGGAAAAAATGCCTGTCCGAGAAGGTCGCGGGCCTGCTCGGCGGATTCGCATCCGTGGACATCGTGCCCGCGCGCCCGGATCATCCGTTCGAGGAGAAGCCTTGTCGGCCGGTCATCCTCGACCACCAGCACTTTGAGTGAGGTTCCCGGCAAATCGACGGGGTCGGCCAGTTCCAGGGATTCCTTTGAGGCGACCGGATGCATCATCGCACGAATCATCATGCCCGTATCCGCAAAAAGCAAGTGCGTTGCCTCGGTGGAAAGAATGCACATTGAAAATCGCAAGGGGACCGTTACGTTTCCAGCGATGTCACTTGAACGCATCCTGCTTGCCACGCAGGGCTACTTGGAATTGGAAATGCCCGACGAGGCCATCGCCGAACTGGATTCTCTGGGCGCCAGAGACCGCGACCGCGAGGAGGTCCTCCAACTCAGGCTTTTCGTGTTCATGCGCGGACGTCTCTGGTCCCGGGCACTGGACGTCTGCGAGCGGTTGCGGCGGATTTTCCCGGAAGGTTCGACGGGATACATCCATGGCGCGTTCTGTCTGCACGAGCTCGGGCGCACGGCGGAGGCCAGAGAGATCCTCCTGAGCGGGCCGCCCAGCCTTGCCCGCGAGGCGACCTACTTTTACAATTTGGGATGCTACGATGCCGTGCTCGGAAACCTCGCGGAAGCGACCGCTTCCCTGCGTGCGAGTTTTGAAATGGACAGCAAGTTCCGCGAGCTCGCCAAATACGACCCCGATCTCAAATCCCTGAGCGGGCTCCTGTAATCCCGTGCCTCTTGTCTCCCGCGTTCGATCGGCTTTCGAGGCCAATTTTTCGCGCGGCTGCGAAGCCGGTGCCGCGGTTTCCGTCTGGCAAGACGGGCAGGAGATCATCTCCCTCTGCGGCGGGTTTCGCGATGCGGCCCGGCAGATCCCCTGGCAGCAGGATACCCTGGTGCTGATCTGGTCCGCCACGAAGGGAATGGCCTCCGCCTGCACGCTCCATGCGCTCGACTCCGCAGGCCTCAGCCCGGATACGACGGTGTCGGAAGTCTGGCCGGAATTCGGCGGCGGAGGAAAAGCGGGTATCACGATCGGGCAAGTGCTTTCGCACAGCGCAGGGCTGGGGGCTTTGGACCGGACGGACCTTTCGGTCCTCGACCACGGGGATGTGGTCCGTGCGATTGAGGAGCAGGAGCCGTTTCGGGACGCGGTCGGTGGCCCCGGCTATGGGCCGCGCACATTCGTGTTTCTTGCCGATGAAATCGTCCGCCGCCTGAATGGGGGAATCCCGCTCGGGAGCTATTGGCGCGCGCAATTTGCGGAGCCGCTCGGCCTCGACCTTTGGATCGGTCTTCCCGAGAACCTCCACCATCGCGCCGCTTCGATGCTTCCGGCGAAAACCGCAACCGCCGACGGCAACGACGCCTTTCTCGAGGCGCTGGCGGAGCCGGGCTCCCTGACGAAGAGGGCCTTCTCCTCGCCGGGCGGTCTCCTGGCGGTCTCTGCCATGAATACGCCCGCCGCAAGGTCCGCGTCCATCCCCTCGATGGGCGGCATTGGCTCGGCTTCCTCGCTGGCAAAATTCTACGCGATGCTCGCGCTCGGCGGAGTTTGGCGGGGCCGTAGGCTGCTCGGTGAAAATTCTATCGCATGGATGACCACCCGTTTGTCCCAGGGCTTCGACCAAGTCCTCCGACTCGACACTTCGTTTTCCGCAGGCTTCATGATGGACCCGATCGATCGTTCCGGAAAAAAAATCCGGTCATTGCTCGGGCCGTCGCTCCGGGCCTTCGGCCACCCCGGCGCCGGCGGGAGTCTCGGCTTCGCGGACCCCGAAAACGGGATCGGATTCGGCTATGTCATGAACCAGATGGAGGCGGGAGTGCTGCCTGGAGAGCGCGCCCGGGCGCTCGTGGATAGCCTCTACGCATCCGCCGGTTGACCCGGCGAAAAAGCATGATCCTTCGGCCCGCCCAGTGAGATCGGGCTTTTTCCCGACCGGGAATTCTGAGAGAAGAACCCCATGCCCTTGAACAAAAGCATCGGGACGCGGGTCTTCGGGCTGGCCCTCCTCCTGCTCACCCTCACGATCGCGCTGGTCGGGTTTCTGCTCTGGCAGGTCGCACGCTTGCAGGAGGAGCTCCAGTTGCTCACGCACCGCAATATCCCGCTGGCCAGCTCGCTCTCGCGTCTGGATGAGTTCGGCCTGCGGCGACGGCTCGCGTTCGAGCGCATGTTCGGCGCGCTCAATCTCAACCCGCCGAACGAACAGATCCTCGCGGAGGCACAGACGAACTACGAAATTTTCACCCGGAAGCTGAACGGAGAGTTCGAGACCGCGGAGTCGCTTCTGGCGGATGTAGGGGAGCAGGAGGTCAGGAACGCGGAGCTGGGAGGGTTCTCGGAGCTCCTCAAGCAGGTCAAGGCGGCTTACGGGCCGATCACCGCCCGGCAGCAGGAGGCGCTGGAACTCCAGCGCAATGGTGACCACGAGCACGCAAACTTCCTGCTGAACGGCCTGAACGACCTGCAGGCCCTCGTCCAATCCCAGCGCGCCCAGCTCCAGAACGCGTCGGCCCATCACGTGGAAAAGCTCGCGAAGGAGGCGCTCGGACGCCAGGGCCGGATCACGTCGCTCAGCATCGCCGCCACGGCGTCCACCGTCCTCCTCGGCCTGCTCATCGCGGCCTGGGTGACACGGGGTCTGGTGCGTCCGGTCAGGCGGCTCATCGGGGCGATGCGCGACGTGCAGGAGGGCCGGCTCGATCTGGAGCTGCCAGTGATCGGCAACGACGAGATCGGCGCGCTCACCTCGTCGTTCAACTTCTTTGTCCGGGAGCTCCGCTCGAAGGCGGAGATGAAGGAGACATTCGGCAAATACGTGGACCCGCGCATCCTTGATCGGGTTCTCAAAACGGCAGGATCGGTCGAAGGAGACGGAGACCGCCAGGTCATGACCGTGGGCTTTGGGGATCTCGTGGGCTTCACGGGCAGCTCCGAGCGGCTGACCCCCGCCAGCATGGTGCGCATGCTGAACCGGCATTTCGGGCTGCAGGCCGACGCGATCCAGGAACACCTGGGAATCGTGGACAAATTCATCGGCGATGCGGTCATGGCATTCTGGGGGCCTCCGTTCGTTTCGCCAGCCGAGCACGCCGCGCTCGCCTGCCGCTCGGCGCTCGCCCAGATCGCGGCGCTCGACGTCCTGCGAGCCGAGCTGCCCGAGCTTACCGGGTTGCGCCGTGACGCGCCCGGGATCGACCTCCGCATCGGCCTCGCGTCCGGCGAGGTGATTGTCGGCAACCTCGGCGCCGACCATACCAGGAACTACACCGTCATCGGCGACACCGTGAACATCGCCTCGCGCATCGAGTCGGCCAACCGGATCTACGGCACTCACATCCTCGTAAGCGATTCGGTCGCGCTCGCCGTCGCGGCCGAATTCGAACTTCGCGAGATCGATTCGATCACGGTCAAAGGCCGGCAGGATCATGTCCGCATCTTCGAACTCCTCGGGCCGAAAGGCTGCCTCGGCAATGAAGAGCTCCTCGCCCGCGACAGCTACGCGGAGGGCCTCCTCGCCTATCGGACGGGAGACTGGGATGCCGCGTGGGCCGGCTTCAAAAAGTGCCTCGAATCCCGACCGGACGAGCGAGCCACTCAAGTCATGCTCGAACGAATCGCGGACCTGAGATCGCGCCCGCCCGAAGCGGCATGGGATGGCGTCTGGAAGATGACCAGCAAGTAGGACGCATCGCTCATGGTATTGATGAGCGGCGCATGCTTGCGAATTTAGCGACGGTCGCAGACCGCCACGACAGCAAAGTGTGAGATATCCGGGGTGGGTGCCGGGTGAATTTCAGCCCTCGGCGGGATGAGCGGTCACAGCCTTGATCCACTCGTGGGACATCAGCGCATGTCCGGCGAGGCTCGGGTGAACGCCGTCCGGAGTCCAGAAGGCGGGCGGCTGGAGGACTGCTCGCGCGGCGAAGATCCCGTCGAAAGGAACGAAAACCGCTGCGAACTCGCGGGCGAGTTTCCGCGCGACATGGATCTTGGGGTCGATGTCCTCCCTCCACGCCTCGCGGTCCGGCGGACAGGGCAGCACAAACGGTTCGCAGATGATGATTCCGATCTTTTGTTTGCGCGAGCGCCCGAGGATATCCCGGAAGTGTTTTTCGAAAACGTCCACGGGGGTAGGGTCGTTGGAATCGAACCTGCGCCAGCAATCGTTGACGCCGATGAGGATCGAAACCCAGTCCGGCTTGAGGTCCAGACAATCCTCCTGCCAGCGGCCTGCGAGATCGACCGCCCGGTTGCCGGAGTTGCCCTTGTTGACAAATGTGAGACCGAGTCCGGGATGGAGGGCCTGCATCTGCGAAGCGGCCATCATGGCGTAGCCGCCGCCCAGACCGTTCGCGTCTTCACGGTTGCGGCCCGCATCTGTGATGCTGTCGCCTTGGAACAAAATTTTCTGACCGGGTTGGAATAGCATATTTTTATCCTGCTAGTGCGATCCGGACGATGCAATGCGAACTTTCAAAGCCGGCCGGATTTCAGCGCAATCGCCAAGGAGAACTCCTACGAAGCATATGGTATGCGGGCTACAGCGCCGACAGAACTTTACGCATGGAGTCCACGCACGCTTTCAAAGCGGCGTCCGGCTGCTCGACATCCGCCTCGTATTCGATGACCGCCATGCCGTCGAAGCCATCCGCGAGAAGGGCTTTCGAGAAGGCAGGAAGGTCGAGCGTTCCGGTCCCGACAATCACATCTTTCCACTGGGCGTTCGGTTCGAAGACAAAATCTTTGAAGTGAATTCCGGTGATGCGTTTGCCGAATTTTGAGACCCAGGCAACCGGGTTTCCGTGCCAGGGGCCGGTTTGCATCGCCCATGCGGTGTCGATGCAGACGCCGATCTCGGGCCCGCCGAGTCCGGTGAGGTGGTCGAGCACGTCCAGCGAGCCGCCGAACATGTAGCCGCCGTGGCAGTGGATGCCGACCCGGATTCCGAATTCGCGGGACCAGGCGCGGACTTTCGGGATGGCGTTGAGGTAGGTCCCGATCTGGAAATGTGTGGAGATGTGCTTGGCTCCGGCTGCGGCCGCGCATTCAAACCATTGTTTCTCGCTCTCGGCACCGGAGAATGTCTGCACGCCGATGGATACGATCTGCACGCCGGCATCGGCGTAGGTGCGGACGACGTCGCCGAATTTATCCGGCGCGTTGAAGTCCGCGTGGACGCCGCAGAGCTCGATTTTGTCGAGGCCGATCCCGCGGACTTTTGCCGCGACGGTGGAGTTGTCTTTGAAGTGACGGAAGCAATAGCTCTGGACGCCGAGGTTTTTTTCGATGTGGTTCATGGATTTGTGGATGGGTTAAAGTTTGACGGAGCCGCCGGTGCGGGCGGATTCGGCGAGGGCGTCGAGGATGCGCTGGACGACGAGTGCCTGCTCCATGGTGACACAGAGGTCTTCGGTGCCGTGGATGTGATTGATGAAATTATGGAAGCGGTCTTTGTGCGGGAAGGGGATCGCCACCTTGGAATTTTCGACCGCGTAGTGCGCTCCGAGGGTGTCGTCCCTGCGGAAGACCTTGTTCGCGTAAACATGTCCGCCCGCCTCGGTTCCAAACAACTCGACCTCGACACGGTCGTTCGCTTCCGCATGCCGAGCCCAGGTCACGTCGAGCGAAACTGAGCATCCGTTGGAGAATTTAATCAGACCGCTCGCGAAGTCCTCGACCTCGAAGGGCACGCCGGAGTTCTCCGACTTGCCCCATCCGCCGTGGCCGAGGCCGCGGTTGCCGAATTTCGTGTAGGTCGCCCCGTAGGCGCTCACGGGCTCGAAGTTGTCGATGACATACAGGCAGAGATCGAGCACATGAACCCCGATATCGTACAGGCATCCGCCGCCCGCCAGATCCCGGCTGCCGAACCATGTTCCCATTTTTGGAATTCCGGAACGCCGGAGCCAGCAGGCCTTGGCATGGTAAATCTCCCCGAACACGCCCGTGCCAGCCAGCACTCGGAAAGCCTGGCTGTTCTCCTCGAAACGCTGGTTCATGCCGATCGTCAGCACGCGGCCCGATTTCCGCGCAGCTTCCACCGCGCGCTCGGCTTCGCCGGCATTGAGCGCAAACGGCTTTTCCAGAATCACGTGCTTTCCAGCTTCCAGCGCCTGAATCGCGAGCGGGACATGGAATTTGTTCGGGACAGCGACATAGACCGCATCGACGGCCGGATCGGCCAGCAGCTCTTCCGCGGTCGAATACGCGCCGGGAATCTCGAAGGTCTTGCAGAGTTCGGCAAGGCGTTCGGCATGGGGATCGTGCGCCGCGACCACGCGTCCAAGCGGGTGGGACTGGACCGCTTTTGCCGCCCAGTGAGAGATGGCGCCGGCACCGATAAAACCGAAAGAGATGGGATTCATTGCAAAAAAATATGGAGAAATCAGTAAATAGGCTTTCACTAGAGTTGATCAACCAACGATCATTGTAAAAAACTAGGATTCTCTATGAAAAAAGAATTTCCCGACCCGTTCGCAGGTGCCAGGAACGTGTGGCGTCCATGGCTCTGGCTAATGGTTCTTGCCGTCGGGTCTCTGCACGCGGCTGAGGTCCCCCGCCCGGTGATCCGGGATTTCATCGGCCTCAACGGGCACACCGTGCAGTTCAAGCCGGATCTCTATCAGCCCGTTTGCCGCTTCGTCCGCGATTACCATCCCGTCGCATGGGATCTCGAAAAGGAGACCGCAGAGCCAGCCCCCTTCCCCTTTGCCAGAAATAAGGTGGATTGGAGCAAAGTCTATGGTTCGTGGAAAGACCGTGGCTGGACCACAGATGCCTGCCTGATGTTCGAGACCATTCCGCTTGCCGGTTGGAACGACTTGGAAAAAGACGCCGGCGCCTATGGCTTCGCTTTTGCGCGCGAGTTCGGACCCTCTGGAAATCGGAGGCTTGTCGAGTCGGTGGAAATCGGCAACGAACCCGGCAAATGGAGCGACGCGGACTACGCCCGCATGTTCCAAGCCATGGCAGGCGGAGTCCGTGCGGGCGACCCGCTGATGAAAATTGCCACCTGCAACCTCAGCGTCGGAAAAAGCGGCGACTACGAGAAGAGCGCGGAATGCATCGCGAAGCATCCCGAACTTGTCGATGTGCTGACGATCCACACCTACGCCCAGCTCGCAGGTTGGCCCACATGGAAGCGCAGCTATCCGGAAGACACCGCCCTGCAAAAGTATCTCCGAGACGTGGAGGACCTTTGCTCCTGGCGCGATCGCCACATGCCCGGCAAGCCCGTTTGGATCACGGAATTCGGCTACGACAGCACCACCCAACCGCAGGCGAAATCCGGCAATTTTGCGAAATGGGAAGGAGTCACCGACGAGCAGCAGGCACAATGGCTCGTCCGCTCGCTGCTCGTCTTTTCCTCGATGCCGGTGGAGCGCGCCTATCTCTATTTTTTCAACGATGAGGACAAAGCCAGCCTCCATGCCAGTTCCGGACTCACCCGGCATTTCCAACCCAAGCCTTCGTTCCACGCCGTCAGCCACCTTCTCAAGACGCTCGGCGATTTCCGGTTCCGCCGGATCGTCGCGAACGAGCCCGGAAAAATCCGCGTGCAGGAATACCAGGACGGGAACCATCCCCGGCGGTTTGTCTGGGCCGCCTGGACTCCTGAGGGCGAGGCCCTCGACCGACAGGTGGAACTGACCGGTGTTCCGGGCAGGCTCATCTCCTCATCCCGCATGCCCCTGAGCGCCGGCCCCGCCGGTCCCGGAGCCGCCACGCAGACCCGACCCGGGACGGTGGACCTCCGAATCAGTGGAAGCCCCGTTTACCTGCTGTTCGAAAAATGATCTCTCGACACGCGACGAAAGCCCGGAAAAACGCATCGCCGGCGGGCGTGCCTCCTCCCTTGGAGATAGTGAATGTTTCGCACTACCGGCAAATGGCGGGGGTGCAGCCGGTGCCGCGAAAAATTCTGCCGCATCTCGAGTGCGTCGAACTCCTCACCCAGGGCCGCGGGTGGGTGAGGGACGGGGACGCGTGGCGGGAGCTTCTTCCCGGGGATCTTGTCTGGAACAGCCCGGGCGATGAGACCATCGGGCGGAGCGATCCGGTCCGGCCCTACGGTTGTCTGGCGGTAGTGTTCAAGGTCCGGCAGGTGAAGGGTCGGGGGATCCGCAGGTTTTCGATCTGGCCCGACCAGCAGGAAGTGAGGAGGCTGACCGAGCAAGCGGTGCGGGCATTTCTTGACCCTTCCTTCGACCGCCACGCGCTGATGACCTACCTCCAGGGCACGCTTCTTTTCAAGGTGCGCTGTTACGAGGCGCTTCAGAAGGTCGAGCGTTATCCCGAAGGGGTGCGGCTGGTGTTGGACCGGATCGAGCGGGAGTATGGCGAGGCGTTGTCGATTCAGGATCTCGCGAAGGAGGCGGGCTGGTCGCCGCCGCATCTTCACGCTGTTTTCCGGGCGCATGTCGGAAGCACACCCCACCAGTCGCTCATCGAACGGAGGCTCCGCGCGGCCAAGGAAAAGCTCGTCGCCACCACGGACTCCGTGAAGGAAATCGCCGGAGCCTGCGGGTTTTCCGACGCACCCGCCTTCGTGCATGCCTTCAAGAAAAACACAGGCGTGACCCCGGTCGTGTTCCGCTCCCACTATCTGAGGGGGCCGTCGCGGCGGGAGTAAGGGGTCAGGAATCCGCGATGATCGAGGCGAGTCGTTTGACCGCCGGGTAGGCGAGCATTTCCCCCCATGTGCATTTGACCGGTTCCAGGCGGGCCGAGGGCAGGATCGCGAGCCATGTGGCGGCGGAGTCCGGCGGGAAGTCCGAGGGGATGATAATCCGGGCCTTGAGATCGCACGGGACGAAGCGGTAGCGTCGCCACGCGGCTTCATGAGATTGCGCGGGTTCTCCGATCGGAGTGAAGGGCTCCACTCGGTCATCCGGACTCCAGCGCTTGAAAGCGTTTTTCATCGAGGACAGCCATCCGGATGGTTTTTCCGTTTGGGGCGGAGGGGCGCCGATGAGGATGAGTCCGGGAACGTGGCGCCTGGCGGCCGCCAACTGGCGGGCCATCTCGAGGGCGGCAATTCCGCCATAGCCGAAGCCGCACAAATCGAACGACAGCGAGGGGTCATCCTCCGCGAGCGCGTCGATCCAGGCCGCAGCCGCACTTTCGATCGTGGTGTGGCAGGCTTCCGGATCGCAGGCGCCGCGGGCGGTCAGCCCGAGGACGCGGCGACCAGTTCCCATCGCGGAAACAAAATCGCGGTAGGTGTCGGTGACTCCCGATGCGGCGGGCACGAGCACCAGCGGCGTCGAAGTCCCGTCTTTTTGAAGAACGCTGACCGGCATCCACGGGACGGTCGCGCGCGGCTTTTCCACCGGTGCCGCGACGGGAGGAGCAGCCTTGTGCGTGGCGGGCGGCTCCGGTCTGGGGAGAGCGGGCTCATCGATCCAGCCGCCGCGGGTCAGCGGCCATTCGGGAACGGATAGTGTGCTCGCAACGGACCCGGACGAGAGAGTCCAGGTTTGTTCGCCGACGAGGCAATCGATGACTTCGGGAAGCAACCTGAGCCGGACGGATGACGGTGAAAAGTCGGGAAGCCCGCCGGTTCGGCCTTCGAGTTGGATGAGGCCTTTTCCGCTGCGCCACGCGCGCAATCCGGTCTCGATGCCGCGCCGTCCCCGGGGCAGGGAGCATTTTTTCCAGCCCGGAAATTTCATCCAAAGCGAGCCCGAAAACCCCGGCGGCACATCCAGTGCGTCGCCGTCGCAGATCGATGTTTCCACGTCCGGTGTCGGCATTCCGACCATGAGCAGAGAGTCCTCAGCCGTGGCATCGCCTGCAACTCCGAGCCCGCAGAGACCCGCAGGGCTGAAGAACGTGATAGTTCGCACGATGTCTCCCGTGCTGCGGTTCCAAATATCGAGCGCCTGCTTTGAAGCCGTGCCGCATTCGACGGCGACGATCCTTGGCGGGCTGGCGGCCTGATCCTCGCCCCGCGACCAGCGCGCAGCCTGGTTGCTCCATTCCGGGGCAGTGAGGCGGAGATGGGTGGCGTTGCCTGAGACCGGATCGAGCACGTCGTCGTCCGCGACGCGGACCGTCCCGCCGGCAAGGATCGGCAGCAGCCACTCGTCAAAAAATGCGCCTCCGCCCGCAGCGGAGTGGGCGAGGAATGAGTCGGAAGGTCCAAAGTCGAGGACCCGCGCGCCCTCGATCGCCGCGGCCACGAGCAGCTCGTGGGTGAGGGCGCGGATCTGAGGCGGCGCGCCATCGGCGTGACCGGGCAGGATGGCGGCTGGAGAATCGGGGGTGATCTCCGGGCTGGGGAGTTCGCCAATCTCCAAATTGTCCCACTCTTGATCCAGGACAATCCGTCTTCGTGCGGAGGCATCGAGGAGCGGGGCGCTGGCGGCGTCGCATATGACGACGCCCGCATCGTGGGAGGCGAGCATGGACTCGATCCATTCCGGCGGGGCGGCCGGATCCAGGGCCAGGCAGGAGTTCCCGGCTTTCCACGAGCCGATGAGCGCGATGGCAATCCAGGATGACGGAGAGAGAAACAGGGCGACATGCCAGCCTCCGGCAAGCGACGCGTGCGCGAAATGGGCAGAGAGACGGTCGGACAAGGCGTCGAGTTCGCTGTAGGTCAGTTCGTAGTCGCCATCGCGGACCGCGACATTTTTCGGAAATTTTTCCACTGCGTTCCGGAATGCAGCGAGGGTGTGCGGCGGACGCTCCAGGCCCTCGGGACCTCGCGACCATTCCTTCAGCGTTCGCGCTTCCTGCGGGAGGAGAAGCGGGATCTGGGCAACCGGCTTGCTCTCGAGGGAATCGAGCGATTGCATCAATCCCGCCAGGCGACCGAGAAGATCGCGGCCGAGGGCCTCGCTACCGAGCGGTCCGTGAATTTCCAGGGAGAGCTGCGCGCCGCCGCGGACTTCGAGAAGCAGAAAATCCGGGCGGGCCCGCTGGATTCTCGCATCAAAATTGATCCACCGGGGAAGGGCGGTCTGGATGAGGTCGCGGACTTCGGGGCCTCGCCATGCGAATCCGGTCTGCAAGCTGTCAATCGTCAGAGTTGTCGGGGCAACTGCCAAAGCGGAAGCCGGCGAGATCCAGGAGTTCGCCGTGATCGCCTCGAATCCCTGCTGCGCGTTCCGAAGCCAGTCTTTCGAGTCCCAACAATGGACGACGGGGAGCCAGTTCTCGAAATAGCCAGCCTCACCGGGGCTGCGGCGCGTGTCGAAATGACCGAGCGTCACGTTCCCGGTTGCCCCCAGACGGCGCAGCATCAGTGCCCACAGGCTTTGGAGAACCACGCGCGGATCGAGGGACTTTGATTTGCAGGAGTCAAGAAACGCGCGGGATTCGTCCCGTCCGACGGCCAGCGTCGCGGTGATGGCGCTCGGGGCCGGCGGCCTGGGATGCGCGACCAGAGGGGCCTCCGCGGCCTTCAGGATTTCCGTCCAAGCGGCGGCGGTTGCGAGCGGAGCCGGAGTTTCCGCCGGCGTGGAGGGAGGCCGTTCGAGCGCCACCAGCCAGTCGAGGAGGACGCGCGCAATCGAGGACTCGTCGAGGAGAAACGAGGGAACGGCCAGAAGGAAATGCGATGATCCGCCCGGCAGAAGGATCTCCGTGAGTCTGACCGATGCGTTGGAATCGAACGGTTCGCCGATGTCGGATTTTTGCAGCTCCGCCCATTTGTCCGGAATCTCCTCCGGGTTCAGCGCCTTCCAGTCGATTTCCCGCCAGGTAGTCTTTGCCGCTGGGGCATCCTGGATCGTGACGTCTCCGACAGCAGAACGGGAGAATTCGGAGCGGAGGACGGGATGTGTCGCGCAAACCAGCTCCCATGCGGCGCGCAGTGCCCCGGAGTCCGTCCGCTCGCCGAAGCTGATCGAGACCTGGGTGTGGCGTTTCTCCGCGGTGTTGCGCTCGCGGAGAAACGCCGCCGCCTGCATGGGGTTGGCCGCGCGTTCGTTCATGGTGCTGTCCTAGAAGCCGAAGTCGGTGACGGCTCCCAGGGAGGCCGTCGAGACATGGGAAGCGTATTTGGCGAGAACGCCGCGGCGGTAGCGGGGCTTCGGTTTTTTCCAGGCCGCCAGGCGCGATGCGATTTCCTTGGCCGGGATGCCTAGCGAAAGTTTGCGGGTAGTCGCGTCGATGGTGATCGTGTCTCCCTCGCGGACGATGGCGATCGGCCCACCCTCGAATGCCTCCGGCGTGATGTGGCCCACGACAAACCCGTGCGTTCCGCCGGAGAAGCGCCCGTCGGTGATAAGGGCGACATCCTTGCCGAGGCCTCGGCCCATCACGGCGCTCGTCGGCGAGAGCATCTCGCGCATGCCCGGACCGCCGCGCGGCCCCTCGTAGCGGATCACGATCACGTCGCCCTTCAGGATTTTTCCGTCGAGAATCGCCGTCAGCGCCTTTTCTTCGGACTCGAACACTCGGGCTTTGCCGCTGAATCGCTCGCCTTCCTTCCCGGAAATTTTCGCGACCGAGCCGTCGGGGGCTAGGTTGCCGCGCAGGATGACGAGGTGGCTTTCCTTTTTGATCGGGTTCTTGAGCGGGGCGATGATCTTCTGGTTTTTCGGATAGGGTTTGAAGGAGGCGAGATTCTGCTTGAGGGTTTTTCCCGTGACGGTGAGGCATCCGCCGTGGAGGAGGCCGGCACCCAAGAGCTCTTTCATCATGGGGACGATGCCGCCGATTTCCACCAGTTCCGACATGAGGAAACGGCCGCTGGGTTTCAGGTCCGCCAGCACCGGAACCCGCTTCCCGACGCGGGTGAAATCGTCGATAGTGAGCTTCACGCCCGCCGAATGCGCGATGGCGAGGAGGTGGAGGACCGAGTTCGTCGAACCGCCGAGCGCGATCGTCACGGTGATTGCGTTCTCAAACGCCTCCTTCGAAAAGATGTCCGACGGGCGGATACCTTTTCTCAGCAGGTTGATGACCGCGGCACCGGCGTCGCGGCAGTCCTTGGTCTTGTGCGCGGAGATCGCGGCCTGCGCCGAGCTGTTCGGGAGGCTGAACCCGAGAGCCTCGATGGCGGAAGCCATGGTGTTTGCGGTATACATTCCGCCGCACGAGCCCGGACCGGGGATCGCGCAGGATTCGACATCGTGGAGTTCCTTGCTGGAAATCTTGTCAGCCGCCCGCTGGCCGACGGCCTCGAATACCGAGATCACATCCAGATTTTTTCCGGCGAGGCACCCGGGAAGGATCGTGCCCCCGTAAACAAAAACGGCCGCCCTGTTCATGCGGGCGATGGCGATCATGCAGCCCGGCATATTTTTGTCGCAGCCACCGATCGCGACGAAGCCGTCGAACCCCTGGCATCCGACGACGGTCTCGATCGAATCCGCGATCACCTCGCGCGAGACGAGCGAATATTTCATCCCCTCGGTTCCCATCGAGATCCCGTCCGAGATCGTGATCGTGTTGAAGATCGTGGCCTTGCCTCCCGCCGAATCAATGCCCAGCGCGGATTCGCGGGCGAGCTGGTCGATGTGCATGTTGCACGGAGTGACCATGCTCCACGTCGAGGCCACCCCGATCTGGGGCTTCGCAAAATCGCTTTCCTTGTATCCGACCGGATAAAGCATCGCCCGGCTCGGCGCCCGGCTCAGGCCGTCAAGAACGATGGAGGAATGCGGTCGCAGGCGGGCGGAGGACTTGGAACTCATAAGCCCGCCACTCTAGCAGACCCCGCACTGTGTTCATCAAGCAAAACCCGCGCGGTAGCGCTTCGTGAAAGGGGAACAAGTAGAAAGTTTGGTGCAGGGGCACAACCGGAGCGAAGCGGAGCAAAACCCGCGCGGTAGCGCTTCGTGAAAAGGGAACAAGTAGAAAGTTTGGTGCAGGGGCACAACCGGAGCGAAGCGGAGCAAAACCCGCGCGGTAGCGCTTCGTGAAAGGGGATCTTGGCTGACTGGGGCGCTGCGGCTCATACGCACCCGAAGAGGCGGCGGTCCTGGATGATGGCGGCGACTTCGGCGGGAACCATATTTTTCCAGGAGGCGTCGCCTTTGCGGATGAGGGCGAGGACGTCGGGCGAGCGGATGGGGAGATAGTCCGCCTTGTAGTCCTTGATGCCTTCGATGAACCGGTTCTGGAGGAGGTGGGCGTAGAGGTGGGTGAGGTTGGGGGCGACGGCAAAGTTGTCAGCCGTGACGATTTTTCCGTCCGGCATGAGACGGGGGTAGGCATAGAGTTTGACGCCGTTTTTGAAGAGCCGTCCGAGGCCTTCGAGGATCCCTCCCTCGAGATCTGCGTAGAATTTTTCCTCGAAGAGCTCGTGCATGCCTGGGATGCCGAGCGGGAGACCGATCATCTTGTCGGTGTAGATCGAGAGGTAGTTCACGAGGCGGTGGAACTCACCGTAGTTCGAGATGAGGACGGTCCGCCCGAGCGCGCCGAGCATATCGACGCGGTCGAGGAAATCGCGGAGGTCGAGGTGCCCGGTCGAGAGAAGGTTTTTCATGGTGATTTCCATGAGGATTTCCGGCTGGGTGCCGCGGACCTGTTCCTCTTTTTCAAACATCCGGCGCGCGCAGTCGAGCATGTCGTTCGTGATGTGGGTGACCGGGCGGAAGCTCCCGCGCTCGACGAGGAGCGGCTTTTTGTAAAACGCGTCCGCCGCCTGGACAACCTCGCCGTCCGAACGGAAGAGCGTCGCCTTCGTGAGCCCCTGGACGACGAGCTGCAGGCTCATGATCCGGTTGTCAACCCCGGGAAACGCCGGCCCGGAAAACCGGATCATATCCACGATGATCCGTCCGGGAGCCAGATCGTCCATGAGCGAGGCGATGAGGCTCTCCGGGGTTTCCGCGAGATGGAAGGCGGCATGGACGAGGTTCACGCCGAAGATACCGAGCGCCTCCTGCTGCTGCAGGTTTTCGGGATCCAGCATGCGGACGTGAAGGATGATCTCGCTGAATGGCGCGCGGGGCTCGTGCTGGAAACGGAGGCCCGCCCACCCGTGGGATTCGTCGTGCCGGCGGAAGCTGCGCGCGGCGACGGTGTCGGCGAAGACAAAAAACCGGCGGTCGGCGCCGACCGTCGCGTCGAGGCGTTCGATCAGGAGTTCGACTTCGTGGGTGAGCATCGTGTCGAGCCGCGCGCGGCTCACGTAGCGCTCGCACGTCCCGTAAATCGCGTCGCTGAACGCCATGTCGTAGGCGGAAATCGTTTTGGCGATCGTCCCCGCAGCTCCGCCTGCGGAAAAAAACCGCCGCGCGACCTCCTGCCCCGCCCCGATCTCCGCGAAGGTCCCGTAGAACCTCCGGTCCATATTGATCTGAAAGGCTTTCTTCTCCACCTGCTGGTCGAATCCCTGTGACATGGCGCGGGACGCTACCACAGGTCCCGCCCGCTGGGAAGCCGCGAACGATCCTGAGCTGCCCGATCTCAGTATCCCGGAAAATAGGGATTGCAGTTCGGCGCCACGCGGACAACTCCGTAGTTTGGACGAACGAACCTTGTCGCGCCGTCGTAATAATTCCCCCGCTCATATCCATTTCCGTTCTCAGATCCCTTTACAAGTGTCGGGGAGTATGTGGCCCCTGGGGCCATCGTGACCGTGGTCACATCATGGCTGTCTCGTGGACTCGTGACGTTTGAGTTGCCTCCCGGCAGCGGTGCATACGAGCATGAGCACAAGGCGATTGCCACCGCCCCGCACCAGAAACAATTGAATGACATTGTCATCTCATTTCCCTCCAAACCCGATGTGCGGGCGATGCAGAGCTTCCGATTGATGTCCCGCGAACACTTCCGCGAGAGAGTAATCGCGGGCATGCGGGAGTTCTTTTCCAATCGATGCAGCGAGTCGGGCAGCCTGCGATGGATCAAGTCGCTCGAATACCCGGTGGCTCAGCATCCTGCCGGGTCGAACGAGCGCCTGGTCGATTTCGGACGCCGAGCAGTTGATGGTGCAGATGATCTGGAGCGAAAGGAAGTCGCCCAGCATCCCGTCGGAGAGGTTCAGAAGTGCGCTGACCTGTTCTTGGTTGTCCGCGCCTCTGGTCATGATGACGGCGTCGGCATCCTCAAGGATCACCGCCAGCCGTCGGTCGGAATGAATCTGCCGCTCGCCTGCCCAAAAGCCGATGAAGTCTGATTCGGAAAGGATCCTCATGTTCGACGGAGGGATGAAATAGAACCGGTGCGTCTCCTGAAGCGTTCCCATCAGATGGCGCAGATACGTTGTTTTGCCCGTCCCCGGCGACCCCTCAAGAATCGAGAGCCCGCTCTTTCGAGTGGTCAGTTTCTCAACGAACTCCCGATGCCATGCCGGCGAACCCTCCGGATACCGAAGCGCGAATTCCCCATCCGTCAAAACCGTGTCCGCGCCGAGCGTCACGTCCTCGCACTTGAAATCGTAGCGATCCTTGCGGATGAGCTGGAAGCGGCCACCGGTTTTTGGCGGGGTGGTGCCGTAAGCGGCCGTGAAGTCGTTGACGATCTTCTCCGCATCTTCGGCCGTCTCCCCATACCCGATGATCCTGAACTTCTCGCCGCAAAGAAACCGGCGCTCGCCAAACTGAAAAATGACATCCTCCCATACGTCGGTGCCCGTTTTACGGAACAAACGGCGGAACGACCGGATGAGACCGCTGCGGTTCTCCGCGACCGCCCGATCAAAATCCCATTCTCCCCCGACCCGGCACTGGTGCATGTTGCCGTCTCCAAACGCCGTGAGGATCGGCACTGGCGGAGCGTTTCTGTCCGGACAAAAGGCGTTCCCCTGCGTCAGATCGCAGTGAAGGTGCGCGGGCTCGGCCGAAACCGGAAGCCTCGCTTCCAGGCTGTGGGCTGGCTCCGAGGCGAGGTGGTTGAGTGTTTCCATGTCTGCGATCATCCACGATACCGGAGCATGGTTCCACGGATTCGATTGTCCCCAATCTTTGGTTGCCGGATTCAAACGGGATTGCGAAAGCGGACGCTCCCGGCTAAGTTTTTGCCATGAGCTCGGTAATGGAAATTGAATCCGCCATCCGCCAACTTCCGGAATCTGAATTCTGGAAGCTTTCCGCATGGTTCGACGAGCTCCGCGCGAATGCGTGGGAACAGCAACTCGAACTCGATGCGAAGGCCGGTAAACTGGACTTCCTTTTTGACGAGGCAAAGCGCGAAGTGGGATCACTCAAAGCCTGGCCGGAACAACGGTGACGTCTCTTGCAACCAGCCGGTTTTGGAAACTTTACAACGCCCTGCCGGCAGAAATCCGCGACCTCTCGGACAAGACCTACAAACTCTGGCTGGTCGATCCGCGCCATCCCTCGCTGCATTTTAAGGAACTTGCCGGAAGCGGGAATCGCTTCTCTGTCAGGGTCGGCATCCATTACCGGGCGATTGGCTGGAAGCCCGACTCCTCAAGCGTCGAGTGGGTCTGGATCGGTTCCCATGCGGAATACGATGCGCTCTTGAAAAGACTGTAGAAACTTCGCATGCCATCCACCCTCAAACAGGACCTCGAAAAACTCGACGCGCTCGCCTACCACCGCCGGGAATACTCACAAGATGACATCCGGCGATTCCATGCCCTATGTCGCAAAAATGGCCGGGAAGCACTGGGCAGCCTGGAAATCCTACACCGTTGGATGCTCACCCCCATTACCCTGTGGCCGCTGAATATCCATGATGTTTTTTGCGCATGCCTGGACTTCATCGAAGAGGGAAAGCCATTCGATGCAGAAATGACCTTTCTTTTGAACTGGCTCCCTGAACCGCCATCTGAGGAAGTCTGCAGGGTCGCAATGGAGCATGAACACCTGGTCCAGCACGGAAGCTACGAGTCGCTTGTCACAACAACCGCAAAATTCGATTCCATAGAAAAAGAGGCGCTGAGGAATCCCGAACTCCTCCGCGAGTGGCAGGCCATCAAAAACCAGTGGGATGTTTCGCTGTTCGCCAACGAAAAAGGAATTCTCCGCCGGTCGTTGACAGGGGAGAGAAACCTTCGGCCACGCTTCAAGGTGGATTGGTCCAAACCCCGTCACCGGTTCCAAGCCGCCTTCGATGTCTTCTGCATGCGATGGAACCTCTACGGCATGGAAGGCGACAAGCCGCTCACCATGAAGCTCTCCGTCAACCTCACTCCCTATGGGACCATGATCTTTATTCCCGTCTATTGGTCATTCGATTACAAGCGTGACGTGCGCTGGAGTAAGGTCATGAAACTCCATCGCGCAAGGGCTTTGAAGAAGCAGGGAGAGGCTTTGACGGAGGGGCTCGAAGAGCGCCGGGCGAATGCAGCGAAATTGCGGAAGCTCGACGAGGAGGCCAAACGCCTGAAACTCAAAGGCGACGCCGCCCATGCGTTTCTCTGCAAGGGTCTCGGACTGGTGGAGGGAACCGATCCCAAACGATTGGCTCGGCTGAGGCGGGAGTTTGGAAAATTTACCAGCATCGACTAGCCAACATGGATAAAGTCCTCAGGATTATGCGGGGCTGACGCAAAATCTGTTCATCGTTCAAGCGCGTTTCCCTTTGCGCTTACAGGCTTTTTTTCGCTCTTCAAATTTGTCGCGATAGTGGGTTCTTGACGGATACATTATCAGTCGTTCGGCTTCGGGGACGTGATACCCGGCATGATTGAGGAACCAGATAACGCCCTGCCGGATCTCCGCATTCGTGAACCGTTCTGGAAAAAGGCTCAACGCGATCAAAAATCGCGCATCCTGGTACCAGTCCGTCAAGTGAAAGCCGATTTCCAACCCTTTTTTCAAGAACTTTTTCTTCGATGATCCCTCGGCAACTGCCTTCGCGATCCTGTCCTGAACGTCAAAAGTATTGCATTTCTTGTCACCGAAAAACTCGCGGAATATCTCCCTGGCCTTGATGTAAACCTGCTTGCCCTTGTCGTTCCTCATACTTGCAACGGTTAATGCCCCTCGGCTACGTCCCGATTCTCCACTTTATGTCTTCTGGCTCGCCTCGCCTTCATTTGCTTCAGCTCTTTCAGCGAATGCACGGGAAAGCCCACGATGGATGCTGCTCGGACCAGATGATATGGTGCATGGATAAGAAACTGGGTGACCCCGATTCGAATCTCCTCGTCAGTGAAGCGCTCCGAAAATCGATACATCGCAATAAGCGTGGCAGCATCTCCCTGCCAGTCCAACATATGGAAGCCAATGCTGCCGTCGTTTTCCTCAATTGATTCCGAATCCTGCGCAAAAGCATTTGTGATCCGCGTGCCGAGATCTTTATGGTGTAGGAATGGCCCGTTTTTCCCGGTGAGCTTTCTGAGAATCCTATAGGCCTTGTTATGGACATGAGCTACAATGTCGCCCATATTTCGTTTTCTGTTTCCGTCGGTTTTCATGGTTGCTTTTGTTTGCACCAACTTCTGTTTTGAAGGAATAGCACTGACTGCTGCAGCGGCTAGTTCAACTGCAAGGTTGGCTTTGTCACACGCAGGACACGGAAGCTTCCCTTGACCATGGCAGAACTCGCATTTTTTTGAATTTTGCGCCTTTCCAGAACCGTTACACATGACGCAGTCCACTTTACGAACCCCGTTGCAGTTTTTACAAAACGCCATATTTTTTCTTTTGAATGAGTCGTGTTTCGGATATTCTAGCGTGGGCTGAATAAAAACACCCGATTACGTTGTCTCTGGCCTTGAAGGAAACCTGATGCCCTTCGTCGTTTCTCATACTGATGGGTCCTTAAAATGGAATACAATAACTAACCACAGAGAACGCAAAGAACTCAAAAAAACACGCATTTCTTTGTGTTCTCTGTGTTCTTTGTGGTTCATCCTCATGGTTTGTTGTAGTTCACGCTGCCGTTTCTCATACTTGTAACGGTTAAAGCCCCCCGGCTACGTCGTGGATCTCTGCTTCATGCGTCCTGGCACGCCTCCTGGCTTCCTCCGCCTGATTTTCGAGCCAGACTTTGATGTGCTGGAGGCTTTTCTCTCCGTATGTGTCGATAAGGTCACCGGCCACCATAAACAGGGTGGCAATGGCAGTGTTGGTCAGTTTCTTCTTCGTGTCGTCGGTTTTCATGGTTGGTTTTGTTGTCCATCCCATCAAATACCTTGCCGCGACATTCCGAAACGGAAACGATTGTCCCCAATCTTTGGTTGCGGTATTGTCCGCATTCCCTCCTTGGCGGATGGCTTGCCGTTTTGGCAGAATCAGCGTATGGCTTCGTGCGTCTTCTCTACCGGTGAGGGGTCACAGGCAGAAAAGACCATGAAATCCATTTTCGTCCTCACCGGAGCAGGCATCTCAGCGGAGTCGGGCATCCAAACATTTCGCGGTTCAACCGGTCTGTGGGAAGGACACAGGGTTGAAGACGTGGCGAGCCCGGCAGGGTTTCAACGGAATCCGGCGCTGGTTTTTGATTTTTACAACGTGCGCCGGGCGAAAATCCGAGAGGCCCAGCCCAACGCGGCGCAGCTCGCATTGGCGCAGCTCGAAAAAGAATTTCCAGGCACCGTGACGGTCGTCTCCCAGAATATTGATGACCTGCACGAACGGGCCGGCAGCCGCAACGTGATTCACATGCACGGCGAGGCGATGAAGGCGAGATGCCGCGAGTGCCGGAGCATTTCTCCCTGTGAGGACACTCTCGACGAGACGAATACCTGCCCGGCATGTGAGGTCGTGGGAAAACTCCGGCCGCACATCGTCTGGTTTGGCGAAATTCCACTCTTCATGGACGAAATCTATCTCGCGCTCTCGAAAGCGGATCTCTTCATTTCCATCGGAACATCCGGCAACGTTTACCCGGCTGCCGGATTTGCCGAGGCCGCCTCGCGTCACGGAACCCGCACGATTGAAGTCAACCCGAATTCAACCGAAATTTCCGCGCACTTCGACGAGCATCTGCGCGGACCAGCAGGCGTGAAAGTCGTGGATCTGGTGGAAAGAATATTGGCTTAGCCGAGGACGGGCCCCGGCTCCATTTCAAAAGACGACAATACGCGGTACTAACCCCACCCCAAATTGCCTGTTATTCCTTTTTCCCATCGCCGCCTTTTGGCCCCAATGCGTCAGCCAGCGCTTTAATAACCGCTATGCCAACTGCAGTGAGAACAGGCCAAATGGCAGGCCCATGCTTGCTCCAAAAGCCATCCTTCTTTTCTGGGTTGTCTGTTTTACCTTCTTCCATACTTTGATTTTAGTTTATTTATAAATGCAATTCAACGCCGAAAAGTTCATGACGCTCACGGTTATGACATCACAATAGTTCTATGTTGAGAATTATTAAATACTTAGAACGCGCGATCTCCATTGAGACAGCTTTATACTTTTCATAATGCTGGCATAAACATTAGATGCAAGAACAGTCAACATAATAATAACCAATGATCCTAGTCCTGCTAAAACGCCCCAACTAACAGAAGCAACAATTATTCCTAAAATGTATTTAACAATTGCACCAAATCCATCTGGCATATGAGGCGCAGCAAGCAGATTAATAATAAAACCGACCAGGAAAGCGAACAAGAAAAATGCAGGAACCGCAAAAGATGCGATATAAAACCAAAGAACACCGCCCGCGATTTTCTTCACAATATGAGTAATCGTATCAAAGTTCTCGTTAGTGATACACCCTCCATTTAAAACAATTCTATATTTATCAATCGCCTCTCGTTTGAGATCTTGAAAACAGGTTAAATGGTATTCCTTAATTTTCCTCAAAAAATCCAAAACTCCTTCCCAGTCGTTTTTTATCAGAAGCGCTTTATTAATTATTCTCGCTGATTCATTAAGTTCTCCCGGATCTGAATCATATTGAGTCATCTCTAAAGCTGATGTCAGATTCCTGCTAATCACCAAAAAATGTAAAAGTCCTTCTTTTTTAGATTTGAAAGCGTTCCGGATAAGACCATAGTCCGGATTGTAGCATTTCGACTTAATTACTTTTAGATAAACATTTGCGGTTTGACCATAAAAAAACTCGCGATCTTTTTTCAATTCCCACTGGTCGTTTAGATATGTAACAAATTGCCATAAAACAAGACCTTCAGGTGCAATTACCGCTAATCCTGTCTTAGTCGCAGTTTTGCTAATACCCTCAACCTTTGTTTTAATTGTTTCTAATAGCTCCGTATTGCTTTTTCTCGCTTTAACGTCTATCCTGTTTTGAACAGTAACGACCAGTAAATAGAACAAATCCTCGCATGCTCTCAATATCTTTTCTTGGTCTCCTGAAGATGAAATTGATTTCTCGTAAGCCCTTTCAAGGTGATATAAGACTTTATCAAACACTTCTTCAAAAGGCATCTTGACTCCGCTTTCGAGAAGGAGAGATGGCGCTAACACGGCAGCATTTAAATCACTTATATATGTTGGATCATCTCTTGCTGCTTGCTCCATGATACGAAATTCATCGCTTTTACTCACTACTAGCGATTTTTCCGGTTCTTGAGTGTTCGCCATATATTTATTTGTTTAGATATCGCCGCAACATAAAAAGCAGCTACTTGGTTCCGATTGAGTTAATTAGATGGCAAATATTTCTCATGTGCTTGATGAGAAACTCCTCAAGGGCCACCGCTAGCGAGGAGTTGTGGCGCGTTGAGAGGTCAATCGAAGTCACAAAATCAATGATACATGCTGCCCCGCTGGCATCATTCAAGCGGTAATGAGGCTCATTACGACTAGGGTTAAGATGGCTGTAAAGCCGTTCGCCGATATTTCCAAGTGACGCCTTTCCGATATACAAAGCAGGTATGCTGGGCGCATTTTCCTTATAGCCGAAAAGAAAATATACACCTCTAGCGTCCTTGTTAGGCCAGAACTGCTTTTCCCAAGGCGTCTCCCCTATATTCATAAATGATTTATCCGTTACCATCCCGAGCATCGGGATCGCTTGGCTTGCACTTAGATGTTCGTTGAATTCTCTGATGCCTGCATTGATTTGGTCGATAATACCTTTGTAGTTATTCATATTGTTAAAGTGCTGGCGAGTGTTTCCCCTTGTTTGGTCCGTCAGGATGGCGGCAGCAAAATGCAGCCGTGAGGGTGAAAAGTGATGGGAACTTGTTTCCGCAATACTTGCAGGTGTATTGTTTCTTCTCCGAGCCCTCATACAGCGTGTGTTTTCCACGATTCGGGCCGTCAGGATGCCTGGCGCATGATGCGGTAGTCAAACTCCACACTGTTTGGAATTTTGTGCCGCAGAATTTGCAGAAGAAGTTCGCCATAGGTTATTTGGTGTGCCGTTGAGGTGATAAATCTATTCAGCGGCTTTTTTTCCAAGCGTCCCAAGCTGCTCTTGCTACTCCACTCACCAGTATTGCTGCGGCTTTCAAATCTGGAATTGGAATCTCCGCACCAGGAAATACTTTATTACCGTCGGCACTGAGAGCCTGAATGCGTATCCCTGGCTTTCCGGCCCAAGTGTCCGAAATCGTGGTAATTCGGATATTTCCGATAGTAATGTAGCGCTGCCCTTTGCCGTCACTGTTGGTGCTCATATTTGTGCTGAATGTGATGTCTCACACGTTTTGAGGAACTGGTGATGTATTACCCATGCCTCCCCTCGTTCTTTGATGATCGCCGAAATAACGCGGCCGGCAGCCTCGGCATCCTCCAGTGCGTTGTGATGGCGGAAAGTGTGGCCGATGTGCCCGGCCACTGTGCTGAGTTTGTGGTTGGGTAATTCAGGCCATGCGCGTCTGGCAGTCTGGCAGGTGCAGAGGGTGGAAAAACTCGGGCAGGGAATTCCGAAGTGGGTGAGGGTGCCGTTGAGTTTTCGGATGTCGAATTGCGCGTTGTGGGCGATGACGAAATCGGCAGCGGTCAGAAATGGGAGCAATTCTTGTGCGACCGCCGGGAACTCCGGCGCATCCAGAACGTCCTCGTGCGTGATGCCGTGGATCTCGATGAAATCCTCCCGGAACCAGCCATGTCCTCTGGGTGGGCGAACCAGCCAGTGGCGGGTATCGATCAGTTCCCCGTCCACAAAGACCGCAACCCCTGCCGCGCAAATACTCGCGTCCGAGTGGTTCGCTGTCTCAAAATCCAGGCTGGTGATTTTCATTCGCTTACCAAGGTTTCAACGTATCAGGGCGGTCAAGCCGACCCCGGCCCGGTCTCCATTGCTGTCAAATCGCATGTGGGCACTCTGTCAGAGTTCGCAAAACCCAGACAGGACAATGATTGGGGACAATCCCATTCTGACGCCTTCCTGGCTGAGCGGCAGATTTTCCAGAATGAGCGATCCTTGCGAGCAAGCCGGCACATGCCACGGCTCCGCGCCGTTCAGCTTCGGCGGCGTGATTCAGGCGGGATATGCCGAGTCCATTGCACCGTGCAAAACCCGCACGACTTGGAGACGGGATTTGTGCATTCGGAAAAGAATCACATCACTTTCGAGCACGGGAGTGAGCGAGGTATTCGCGGCCCGACCATGCAAGGAGTGTCAATTCTCAGGGCTGCGGAGATTTCGCAGGTGCCGGCGGCGCGACGAGCATCTCCACAAACCGCTTTCCGGACTCCGTGAGCCGCGGGTGGCCGGCGGGCCCGCCGACCAGCCTGTGGGTCGCATAGATGGTGGCGGGCGTGGAATCTTTGACCCAGACGACTTCGGGGGCGGTCACCGGATTTTGCGACGCGACCGCGCGCACTGGGAAACCGGGTCCGGTGAACGAGATCGTCCACGCGGGAGGGTTCGCGGTTTCCCCACTTGGCACGAGCCACGGGTAGTTCCGTAGCAGCGAGAGGTCCGGAGAGTTGGGGATGGTGAGCTTGAAGACAGGCTCCAGCCCCGCGAGGTGTTTGGTGAGCCGGAATCCGGGGTCCTTCGCCGACGCGAGCAGAATCGGGGCCGGGTCGGTTCCGGACAGGTTCATGCCGTTGTAGATCCCGTGCCTATTGGGATCCGCGGCGGAATGGGCGGCATACCACGCGTCGAAATTCTCGCTGAGGATCACCCCGATCTCGAAATGCAGGTGCGCGCGGGGGCGGTCGATGCCGGCACCTGAGAAGCCGAGCCTGCCGAGCACCTCGCCCTGCCTGACCTCCTGGCCGGGCTCGACGGCCGTGGAGGCCAAATGCGCGTAGAGGGTGTAAATCGGGCATCCCTCGATCTGGTGCACGACAACGATGTATCGGCCGTAGTTCGACGCGCCGGCTTCCCTGCTGACGTGGGCCACGCGGCCCGGGGCGGCGGCGAGGACGTCGTCCAGCGGGTTCCCGGCCGGGTCGCGCAGCAGGGGTTGGATATCCACCCCTTCGTGAAGCGTCCTGAAAACCACGCCCTGCGGAGTCCTCTGCGGCCCCCGCACAAAACCATACTGGCCTCCCTCCCACGGATACGTGACCACATCCTCGAAATCCCTCTGCACATACATGTAGAAATCCTCTGGCCGTCCATCGAGAAGGGCTCGGTTTTTTGTCGGAAAGTCGAAGAGTGCGGCCTGCGCTCCGGATAGGGCGAGCAATGCCGCGAGGAGGCAACGGATCATTTCTTCTTCGCCGGGGCCGGCTTTTTTCCGAACTCCGACTCGCGTCCGATCACCGGATATTTTGTTTCCAGGAGCGCAACCTCATTGGGAAGAATCCCTCCCGGCACGAAAAGAATCCCGTCCTTGACCCTTGCTTCCACGCGCATCGCCGCCGCGACCCGGCCGTTGATCATGATCACCGCCAGCTTGCCGCGGTCCTCGGTGGTGAATTGATCCAGCTTGTCAGATCCATGGGCGTCGAGCCGGAAATACGCTCCGATCATCCCATCGCGTCCGGGAAAAGGATAAAACGAAAGGAAATCCCTCTCGGTGACGATCGGCACCTTTCGCAGGAACACCCGTTTCTGGGGGTTCGTCAGTTCGACCGGGGTGACAAAGGATTCCCCTTCTTTCTCGTTTCCTTCGCAGAAAACCCGGATGCTGACCGGCGCAGGCTTCGTTTGCCCGGCGCAAACCAAGAGCGGAGAAAAAACGAGCAGGGCGGGAAGGAGGCGTAATAATCGGCGCATGGTTCCTATGGTATTTGAAGCAAATGGATTTGCAACCGCGGGCGCAGTGCGGTAGGGACTTGCTCACATGAAACGCGCCGTGCTCATTTTCCTGGCCACCGGACTGGCCCCGCTTTTTGCCCAGACGATCAAGTCCAAAACCGCTCCCGTGGACTCGACAACCGCATTCGCCATTTCCGCTCCGGATGAAAACAGCCCGTTTTTCATGGATCCGAAAAACTCCGAGCGCACGCGCGATGTCGATTATGCCGGCCACGAGTCGGGCTCCTCCCTCGCCGAGTATCCGCTCAGCAGAAGCTCCGATGTCACCGTGCTGGGCCAGATCAAAGGGTTTTTCGGCGGCATGTTCTCCTCCGTGAATTTCGGCCCGATCCGCAAGGCACCCACAACCGAGAAACTGGAGGTCGATCCGGCGAAGTTCTCCCTGCAGGACCGCCGGGAGGTGAACGTCACCTACACGATCCGGAACAATACAAAAAATATCAGCCGCCTGGAATACCCCACCACCCAGAGGATCGACATCCTGACGTATGACTCCAAAGGCCTCGTCATCGACCGGTGGTCCGACGACCGTGCGTTCCAGCCCGAGGACGGGATCGTGATCATCAACCCGAAGGAACGGATCGAATACCAGGAAAAAATCCCGACGCGCGAGATGAAAGCCGGCGAGAGCTACCGCGTGCAGACGTTCACCACCAGCGCGGAAAAATTCCAGTCGGAAAAAATCATCACTCCTCAGTAGGCGTCCGGATCGGCTCCGCCGTTTCACCAGGTGCCGCGGATGTTTTCAACGGACCGGAAACCCCTCTCCGGACCTGCTTTCGACAGGGGCGGGCGGCCAGAATCCGACCTTCGCGCAAAAAAATACGCTTGACCTCTCGCGCCGATACGCAATTTTCGCCATCCGCACCCGACAACAATAAAAAATTATTTGTTGCCAAAGTGCGCGACGCTCAATACTGCATCTCCTAACCAATACATCCAGCCATGTCCGAAAAAACCATTGAAGAAAAAGTGAAAGATATCATCGTCGAGCAACTCGGCGTCAATCCGGAGCAGGTCACCCCGAGCGCCTCCTTCATCGAAGATCTCGGAGCCGACTCCCTCGATACCGTCGAACTTGTGATGGCTTTCGAGGAGGAATTCGGTGTGGAAGTCCCCGACGAAGACGCGGAGAAACTCCAGAGCGTCGGCGACGTCATCAAATACATCGAGGAAAAGGCCGCGAAGTAGCCGTTCCGGTTAAAATTAAACTTTGAAACACCCCGCCCTCGGGCGGGGTGTTTTCGTTTTTGTGACGCCGGGGAAGATCACGCCGGCTTAGCGACGATGTTCACCAGCTTGCTTGGAACGACGATGAGTTTGACGATCGTCATGCCGGCAGTGGCCTCGATGACTTTCGGGTTGGCGAGCGCGGCGGCTTCGACCTCCTGATTGGTCGCGCCGACCGCAACGCAAATGCGTGCGCGGACTTTGCCGTTCACCTGAACCGGGAGCTCGATCTCCGTCTCCACGAGGAGCGACTCGTCGTGGACCGGCCAGCGCTGCGACGAGGCAGAGCCCTCGAAGCCGAGGCGCGACCACAGCTCCTCCGCAAGGTGCGGGGCGAAGGGGCTGAGCAGCGGGAGCAGTATCCGCAGGGCCTCCTTCGGGCGCGGCTTGGCATTCACAAACTCGTTGGTGAAAACCATCATCTGCGAAATCGCGGTGTTGAATGCGAGCAGCCCGAGGTCGTGGGTCACCTTCTTGATCGTCTCGTGGACGACACGGGCTTGCGCCTTGGTGAACGGGATGTCGGCGAGGTCTTCCGACACAACCCAGTCGCCCTCTTGGTTTTCCTGCATGCCCAAGCGCCAGACACGGGCGAGGAAGCGATAGACTCCCTCGACTCCCTTCATGCTCCAGGGCTTCATCTGCTCGAGCGGGCCCATGAACATCTCGTAAAGCCGCAGCGAATCCGCGCCGTATTCGGCGATCACGCTGTCCGGCGTGATGACGTTGCCGCGGCTCTTCGACATTTTTTGCCCGTCCGGTCCGAGGATCATCCCCTGGTTGACCAAACGCTGGAACGGTTCCGGCGTGGAGAGGTGCCCGAGATCGAACATCACCTTGTGCCAGAAACGCGCATAGAGAAGGTGAAGGACCGCGTGCTCGGTGCCGCCGACGTAGAGGTCAACGCCACCGGGCGTTCCGGCTGAGGCCATCCAGTATTTTTCGGCGTCTGCGCCGATGAAGCGCGAGGAATTTTCCGGATCGCAGAACCGCAGGTAATACCAGCACGAGCCCGCCCATTGCGGCATCGTGTTCGTTTCGCGTTCGGCCTTGTCGGAATAGCGCACCCAGTCGCGCGCCTTGCTGAGCGGAGGTTCCGGTGTTCCGGTCGGCTTGAAGTCGTCCATCTCCGGCTGCACGACGGGAAGTTCGCCCTCGGAAACCGCGCGGTGTTTGCCGCCCTCCCACACGATCGGGAATGGCTCCCCCCAATACCGCTGCCGCGAAAACAGCCAGTCGCGGAGCTTGTAGTTGATCGTCGCGCGACCGAGGCCACGCTCCTTAAGCCAGGCCGAGATTGCACGCTTGGCCTCAGCCGTCGGCAGCCCGTCCAGGAAGCCGGAGTTCACTGCGACGCCCTCGCCGGAGAAGCAGGGGTTCGTGGCATGGGCATCCACAGGGGGCACGGGCGTCCCGCCCGTGCCCCCTGTGCTTTCTGGGCGCACCACCTCGCTGACTGGAAGCCCGAACTGCTGCGCGAATTCAAAGTCCCGCTCGTCGTGCGCGGGCACCGCCATGATCGCGCCGGTGCCGTATCCCATGAGGACGTAGTCCGCGATCCAGACAGGGATCGGCTCGCCGTTCACGGGGTTGATGGCGGACGCGCCGGTGAAGACGCCGGATTTTTCTTTGGCGAGGTCGGTGCGTTCGAGGTCGGATTTCGAGGAGACTTTCTTTTGGTATGCCTCCACGTCGGCGCGGCAGTTTTCGGCGGTGATCTTTGGGACGAGCGGGTGTTCCGGCGAAAGTACCATGTAGGTCGCCCCGAAGAGCGTGTCCGGCCGGGTCGTGAAGACGGAGATCGACAATCCGAAATCGGCGATCTGAAATTCCACCAGCGCGCCCTCGCTGCGGCCGATCCAGTTTTTTTGGAGGAGTTTGATCGAGTCCGGCCAGTCGAGCCCTTCGAGCCCGTCGATCAGTCGTTCGGCGAACGCGGTGATCCGCAGCATCCACTGGCGCATCGGCCGGCGCTCGACAGGGAATCCTCCGACCTCACTCTTCCCGTCCACGATTTCCTCGTTGGCCAGCACGGTGCCCAGCTCCGGACACCAGTTCACCGGCATTTCGGCCACGTAGGCCAGGCGCACGCTGTCCGGATCGTCGCCGGTATAGGTCGAGATCGGTTCGGCTTTTTGGGTCTCCGGGTTGAACCACGAATTGTAGAGCCGGAGGAAAATCCATTGCGTCCAGCGGAAATATTCCGGATCGGTGGTCCCGAACTCGCGCTGCCAATCGTAGCTGAATCCCAGGGCCTGGAGCTGGCCGCGGAATCTCCCGATATTGCGGGCTGTCGTGATTCGCGGGTGCTGGCCGGTTTTGATGGCGAACTGCTCGGCTGGAAGCCCGAAGGCATCCCAGCCCATCGGGTGCAGGACATTGAACCCTCGCATGCGGTGGTAACGCGCCAGGATGTCGGTGGCCGTGTAACCCTCGACGTGACCGACATGGAGCCCGTCGCCGCTCGGATACGGGAACATGTCGAGGATGTAGTATTTCGGGCGGGCGGCATCGAAGCCCGGATCCCCGGGGTTCGTGGCGTGAAAGGCTCCGGCCTCAAGCCAGTGCTGCTGCCATCGGGATTCGAATTCGGAGAACGGAAATTGCTTGCGCTGCGTGGACATTGTAGGAACCGGGGACTATGCCAGACACGGACGCTCCTGCAAACCCATTGCTTGTCTCAACCCGCAATGCCCACAAAGTCGTGGAAATCCGCGCGATCCTTGGGCCCCGGTTCCTCGTGAGCGATCTCACGTCGGTGCCTGCCATGCCGGAGATCGAGGAAACGGGAGACACCTTCGAGGAAAATGCCACGCTCAAAGCAGTAGCCGCCTCCCTGTGTTTTGACGGATGGGTGATCGCCGACGACTCCGGGCTCGAGGTCGATGCGCTCGGGGGAGCGCCCGGTGTCCGCTCGGCCCGATATGCCGGCGGGCAATCCAACGATATCGCCAACAACGCCCTGCTCCTGCGCAATCTCCTGCCATTCCAGGGACCGGAGCGCTCGGCCCGGTTTCGCTGTGTGATCGCCCTCGCTCGCAACGGGCGGAAGCACGCGGTGTTTTCAGGTGCCGTCGAGGGCACCATAATCGACAGTCCCCGCGGTGAGGGGGGATTCGGATACGACCCGCTCTTTGTTCCCCACGGGCACCACCAAACATTCGCCCAACTCGGCAGCGGGATAAAAAACGGCCTCAGCCACCGGTCCCGGGCGTTGCGGGCCCTCGAAAATTGGATGAAAAAACCTGCTTGACGCATTTCCTGCATTCATTTAAGCATGCCGGAGTAGCTCAGTAGCTGCGAATAAAACAAACACACATCATATGAAAAAACTCTCCTTGACCATCCTGATGGCGGTTGCGGTTGTCGGATCGGCTTTTGCCGGCACCGACTCCAAAACCTTCAAAGACAAAGTCGTTGTTGAACCGACCTGCGTGTTCCGTAATACGGAATTCCAGATCGACACATTCTACACCGGCATCATCGGATCCAGAAACAGCATCCTTCAATCCGGTTCCGGCGGCGGGCTCGGACTGAACTTCTTCTTCGCCAAATATTTCGGTATCGGCTGGGAAGGTTCTCTCTACAGCAACCGCGGTACCGCAAGCTGGATGCCCGTTAACGGCACCTTCTTCCTCCGTTACCCGATCTGCTCATGGCATCTCGCTCCTTACGCCATGGTCGGCGGTGGTGCGGACTTCCAGCGGAACCGTAACAGCATCGGCTACGGCAACGTGGGTGTCGGTCTCGAATACCGCATTACGAACAACATCGGTATCTTCTCCGATGGGCGTTACTTCTACGGTGGCAGCGGCAATGTTGCCAACATCCGTGGCGGTCTCCGCTTCGCGTTCTAATACACGCAACAATCTACAAAAAGCCGGACTTGAAAAAGTCCGGCTTTTTTTTGTGCTCCCGGCAAAGCGCGCGCACTTTACGCGCACATTCAGGATCAGGCTTTGCTTTGTGACATTTCCAAGCGGGAAATTTCTTCCGCGATGATGCGGAGTCCGGCGCGGACTTCAGTATCCGGCATGGCGAATGAGACTCTCAGGCATTCGTGGCGGTGTTGCCATCCGTCCTCGGGCAGGCCGAAGAAAAAGCAATCGCCGGGCACGACGAGGACTCCGCGTTGTTTGAGTCGTTCGTAAATTTCGCGGGAGGGTCGGCGGGATTTTTCGATCCAGATCCAAAGGAACATGGCCCCTTCGCATTGGTGGTGAGCGTAAGGCACATCGCGCGGGAAGAATTCTTCGACTGCCGCCAGCGCCGCGATGCGTTTTTGTAGGTAGAACGGTCGGATCACTTCCCGGCTCAGGCAGGCAGCCTGGCCGCTCATGAGGAGGGGCCCGGCGATCGCCTGGCCGAAGTTTCCGGTCGCGAGGCCGGTAACAGCCATCATCGCGGAAACCGCCGAGGCGATTTCCGGTGGCCCGACGACAAATGCCGTCCGTGTGCCGGGAAGGCCGAATTTCGAGAGGCTCATTACATGGACGGTGCTGTCCGTCCAAAGCGGTGTTGCCTCGCCGAAGACGATACCGGGGAACGGCCAGCCATACGCGTTGTCGATGATGAGAGGAATATTTTGTGACGCGGCCAGCGCGGCGAGTCGGCCCAACTCTTGATCCGAAATCAGGTTGCCGCTCGGATTGGTCGGCCGTGAAACGCAGATCGCGCCAATCTCCGGCCCCGGATCGAGGTTTTCAAAATCGATGTGGTATTTGAACGTATGTGCGCCGGTTTTTTTGATGAGCGGGTGCCGGGACTCGAACATGTCCGGTTCGAGCGCCTGGTTCGCGTAGCCGATGTATTCGGGCATGAGTGGAAAAAGGATTTTTCCCAGCGAGCCGTCGTCGCGTTCTCCGCCGAACAGATTGAAAAGAAAGAAGAACGCGGTTTGCCCGCCCGGGGTGACGGCAATATTTTCTGGTCCCACCGGCCAGCCATATTCCGAGCGGAGGAGGTCCGCCAGCCACCGGATGCAGTCCGGGTTTCCGCGAGGCGGATCATAAATCGCGAGCGTGCGGCGCAGCGTTGCCGGATCGCCGGTGATCTCCTGCATACGGCGGAGCCAGATTTCCTCCATGGCAGGAATGTGGGCAGGATTGCCGCCTCCGAGCATGTGGGGCGAGGGGCCCGAGGCAGCCAGCGCGTGCCCGAGATCGTCCATCAAGCGCCCGATGCCGCTTCCCCCCGCCAGCGCCCGCCCGCGCGACGAGAACGTCATGGGAGCTCGCCCTGGATCTTCAAGAGGCGCTCGTAGAGCGGCTGCAGGCCCTCAGGGATGATGCGAGTGCCGCCGATCACGGCGATGAAGTTCGAGTCGCCCACCCATCGCGGGACGATGTGGATGTGGAGATGATCGTCGACCCCGGCTCCGGAGGCCTTCCCGAGATTCCATCCGACATTGAACCCCTGGGCTTTCACCGCCTGTTCCAGGAGTTTTTGCGCGTGGATGGCCAGCTCCCACAACTCGAGAATTTCTCCCTCGGCAAGGTCTTCCATCCGGTGGATTTTCCGGTAGGGAACAGCCATCAAATGTCCCGCGGAGTAGGGGTACTTGTTCATGATGAGAAAGGTGGACTTCCTTCTCGTGATGACGAGATGGGTCTTGTCGTCATCCGTCTGCGCGGCCTCGGTAAGAAAATCCCAGCCCGTGCGGTGTTCCGCTTGGAAATACTCGACCCTCCACGGAGCCCAGAGCGACTCCACATGGCCTTTTGGGAATTCTTTGCTCACCGAGTTCAGGGCCGGTCGAGGCCGAGGTCGGTGCGCAGGAGACCGTGCCGCGGCTCGAAGAAGTAGCGAACAAAGAGCCCGATAGAGCCCTCGTTGTAATCCGCCGTGACCGCGTAGCCGAGCTGTCCGCCGATCAGCCATTGCGGCGAGATCATATAGGCGCCCTGCGCGCCGATGAGCCCGATGACCGTGCTGGATTCCTGGGATGGGTAGACCCGGCCATCCGGAGCCAGCGGGAAATACGGGCTTGCGGCCTGGGTGTTATTTTGAACGCCGAGGCCGAGCGTTCCGGCAGCGATCCATTTCCGGCCCTCGGTTGTCAGGAACTGGCCCTGGAGGAGGACTTGGCCGAGGGATTCTGGGCTGAAATAACCGCCGTTCCCGTAGGTGAAATGGTTCTGGTTGTTTTCGTAGGCTTCGTAGGAAGCCGCGACACCGACCGTGACGTATTCGAAGTTTTTAACGGTGAACTCGTAGGCCAGCGCGGCGGTGCCCGAGAGGTGGGTGTTTTGTTTGACGTTCGTTCCTTCCAGATACCCGTAGCTTCCGTTCACATAAATCGTCCATCTCGGGGCAACCGAGCGGAAGAGGGAAACCCGGCCGCCTGCCTCGGTGACTCCGCCCCAGTTTTTTCCGGTATAGGGGTCCGTCATACCGATGTAGGAGAGGATGCTTTCCTTGACAGCTTTGGAATAGAGTTCGGCTTGAACATAGCCCTTTTCGTCGCGGTAGATCCCCCCGATATTTCCCACCGGCTTCGCATTGAGCGGTCCTCCGGAAGGAGTGATGCCAAACGTGACATACCAGCTGATCCAGTCCTGGTATTCGAAGTGGACCGAGAAATCGTAGAGGTTGCTGTAGGAGGTGACGGGGGCCTTGATGTAGGGTTGAAATGTCACGGGATACTGACCCACGACCGCCCCGTTGGGCAGGTCCCCGGAGTTGAGGGTGATGCGCGAAATCTGGGCTGTCAGCATCGTTTTGTTCGAGGGGTAGATGCGGCCGGAGATGATCGGGATGGCGGCCATGTTCAGCTTGCCTTCGCCGTCGGTGCCCGACTTGCTGGAGAAGAGGAACCCGGCCGCGACGCTCGGGGTCGTGTAGTTTTCGAGCACACGATAAACCTTGTCGCCACCGGCACCCGCTGCCGCCACGAACAGGTCAGCTTTGAAATACCGTTTGGCTTCCGAGGTGCCATACATCTTTTTCAGCGGGCCCTTGACGGTGTCCCCGATCGTGTCCGCCTTCTCGTAATTTCCCGTTTTAGCGAGCGAGGCATACAAGCCCTGGGCGGTATTTTCGCTCGGAGAGGCGCGGTAAAGTTTTTCGAAAAGCTCGGAGGATTTCGCGTAATCTTTCGTGTAATAATAATCCCAGGCAAGGACCGTCTGCTCGTTGCGGCTGAGCGGGCGGGCCTGTGCGGCCGTCGTCATGAGGTCCCGGCTTCGCGGGTAGTTCTTCGCCTCATAGGCTTCCACGGCCCGGCGGGATGCGATGTCGCCTTTCAACACGCGCATCTTCGGGTAGCTGTCCCCGCGGAAGTTGACAATCGCCTCGGCGCTGCTCAGGTCGCCCTCGCGGAACTTGGAGAAAGCCAGCCCATACGCGGCCTCGCCCATGCCCGGGTTCCATTCGAGCGCCTGGTTGAACCACATTCCCGCAGAGGAAAATTCCCCGCGGTTGAAATACGCCCACCCGGCCTTGAGGGCCAGATTGGCATCCTGCTTTTCGGTTGCTTGGGTGACCCATGTGCTGATTTGAGCCTGGCTGACAGCCGGCTGTTGGGGTTCCGAGGTCACGACTGTCACAGGCCGTGAAGCAGATGTTTTTTTGGGAATCGGAGTTGCCGCCAGAAACGGAGCTGGTGTCGGCTGCGCCAGCAACGCGGCGTCCGAAGGAAGAACATCTGTTGTCGTCGGCGTGGCCTGGATGGCGGGAGGCGGGATATCCGGCGGCAGAAAAACCGGAGATCTGGGCGTGGAGGCACCGGCTGGCTTTGGCATTCCGGGAACCACCGGGGTGAACAGCGACGGCGTGGGCGAGGGTTTGGAATCCACGTCCGCTGGCAGGGCGATCGATTCCGGTTGCTGCGTGGACATCACATCCTGGGACTTCAGGGGAAGAAGCCCGCAGAGACCGGTGACAAAAAATGCGCACCCCGCCTTGAAGTTCACCTCTTTCCTCCCAGGGATTCCCGCACAGCCAGCTTCGTCAGCATTTTCAAGCTCGCGGAAAAATATGGTTCGTCGGGCATCACGGGAGAAATATCCCGCACAGTTAAGCGGGTTCCGGATTCGCAGGCTAGGACAAAACGTGCAATCGCTTGCACGCCCGGGAGCGCTGGATCGGCGCCGAAAGTATTGGTCTCCAAGTTCACGGTGGCCGGAATCTTGGACAAATCAGGGAATTGTTTCCAGAAATTTGCGTAGGGCTTCAGAAACGGGGATTTTGGATTTTCCCATGCCAGATGCAACGGGACGCGTATCGCATTGTATCCGAAGTCCGGGGGTGACGAAGCCGGAATCGTGAACGTTTCTCCAGACAGCAGCACCCAATCCGGCGTCAATGACCACTGGCCGAAGCGAGCTTCTCCGACCATCTTGATCCCGGCTTTCGAGAGGGCGTCCCATCCGCTGCCCGGGAACGATTCGGAAAAACTTCCGAAGGCGGGAAAGATGTAATACGAGGGATTGAGGACAATTCCGTTGTCCTTGACGAACCCGTCAACTCCCGGCAGAAGGACCGGTCCTTGCGGGGTATTCCTGACGGCGATCCGTCGCAGGTCCACGAGGATCTCCGCGGCGGCCTGTTGGTAGGCGTAATTTCCCCAGCGCTTCGAAGCCCGGATGAGCGCCCATGCAATCAGGGACTCCGCGTCGCTGGCATTGTTGGCATCCGCGACGCTCCCGTCATCGTCCTGCCCCGGCTTCCAAAGCCAGGAAATCAATTTGTCGTCCTTGCGGGTCTGGAGGTTTTTTTTGGTCCAGTTCCAGATTTTGTCGAATGTCGACCTGTCCCCGTAGGCCTCGGCGATGAGCATGCCGTATCCCTGCCCCTCGCTGTGAGTGATGTCTCCGTTCCCGTTGTCGATTACCCGCCCCTGCGGCGAGATGAATCGCTTTTTGAAGAGCGACCAGTCTCGCGGGGGGAGGCGCCAGGGATCGGAGACCACCATCCACAAATAGAAAATGCCGAGAAGAGCCAGGGCCGCCACGGCGAATCCCGCGAGCCGGTTGCTTCTCTTTTTCTCCATTACTCCGGATGTTCCCGCTTGCGCAGTGCGGCACGGACGCCCAGAGCGAGCAGAACGATCAGAACGATCACAATCACCGCAAAGAACCAAGGTTGCTGGTCAAAACGGCTCGAGACCCTCGTGACCAGATTGGTGGCTTTGTAGATGAAGTCATTCCCGACTTTCGCAACGGCGAGCGAGTTCGGACGCGTGCTCCAGACGGCCAGATCGCCGGCGAGACCATCCCAGAACTCCCGCTCCTGGAGCATGTTCATGCCGGCCAGAAGGTTGTCCGCGTCCCATGCCGTCACGACGGTGACCGGGTAGCCGGTGTGGAACGGAGACTCGAACTGCTCGGCGACGATGTCGTCAATCAGGTCGGCGGTCATGTTCAGGTTCGCGGTCGATGGAGGCTCGGGCTCGTTCTTCTCTCCCGACTGGCCGCGGACTTTCATCAAAAACTCCTCGATCGGCGAGGTGGCATACTTTTCAGGTTTCGGGCTCGTGCTCACGATGTAGCGCATTTTTCCAACCTGCAGCGGGGATACGGGTGCCTTGGTCAGGATTTCCGGCGGAATTTCATCGCGTGGCCCGACCACGAGGAGGCTCTTCCTGCTGCGCGGGAGCTTCGAGGAAATCTCGGTGTTCGAGAGCAGGGCGCCGGAGATCTGGGCCATCTTGCCCATGAGTGTCCATGCGGCGCAGGCGGACTCGGGAGCGTGACCGCCGACGAAGACCGCTGTTTCGATCCCGTCCGGCGGAGAGGAGTAAGGGAAGGCGGTTTGCGAAAAGAGCCCGAGGTTCGGGAGGCGGGCCTTTCTCAAGGCCTTCGGAAACACGAAGTCGGAATCATCATAGAGCGTGAACTGAAGATTTTCATCCTGCAGGATCTCGCATTGGTTCGAGACCAGCGGGACCATTTTGGGCGCAAGCGTGAGCTCGTTGAGCCCCGGTTGAAATGCCTGCATCGGCAGGTAGAGCCTGTGGTCGGAGTGCATCGAGCCCTCCACGTCTTTCAGCCGGATGGCTGTCTGGAACTGGTTGTTGATAAAAATATTGAAAGCGGAATCCTTTCGGAACCCCGCGCCATACACGAAGTGCAGGCGCAGTTCGGCGTTGCTCTGGTCCTCGTGTGAAACGTCGCCAGGCATGTAAAGTTTCAGCGAGTAAGTGCCGGTGTTCCAGCCTTTGATCGTGGTGGTTTTGAAGCCGAGTTGGCGGAAGCTGTATAGCCCGGGAAGCCGGAGCGGCGCATTGCGCACGTAGGCGTTCTCCGGCATCGTCATCTGGTCCACGATGGCGTATTTCGAGTCGGGCAGCGGGAAGTTGACCATGCCGAGGGCCAGCGCGGTCTGCTTCACCTCCTGCGCGCTTCGCCCGCTGACGATAATCATGCAGTGGGCCTGATCGCCGGGAAGAGTCTTGATGGCCAGAAAACTGCCGTTGATCGTCCCCACCTCGGTGGCCGTGAGAAATGGGGCCAGCTCGTTCATGCTGCCGACGACGATGTTGTCCATGCCGGGACGCAGCGCGCTGGCCGTGGAAACCCGGAACGGCTGGTTGTTGACCGCAAGGGCGATGCCCTGGGTCACGATCGCTCCCAGAGAAAGATGTTCGTCGGTCATCGATCCTGAGGAAGGCATGCAGATATTGAACTGGTAAGGAACCCAGAGTTTTTCGTCGATCCACCAGCGGAGGAACGAGAGGCGTTCGGTCACCGGTTTCCACTCTCCCGTAGTGGTGAGATACGACTGGTCGGGGTTGATCTCCGTATAAAGTTCCGGGGCCGATGGGTCCTCGCACTTGTAGGTGTAGTGCTGTGCCACGATAAACTGGAGGCGGTTGAACCCGGTCTGCACCACGTTCAGAGGAATCTCGATGTCCACATCGTTCATCGGCTTGGTGCGGTCGAGGTAAAACTGGGCGACGATCACGTCGTTGATCACCACCCGCAGGACCGAACGCTCGCTCAGCAAGGCGATCGAGTTGGTGAACCTGAGTCGCAGGCCGTAGCTCTTGGGCTGGAAGCGCGCGCTCTGCGGGACGAATACCGTGTAGATGCTGCTCGCGTTGCGGAGCAGGATCGGCGAGTCCAGCGGGATCAGTCTCCGCAGGGGGAGGCGGAAAGACTGGATCTTTTCTTTCACGGGCTCCGCCTGGGTGCTCACCGGCGCGATGGCGGTGAGCGGCGAAGCCGGGGCCATTGGCACCGCTGCGCCGGTCGGGACGGAAGGCGATGCGACAGGGATCACGGGCACGCGGGCCTGCTGTGCAGTCACCGGAGCCAGACCTGCCAAAAGCAATGCCAAAAAGACCTGTCTGGCCCGGAGTCGGAGCAATCGGGTGGGATGTGTTGTCATGTTCATGGTGTGTTTCAAACGGATTGTGTCGAGGTTTTAAAGGATTTTCCGGTGCGTTTGCTGTGCGCAACAAGCATCACATGCCCGAAATGCTGCAGGGAATACCGTATCCCGAGCGTCAGAAGGAAGATCGCGCTGCGCACCACCCCGATCCGGCGTTCGCGCGAGGTCTGAAAATCCACCCAGCGCTGGCTGTTGCCGTTCACCAGCAGAACTTTGAGCTTCATTTCCTCGAGCGAAGTGTGCTCGAACTGCCCCCCGACAAATAGCGTCCCTGGCTCGCGCCTCGCGTTCCGGACCACAATGTGAATCGGCGTATCAACGAATTTCGGATTCCCAGGAATCGTCAGCTCAAGCTCCGATCCCTCCACAAACAGCGATTCGTAGGCCGGGTCCAGACCCAGCCCGCACCCGTTGATCGAGAGGTCGCGGATCTCCGCCGTATAAAACTTTTTCCCCAGCTTGACGCGGGCAGCCATCGCGATAGGCATTCGCGGCGTGGCCCGCCTTTGCCGGCGCTCGAACAGCGTCCCCATGGCCGCCAGCAGGATGAACACATTGAATGTCGCCCAGAGCATCGTGATGCCGGTCGGGAAGCTCTCGGCCGGGGAAACAACAAGCCGCGCCGCGCCGAATGCCAGAGCGATGGTATTGAAGATCAGGAAGAAGTAGAAGGGCCTCGCCAGCGGGCTGATATAATCCTCCCCGAGCGTTTCGCCCTTGGCCGTCACTTTGAATGTGGGTGCCCGCGGATTGAGGAAAACCTTCAGGATCGCCGGCAGCGTGTAAACCGACTGGATCAGCTCGTAAAGCTCGGACACGAACGACCACCGCACTTTTCCGAACAAGAAATCGGAAACCATAAACACCGCGAGCAAGTGCGGTGCCGCGAAGGCCGCGAAATCAATAAAGTTGGCGTCGTAAATTTTCAGACCGAAAATCAGGAAGCAGAGGGGCGCGAGCATGAATACGACCCGCGCGTAGGCGAAGAACCAGAAGAAACAGCTGCTGAAATAACAGAGCCGCTGCGGCAGGCTCAGGCCTGGGATCAGCAGCGGGTTTTTTAGCAGGAAGATCTGCACCATCCCCTGCGCCCAGCGGATTCGCTGCCCGATGAAGCTGGTGAGCGTCTCCGGCGAGAGCCCGGAGATCATGGGAATGCCGATGTAGGCGCTGTTGTAGCCGCGCGCATGCAGCGTCAGCGCGGTCTCCGCGTCTTCGGTGATCGTGTCTCCCGCGATACCTCCGGTCTCCATGAGGCATTTCCGGCGGAGGACCGCCGCCGACCCGCAGAAGAAGGCGGAATTCCAGTAGTCCAGGCCCTTCTGGATGACCTTGTAAAACATTTCATTTTCCCCGGGCATCGTGGAAAATGTCTGCAGGTTTTTTTCGATCGGATCGGGGTTGACGAAGAAGTGCGGGGTCTGGACGAGGAAGAGTTTGGGATCGTGCCGGAACCAGCCCACCGTATTCTGCAGAAAGTCGCTCGTCGGCGCATGGTCGGCGTCAAAAATCACCACCAGTTCCCCGTTGCTGAACTGCAGGCCGTTGTTGATGTTGCCGGCCTTGGAACCGAGGTTTTTCGCGCGGGTGATGTAATGGGCGCCCCAGCGGTTGCAGAGCGACTGCAGCTCCAGGCGCCGGTGTTTTGCTGCGGAGGCGAATTCGGGGTCCTCGGACTGGCAGCGCTGGTCGGTGCCGCCATCGTCCAGGAGGTAGACCTTGAGTTTGCTCTTCGGATACTCCATCTCGAGCGCCGAAAGGACAGTGACCTCCAGCAGGTCCGGCTCCTCGTTGTAGCTCGGAATCAGGACGTCCACCGTGGGCAGCAGCTCCTCGTCTTTTGGGAGAGGAAGAGGCTTTCTCTGCAGCGGATCCACATTCACGAAAATACTCAGGAGATAGACGATGAACCCGTAGAGCTCCGCGAAATAGAGCAGCATGGCGAAACTGAAACTGACGGGATCGTGGTAGGTCAGCGTCGTGAACGTCCTCCAATAAAAGTAGTCCACCGAGAGGAACGCTGCCAGAATCAGGAATACCACGCGGACGGTCTCCTGCTCGTTGAAATAGCGCAGCGTGAGGAACGCGGCCATCGCCACGAAAGCGACCGAGATCTGGGTTCTCGTGGTGATGCTCGAGGCGATGGACATCATCACCAGAAGGAAGACCACCGAAAGCGCCACCGCCAGCCGGCCGCGCTGGCGGTCGTTCCCCTGAAGGTTGAGGTGCTTCAGAAAATTCATGGCGGAGAACAGAGCCCCGCCCCGTTCGCGGAGCGTTCCAGAGGGCTCTGGAGATTCTTCTTCAATGATTTAAAATAACGCCCAGGACGTAGCCGATGACGCCGGCCATCAGCATCAGCATCATCACCGCCCCGCGGGTGATCGGCTTGATCTCCGCGCTGGCTTTTTCCAGCTTCACGATCAATGCCTCGGATTCTTTCTTCACGACATCGAGCTTCTTCGTGCAGTAGTCGATGTTCTCGTGGTAGGCCTCGACCTTTTTCAGCGTCTCCTCGACGTCGGTGACCTCAAGCTTTTTCTGGAGCTCCTGAAACTGGATCGTGATCCGGTCGAGCGAGGGGAGAAGGGAAATCCGGATTGCGTCAGAGAGGACATCCGCGCTGATCGGCGGCGCCGTTGCCGTCGGGGTTTCGCGGAGGGTTGCGAGCACCTTTTCCAGCTCGGGCTGAACGGCCTGCCGGACGGAATTGGCGAGGGCCTCGGTGTTCAGCGGAGCTGCCGGCCCGCTTCCCCGGGGAATCTCCTGCACCTGTGAGACGAGCCGGTCAATCGAGGGCTGGAGGGTCGAGCGGACGGCTTCCGAGAGAGCCTCGGGGCTGATCAGCGGCTGCGCGGGGCGTCCGTCCGTGGCGGGGGCATGAACGACTACCGGCTGGCGGTAGTAGATGTCCAGAAGGTCGATCAGCGCCAGCGCGGGATCGTTGTCTTGGATGTTGTGGCGGCGCTGCCACTCGAGGACTCTGGCACGGATCTCGGGATTGTCGTTCATGGAAGAAGGATGGATTGGACGTCGAACAGTTGATTGTTCAGCTCGCGACTGTATTCCACAAGACGCTGACGGTCGAGAAGGTTCAGCGTGTTGGAGGCGAGCGCCTGCGGGATCGTCCAGGAGTTGAGTTGCAGGATCGTCGTCAGGTGTTCGGAAAGTTTCCGCAGATCGATCTCCTTCGCCCCGATCCGCAGCAGGTCCTCCCTCGCCCGGCTGTTCTGGTAAATCCTCAGCGACTGGCTCTGCTTGTAGTTTTTCACGACCAGCCACTCGGCTTGGTTGCCGACACGTCTCGCGACCTCGCCCGCTTGGAAGACCGTGTCCTTGTCTTCCTCGATGATCAGAACAAGAGTCACCGACAGCCCGAGGCTGGCCTTCACTTTCAGCAGATCTGTTTCCTCCATCCAATCCATGAAGATCCGCTGCTGGGCACCGACGCCGTCCACCAGAACCACGTCCGTGGAATCGAGCGCCTCGACGATGAGATCGAGGTTCTCGCTGTGGCCGATGTTCAGGAACTGAGCCTCGGGATAGAATCTGGTGAGGGTGCTGTTGTTGTAGTCCGGATCGAATGCGATGAACGACCTGTGGACCTCACGCAGCCATTCGATCAGCCGTACGCAAAAAAACGATTTTCCGACCCCTCCCTTGTCGATGGCGGTCAGGATCAGCCTCTTGTTCTGCAATGCCTGAGCCTGCGAAGCCATGGCCGACGGGTGGGTGGTGAACGAGGTCATACTTCCTCGGGTGCGATGCGCGGGCGCGCCGAGCCCTTTCCGGCACCGGCTTGCGCTCCGGTTCCAGCGTGCGGGTTCACCCGCGGGAGCAGCACGGATTCCATGGCGGCGAACTGTTCGAACAGTCGTTCCTGGTAGGACCGCAGGCGGTGGCGTTCGAGCAGCGAGAGAGATTTGTCCTGCAACAAGCCGGAGAGCGATTTGCTCGTGCGCTGCATGATGCTGAGAAGATTCCACGGCAGGCGTGCGATCGTGATCTCGCCGGCACCGAGCCGCAGCAGCTCCTGTCGGGTCTTGCTGTTGTCGTAAATTTCCGTCGCGGGGCTGGTCTTGAGGCTCCGGACAATCAGCCAGTCCACGCTCGCCCCCAGCCTCCGGCAAAGCTCGCCCGCCTGGAAAACCGTGTCTTTGTCCTCCTCGACAAGGCACACAAATGTCACGCCCACTTCGCCGAGGGACTTGTCGCCGGCCAGACCGTTGCTGCCAACCCAGTCCACGAGCTCGGGAATCGCCGCCGGCGATCCATCCACCAGGATCAGATCCGCCTCCTCCATCGCGGTGAGGATCTCTTGGAATCCTTCCCCGTCGGTCGCCGTTAGAAACCGCGTCTCCGGCTGGAACCGCGACAGCGTCCCGCTCGACCAATCGGTGTCAAAGGCCAGTGCGCGCAGGTTCTTCTCCGCAAGCCAGTCCGCCAGATTGATGAGGAAAAACGATTTTCCGACCCCGCCCTTCGGGGTCGCTGCGATGACGATCCGGCGGCTCACCGGACGCTCTGTGAACGCCGCCCGCGCCGTCGAAGAGGGCAGGATGGGCGGATAGTCGCCCTGCTGGCTCCGGACGGACTCCCGGGACGCAAAACGGGACGTCTGGCCGGCACGACGGAACTTCTCACTCCGCAGCGGATCGCTCATCGAAAATCCTGTTTCAAAGTTCATTGTCTCATCCTCCTCCCATAGCCGGGCCGGCATCCGCGAAAACTTTAGCCCCACATCATTGATCATTCCAAACAAAACGCCCCGAAGTCCTGAGGCCAACCATCCTCAGGAGCCGCGGGCTTGGATCATAAATACCTGCAGCCTTGCCTTTTTCCATATCTTGCGACCGGTTGCAAGCCTGAAGATGAGAAAATTGGGAAACAAAACGGGCGGGAATTTCTAGGTTCCCGCCCGGTTCCGTCAGGGGATTTCTCGGGAGAAATCATCCGACACCAGCCGACGGGAGTCGGCTGGAGTATTGGGCCGCCGTCCGTTTCCGGAGGGCGGCCGGAATTCGTTATTTGTCCTTCTTTTCTTTTTTTTCCGGAGCGGCGGGTTTTTCCGCTTTTTCCGCTGCGGGCTTTTTGGGCTGCTTTTTGGCGGGTTTTTTCGGTTCCGGCTCCGGGGTGGCTTCGACGACGATATTGTCCACCCACTCGATGTAGGCCATGGGGGCCGAATCGCTTTGGCGCGGCCCGAGCTTGATGATGCGGGTGTAGCCGCCTTTTCGGGCGGCGGCGCGCGGAGCGATTTCCGCGAAGAGTTTCTTCACGGCATCCTTCTGTCCGAGCTCACCGGCGGCGGTGCGCCGGGCATGGAGGTCGCCCCGTTTTCCGAGGGTGACCATTTTTTCGGCGAGCGGCCGGACGGCCTTGGCTTTGGCGAGTGTGGTTTTGATGCGTTGGTGCTCGATCAGGCTGCACACCTGGTTCGCGAGGAGCGAATTCCGGTGGGCGCTGGTGCGGCCGAGCTTGACGGTTTTTTTGCGGTGGCGCATGGCGGTTCCTTATTTGGCGGGTGGTTCGGGCGGCAGTTCCACCATGCCGGGCTCGAATTTCATTCCGAGTCCCAGGCCGAGCTGCTGGAGCTTGTCCTTGATTTCGTTGAGCGACTTCTTGCCGAAGTTCCGGTATTTGAGCATTTCGGATTCCGTCTTCATCGCGAGCTGCCCGACGCTGGTGATGTTCGCGTTGTTGAGGCAGTTGGCGGCGCGGACCGAGAGCTCGATTTCGTTCACGCTCATGTTCAGGAGCTTCTTCATCCGCGTGTTTTCCTGGCTGACTTCCTGCGGGGTCTCGTCGAACTCGACCTGCTCGTCGTTGAACCCGACGAAGACATCGAGGTGGTGGCGCAGGATGGCCGAGGACTGGAGGAGCGCGTCATCGGGGGTGATGCGGCCGTCGGTCCAGATCTCGAGGATCACCTTGTCGTAGTCGGTCCGCTGTCCGACGCGGGTGGCTTCGACCGCATATTTCACGCGGGTCACCGGCGAAAAGATCGAGTCGATGGCGATGACGCCGATCGGCTGGTCGGCGTGCTTGTTTTCATCGCCGGTCGCGAACCCGCGGCCGACTTTGATCTCGAACTCCGCCTCGAATTTGGTTTTCTTGTCCAGCGTGCAGATCAGCTGCTCCGGGTTGAGGATCTCGCACTGCTGGGTGCCTTCGATGTCCCCTGCCGTGACCGGGCCTTCCCTGTGGACGGCGAGCTTGAGGTTCCGGACCTCGTGGTCGTGGGCTTTGAACTTGACCTTTTTGAGGTTGAGAATGATGTCCACCACATCTTCGACCACGCCGGGAAGGCTGGTGAATTCATGCGGGGCACCTTCGATTTTCACCGAGGTGATCGCCGCTCCCTCGAGCGAGCTGAGCAGCACGCGGCGCAGCGAGTTGCCCAAGGTGTGGCCGTAGCCCGCTTCAAACGGCTCGGCAACAAACTTGGCGTAAATATCGGTGGCGGTGGACTCGTCTTTGACGAGCGTTTTCGGCATTTCGAACCGACCAAGACGAACTGGCATTGTAATTTTATCTTTCTTTTTCTGCCGGGTTTCCCTGTTCGCGTTCGGCGACCCGTCGATGACGGCCGCCAACAGGACCAACGGCAAAATGGATTTTGCGCGAACGCGTAGAATCTCCCGGTTTCAGAAATTGTCAAGCCCTGATACCATCGCTTGAATATAGCCGGACTCATTTGTGGTCACGGCGCTCTGTCGCCGTGCGCCCCGACAGAGCGGGGCGACTACAACACCAACCGTAACCGTCGGATCATTTTCCAGAGATGGCATGAGAGCAGAAATATTTGCGAACGCATCAAAATGCGCGTGCGAAACCGGCGAGCTTGGCGGCGAGTTCCGTTTTGGAATACGGCTTGGAGAGGAAGGCGTCCATGCCCGCTGCGAGGCAGCGCTCGCGGTCGCCGGGCATCACGTTCGCCGTCACCGCAATGATCGGCACCCGATGCTCCGACGAGCTTTCGAGCTCGCGGATTTTTTGTGTCGCCGTGAGCCCGTCCATCACCGGCATCTGCATGTCCATCAGGATCGCGGAGAACTTTCCTGGCGCATAGGCATCGACCGCCCGCTGCCCATCGAACGCGAATTCCACGCTGCAGCCGAGGACGCCGAGCATTTTTCCCGCGAGGTCGCTGTTCGAGGGATCGTCCTCGACGACAAGAACGAGGTTGGGATCAGGGGAGGCGGGCCTCCTGCCCGGTTGGGTGGAGCATGGCGCAGCAGCGGGGGGGAGGCCGGTGCCCACCGTGGCCTCCAACGGAAGCCGGAGAGCGAATGTGCAGCCCTGGCCGTGAACGGAGTGGACGGTGATCGTGCCCCCCATGGCTTCGGCGAGACGCTGCGAGATTGCGAGCCCGAGACCTGTGCCTTCAAACGGCCGGTGAAGAGTCATGTCCTCCTGCACAAACGGCTGGAACAGCAGGCCGACCGCCTCTGGGTGAATCCCGGGGCCGGTATCCTCAACGGAAAAATCCAGAGCCGGACGGTCGGCCAACGAGGAGGGGGTCACGCGGACGACAACCGACCCGCGCGAAGTGAACTTCACGGCGTTGCCGATGAGGTTGATGAGGATTTGCCGGATACGGCGCAGGTCTCCGGTGATCTGTTCCGGCAGGGCGGGATCCACCGTAAAGAGGAGCTCCAGCCCTTTGTCTGCGGCGGTTTTTCTGATCGTGACAAATGCCGACTCGAGGAGGCTCGCGATCGCGATCGGCGCGGATTCGAGCAACATGCGTCCTTTTTCGATGCTGGAGAAATCGAGGATGTCGTTGACGACCTGGAGGAGGTGGTTGCCGCTCTGGGCGATGATCCGGGCGAAGTCCATCTGTTCCTTGTTGAGCGGGGTCTCGGCAAGGAGCTCGGCGAACCCGAGCACGCCGTTGAGCGGGGTGCGCAGTTCATGGCTCATGATGGCCAGAAATTCGCTCTTCGCGCGGTTCGCGGCCTCGGTCCGCTCCATGGCCTCGAGCCGGCTGTCCTCCATCGCTTTCCGGTCGGTGATGTCTTCCTTGACCGCGATATGGGCGGCAATCTTTCCCAGGCTGTCGAAAACGGGGGAGATGGTGGCGGACTCCCAATACAGCGAGCCATCCTTGCGCCGGTTGTGAATCTGGCCGCGCCAGATTTTTCCGGAGCTGATGGTGGACCAGAGGTCCTTGTAAAAGGCCTCATCGTGGGTGCCGGATTTGAGCACGCGGGGATTTTTTCCACGCGCCTCGGCGGCGCTGTAGCCCGTGGATTTTTCAAAGGCCGGGTTCACGTATTCGATGTTCCCGCACGGGTCGGTGATCACGATCGTGTTGGCGCTTTGCTCGACGGCCGTCAGGAGATTTTTTCTCTCTTCCTCCGTCTCGCGGCGTTCGGTGATGTCGTATAATGTCCCGACCATCCGCACGGCGTGCCCCTCCGCATCCCGTTCACCCACCCTGCCGTGAGTGGAGAACCACCGCCATTCGCCGGATTTCATCTTCATCCGGAGATCGATGATAAACCCCTTTCCGTCTTGAACAGCCAGCCGCAGGTCTTCTTCGGCCCGGGCAATGTCCTCCGGGTGGACCATGGTCCGCCACGCCGCGTAGTTCGCGGGAAATTCTCCGTCGCCATACCCGAGCAGGGAATAATAGTGCGGGCTGAAAAATGCGCTGCCATCCGGGATTTTCCAATCCCAGAGCCCGTCGCTCGCCGCCTCAAGGGTCAGAGCGTAACGCTGCATGCTCTCCCGCAGTGCCTCCTCGGCCCGCCGGATCTCGGTGGTGTCAATCCCTGTGCCGATCAGGAACAGGCGGCCGGCAATCTCCATCCTTCGGCCGGTCAGCAGGAACCATCGGAATTCCGGCCCGCCGCGCAGCAGGACCCGGGTTTCCAGGGTTTCGGCCCCACCGCTTTTCAGGACGCTCTTGAGCTTCGATTCCACGAATGCGCGGTCATCCGGGTGGATCGTCTCGATCGCGGACATGCCGGCAATCACCGCGTCCGGTTTGCCGATGATTTCCTCGCGCTCGTAGGCGTTCCACCGCGAGAACCTGCCATTTTCATCGAGGAGAAAAAAGGCGCCGGGGATGCTCTCGATAATGGCATCGGTGAGCAACTGCTCGGCTTTTACCGCGTCCTCCGCCTGCTTGCGTCCGGTGATATCGCTCAAAATGACCTGGCACAACGGAGACCCGTCGTCAGCCGGTGTCGTGGTGGCGTCCACCCTCACCCAGAGCGTCACGCCGTCCGGCCGGAGGATCCGCAGCTCGCCAGCCTGGGGTTTGCCGGTATCGAGAAGCCGTTTGCGCAAAAGGTAGAAACTGTCCTGATCTTCCTTGATGAGGAACGAGGAGAAGGTCCTCTCGAGCAGCCTGCTGCGGTCCATGCCCAGCAGTGTCACTGCCGAGAGGTTGGCCCGCAGGATCAGCCCCTTTTCGCTCACGGTGCAATAGCCGACCGGGGCCAGGTCGTAGAGGTCAAAATAGAGGGCGCGCGATTTGGCCAGCTCGGTCTGCGACCGGAGCATTTCCTCGTTCTGCATCTCGAGCTCGATCTGGTGCACGCGCAGCTCGTGGAGCGAGGTCCGCAGGGTTTCGGGCGACAGGCCATCGAGATGGTCCAGCGAGCTGTCTAGGGTTTCCCGGAAGAGCTTCTCCGCCCGCTCGCGGAGAGTGGCCGCCTGCGGGGGGTGCTTGCCTTTGGCGCTCATGACGAATGGGGAGGGGAGGAATTTCCAAAAGGCAACAAGGGAGGACAATATCCAATCTCCAACAAGGAATTTCCAATACCCAAGGAAAGAGTCGCGTGGCCAGCCCATCTGGCCTTGTTCCTTGGAAATTCCTTGTTGGACATTGGATATTCGATCATTTCTGCAGGGTTCACGTTCGCTCCTTGGAGTTTTTTGCCGTCGCGACGCTCTTGAACAATATCGCGATCAACTCATCGGTTTCTTTGAGAAGCAGGGCGAGATGTTCCGGCGGTTTGATTAATTTCGCCCGGACGATAACCTTCCGCCAAATCTCTGTTTCTCGCAGCTCTTTCAGCGCGATCTTCAGCTTGTGAATGAAATCCGCATTTGATTCCGCGCTCTGTGCCTCCACGTAGTTTGGCGCGGGGGATGTTCCGCTTCGCAGTAATTGCAGGCAGATATGCTTTCCCGCTTTGCTTTCTGGAATGGCCTCGGAAAGCCGTATCATCCGAACTGAAAAGTCAATCAGACGATCCTGCAGGTCGAACTTTCTGCCCTTCATGATTGGATATTCCATGCTGGACATTGGAGATTGTCCAGCCTTGTTGGGCGTTGGATATTCCGCTGTTTCGGCAGAAGGAGAATTTCCAATAACCAACAAGGAATTTCCAATTTCCAAGGAAAGAGTCGCGAGCTCGGCCCTTCTGAACTTCTTCCTTGGATATTCCTTGTTGGACATTGGATATTCATGTCCCTCCCTTCGCCCGTTCGGTGGTGGCGACCGCATACATCTCGCCGTCCTTGTCAAACAGCGCGGTCGAGATGATCGACACCTCGATGACCGCACCGCTTTTCGTGATGCGCCGCGTGAGATACGGCTCCAGAATTTCGGCATGGCTGAGCTGGTGCAGCTTGTCCAGCGCCCCCGCGCGCAGCTCTGGCGGGATCCGGTCCCTCGCGTTCATCGCCAGCGCCTCGGATTCGCTCCAGCCATACATCCGCGCTGCGCCCGGGTTCCAGGCGAGGATGCGGCCGTCGAGGTCCTGCATGGTGATGGCATCATGCGCGTCGCGCACGACCACTGCCAGGCGGAGCAGGTCGTTGGCTTCGCGCAGATCGTCCCGCGCCCGCACGATCTCGGTGATGTCCGCGAACGAAACGACTGCCCCCTCGATCACGTTGTCGAGCGTGCGGTAGGGCTGGATGCGCATCTTGAACCACTTCCCGCCAGCCGTCCGCACCTCGGCCTCTTTGGGGATGAGCGTATCGAGCACGGACTCCACGTCCGCCACCAAAGTGTCGTAGCCGGCGAGGTTGGAAACGATGTGAGCGATCGGGCGGCCGACGTCGCCGGGGATGAGATTGATGATCTCGCTGGCGGCGGGAGTGTAGCGCAGGATGCGCATCTGCTGGTCCACAAAAAGCGTGGCGATGCCGGTGCCGGACAGCAGGTTGTTCATGTCGTTGTTCGCCCGGGCGAGCTCGTTCACCTTGGTTTGCAGCTCGGTGTTGATCGTGGACAGCTCCTCGTTGACCGACTGCAGCTCTTCCTTCGACGTCTCGAGCTCCTCGTTGGTGGATTGCAGCTCCTCGTTGACCGACTGCATCTCCTCGTTCGACGATTTGAGTTCCTCCGCCGAGCTTTCCAGCTCCTCGCAAGTGCTCTGGAGGTATTCCTCCTTGGCCCGCAGTTCCTGTCGGAGCGCGGTGACGCGCGCGTCCGATGCGTCCGATGCGTCCGATGCGTCCGATGCGTCCGATGCGTCCGATGCGTCCGATGCGTCCGATGCGTCCGATGCGTCCGATGCGTCCGATGC
>Ga0194053_10000095_pt1 | contig 64694 bp, 65 predicted proteins | sample SepL228m_MetaG_FD_161684 | JGI IMG/M metagenome (GOLD analysis project Ga0194053, IMG submission 161684) | Anoxic zone freshwater microbial communities from boreal shield lake in IISD Experimental Lakes Area, Ontario, Canada - Sep2016-L227-8m | ecosystem: Environmental > Aquatic > Freshwater >...
ATCTCATTACGTCATACATTCTACCATGGCGGGAAGTAGTAAACACGTGTTGTTATACACAGGTCAAAAAGGCATGATGGCGACTTACCTAAAAGGGGTGTGAGGGGTTACCTTTACAAAGCTTGACTTCTGTATTGTAATGTGTTATACCTAATACCAGAGAATAAATTAGGTTCTGGGAGCCAAATGTCGGGCTCTAAAAACATCCGACAAGTACATTCAAATAGAAAGTTAGAAAAAGATGAAAATCAACGCCATCAACAGTCAGTTCGCGATCGAATGCTTCAATGGTAGTCTCTCTATCATCGGGGTTTCAACATATCGCAGGCGTTCAGTCGTGTTCCGCCTCACGGGAAGTTCAGTGAGTGACCTCATGCGAGATCAGCCTCTATTCTGTAAAAATGCAATTTTTACGAGAGACGTTGAATCTTACGAGAGTGTCCTCATTTTTGAGTACAGCCTCAGGGAGGAGTTACGAAATCCTCGCAAGCTGCTCAAGTCGGTGCGAAACAAACTGGCGCAAGCCGGTTTCCGTAACCAGCGCGAGGAAGACGCGGAGTACCACAAAATGTACACCATGCCCGATCGCGAGGAACATCGGATGTTCCAAGATGGAGACGAAGACCGCCCTCCTTTGATGCAGGTCTGCTTCACTTGAACGACACGAGTTGGTGGAACTCTTTCTAAAATCCACGGGGAATAGCAATATTCCCCACTTCATTGAGTTCGTGACAATCGTGTCATGAATTCATAGAGTTCAGTTCTTTGATTTGTGAGTTGAGTATGCAAGAAAGACTATAATTGACTTGCTGGCATAACGCCAAGCGGATTATAGGTTTTCGACCACACTCAACTCCTACCATGAACATTCCAATTACGATCATTCAGCAAGAAGATGGCCTCGCATACAGTGGAACCCTTGAGATTGGAGATCGGAAGTTTGAGTGGTCGATTAAATTCGGCGCTCACATTTCTGACATCCTGTCGGGTAAGGCAACCACCACTAAGGAGGCAGTGATGAGAGTTTTTCGGTTTACTCTAACAATGGGTAAACAGGAGATTCCAATCACTGAGGATGTTTTCACTTTTCTCATGTGGACTATTGCTCAATGCGCCTTGGATTTTTATCAGAAAGATCAGACGCGTGAGTTCAATGGTGGTTCAGTACGGCTACTGGGTATCATTGACCCGAATACTGGACCAACATGCGAAAGTGAGACCGCTTACGATGTTAAAGACAAGGAAATTCCACAGGAATTACTTGCGGCATAGTAAGCAACCATCTAGCCGAAGGACGGAGCCACCTTCGATTCAGAAGCTCTAATTGTTGTCACCTTTATAAAAGCGTGAGTGTCGTGTGCATCACGGGAAATGGAGAACCTAATTCTCCACTTTATTGAATCGTCGACTAATGTCGAAGATTCATAGAGTTCAGTTCTTTGAATAAACCTTCAATGCAGTATACTTATCCTATGAACACAACTACTTCAGTTTCGGCAGAAGGGTTTACCCTTCAACTCTCTCGGAGAGTCCTCGAACCTGAAGAAGTAATTTCAGGGGAAGAGGCAAAAGCATACGCCAATCGGCGTGACGATAGGACACTGAGCTCAAAACTCATCGCTACTGACATAGTGGAGAAGCTTTCGCTCACTCCTGCATCAAACGTTTTGGAAGTTGCCTGCGGTCCTGGTCAGCTTGCATATGAGCTTTGGAAAGTCGTAGGCTGCTCGATAACGGCAACTGACGGCAGTCCCGAACTCATTGAGGCAGCAACCGATCGCTACAAGGAGACTCCGATACGTTTTGCTACGGAAAATCTGCATAGCCATACTGGAAAAGGAGAATATGATGCGGTGATCTGCAAAGATTCATTTCATCACTTCCTTGATTCCGAGAAGGCAGTCGCAGAGATGCTCCCACTCTTGAAGCCGGGCGGTAAAATCTACATCTTTGATTTGTGCAGAAATGTGCGAATCGAGGAAGTGGAATATCGTCTCTCTTCAATACAGGCATCACACGAGCAAATGCGCTTCCTCAGGTCCTTGAACGCTTCGCTTACGGTTCAGGAATTTGGAGAAGTTTGCGGCACCTCTAAGGTTTCTGTTTTCTACCCCCTCGGGTTCTCGCAAGAGAATTTGAAGGCACACGAAACTGAAATTGAGGCTGATGTGGTGAAGGAGTTTAAACTCCCCTCACTGTTCTCGGTCTACGTGATTGAAAAAGCCTAAATAAAATCCCCTTGTCGTGATCGACAAGGGGAGGGGATGACCATGTGCGATCATCCGACTAATCAAGGTTCTTGAACAGATCCCATATTAGCCACTCTAGGGAGGTCAAGGAGTGAATGCAGAATCGATCATCGATCGACCAAATACTACCGTGACGTAACCAGGCAGCATATGCGCAACCACCGCCACAGATGCCTATTGCAGGACAGTTATAGCATTGGGGCATGTTGAGTGGTGTCCGTAGTTTCCATTCAGCTACGGTCGGATTCACATGGAAATCAAATTCCTTGTTTACACGAGAGAAAAAGAACTGTCTTATTCCGACACCTTCATGACAAACACCGAGGTCACCGTTCGGCGAAACCACGAGCTGCGAACCCAGTGCATGACAGTCATACGCATGAATGCGATTTTCCTTGAACGCGTTGAGTTTCCGCATGATCCGGTCTTCATAGATGCCGGCCACGCGCGCTAGCTCGAAATACTCGAGCATACGTTTTGAAGCCACTTTCATATACACCAGGCTTACGGGCCGCTTTTCTGTATCCGTCAGCGGGTTCATGTTTATTGAAGCAAAACCGTATTGTTTCTGAAGATCGAGCAGGTCGGTCAAGTGATCGATATTATGCTCATCTATCGTAGTTGATACGGACACTGCATCCTTGCCTGCCTGGCGAAGAATATCATAACCCCTCATCGTTTCTGCGAACGACCCTCGTCCATCCCTGTGTTGTCGACACCGGTCATGAACCTCTGCTACTCCGTCTATCGAGATCGAGACTAGGAAGTTGGGGCGTGCAGCCATAAAGGACGCTATTTCTTCGTTGATCAGTGTCCCGTTGGTGACTATCGACATTTGGAACATTTCTCCCATTTCCTGAATCCTATTTCTATAGGCGGTTTCGATATACTCGACGACTTGTCGAATGAGCGCAAAATTAGACAGGGGTTCGCCTCCATAAAAAAGAATAGTCTTTTTGCGCTTGTCATAATCCGGCGGATTGCGTGCCAGATTCGCGAAGAACATGTCGACGGACTCCTTGCCTATGTCGAAGTTCATGACCGTATGTTTATAGCCCTCGGGTATATTGAGGTTGATGAAGCAGTATTTGCAATCGAGATTGCAACAGTCTGTAACTATGAGGTACATAGTCTCTAGTCCCGGTGGACGAATATACAAGGTTCGCTTTTCCTGTAGAAGGGACATGTCGTCCGAATCAACTGGAACGATCAGGCCGGTACGGGTCAATTCCTTGACGATCTCAACCAATTCATCGGAGATGTTACTGAAAGTCTTGACCAGATGTTCAGTAGTTGTGCCGAGCTTGAGAGATTCAGTAATCCCTATGAAACGATCTTCCAGAAAAACGATTTCCATGGTAAGAGCATGAAATAGTGCAAAGTATCCGTTATTGGCGCCATTGAATAAATACGTCCATTTGGACATTCTTATCGCATTATCAGTCATATGTTGTCATTTGTTGTCAAGGTTCAGATATGAATAAAGCGAGGCCAGACAAACGTCAGACCTCGCCGTAAATAGACAATCGAGCATCCTCAGCTCCAGAAGCACCCGCATGTGCAGGTACCCATGGCAGCCTTGGTTTGACCAATGTTGCCTACCATCACCTTCCGTTTGTCGGAATTTGATTTTTTCATAAAGGACTTTTGAAGAAACGTCGCCGCTGATCATACACAACCTCGCAGTAAAACCACGAGTAACGATTGCCTATGATTCAAATCGGTTCTGTTCTGATAGTACCACAGTATCAAATGCTGGCAAGGGCTCTTTAAAACACCTCAAGAACCTTCCTGTTACCCTGAGCCTCCACCCATAATGTTTGCAACATTTCCCCGAAATTACGACCATCACTCACGCATTTTGCGTATGATTTTACAAAATATTCAGTCATGCCAACATCTCCTATTTTGATAGTTTTGAAGCACTCATAACCCCATCCAGCTGGTTTGATGAGTTTTTTTATTATAGGATTGCACTGAAGAATTATCGGATCCATTATTTCACTCAATCTCCATGCCAAATGTGGGCTTTCATACTGATCCACCGAGATCTCGGGAAACACCTCTTTCCATTTCTTGAACCACAATAAATGAAGGATTTCGTGAGCTATGATCTCTCTCGCTTGTGCGGTATTCACCTTATGGCCAACGCAAAAGGAATATTTATCTAAAAAGCGCGGGAAGATGGGCACGATCGAAACGTATCCTGTTATCGAGATGCGATCTGTAGGCCATTCGGTTTCAAAATGTGTAGACAGTGCTCGGAGAAATTCGTTACCGATCATATTCCAATCATCCAGAATCGTATTCTTCGCCGTTAAAATAATAGCCCTATTTTTCTCCATGACCTGTTCTGCAAACTCCTGACATATCAACATATCCTCATCCTTGCTATGTGATTTGCTGAGCGCATCTCCCAGTTCTGGGTAGACTCTGTGCATTATCGCGTCAAATCTACGTTCCGTCCGAGAGAAAAAGTATAGCCACTCAGCCTCCATCTCTACTGGAGCTAGTTCAAACTTTACTTTTGGAATATATGCCGGACTTTTCATATGTGATTATTTTATATGGTTAGTATTATAGCACTAAGTCTAATATCTGGAATACGCAACATTATATGAATCCAGCGTCATGTGTAGTTTTATGAATTTTCGGACGAATCGAGTAGGTATGATCCATAAGTATAAAAAAACAGAGACTTTGAAGGTCTCTGTTCGTGATGGGTGAAGTGGTGCATGGAGATGTTGCGACTAGATTTTGTCTCTAGAGGCCAACAGATCAGTGGTTGGGGATGGTTCGACCGTCCGGAGACCGTGTCTGGCACCGAAACGGTGTCATGACCGGTAGGCCGATCTGCGCACCGGTCCACACGTAATTATCCAGTCTGAGGTCGATCGACGACCTGCGCCGTGTAGTCTTCTCGACTGCTGACTTGGAAACTCTGCTACCGTCTATTATATGTCTGTTTCTCATATTTTGATTAATTCTGATTTCTATCGTTTTTTACCTGCCAATACTATACCTCATTACAGGATTTTGTGCAAGGGTAGCTGATGTTCAAGCTAGGGAACATAATTGACAGTGCATAGTGGTTGTTGTAGATTGGATATATCATGACAACGACCAAATACATACTATTTTCATCGATTCTATTACCAGTAGTACTCGTGGCAGTATTCATCTTTGTACCGAGCGCTGTAAATGCGCAGTATTATGATGGCTACGTCTATAGTTACGATTTCAATTACAATTACAGTTACGGCAATAACTACAGTTATGCCGTGGGTTATACGAATTATGGAAACGGGAATAACAACTATAACAACAGTTATAACAATAATTACAATGGGGGATATAATTGCTGCAACAATTACAGACCATTCGAATATCAGATAACTTACAACCATGTGGAGCCAACAATCTACTATTCACATTCAAATAATAACTATCCGACGTACGATCATCAAACCTACAATTATCCAACGAACAATTACCAGAATTATGAATCCAGTGGTCATCAAGGCAGACCTGGTAGGGGTGGCACATACAGATAGTATTTGGTGCTATACTATTACATATGAATGATCTAGGCATAAATAGTCCAATTACCTGGGGAATAATACTCGTACTATTCATCATCAGTTTGGTGATCAAGTATGTTTATACGAGGCGTATGTGGAGAGAGGTGCGTGATGATGAGTTACTACCACGAGTGAGAGATATGTTGGCAGGCGATATGTCCCGTCGGAATGTAAATGATATTAGGAACAAACTTGTCGCCGAGGGTATCGATGCAAAGAGAGTGAAAAAGTTGATCTCGGCATCAGTATTCAGTATGCGTAGGTTTCTGATATGGCTCGTTATCATGATCCTACTCATCGTTATTCTAAATACATTTTGAGGATATAGGGTCGTGTCACTAGAATAAATAGTCTTTTTTTGCTAGTATTTGACCCATGGAAGACAAATTCAAAAAGGGTGAAGAACAGATACCGGACAAATTTCTGAAGCCCTATGATGCGCAGACGACAGAAGATCGTATATACGCTCTATGGGAGGAGAGTGGTTTTTTCAATCCTGACCGATGTGTGAAGGAGGGCGTGATCGCGAAAGATGCTGAGTCGTTCACCATCATCATGCCTCCGACCAACGCCAACGGTTCATTGCATGCTGGACATGGACTAGTGATGACTGTCGAGGACATCATGACACGTTACAAGAGGATGAGAGGGTATAAAACTCTCTGGTTACCTGGACTAGATCACGCCGGATTTGAAACACAGGTAGTTTACGAAAAGAAGTTGGAGAAAGAGGGGAGAACGCGCTTCGAGATAGAGCCGAAACAGTTGTATCAGGAGATCATGGACTTTACCAAGGCCAATTCTACTAACATCAAGACGCAGGTGAGGAAGATGGGAGCTTCGTGTGATTGGTCACGTGAGAAGTTCACATTGGACGACGATATCGTGAAGATAGTGTATGCAACATTCCAGAAACTTTCCGAAGATGATCTGCTCTATCGTGGCAAACGTATAGTTAGTTGGTGCCCGAAGCATCAGACGTCATTCTCAGATCTCGAAATCAAGGATGAGGATCGTGTCGAGGAATTCTATTATCTGAAATACGGGCCATTTACCATCAGTACATCTCGACCGGAGACCAAGTTCGGTGACAAGTACGTGGTGATGCATCCAGATGACGAGCGATATGCCAAATACAAAGATGGCGAGAAGTTCGACCTAGAATGGATCAATGGACCGATCACGGCTACGATCGTGAAGGATACAGCCATCGATATGGCATTCGGTACAGGTGTAATGACGATCACACCATGGCATGATCCGGTGGACTTTGGTATCGCAGAACGACACCATCTCGACAAGGAACAGATCATCGACGAACGTGGAAAACTATTACCGATAGCGGGTGAGTTCGCTGGTCTGCATATAAAGAAGGCACGTCCGCTCATCATAGAGAAACTCCAGTCCAAGGGTTTGGTGGAAAAGATCGATGCGAATTACAAGCACGTTGTGAGGACCTGCTACAAGTGTGGGACGATCATCGAACCTCAGATATTGAACCAATGGTTCGTGCGCATGAAGCCACTGGCCGAAAAAGCTCTAGCTATCATAAAGTCCCAGGAGATCGTATATATACCAGAGCATTATGAAAAGATCACGCTGCATTGGTTGGAAAATATCATCGACTGGAATATTTCTAGGCAGATCGTCTGGGGTATACCGATACCGGCGAAGATCTGTCATGAGTGTGAAGCGGGTTATGTAGATCTCGAAGATAAGATAACAAAATGTAAGAAATGTGGTGGTGTTGTGGAGAAGGATAAGGACACGTTCGATACGTGGTTCTCATCTAGTCAATGGCCTTATGCGGTACTCGGTTTTCCTGATGGTGATGACTTCAAAACTTTCTATCCAACTGACATCATGGAAACTGGCGGAGATCTGGTTTTCTTCTGGGTTGCACGCATGATCATGCTCGGACTCTACCGCACTGGTAAGGTGCCGTTCAAAACTGTTTACATGCACGGCCTCGTGCAGGATGCCAAGGGTCAGAAGATGAGTAAGAGTAAGGGTAATGTGATAAATCCCCTCGACCTAACGTCACAGTTCGGTACCGACGCGTTCAGGATGGCAGTTGTCGTGGGTAATACGCCGGGAACGTCGTTGCCATTGTCTAGTAATAAAGTCACGGCCTACAAGAAGTTTGTGAACAAATTGTGGAATATCACGAGATTCGTATTGTCTTCTATAGATGCGAAGGATTTTACTACCCGCTTGGGAGATGCATCTTCCACCCTTTTGGGGGTAGATGAGAAACTTCTCGCAGAGCAGAAGGCATTGATCGCGGACGTTACGAAAGATATGGATAATTACAGATTCTATATGGCTGCGGAAAAACTTTACCATTATGTCTGGCATGAATTTGCCGACAAAATACTAGAAGATAGCAAGGCGATCTTGAATGGTAGTTCAGAAACGGATCGTCGATCGAGACAGAGATTCCTGCTGGATTCATTGAGTGTGATCTTGCGAGCATTGCATCCATTCATGCCGTTTGTGACAGAAGAGATATGGAGTGATATGCCGATAGCGGGGAAGAAATTACTCATCGTTGAAAAGTGGCCGGAGTAGCAGTAAAGGGCGTCCGTATGAATAGGACGCCCGATAACGCGGCTGCTAGGCCAGGTTACATGATATTTTACCAGCCACGTCGTCCCCATCGTCGACGCTCGTCTTCGATGCTTTCTTCGTAGCCTCTGCATTGCTCCTCTAGAAAAACCTCTGGCTTCTTGCCGACAGGTTTTATTGTTGGTGCTGACTCTATGACTGCCAGAGTTTCCGTCACCCATCTAGCCCAGTCACCGATCGTATCCCGTTTTTCACAATTGATCAAATGATTGACATGAAACAAAGGTAAGGGTAATTGTGTTGTCATAACAAACTCCTATGAATCGCTCTTTTGTACTACTTGCCGACTACAATACATCAGATTTGGAAATCTGCCAACTGTGGATAACTATGAAATATCAGACTGCGGCGGACGATAGCGAATATTATGCGGTTGCGAGAATCTCATCTACTACAGCTTTTACGTCAGTACCATCGGCTCTACCAGCGAGTTCCTTCATGATTATACCGGTGATCTTGCCACCAGCCTTCGGGTCGAAATTACCAGTGGACTTCAGTGTGTCGATACGTTGACGAGCTATGAACTTTATCTCTTCACGACTCATCATCGCTGGCATGAATGAGTCTAGTATGGCTAATTCTGCTTTCTCTTTTGATACTAGGTCATTCCGGCCGCCTTTACTGAACTGGTCGATAGAATCTTTCCTCTGCTTCACACTACGCTTCACGATGGCGAGCATTTTGTCATCTGGTAAATAGTCTCCAGCAGATTTGTCGATCTTTCCACTGAGTATCTCGTTCAATGCCAGAGCATTCAGGCCGCGCAATGTATCTAGACGGATAGTGTCCTTGGCTCGGAGGGCTTCTTTTATTTGGTTTTTTATTGTTTCGTGTATTGTCATGATGTAATAAGTCTACAGTTAATGGTCAGTAAAGTCTATGTAGGAGGGTAGACCTCCTACATCCGCTTTCTACTTTGCAGTCTATGCTGTAAACTATGTGCATGGAAATTACCCTCATAATACTCGTCGTCATCGCAGTAGTCGTTATAATAGTCATGGGAATAATGCTCGCGCGAAATAAGGGAGCTCAGGAAGTGAAAGGTGACGACACAGGTCTCAAACTCATACTCGAACAAGTGAATGAACTATCACGCACTGTAGATCGTAAAGTTGGAGATCTGACGAAAACCGTAGACAACAAGATCGATCAGTCATCGAGAAATATGCAGGAGTCGATGCGGTCGCAACTCTCCGAATCGTCGAAGTTGATCCGCGAAGTGACGCAGGGGTTGACGAAGCTCGATGAGACTAACAAGCAGGTCGTATCCTTCGCTGATCAGTTGCAGAATCTGCAGGATATATTGAAGAATCCGAAGCATAGAGGCATCCTCGGAGAATATTACTTGGAGACATTACTCAAGAATGTTCTGGCACCTGGGCAATACGAGATGCAGTATGCATTCAAGAACGGCGAGATCGTCGACGCGGCCGTGTTCGTGAAGGACAAGATCATACCTATCGATTCCAAGTTTTCGTTGGAGAATTACAACAAACTAGTCGAGGAGAAGAATCCCATAGAGAAGGACAAGCTAGAGAAAGCCTTTGTGAATGACCTCAAACAACGTATTCTGGAGACTTCCAAATACATCCGACCAGCAGAGAAGACTATGGATTTTGCCTTTATGTTCATCCCGCATGAGGCTATTTATTATGATTTGCTGGTAAATAAGATCGGCGCAGTCACAGAGGAGACTGACAATCTCATCCAGAGGGCGGCTAGCAAGTACAAGGTCATCATCGTCTCACCGACATCCTTCCTGGCATATCTCCAGACAGTATTGCAAGGACTGAAGGCGATGCAGATCGAGGAGACAGCCAAGGATATCGTGAAGCACGTAGGTCAGCTCGGAGTGCATATAAAAAAATACGAGGAATACCACAAGAGATTGGGGTCTGCACTCGGTACGGTCGTGAATCATTACAATTATTCCAATAAAGAATTCCTGAAAATAGATAAGGACGTCTTACGTATCACCGGCGATGCTCCAGGTCTCAAGGTCAAGGAGCTGGATAAGCCAGATGAGGAGATGGAGGTTGCGGGCTAAGGCGGATTTGCCTTTTATGACGCTTTCGTATATACTGTTTCCCACATGGAATTCGCCATCATACAGACAGGAGGCAAGCAATATACGGTAGCAAAGGGCGATGTGATCGCCATTGAGAAGTTTGCGCATGAGAGCAAAGAAGGCGATATAGTCATATTTGACAAGGTTTTACTCGTAGACAATGGCAAGGACACCACTATCGGTACACCATTCATCAAGAATGCTGCAGTCAAGGGTAAGGTTACTGAGGTAGGACGTGCCGCCAAGATCATCGTTGTTCACTACAAACAAAAGTCCCGATATTTCAAGAAAAATGGCCATCGCCAGCCTTTCGTAAAGGTAAAGATAGAGTCACTCGGCTAGATCTCCGGATGAGGAATTGAGATTTTAGAAAGACCGCATCTGTGCGGTTTTTCTGTTTGACCATGGCCCACCTATCGTCACTCTGCCTCGCATCAATGTCTATTCTGTAGTGCTCCTCTGATCGTCTCACTATCGACGTACTCTAGTTCCGCTCCGGTCGAGAGGCCGCGGCCGAGAATGGTGATCTTCACTGGGGAAAGTTTCTGATCGTTCGCCCCTCCTTTCAGCAACCTATTGATCGCCTCATGGACTATCTCCTCCGTATGTTCGCCGTCCGGGGTAGTATTCAGTGAGAGGATGACTTCATGTAGGGTCTGACCGGTACGGGACACTCGTTCTAGTAATGTTCTGAGTCGGATCCTTTTCTCGGGTTCCTTGTCTAGGATCGGTACAGTGCCACCGAGGATAAAATAGAGGCCTTTGTATGCGCCTGACTTCTCTATTGATTCAAAATCAGAATCTCTAGCAACGATCATGAGCGAGGTCGCATCGCGAGATGTATCCGAACAGATATGGCAGACAAGGGTCGACCTCGGCGCACTAGTACCACCGATAAATAGACGCTGACATTGACTGCATTGTGAAGCCGAGTTTTTTACATCGAGAACCAGGGAAGAGAATTCTCTGATGAACGATTGAGGTTTGCCTAGTAGGTAGTATGCAAATCTCTTGGCCTGGCGCGGACCGATACCCGGAAAGTGGGCAAATATTTCGATCAGTTTGTCTAGGTTATCCATGAGGATAAGTATAGGGTATAAGGTGCAAAGTATAAAGTGCATGTACGTTACCGCTTCTGATGTTCAAGCTAGGGAACATAATTGACAGTGAGCGTGGATGTTGTAGTATAGCAACAGAAAATTTGAAATAGATAGATATTATGAGAAGAGAAATTGTCCATGAAACAGTCCCAGTGTTAGTAGTCGACGATGTTTACCGCGGAGGCCCAGCAATCTTTGCGAACACGCTCATCATGCTCGGATATCAGACTAAGACCAAGGTGTTGAGACTCCTCCTGCCAGGTGATCTGGGGAACGGCATCGTTGTACATATTCCTCCGAGAGGAGATTATTGGAGGACGTTGATCGGTTATGAGACTGACTACTATCGAGAAATAGTTTTCATATTCAAGGAGATGGGTGGTTTGTTACAAGAAAACCGCGCCCACAATCAGGATGGATATCATAGAGAATTTAACATAATGCCAGACATGGCTGTGCCGTGTCGAATACAGACAGTTGTAGATAGGCTCGGAAATGAGCTCGTTCAGATTCGGTACGGCTCATGGTAAATGAATGCCACCAGGATATAGATCTTGGTGGCATTTTTTCATGCAGTTTTTTAATAGATGGAAGGCTAGAGACTCTATGCTCCAGATTTGTCGAACTCACCAAAATCCGCTTTGTCGACAGATAGGAAGGTGGTTTTCTTGCTATCAAAGTAAAGTTTGACAGTACCAGTCGGACCATTGCGATGCTTCTCGATCATGATCTCTGCTTCTTCTTTGCGGCCACCAGCGTCCTGATCAGCCTCGCGGTGTATGAACATGACGACGTCTGCATCCTGCTCGATGGAACCGGAGTCGCGGAGGTCAGAAAGTCTCGGCTTGCCACCTCTCTGTTCGACAGCGCGGGAGAGCTGGGAGAGTGCGAGGACGGGAACTTCGAGTTCGCGCGCCAAGTTCTTTAGGGATCTGGAGATCTCGGTTACCTGCTGTACTAGGTTGTCATTGTTCTTGTTGGCATTGGTTGGAAGCATGAGCTGGAGGTAGTCGACGACGATGAGCCCGAGGCCTTTTTCGTTCTTCAGTCGGCGGGCGACGGCGCGCATCTTCAGAATATTGTTGCCAGGTTGATCGTCGATGAATATCGGCGCGTCAGATAGGCGAGAGATGGCATCACCGATCGCCTTGAAGTCTTCAGCCACAGACAGATTGTGACCGGTACGTATCTTCCATGAGTCGACTTGGGATTCGGCCGCGAGCATCCTATCTACTAGTTGCTGGGAGCTCATTTCCAGTGAGAATATGGCCACGGGAACCTTGTGAATGACCGCAGCTTTTCGGGCGATGTCTAGTGCCAGGGAAGTCTTTCCCATGGATGGTCTGGCTGCTAGGATGATGAGGTCAGATTTCTGGAGACCAGAAAGTTTGCTATCGAGATCAGCAAATCCAGTATGAACACCACGTAGCTGATCCTTTGTATTATGTAAATGCTCCAAACGTTCCCATGCCTCGTGCAGGGTATCCTTCAGGGCTACGAATTTGTGTGAACCAGTTTTGTTGGTGACTGCATACAGTGCCTTGTCAGCTTTGTCTAGAAGATCGTGCAGGTCAGCTTCTTCCTCGTATCCTAGGTTGCTGATATTTTCCGCGGCACGGAGTAGTTCTCGCATCACGTGCTTCTTTTCCACCATCTCTGCATAATGGTTGACGTTGGTCGATGTTGGTACACAGTTGATGAGTTCCGTTAGGAATGTCATTCCGCCGATCTGCTCCAACTGTTCCTTTTCCTTGAGACGCGATGATATGGAGAGTACGTCGATCGGGCTTCCTTTGGTATGTAGTTCAAAGAGGGCCTGCCAGACCATTCTGTGAATATTGGAATAGAATGATGCTTCGCCGACTATGTCTATGACATCATGCATCGCTTCTCCGCGGATCATCACTGATCCGAGCAGCGCCTTTTCTGCCTCCAGACTGTGCGGCGGCACCTTCAGATCTTTGGTTTTGAAGTATGGTGAGGCGGTATTCATCACTAGTAAATGTATTATTGTGTCACCATTGTATCATTTCTATTTGAAATGCAAATAATTATATGAAGTGAAATCAGGGGAAAAGCTGTGTATAAGATTTGAAATAATCTTCATCTGATCTTCATCGGGAATTTATCGGATCTTTATCAGGATTTGATCTTTTCTTTATCGTTTCTTCATCAAATCTTCATCAGATCTTTATCTGTCATCTGGTACGCTCAGTATTATTAGCAATTAACATCACACATAATATGCAACTAGAAAATTCAGACATAGAACTCATCGAAAAGATCATTTACAAGAGTGCAGATGATATCGCCATCTCTATCGCGAGGAGTTTCGAGAGACTAGAGGAAAGAATAGATGCCTCCGAGTCGCGAATATATTCGCGGTTAGCGGAAGTGGAGGATCTCATAAGTGAAGTGAGAGAGATGGTGAGAGGTGAGGAGAGGGAACTTGATTGAAAAAAATCAGTTATCTGGAAATTTAGGACAACTGCTACTGTACTTGCTATTTATAATATGCATCACATTTTTTGCTAGTCAATATTGATTTTATTTTCTGACATGAGAAAATATATTCATGGAAGCCATTACAAAAATTGCCATTTTCAAAAAGAAACAGATACGTAAGGTCATTTTTCAAAATGAATGGTGGTTTTCAGTTGTAGATGTGATAGATGCACTAACTGATAGTGAGAACCCCACTGTTTACTGGACTGTGATGAAATCTCGAGTAAGCAATGAAGAAGACTTTCAAGCATTTACAATTTGTAAACAGTTGAAATTGCCAGCCTCAGATGGAAAAATGCGTGAGACCGATTGCGCAAATACTGAGGGAATCTTTAGGATAGTTCAGTCCATACCTTCCCCAAAGGCGGAGCCATTCAAACGTTGGTTGGCGAAAGTTGGCTACGAACGCGTTCAGGAAATCGAAAATCCAGAGTTAGCCACAAAAAGGACAAGGATACTCTATAAACTCAAAGGATATTCTGATATTTGGATTGAAAAAAGGATGCGTGGTATTGCTATCAGGGAGGAACTGACTGATGAATGGAAGAATAGGGGCGCTGAAGAGCAACGAGATTACGAGATTCTCACAGCGGAAATATCTAAGGCAACTTTTGGTGTTACACCAGACGAATACAAGAAACTAAAAGGACTGAAACGTGAAAATCTACGTGACCATATGGATGACTTTGAATTGATCTTCACTATGCTCGGAGAAAGATCAACCACAGAGATTCATCGTCAAGAGGAGTCGTTCGGTGTTACGAAACTTCAATCAGATGCAAATCGAGGTGGAAAGATCGCTGGTGTTGCTAGAAGGGAGCTTGAAAAAGAGCTGGGGAAAACCATAGTTACAAAAAATAACTACGTGAGAAAATTAAAAAGACCGAACTTACGAAGTAATAATTGAGTCATTGAGTCATTGAGTCATTGAGTCATTGCGTCATTGAGCCATTGAATATTGTGTCATTCTCTCGTAACCCTAACTCCCTTGTCTGTATCTTTGATCGCATATCCTCGCGTCTCTATCTCCGCTCTCAATGCGTCAGATTTCGTCCAGTCCTTTTCCTTGCGTGCCTGCTCGCGGGCGTCGACGAGGGCAGATATTTCCTCTGGAATGTCTTCGTTCGCTACCGCTCCAGGGACATTGACCAAACCTAGTCCGAGCACCAGATCAAACTCTAGGAGGGTACTGAGTTTGTCGGCATCTAGAACGTCGGTATCCTTGATAAGCTCCCAAGTTAGAGCCACCGCCTGTGGCGTGTCCAGATCATCGTTGATATAGGTCATAAAACGCTCAATATATGCCTCTGACGGCGTTCCGACATCTGTCTGACCTCGTAGATCGCTCACTGTGGCCATGAGGCGTATAAGGGCATTCTGGGCACCACGGACAGCCTCGAAACTAAAGTTTATAGGAGTCCTATAATGCGCCGTTAGCAGCCAATATCGGTAGGCGATGGGGGAGATGGACTCGTCCTGCAATGTCTGCAGAGTGATCACATTTCCGACAGATTTGGACATCTTGCTGTTACCTATTATGAGAAATTCGTTGTGCATCCAGTAATTTGCCAGAGGCTTATCATATGCAGCTTCAGACTGTGCTATCTCGTTATTGTGATGCACGGGGATGAGGTCGATCGCGCCGGCATGTATATCAAATGGCTGACCCAAATATTTCGTAGACATAGCAGAACACTCTATGTGCCAACCAGGGAATCCCTTGCCCCATGGACTTTCCCAGCCAACCTTGCCATCCTTTTTCCAGAGCGCAAAATCAGTAGGATTACGTTTTTCAGGATTGGTCACGATACGAGATTGGTTTGAGGTAGGATATAGGGTATAGGGTATAGGGTTTAGGGGAGCGCTATTGAAATTTTCCAATTTACTTCCCTCAGATCTGCCAAGTTTACCGTAATCAGAAAACTTCGATGTGTCGAAATATATACCGTCACTAGTTTCATAGGTGTAGCCTTTGGTCTCGAGAATCTTGATGAGGTCGATATTTTCCTGTATATGATCACTGGCCCGCGGAAACTTCTCTGGTAATTCTACATTCAATGATCGGAGATCATTTACATATTCATCAAAATATATAGTCGCAACTTCCCGCATCGCCTCTAACGTTAGTGGCTTGTCGGCACGTTTCAGTGCCTTGGTCATCTTGTCATCACCGTCATCACCATCACCAACCAAATGCCCGACATCAGTGATATTGGTTATCTGTCTGACGTTCATACCGTTGAATTCGAACATTCTTCTCAGTGTATCTGCAAAGAGGGAAGCACGAAAATTTCCTATGTGCAGGCGATCATATACCGTCGGCCCGCAGTTGTACATGGAAACTTCACCACTCTTCAGTGGCTTGAATGGCTCTTTGGATTTCGATAGGGTGTTGTAAAGGTTGATTTGCATAGTGATGAATTTAAAATGGAAAATGGAAAATGTAAAATTGAGGCACAGTATTATGAAAGATTTTACACCTTATTGAGTAATTTTCCATCCCCGCATTCGCGAGGACAAGTTTTTACTTTTCCATTTTGACTTTTCCATTTTACATTTTCTTAAACCCACTTCTGCCTCTTGAAATACCACCAGAATCCGCCCGTGATCACGATCGTGATCGCTACTAGGATGAACCACCCATACGGACTGCCGACGATGGGTACATTGTTAGCGGGTATGGTGAAGACGGCAGCGATGATCGTGGCTGGATAGCAGAAGAAGGTGATGATGGTCAGCAGTTTGATAATGTCATTTTGTTTCGTGTTCAGTAATGAATCATTGGTTTCGCGTAGATCTGCGAGCAGTTCGCGCGCATTGCCGATGAATTCGTGGATGACATTGAATTGGTCACGGATATCTCGTACATATGTAGGAAAGCCGCTGCCGAAAATACTCTTGTCAGAATACTCGACCATGTCTTCCCAAATGTCGCGGTGCATCCTGGCTGTCTGCTTGAAATCGATCAGTTCGCGGCTCAAGCTGGATAGCACTTCGACCATATCTCTCTCATCACCTTTGAATATACGTTTCTCTGCATTGGTTATAGAGTCCTTGATATTTTCTAGATCCTCGATCATGCCAGCATAGATCTTCTTCACCATATAATAGAATAGATAGCCGGCATGCTCGATCTTGTCCTCTTTATTCAATATACTATTGGCTTCAAATATCTTGCCGAAATACTCCAGCTGTTCGATCGTCTCTGTACGCGCGGTGATGAGAAAGTTCTTGCCGACCACAAAGTCGACTTCTCTCTCGACGATCTCACTCTTGTCGCCCTTATGTTCACGGATAGGTAGGGTGAGTACTGCTAGGAAATAATCATCATAAAACTCTACTTTGGCTAGACTAGAGGACATCTTCAGTTCCTCACCGACTAATGGGTGCAGACCGTATCTCTTTACTAATGAAGAAACTTCTTCGTCTGTCGGTCGTTCTAGATCGATCCAGACTACGCCGCGATAAGTATGTGTATATGTCATAGGCATATTGTAGCGCCAAGTTGGGAATTAGGAAAGTGATTGTAATAGATGGGTGACAAATTAGTCCTCATTGCCCCGAGGGGTCTTTCGGAAGGAGCGACAGCGACTGAGAAGGAACGCGCCGCTAGCAAGCGGCGACGTGACCCTGAGGAGCAATGAGGACTAATTTGTCATATGCAATTCTAAATGCAATATTTGAACTAAAAAAATCCTCATCCGATTGCGCGGATGAGGAAATGTGGTACCTGTGCCTGCCTGATAGCAGGCAGACGATGATACAAGGATCAATGTTTAGTCACTGGGGTGTGCCTTGATCTTCAGCACACCCGACTGGTAGTTTTCGAGTTGAGTGTCAGTCAGCCTGTAGAATGCAGCCAGGAGACTCTGAGTAGTTGCCTCTACGACATCATCAGGTACTTTCATGTTATCTACCAGTGTCTGATGATGTGAATTGGCTGGGTCTAGTATGTCGATACCCATCGCTACGCCCCAATCATACAAGTCTTGGTTACCCATCGTCGACGGCAATTGGCCCGTGTGTTGGACATTTTCCCACATGAGCTTGTCCCAATATCGACAGGTATCCGTGGTGAACTTTTCGTCTACGAGGACGTATTTATTATTGGCATTATCACTACTGAATTCGATTTTGTAATCAGCGAGTATGAGACCACGCTTATAGACGTATTCCTTCACCAAGTGACCGAGTTGGAGCGTCTCCCTTTCCAGTGAGGAGCCATAAAAGTCGGACATGCACTCTGCAGAGATCGGCTCGTCACTTTCGTCCATCGCTTTTGCGGTAGGGGTATATACCGGGAATGGTAGCCTACTTCCGTTCGTGAATCGCTGTATCAGTACATGGTCGTCGATCTGACCGGAAACACTATACTCGCGCCAACCTCTTCCGGTAAGGTGAAAACGTCCTATGTGTTGAAATCTCGGCCGTTGTAGGCGTTTTATAACTGTTGCCCTTCTCTGGAGATCGGGATTACCCTGAGCAACTATCGGTAGGTAACTATCGATATCTTCTCCAGCAGCGATGAAATCAGTTTCGCAGTAAGGACCGATAACGGACTTGGTGAAAAAGTGGCTCAGTGCATTCAACACCTCGCCCTTCCTCGGAATGAGTATCGGTAGAACGCGTTTGAAGACACTGCATCGGTTACTCCTGACGGAAAGCAGCAGCCCTGGATATCCAGGGATGTTGTATTGATTACTATCTTTACCACAGAATCGCAACGTGAGTCCTGGTATGTCGGGACTCGCATCTAGGATTGACTTTGGGATATGAGGCATCTAGTTCTCCTTTTGTTAATTGTTCGATTGTATAGAACTCATCTCACTGTGAGGTTAGGAACCTTACATACAGTGAGATATTCTGCTCAACATACTACAATCATATTTGGAAAAGGCAAGGACGAATTTCCTTGTCCGTATTCAAATAAAATGCAATAATACTCGCACATGAATAAAGGAGATAGAAAACTGATCTATATTCTGGTCGGAATACCAGTACTAGTTATCACATTGTTCCTCGGTATATACATCGGGGGAAGGAACACCTCTTCGGTCAACAGATCTGATCTAGTAGATCAGACTGTCATTTCGTCACAGAAATTCCAGATCTTCTGGAAAGCTTGGCAGATACTGGACAACAAGTTCGTCACGGCTGCCAGTTCAACACCAGATCAGAAGATATACGGATCTATTCAGGGTCTCGCCTCATCATATGGTGACCCTTATACAGTCTTCTTCCCACCAGTAGAGAACAAGGCATTCCAGGAAGACATTGCCGGCAATTTCCAAGGAGTGGGTATGGAGATCGGTATCAAGGACAAGCAACTCCAGGTAGTCTCTCCGATCAAAGATAGTCCGGCCTTCAAAGCGGGCGTCAAAGCTGGTGATCTCATTTTGAAAATCGACGAGAAGTCTACGCAAGGGATGAGTGTCGATCAGGCGGTAAAATTGATCCGTGGCGTCAAAGATACTACGGTCAAGATCAACTTCTTCACTATCGGTACACCTAGGCCAGTCGACAAGATCATCACTCGTGATGTTATCAGTATACCTACACTCGATACGGATACGAAGCCGGGTGGTATATATGTGATAAAGCTATACAGCTTCACGGCCGACTCAGCGGACCTGTTCCGTACGGCCCTCCGACAGTTCGTTCTGAGCGGGAAACACAAGCTCATCTTGGACCTTCGTGGCAATCCTGGTGGATATCTAGATGCCGCTTGGGACATGGCTTCGTGGTTCCTACCAGGAGGGAAAACTGTGGTGACTGAGGATTTTGGTAGTAACAAGGAGCAGAAGATCTACAAGAGCAAGGGCTACAATATATTCAATAGCAATCTTCAGATGATGATCCTGGTTGATGCGGGTTCTGCCTCGGCTGCGGAGATCCTGGCTGGTGCGCTCAAGGAAAATGGTGTTGCCAAGCTGATCGGTGTAAAAACATTTGGCAAAGGCTCCGTTCAGGAATTGGTACCACTCACGTCTGACACTTCTCTCAAGGTTACGATCGCCAGATGGCTCACTCCTGGCGGCCACAATCTATCACATGACGGTCTGGAGCCTGACTATGAGGTGATAATAACGGACAAAGATATTGCCTCGAAGACAGATAGTCAGATGATCAAAGCCGTCGATCTGTTGGCGCCGTTACCATAGAGAGGGGCTAGTGGGAAGTGTCTAGTGTTTAGTGACTAGTGGCTAGTAATCGCAATCACTAATCACTAATCACTAATCACTAACCACCAATCACTAATCACCAATCACTTCTTAATAATCATTATTCATTATAATAACTAACCATTAAATAACATGAAAGTCATACTCATCAAAGATGTTCCAAAGCTCGGCCGACGATTCGATATCAAGGAAGTTTCTAGTGGTCATGCATTGAACCTACTCATACCTCAGGGTTTAGTAGTTACAGCTACCCCGGATGCTATCAAGCGTTTTGATGTTGAGAAGAAGAAAGTAGAAGGGGAGAGGGCAGTTCACGAGGAACTCCTAGTCAAAAATATAAAAGGTCTCGATGGGGTAGAATTACATATTTCCGGTAAAGCCAATGAAAAAGGTCATCTTTTTGCCGGGCTTCATCGTGAGGAGATCGCGAAGGAGATCGAGAAGCAGACACAGCTCCAGGTTGATCCATCATTCATCCAGCTCGAACACCCCCTGAAGGTGGTTGGTGAACATAGTATCGTCGTCAAAGGTGGCGGTAAGGAAGCGAAGTTTACTGTCGTTGTTGAGAGAGTTTCGTAAGGAAGCACACCTAGTGAATGACTCTACGCCACACTAACGATCTTCTTCCTATCAATAGAATTGTTGAAACTAGTCTTTCTCTTTGTTCCGAATGTTACCTTACCGTCACAGAGTGCGAATAGAGTATGATCCTTGCCCATACCAACGTTCCTGCCTGGTAGGACGGTCGTACCGCGCTGGCGGACGATGATCTGACCATTGGTGATGCTCTGGCCGTGATTGACCTTCACACCCAGATATTGTGGGTTTGAATCGCGCCCGTTTTTGGTTGTTCCTGCGGCTTTCTTATGTGCCATGTGATTGTATTAAATATTAAAATTCAAAGCATGTCCTCGCGAAGGCGGGGATGTAAAATTGACGTAAAAACAGCTTAACATATAGGGTTATTCATTGCAAGGCTGTAGAACGGCTCTAAATATGGGTATTGGAGGTGTAAAATATGGCTCTACTGAGCCGTATAATAGGGCAGGGGGTCTTGACTTCTGGATCTGCAGGTGCTATACTATTCCCATAAAGAAGACCAAAGTAGCGACATGCTTACTCAGGTCTTTTTTAATAAAACAATGATCGAACTTACAACAGGCGCAATATTCTTGATGTCGTCACTATATGGAAACGGTCAGATGGAAAATTCCACTGTGAATATTCCTGCTCCCGTGACTATAGAGGCTACAACAACGATTGACAGCTCTACCGCAACTAGCACGAAGGCTATGGAAGCGTATTTGAGACAAGAGTTTGCCGAGACACCACTATTGGTGGATATCGCTCGTTGCGAGTCTAGTTTTCGTCAATATGACAAGAACGGCAATATAGTGCGAGGTCGCGTGAACAGCGCAGATATCGGTGTGATGCAGATCAATGAGATGTATCACGACAAGACTGCGGTCAAGCTCGGTATCGACCTACATACTCTAGAAGGTAATGTAGCCTATGCCAAGCATCTCTACGCTGAGCAAGGTTCACAGCCGTGGGTCTCTTCGTCCAAGTGCTGGTCTGCCGATCAGGTAGCTATGAGGGCGAAGTAATAGTGTTCAATTTTTTACGCCATAAAAAAGACCGAGCAACCTCTATTGGCTGCTCGGTTTTGGCTATATTACGAAAAGTAAATACGTTTCTTCTTACTTAAGGTACTTTTGGTACCGTTCCTTTTGGCGTACCATTTCTTTAGTTTCTTCATCGCTTGGTGTTCTATGATGCGAGCACGCTCACGGCTCACATTGAACCTTTCTGCTATCCTTTGCAAGGTTTCTGGTTCTCCATCCATGAGACCATACCTATGGCAGAGTAGTGTTCGTTCGCGCTGTGGCAGATGCTCCATAGCTTCCCGTAGCTGACCGTTGTTCGACATGCCTTCCGCGATCTCCGCAGGGGATTTGACACTGCCGTCGGCGATGAGTTCGGAAATGCATCCAGAGTCAGCGTCAGAATTGATCGGCTGGTCTAGAGATATCTCGGTATAGACATAGCTGTACAGTGTTTTCAGTTCATCTATGGTAAAGCCGGATTCTTCGCAGATCTCACCCTTGGTAGGCTCACGCCCTAGTATTGCGTGTAGTTTTCTAGCTATGCCTCTTACCTTGTACAAATCATCTATGATGCGTGCTGGTAGGCGCAATGTTCTGGATTGGTTGCTGAGAGCACGAGTTATCCGTGCCTTGATATGCCAGACAGCATAAGTTGAGAGCTTGGCCCCTTTTCCTGAGTCATAGAGGTCTACGGCCCTCATGAGACCGATATTGCCCTCACTGATGAGATCAGCGAAGGACAAGCCTTTATCTAGATAGTCCTTGGCAATACTGACGACTAGTCTCCAATTGGCTACGATGAGGTGAGTACGAGCACCCTCGTCCCCGTTCTCCATCTTCTGGAGAAGTTCGACCTCTTCTTCTATCTTGAGTAGTTTTGACCTTCCATCCTTCATTATGTCACGAGCATACATACCGATCAGGCTATTTGTGTCACTATATTCAATCATATAAAAGATCCTTTATCAGTATACTAAGACTACTTATAGCTATAGTCAAGTTGGGCCGTGATTTGTCAGTAGCTGATCTGCCATAAAGCCGATCCGTGTAACACAAACCTAAGAGAATAAGAACCCTTCCTCGCCATGATCCCTCAGGCACAAGATTGGGGGGATCTTTTTAATTCACTGTTAGCGTGGTTTGAGAGGGGATGAGTCTCGATACAGAGTCATTATCCACTAGGGGATTGATAGCTAAATGGCGCGTATAAGCGCCATAATCGTTTTCAATACCATGTCGCACAATATATCTTTCCGACAATTAAGCTTTGAGCAAATAACCTATATATCCCCTACTGGGCCTTATTTTTTCGGGATCAGGTTGATGAGAGGTAGAACAACTTTGGTCCACAGAAACTCCGCGGCTCCGCTCAGATATTTATCCCAGATCTTTTGCGCTATCCCCGATATCAGCTCCCAGTTATCTTGGAATGTTGTTGATGCAACTATGCCGCGCAGATTCAGTCCGAGGTATGCGAGTACTATGAGGACCAGGATGATGTAGACCGTCAGTTTGAGTATTCCTCCCCTGTTCGATGTTCTTGATTTGATCATGTAAATATTTTAAAAGCGTTTTAAATAAATTTATAACGTCGGAAGGTATGAAAGCGGATTCAGATAAGCTTTCTGATCGGCGAATGGGAAGGTCGCTCCGGCACAGCGAGAAGTTTGAGCTCTCGTCATGGTGCGTATCGCTACACCATCGCTCGCGTAAACTCCGAAGTGGAGATGGGGGCCGGTAGAAGCACCAGTGTTGCCGCTATAGCCTATGACTTCTCCAGTTACTACCTTCTGTCCGACATAAACGATCTGTAGTGACATATGACCGTATAGAGTAGATAGTCCGTCTGGGTGTTTGATCATGATCCATTTGCCATAGGAGTAACATCCGGGTATGAGATCCATGTTCGTAACCGCGACCACTGTTCCGGATAAGGCCGCCTTGATCGGTGTTCCTCTAGCGGCACGAAGGTCGATACCAGGGTGACCTTTTCCGCTATAGAGCTGAGGATTGGAAGTCGAGAATGTAGTGTTACCGAAGTATTGTGTGAGATAGACAGAGTCGAGTGGCCAGGCCAGTATTCCCGTTCCTGTCCCAGGTAATTTGGATGCATCTACGAGGAGGTGTAGTTGTGATTCGAAGGCATTGATCTCATCCTGGAAGGCCGCCTCCTGTGCCTTCTTTACGGCGAGCAAGGCCTTGTATGAGCTCTCAGAATTTTTCGTTTCTTTGAGAAGGGAGTTTTGTTCTGCGACTGTCGAAAGGACGACCTTGCGTTGATCTGATAGTTGCTGGTTCAATGTCACTAGATCGGCCTTGGCTTTCTCGCTCGCTACCTTGTTGATCTCTAGCTTGTCTTTGTCGAGATTCAACGTGGAGATGCGAGTAAAGACATTCTTCTGTACCTGACTCAGTTCCTCCAGAGTGTTCAGAGCTTCAGAAACAGAATTACTTCCGAGGAAGGTATCAGTGATATTGATGTCACTGAGCTGATTTAGCTGGTTGAATGACTGAGCTATGATCCTTTGGTCGTCTCCTATGTCTTCCTGTTTGGTGACGATCTCAGAGCCGAGTTTCTGGATCTCATAGGACTTGGTGGCGATCTTGTCCTGAGTCAGGGCGATATTGGCTTCGAGCTTCTTTTGGCTGATCTGGAGTGACTTGATGGTAGCTGATAGAGAGTTGGCTTGGGAGCCGAGGTCCGTCAGCTGTTTCTGGTATGAGGCGATCTCCTTTTCCAGATTCTTTATGTCCGCATTTCGCTGGTCGATCTTTGACTGCAGAGCATCAACGGTTTGTGCAGAGGCCGTAGCCGCAATTAATGATACTGATGTTGCAGATAATATGATGAATATGATGAGTAATGACAGCTTTGGTTTGATCATATATCATGAATTCAAAGATAGTATAGCCGCATCTATCCTCTTTAGGCTCTCGTCAATACCGAGAATGTATAGACATGTAAATGGATCCGGAGACTTTTCCTGGCCGGTTAACGACATACGTAGTGGCCATAGGACGTCACCCTTGCCATGGGCTTCGGCGTAAGGCCAGATCGCCGACTTTATGATTTCTATAGTAGGGGACTTCCCTGCCAATTCTCTGATCATCTTGCGGCATTCGACGAGATGAGACTTTGTGACTTCCCTGTCGGGTGCTTTTTTCCAGAGAAGTTTTTGTGAAGGGTAAATTTGCAGATTATTTACAAAATTCAGTTCACCTACAGTTCCAACTATGTCGATCCCAAATAGTTCTGAAATTTCACAAAAAACCGAGATCTTTTCCCTGATCAATGGCATCATACGAGAAAATATCTCACCATCTATATCGAGCCATTTAGGTATGAATGATTTGGCACCCTCGATGAATTGTTTGTCTGTAAGTTTGGATATGTACTGCCTATTGAACCATTGTAATTTTTCGACATTGAAGATAGCTCCAGCCTTTTGCACTTTGGCAATATTGAATTCCTTTATCATTTGATCCAATGAAATCATCTCAGTATTGTCTCCAGGATTCCATCCTAGTAACACCAGAAAGTTCAATAGTGCCTGAGGCATGTAACCTAGTTTCTCATAATATTCGACGGCAACCATTTCACCATGTTTTCGCTTTGATATCTTTTCTCTATTGTCGGCCAGAAGAAGCGGAATGTGACCATATATCGGTCTCGGTTTCTCACCTATCGCCTCCCAGATAAGTATTTGGCGCGGGGTGTTCGATATATGTTCCTCACCACGGATCACATGCGTGATGCCCATAGTTATGTCATCGACAACATTTGAGAGGTGGAAAATGGGTTCATCCAGGCTTTTTGCTATGATGAAATCACCAAGCTCCGTGGTATCGAACTCAACTGAACCCTTTATAAGGTCTTCGAAAACAATTTTTGTATTTGGATTTTTGAATCGTATAACTTCTGCTCTCTGACCTTCCTCGACGACCTTTTCCTTGGAAATGTAGGCGTGACCGCTAGCAATCAATTTCTCTAGATATGTCTTGTGTACAGTGAAGTTGTCCGACTGTATGACTGTGCCGTCAAATTCTATACCGAGCCATGTAAATGCACTTATGATACCTTGTGTATATTCAGGTTTGTTCCTCTCTTTGTCAGTATCCTCTATTCTGAGTAAAATCTTTCCGTCATTCTGTCGTGCATATAGATAGTTGAATAAAGCAGATCTGGCGCCTCCGACATGTAGGAAGCCTGTGGGCGATGGTGCAAATCGAGTTACAACTGGTTTATTAGTCATGGGTGTATTATAGCAGATTTCTCATCATAAATAGAAATTCGCCAACATGGCGTCGGCGAATTTCTCAAGTGCTATATTTATAAAATCTTAACCCTTCAAGTTGACTTCAGCCGCAGCCGAAGCGTGGAAGATCTTCATGAAGACATTACCCTTTGCATCCTTGAGAGGAAGATCGGTCTTGGCGTTGAACTTTGCTGCGCCATCAGACGTGTAGATAACTGCGTAGTATGTTCCACCATCAACCGTAGGCTTCGTCAGAGTGATCTTCGTGCCCGCTGTCAAACCTGCAGCGAAATGCATAGATCCGATGATCTCACCTGGCTGACCTGCGTTGTTTGCATGAATAACTACCCATGCGGATTTCTCAACCTGTACTGATGACAAGTAAACGATGTTTCCAGGATACTGGTCAACCATGACGATGCGGTTCAATGCGGGTACAATTGAAGGCTCTGTTGTAACGACTGGCTCAGTTACGACTGGAGTCTCTGACTTCTTGCTTCCGGATACTAGGATACCTATGACTATAATGGCTATAATGACAATGATCGTAACTACCCACTGCCATGTTTTGACACCTGATGCTTGTGGTTCCATGTGAATGATAATGATGATTATGGTTGCTAATATCGACTGGTTTTTAGATACCCATTATATCACAGAAATGAGGGAAAATAGCAAGTTTGGAAACGTGGTCTATTTTTCGTGCTTTAGTGCGATATTCAAAATAGCGTCTGCTAGAACGTCCGCACTATCGACTCTGGAGAAGGCTTTTGCCTGAAGTTTCATAGTTTCCTTGATCTTTGGTGAATTGTATATGCGGTCGATCTCCTCTATCAGTATATGTGCGCTCAGATTGTTTTCTTCTATCGCCGAGGCGGCACCAGTCTCTGCATATGCAAAGGCATTGGCGGTCTGATCGTGACTCACACTGCTCGGTAATGGGATGATGATAGACGGTATTCCCCATGCAGCGATCTCGAATATTGCCGATCCTGCTCTCGAAACCACTACATCTGCCACACCCGCAGACATGCGCATGGCCAACTCATTTAGATAATCAAATGGATGATATCTGTAAGCATATGGATGATCCTTCAGTATGATCTTGGACGTAGAGACTATCTCCTCGAGGTTAGCTTTGCCGGTCTGGTGAATGATCTGATATCTATTCAATAACTCTGGTAACGCCTCGATGATCACGTCATTGATATTCTGTGAACCTTGAGAACCTCCTAGTATGACGATGGTCGGAGTATTATCTTCTAAGTTCAGGTATTCGTGTGCACCATTTGATAATGGCTGGAGAATCTCTTTGCGTATAGGATTGCCGGTATAGGCGACACGATCTGGATGCTTGGTGAAATACTTTGCCGCATCTGGGTATGAGACACCGATCTTGTTCGCGAACTTCCCTGCCCAGGAACTCACTCGGCCAGGTTTACTGTCGGACTCATGTATGACGACTGGTATGCGTAGTATTTTTGCGGCCAGTAATCCTGGAAAACTGACATAGCCTCCTTTACCAAAAACGACATCCGGATATATCGAATACATCTTTGATAATGCCACCGCGCATCCCATGGCTGTCTTGAACATGTCAGTAATATTCAGAAATGAAAAATATCTGCGTATTTTCCCTGCTGGTACCTGTACGAATTCCAACTCATTGTCGAACAAGGCTCGGGTGTTGTACGTGCTCGGCGCCATGTAGTATAGACTTGGTTGGATGAGCTTTCTCTCCCTGCATTTACTACGAACTGATTCTGCCACGGCAATAATAGGATAGAAGTGTCCGCCAGTGCCTCCACCTGTGAATAGTATTTTCATAATGAATTGATTATAGTATATTTACGACAATATTGGTATTTGAATCAATGATACGAATATACGAATGTTACGAATATGCGAATGGATACGAATGGGCCATCAGACGACGATACTGACCAATCTGTTTGGGACGACGACTACCTTTTTTATCGCTTTGCCATCGAGCCACTTCTGGACCTCGTCTAGTGATTTTGCTGAACTTTCGAGTGATTCGTTCGACGTATCCTTTGCGGCCATGAATGATCCTCGTACTTTGCCATTCACTTGTACGATGATCCTTACTTCATCGTCCTGTAACTGTGTTGGATCATATTTCGGCCACTCAGATATATGGATGGATTTCTTGTTTCCGAAGGCGGCCCACAACTCGTCGGCGATATGCGGAGCGAATGGTGCCAATAGTTTGAGTAATAGCTCGAACTGTTCACGACTGACTGCTGGAGACTTTTCCATCTCATTCACAGCGATCATGAGTGAGCTGACGGCGGTGTTGAATTTTAGTGCGACGATGTCCTCGGTTACTTTCTTGATGGTTTTGTGTAATATGCGTGTCAGGGCGTCATCTGCAGAGATTTCGGCAGTCCGAGGACTGTCTGAGCGAGCAGGAATCGTAAGGTCTGAGGACTCCTCCTGGCCGGACTGCAGGACATTACGAGTTCGCGAAGCGAGTTTCGCAGGACTGCCGAAAGCTGCTGCAGATGACGCCCTGGTTGCTAACTTCCACACCTTCTCTATAAATCTCCTCGATCCAACCATGCTATCTGTACTCCAAGCGATCTGCTGGTCAAATGGACCCATGAACATCTCGTAGATGCGGAGTGTATCAGCGCCAAAGCGCTTTACAACTTCGTCAGGATTCACAACGTTATCGAATCTTTTGGACATTTTGCGACCATCCTCACCCATGATGAGGCCTACACTCTGGAGTTTGATGAATGGCTCGATAGTAGAAGCTACGCCGATGTCATATAGGAATTTGTGCCAGAATCGGGCATAGATGAGGTGACGCGTGGCGTGCTCGGCGCCGCCGATATACAGATCCACTGGTGACCAATATTTCTCTTTCCTTCGATCGACTAGGGCTTTCTTGTTCTTCGGATCCTCGTAGCGCAGATAGTACCAGGACGAGCCGGCCCACTGAGGCATCGTGTTTGTCTCGCGACGAGCTTTGCCGCGGCACTTCGGGCATTTTACATTGACCCATGCAGAGATAGCGGCGAGCGGTGACTCTCCTGTTCCTGTCGGTTGGTACGACTTGACTCTCGGTAGTTTGACTGGGAGATCCTTTTCAGGTACTGGAACTATGCCACATTTATCACAGTGAATGATAGGTAGTGGCTCTCCCCAATATCTCTGTCTAGAAAATACCCAATCTCGCAGTTTGTATTTAACTATGCTGCGACCATATTTATGGATCATATCATCTCTGTTTTCAAGTTCGATCTCACGTATGGGCAGGTTGTATTTCCTGGCAAATTCTGCATCTCTCTCATCATGTGCTGGTACTGCCATGATGGCGCCAGTCCCATAGTCTGCTAGAACGTAGTCAGCGATCCATACGGGCACTTCTTCATCGTTGGCAGGATTCACGGCCTTGATACCCTTGAGTTCGACACCAGTCTTTTCCTTCTTCGCGTCAGTTCTCTCGATCTCGGTTTCTAGTTTGGATTTGGTGATGTATTCGATAACCTCGTGCTTGTTCCGGAGTTGTGGCAAAACGGTCTGCACCCATGGATGTTCTGGTGCTAGGACCATGTATGTGACACCGAACAATGTGTCCGGTCTAGTTGTAAATACTGTGACGGCAGGTGTGACAGCCTTCAGTATTTCTGGTTCTTGTAATGAACAGAAATGCTCCTCCTCCGCCTCAGTCTCGATCAGTTTGGCAGACAGCTTTCCTGCCAAGAATTTCAAATATTTGGCGCGATACGTCTCGGCACGATCAGAAAGTATAGTGATCCGTCCATTGGTCTGACTGCGAATGAATGAATAGTTATAATCCCAGGAAAAACTCTTGCTGAAAGGTCGAGTCGCGTAATGTTTATCGAACATCGGATCTACGGCCGGTGCTACCAATACCAGACTAGATATAGGTTTTTCCAGTCTCATGATCGTCTTCATAGCTACGACACAACCCAGGCTGTGCGCTACGACAACAGTATTCTCATCGAAATGGCAGTTCGCCAAGACGTATGCGACTTGCTCGGCCTCTGTCGGATTCATAGAGTTAGGCATTTCTGGGGCTTCGACTTCGTGGCCGCGTTTTTCTAGCTCAGCTTTGAGCCATGGCAGGAAATTGGTCTGTGCACTACCCTGAAATCCATGTAATAGGACAAAGCGAGTTTTCATGTCGTCAAATTTCAGCCTGAAGTCTATCTCAGCCCCTTCACTCCTGCCGATCCAGTTACGTTGAGCTTCCTTGATAGATTCCGGCCAGTCTAGTAAGGCTTTCTTTTCATTAGCCTCATCTAGTGAGCCGATCTCAGAATCGGCCGATTTTATAATCTCTGGATCAGATTTTGCATCTAGGTCGTTCAATAGTCTATCAGCATAATCAGTGATCTTGAGAACCCACTGTCTCATCAACTTCTTTTCGACGACCGCACCGCACCTCTCACATCGGCCGTTTTCAACATCCTCGTTAGCTAGTCCGGTCTTGTCTACTGGGCACCAATTGATAGGTTCATATGACTCATATGCCAATCCCTTTTTCAGTAACTGCAGAAATATCCACTGCGTCCATCGGTAATATGCTGGGTCTGTAGTGTTGATCTCTCTAGACCAGTCATAGTCTAGTCCGATGATCTCTAGTTGCTCTTTGAAACGTTTTACATTCTTGGCTACAGAATCTATCGGGTTGGTCTTTGTCTTTAGTGCATAATTCTCGGCTGGTAGTCCGAACGCATCGAAGCCCATCGGATGCAAGACTGAATACCCTTGCATACGCTTCATGCGAGAGACGATATCGGTGGCGATATACCCTTTCGGGTGTCCGACATGGAGCCCTTCTCCTGATGGATATGGGAACATATCTAGAACATAGTATTTTGGCTTCTTCGTATCTTCGACTGACTTGTAGATCTTCTTCGTCGCCCACTTCTGCTGCCATTTCTTTTCCAGTGCTGAATGGTCGTATGCCTTGAGCTTTGTGATCGTCACAGGTTTCTTTTTCGATGTTTTAATAGGTCGATTTTTCGCACTAATTTTGGCTTTCTTTTTCATGCCTAGAATCATAGCGCAAAATGGCTTTAGACACAAAAAGAGCGCCGATGGCGTAAAAAAAGAGCGCCGCGGCCACAGATCGGTTTGCTCGCATATATCGGCAGATCTGAGCCCCGCACTCGCTGTTCATTGGCGAACCGGAACCTGATCTTGGTATCATCGAATCCTTCAACTATCTCAGATTCCCTGTGCGGCTTCATCTTGCTTTTATGGTACATAATTTACGCGTATTTTTTGGTTCAAAGACTATGACTCTTCGGGGGCTATTATACAACAATATAAAAAGCGCAGCTAGCCGAAGCGAACTGCGCGTGTGAGCTCGAGAGTTGTCTATTCGCTCACTTCGAGTGTTCCGACTCCGTCTGAATTGTTCACCTCAGCGGAGAAGGGGCGCTCAGTTTCGGCTACTACACCTGCGATGATCAGTAACCATTCTTTGCCTTGCTCCTTCCACTCAAGCGAGCGTATATAGATAGACAGTTTTTCTCCGTCACAAATCTGTACGACGAGTGGGATATTGTTCCTCAGTGGTCGATCAATGAAGTGACTTGCAACCTTGAATTTCCCGGGTAATTGAATTTTAATTTTCATGCGATCCTTTCCTCAAAGGACAGTAGCACGACGCAAGCGGAATGTCAAGGTTTAGTGAGCGATCGGCGGCGTGCAGTGGCATGCGTCAAATCTAGGAATCTCCTTACTCGTTCCTGTTGTCTCGGGATAGCATCGACACTGTTTAAATATTCCTCGACAGTCATCAATAGCCATCCAGTTCCTTCGTCACCAAATCTGATGTCAGCTTTGGTGAATTGTAATGGCTTCGTTACGAAGAAAAATGAAATTTTTGTGGGGTCATCAAAGCTCTGAAATGGACATGAAAATTGTATATCGTCAGGTCCTATATCTAGTCCGACCTCCTCCATAGTTTCTCGTTTGAATGTCTCAAATGGTGATTCGTCTCCCTCCCGGCCGCCACCGATCATATCGAGGCATCCTGGAAACTTTTTTGTATTCATATCTCTGCGACAAACTACTATTTGATTTCCCAAAAAGACCAGCCCTTTGGCGCCGTTGAAGTCTATGTCATTGAAGGTATCTTTGTGGATCATTTAAGGCGTAAATTCTATAATATCACATGTTTTATAAGGAGATCGAACTTCCTTTTAGAATGAAGGTTAGGGTGATTTTTTATACCTAAATCTTGAACTCTATCGGTTCACCATCCTCATTCATGATATCTATAACATCCCCATTATCGATGAAATGACATTTAGTGAGCGATCGGCGGCGTGCAGTGGCATGCGTCAAAGTGTCGATCGTAGTAGTTGCGACTGAGTCGCATGTAGACGACATGGAATGGCTAACTTTCGTATATCAGTTGCGACTGAGTCGCAGGTACGTACATCAGTGTTTTCGAGGCATCTACCTAGTCAATCTAGTCAGCCTAGCCAACCTAGTCGAGCTTCCCTTCTAGGAATCTCCTTACTCGTTCCTGTTGTCTCGGGATACCATCGGCACTCTTTAAATATTCCTCGACAGTCATTAATAGCCATTCAGTTCCTTAGCCCTTTGGCGCCGTTGAAGTCTATCTTATTGAAGGTGTCTGCGTGGATCATTTTCAGATCTTAAACTCTATGACACCACCATCTTTGTAAGAAGATCAAATAAATCAAAAAGCGGTTTTTTGTCTTCAGAAATTATTTTTAATTCCTTCTCAATCTCATCTCGTGTAAAAAACTTTCCACCCTGACTTTCTCGAATATCTATTTGCTCCTCAAAGTTATCATTAACTTTAGTAAAGAAAATAAATTTTTCATTTGGCATTGAATTATAATAAGTTCCAAGAAGTTGAAATTGATCTAGTTTCCAATTTAGTTCTTCTTGAATCTCTCGAGTCAATGCCCATTCAGGTGTTTCGTCTTCTTCTATTCCACCTCCCCAAAAACTCCAATTATCAGGATACTGCTTGGCAGTTTTTGAACGATGAGATAAATAGAATTCGAATTAGTTTTTTACAAAACGATAAGGTATGAGATTTGATTTTCGTTTAATAATTTTCATTAAATTTTAAATTCTATAACATCTCCATCTTTCACCACATACTCCTTCCCTTCTATACGCAGCAAACCTTTGTCACGAGCGGCCGCGTATGAGCCGGCAGATAGCAGTTTGTCCCACTCTATGATCTCGGCGCGAACGAACTTGTCCTTGAAGTCAGTATGTATAGCTGTGCCAGCTTGTGGTGCAGTCCAACCTTTCCCTATCGTCCAAGCGCGAGTTTCGTCGGTTCCAGTAGTGAAATACGTGATGAGCCCGAGGAGCAGATAACCTCTCTTGATCAGTTCATTGACTCCGTCATTGTGCGCCGGTAGGGCGCTCGAGATGCCACCAGTCGGCTTATCAGAAGTATCCTGCAACATTCCACGCATCTCCATTTTCTCCAGCTCGTCCAGATCCTTGAGTTCTTGTTCTATACCAGCATCGACAATGACATGTTCAGCCTTTGTTGCCTTGAAAAATTCTAGGAGTTTCGTCCACCTGTCATCACGTATCTCGTCCATATTCGTTGCGCCAGCCTTCTTGTTCAATACATATAGGAATGGTTTGGCGGTGATGAGACAGAGTAGCTTGAGGAATGGTGATTCGAACTCGTCAGCTTCGACAGTAGAAGCCATCTTCCCTGCCTCCAGTGTTGCCATGAGTTTCTCGATCAGACCATGCTCGATGATAGCTTCCTTCCTGCCCGCCTTGAAATCCTTACCCAGTGACATTCGTCGCTTTGAAACCGTCTGTAGATCAGCTAGTACCAATTCTAGATTGATCACCTCTATATCTTTCAATGGATCGATCCTACCGTCGACGTGGATAACATTGTCATCCTCGAATATACGGACAACCTCAGCGATGGCGTCCGTTTCGCGAATATGAGAGAGGAATTGGTTGCCTAGGCCTTCACCTAGAGAAGCGCCCTTGACGAGTCCTGCTATGTCGGTGAATTGGACCGCGGCGGGTACTGTTTTCGCGGATACTGAAAACTCTGTAAGTTTCTGCAATCTCTCGTCGGGCACAGCAACAACGCCGACCGAGGGATCGATGGTACAAAATGGATAGTTTTCCGCCGGTACAGACTTCTTCGTAAGCGCGTTGAATAGCGTTGATTTGCCAACGTTTGGGAGCCCGACGATGCCGATGGATAGGGACATGTGTTAAAGATAGCTGAAAATGTGTAGAATGTAAAATTGCGATTTATTTTGATGTCACGATCAATTTTTCTCGCATCTTCTTTTTAACTAGTTCCATAGTGGAACTAGTTACCATTCCAATTTCATGGTAGATTGTTGCAAACAACAGTTCTGTAAAATATATGTATATACTTATCGAATCCTGTCTGATCATGATCGGGCTCTGTATCATCGTCTCTGGCGCGTTCCATGACATGGTCACTCTCGGTGAGTCTCGCGTGTTCACCTGGAGTGTGGCTGGTGGAGGGGCGCTAGTCTCTGGTATCGGTATGTTTTCGCTGATCGGTATCATCGATGATGATGTGGCCGCGGTCCTATTTTGTTACCTGTTGGTGATCCTTGTGGTATACGGTATCTTCAAGTACTGCAAATCAGTAGACATCACTAAACGTAAAGGGTGATCTCCACATTTCCCAGTAAACCGGCCTAAAAACCGGTTTTTTTGCAAATGAGGACGCGCCATCACCCGATCTCGGTAGCACCCTTCTCATAGATCTTGAGAGGTAATGTCGATAAATTTTCCAGAATCGGTGTTATGAATCTCCATGAAGCCATGATCTCGTCCGTCGATGCAAAGAGTGTTTGGTCGCCAGAGAAAGCGTCTCTGATCAATCTCTCATAATCATTGGGTATGGCATCATGGAATGAGGAAACGTCAGCATATTTGAATTTCAAGGTTTTTGGTTCGACATCGAAACCGTATCCGGGCGTTTTGACATTGAACTTGATCTTGATACCCTCATCCGGCTGTATTCTGAATGTTAGGATGTTGGATAGCATCAGTGGATCTGACGTCTTGCTCCATACAGAGGTTTTACCCTTTTTGAAATATATATCTATCTCGGCCTTGGACTCTGACAAAGCTTTGCCTGATTCTAGATAGAATGGTACACCTTTCCATCTGGCACCGGAGAATTCTGCCTTGATACGGAAATATGTTTCTGTATTCGACAGAGGTTTGACGCCTTTTTCTGATAGATAGCCAGCGTATTGGCCACGAACCACATTTAGCTTCACTTTGTTGGCTGGGATCTTGCGTAGACTATTCAATATTCTGGCACGTTCATAGCGGATCTTGTCCGCAGAAAAACTAGATGGTTGGTTCATAGCGATCAAGGCCAACATGGCAACGATATGATTCTGTCCCACGTCCTTGAGTGCCCCTATCGGATCATAGAACGCACCGCGGTCGCTGACACCGTCTTTCTCATATAGTTTGATATGAACTTTGTCTATGTAGTTCCTATTCCACATCGGTTCGAACATCGGGTTAGCGAAACGAAAGGCTAGAATATTCTGCAGGGCTTCCTTGGCGAGGTAATGGTCGATACGAAATATCTGCTTCTCCTGGAAAAGTTTACCCAACATTTTGTCCAATGATTTGGCAGTGTTGATGTCATTGCCAAAAGGCTTCTCGATGAGTACGCGAGTCCAGCCAGTTTTGTCATCACATGGCGTGGTCAGTTTGGAATTGGCTAGATTTATCAGAATACCTTCGTACAGATCAGGCGGTACTGATAGGTGGAATATCTTGTTCGAACATTGTCCCCAGCGGTCATCGATAGACTGGAGTCGGACATGGAGTCTGTTGTACGCCACAGGGTCATTGAATAGACCTTGTTCATAGATCATATGATCCATGAAGTGCTTGATATCCTCCTCGCGGAATTGTCCAGGACGAACATTCAGATGTTCTCGTATAAGTTCGCGGAACTCTTCCCTGCTGAATGATCTACGCGAAAATCCGATTATGGAGAATCTCTCTGGCAACAGGCGCTTCGTGAATAATTCCAATAATGCCGGCAGCAGTTTTCTACTCGCCAGATCTCCGGTAATGCCTAGGATCACGAAAATAGTTGGGTGTAGAGATATGGGGTCTGTGGATCTGAATGGCTGGCTAGTCATCTGTGTAGTTTACAGTAAATAGGTATGTAATGTCCACGAATATCTATGTAACCCATAGTTGTGATATAATTCCTGCAATGAATCTTCGTGTCTCCATTAACAATATCAAATCCAAGAAAATCGTAGCTCTCGGAAAGAACACCGTTAGAAAGGTACTTATGTATGGCCTAGTCGTCGTCGTAGTTGGTGCCATCATAGTTCCAGTCAACATAGCGAGCCGCGTCATTCTGTCCATCGATCCGGAATTGCAGCCGTGGGTACTCCCACTCATTTCATCTATTATAGTTGTCGCTGTTGTTTATCTGATCTGGAGGAAGATCCGCGAAGAAGATCTAGTGAAGTATGAGTTCATAACTATCGCTACGCACAAATTCCGCACACCGCTCACACATATCAAATGGGCTGCTGAAAATCTAGCCAAAGTCCCGATGCAGCCAGAGGGCAAGGAACAGGTGGACTATATAACCAGTGCAAACGGAAAACTTATCGAGCTAACAAATCTACTAATGAGTGTTTCTGGTTCGGCGGATGATGACTATTCATACAGATTGGAGAGGATCGATATATCATCTATGGCTAAGGAGGTTCTAGGATCACTCACCAGTCAGTTACAAGCAAAGAAGATCCACATAGAGTCACATCTGGATGCCAACTTATTTACCTTCATAGACTCTGCTCATATCAGGTTCATTATCCAAGTTTTCATAGAGAACGCTATCCAATACACGCCGAGCCAAGGAATGATCACCGTAAAGGCTAGTGCGACGAAGCGAGATGTCGTATTCCTCGTCCAGGACAGTGGCATCGGTCTCAGTAAGGAAGAGCTTCCTCGACTATTTTCAAAATTCTATCGCACCAGCGAAGCTAGGATGGCTGATACAGAAGGTATGGGTATAGGACTTTTCATTTGCAAAGATACTATTCGCAGACATCATGGCCGCATCTGGGCAGAGTCGTTGGGTATCAATAAAGGTAGTATATTCTGTTTTTCTCTCCCTAGGATAAAGTAAATGGTGTGGTGACCCAGACTCTTGGCTCACTAGTGGCCTTATAGATTTGTGCACCCTGCAAGGCTCGAACTTGCGACCTCACCCGTGTGAAGGGTGCGCTCTAGCCAACTGAGCTAAGGGTGCGGGTAAATATTCAATGTTCAATGACGCGACGCTGTATCAGCATAGAGCATTTTTGAAGATTTCACAATTCGTGCTAAAGTATTTTCGTTGACGAAGTGGAGTAGTATTGAAGGGCCATTAGCTCATCTGGTAGAGCGCACCCATGGCATGGGTGAGGCGAGCGGTTCGAGTCCGCTATGGTCCACATCGGGGTGTAGTATAGTGGTAGTATACACGCTTCGGGAGTGTGAGGTCCGGGTTCGATTCCCGGCACCCCGACAAGGGAGGGCCTATAATCGTTTCACTCATTTAGGCCCATCGTTCGGACGTTATGAATATGATATATTCATGACGCTCCTCACTCGGGCCTATAGTAAAGTAGCATTACGCGGCATTCGCATTGCCGAAGCCCGGGTGCAATTCCCGGTAGGTCCACAGGAATAAGGAGCGAAGCGATTGCCCCGAGCTTGTCGAGGGGCTATAATGTAAAAGGAACAGTCCCATTATCAATTATTAGCTAATAAATATAATCACATGAAAGCTACTCATTGCGTTGCAAGTATTCTAGTCATCGTCGGAGCATTGAATTGGTTGCTCGTTGCATTCAATTTCAATCTCGTCGAGGCTGTTTGCGGTACTGGTAGTATCGCCAGGGCCGTCTATATCCTAGTTGGTGTGTCAGCGTTGGTCCTTGTCGTCACACACAAGAAGCATTGCAAGATGTGTCATGCCCAGGGTCAAACAGTATAATATTGCTCAACTTCGGTAGGACCACATAGCAAGGAAAATCACCCCTCGTGGGTGATTTTTCATGATCACATCGAGGTTGAAATATCTGGAGATTTAGTGTATTCTGTTCGAACAGTTCATTCGGGCCCATAGCTCCCCGACGTAAGGTCGGGATAAACATCTGGTAGAGCGTCCCGATGTACATCGGGGAGGCAAGCTTAACTATGTATTATGTATACATTTTACAAAGCGAAAAAACTGGGCGATATTATATAGGTAGCAGTAATAATATTAGTCGCAGATTACAGGAACACAACGCCGGTCAGACTGCATCGTTGTCGTATCAGAGACCTTTGAAAGTTGTATTTTATCAGGGATATGACAATATGAAAATCGCTCGTGGAATCGAGCGTAGATTGAAGAAGTTGAAAAGTAGAGTTATAATTGAGCATATTATTCGTGAGGGTAAGATCAAATTGGGCCCATAGCTCATCTGGTAGAGCGCCGCTTTTGCAAAGCGGAGGCAAGCGGTTCGAGTCCGCTTGGGTCCACCAAATATCTAGTAGAGCGTCCCGATGTGCATCGGGGAGGCAAGCGGTTCGTTCCGATGTACGTCGGAACGCTTGGGTCCACCAAATATCTAGTAGAGCGTCCCGATGTACATCGGGGAGGCAAGCGGTTCGTTCCGATGTACGTCGGAACGCTTGGGTCCACCAATAATTTTTAGAACTGCATGCTTTTAATTAAAACAAAAATAGGTCCAAGTGAAATTTCCGGTATCGGATTGTTTGCTGATGAGTTTATTCCAAAAGGCACATGGATATGGAGATTCAAAAAAGGATTTGATATACGTGTAGGTGATAAATATCCAGACACTCTTCAAGAACCAGCAAGAAGTTACTTCAGACGTTATGCTTATCAGAATCCAGATACACTAAAATATGTACTTTGTGCAGATGATGCAAGATTTTTCAATCATTCGGATAAAGCAAATACTCACTGTGTTGAAGATCCAGAAGATGAGGATACGGCCAATGTTGCTTCACGTGATATTCAAGTAGGAGAAGAACTGACTATAGATTACAGTGAATTTGATACAGATCCATTTTACGGATTTGAAAAAGAACGCTTGTTGGTGCCACTCATATAGATCTGCTACAGCTTGGTTCCAATGGATTCTAATGTTGATCAAAAACGGCGCACAACTACTTTTTTCCTCCCATTTCTAAACCTACGCATGTATTTTAGCGTTGCGTATGTCATATGGATTCATCCTAAACTAGGGGGTGATTCCAACCTCGCCGATTGGCGAGAGATGGAATGAAAATCGGTTTGTTTATTCTTTGGCTACTCATAATATTTTCCCATTGAATCCTGCTAATTTCAGAATCTTATGCACAAACCCCTCTTTGCCTTTTGTATACTGCTCTCGGCTGCCCGCATGAGTGTCAAAAAGTTTTTCTTTCAAATTTTGGTATTCATCGCGGTATTGCGGATTATTGACGAGATAATCGCGAAAAAGAATATGCTCCGTCCAAAATTCAGAATTTAGCTCGGTTATTTTAAGATAGTGTGTCCGATTTTCCTCCGACTCTTTCACGAACAAAACGTGTCCTTGCTCGCTCCTAAGGTCACGGCGAAACTCGTATCCGAGTTTGGCGAGCGGCTCTTTGAGAAGTGAATGATATGAACGATGACCCACTTCCGTCAACTTCCCTTACCCTCTCTATCTTTGGTTTCTTGGGCTTCAAGAATCGGCACGAGATATTGATACACATGTGTCTGTTCAGGTGCATTCAGAAATTTATCTCTCAATATGTTACGAACATCGTCTTTTTCTAAATCATTAAACCAGTCTTTAACATCATATCGACCCAAAAATGTCCCTGAACGAAAATATTCATCCTTCCTTATTTGTATCTTCCACTGCTCAAATACCTGTTTAAGTGGAGTGGGATCGTCATCCATAACCGATGCCTGTAAAGCCTTATACACCGTTGTTTCATAAATATGGTTAGAATTTGCCTGCCCCACACCCTCCAAACCAACATACTGACAGAGTTCCACTATGTTCGACTCAAATTTTCTTATTTGGCTTATTGACTCTCCCCACGATTTAGCCGAAGAATCTTTTGGTGCAAAGGAATCAAAAGTTGGAAAAAAATTGCCATTATCCATATAACCCTCCAGTAATCCCCTTAGTTTATTTACCACTCGTTCGTCTACTTCCTGTACAGGTTTTAGGCGCATTACTCCCAGAAAGTTTTCAATTCTCTCAGGACTAAGCAAGTCGGTATGCAGATACTGCTCTGCAAAGATCCACTCGAATTTAAAATAATTTCTCTGCTTTAACTCATTTTTATTGAGTGGAAGCGGTGTCTTGGGTGGGATTATTTCACCTCGCTGTGAACCCAAATTACCAAAATGATAAGAAAATGGTCCCGATTGTCCGGCCATATCATAAACCCGTTGATGGATGTCTTCAGGAAGCGTAGTTTCTGGTACAAGCTCAAAGAGGTACTTTTCATACGCGAAAGAGTCGCCAAGTTCCTCCGAAAAAAATCGACGTAGAAGCCTTGTCGAATTGGAATCCATGACCATTATGGCCGAAAGTTCATTTTGCTTATCATATTTTTTCGCAAGATGGGAGAAAAATAGGATTTCCTTGAGGAAAGCCCCAGTTTTTTCTTCAAGATTTCTTATCTCTTCGCCTACCATTTTTTTCACCTCATCTTCTACTTCTCTCGGTTCTATTCTCACTAATTTTTCAAGAGCAGATGCAGTGTTTGCGAAGTGATTATAAAATGCAGAAAGCCGACCTGCCGCAATGTTCTCTACATCGGCAGAAATCTCTCCGTTTAAGTAATATATTTGGTTCCGAATGTAACTCTTTATCACCTCTTCTGTATTTTCAATTATACTTCCTGGAGTTTTTAACGACTTTAAATTTTGTAGTCTCCACATTTGCTCCTGCAGACGAAACTGAGAAGTTTCTGCGTATACAGTGTTGTGCATACCAGCAACTTTTAAAGACTCAACTCTATTGTGTCCAATTTCATGGGTTCTTGTGTAATTTTGCTGTTCTTCATTATCTGATAACACGACAAAGCAAAATGGGGTGCCAGAGGAATGCCAACCGCGAAATGAATTGTTAAAAAACTTCTTTTGATCTTCTTTCGTGATGTATACCACAATATCATATGGAGTGAACTCAATACGCAAATTATCAAATTTTTCTTGAAAGTATAGTTTTGCGTCATGAAGACCTGTGACACGGACAAATTCGTCAGCTCCTTTTTGATATGCCACTTTTAGATTTTCTACTTTTTTTCTCTTGTCAGAAATGTTGTCAAGAAAATGCAATGAGGTGTATAAAAAAGGATTTTCCGAACTAAAAAGGGTTCTTCGATTTTCCTCTTCTAGATCTGACATCTTCATCCCCAACGCACTTTCCTTGTCACAAATCTGAAGGATTTTCTGGTTATCGTCCTGTGAAAAATATTTGCACAATATACTCAACTCAACCTCCTCAACATCTTCCTCAGAACTTTGGGGCTCAGCTTGTTTGTATGCCGCAAATGCTCGTTCATATATCTGGGCTTCTTGATCATTCAATTCTTCCTGCTTTGACTTTAGGAGCTGTAATTCTTCATCTTTTTGCTTTAACTCTTCCAATGCCTTTTGTGCTTCCGGAAATTCATGACCCAATAGTTCTATTCTCTTATCCTTCCATTTATCAAATTCTTCCGGGCTAAGGGAGGAGATTTCCTGATTTTCTATATCGCGTTTCAGAGTGATGACAACATTCACCTTTTTGGCAAAAGACTCACGAAGTTGCTGTGCTTTCTCTGGTTTAGTCAGAGATTCACCAGACTGATTTTCGAATTCAAAGTTGGAAGCTTTCATGTGCCATATTATACCTTATCATTAGAGATAAAAAATGCCCCAACCTTTCGGTCAGAGCACTGAGGCAGCGAACGCTTTTGTAGGAAGTTTTAGTTTCGACTTTCATACAGCTCGTCCAATTCCGTTCGGCGATAGTCAGCGATAAGCATTACCCACCGATTTCTCTGAAGGAATCTATTTCTCCAAGCAAAGATTTCCGGTCTTATTACATCATCGCCGATGAGTCCCCGACGATATTGCTCCCGCGCAGTAAGCAATTTTTGAAACTCGCTTGCTTTCAGGGGCCTCGTAGGATTCCACAATCGAAGCTGCTCCCTACTTACTGGAAACTCCATCCAGAGAAAGCAAGTCGTAGGCGCATCATACGCCAGATGAACCTCGTCAGTTGATTGTGGCAATACCCCGAATCGAATTGGTATGGCGCGAAAGAGCGTGTCATTTTTGGTCTGAAACGGGCCTTCAACCAACACAGCCGCAAGTGAGGAAATGTAGTTTAATATCCATTCCTTTCCTTTTGGATTGATGAGAGCCGGTGTGCCAATGTTCACGATGTTACCAACTTGAATGGTGGTAGATTCCGTTTTTTTATTTTTAGTATTCATGCAATCTGCCACCGTGTCACATGCACCGAAGCAAGTTGCATAAATACTTTTTGAAAAGAACAAACTCTATGAATCCACAATAATTTTTCATTTATGAACTCAATAAAGTGTTGAATATCCGTATATATTCACTGAGTTGATGTTGCTTACACTGAAACGGTAGTGTGTTCGAAACTACTACTCACCCTCACAACGAAATGGCATCGCATCTCGTTGACCACAAGTGCATTCAAGACCACACACTAATGTGTGTGGAGAACCTCACCATATTATCGGTTCTTCAAGAATCTAACTGAAATCTAACATGTCGTCTGCACTCTGTCAAGCACTTCCGGTAATGTATACACACATCAGTTATTTTGCCCTATTTCAACAACACAATAGTTTCTATTTAGATTTTTTGGTTTTAAAAATCCTGAGGCCTTTTGATTCTAAATATTCACTAAATTCTTTTGTCCCAGTGGTGCTATCCTCTGCAAGATAAATGCTTTTAAAATCCTGAGGTATATTTGTGATTTTTTGAAATTTTTCCGGTTGACCGATATATAATCCTAAACCCGCAGGGCTGTGCGGTTGTAAATGTTCAAGAAGTTTTTGTAATGTTGCACCTGTGCGGACATCGTCCTCTACAACCAAAACCTTTTTGCCTTGCAAGACGGTCAAATCATCTAGTAATTTAATCGTGCGAGGTTCGTTCTCTCCGCTTTCTGGAATATTAACTGCTACTGACCGTATCAAATCCTTCTTTGACCGCCTTCTGTGCGACATTAAAAGCGGCTAATGGATTGCTGGGGTAATGAGGGTTTTCTATATTTCTTCTTCGAGCCGCTTCTTCTCCTTGTTTACTATAACGCGCTCTAATAAGTTCTGACTCAAAACCTAAGGGCATAGATTGTGTAGTCATTAATATTTTTTTAAAATTCTCTGCTACTCCCGACAAACTATACATATCATCTTTTACAAAATCTAAATGTTCTCGGTACAAATTATTCATTTTTAAAAGAATTTGTTCGCGCACTTCCAAAATGCCGGGTAAATTCGGATTGAGAGAATCAAACACACGAAATTGTTCAGATACAAATGTTTTAAAAGATGCGGCAAGTTCAGGAAATTGTTTCTGCAATTTTTGAGCTTCCTCGGTAAATAGTTTTCCAATTTGTAGGCAGCGACCATACAATGTTCCCAATTTTTCGTGAGCTTCAATATAAACATCTCCGGCTTTTTCCAGTGTAGCGTTGCTTGGAGAAAAAATTTCTAATCCCTTTGGCAAACCGCTCGTGATCGTTCCGAAATCTATATTTCCGGGACATAAAACACGATGGGTAAAATATACTCCGATGCTGGCAGTTTTGAAACGGCTAAGCATTTTTACGGCTTGACGAATAGTAGCTCCGCTAACAGCATCTTTGTCAAAAAGTAATACACGTTTTCCATTAAAATCTTCTGTTGTGACGGGATTCACCCATTTACCTTTTGGCACTTTGCGATTGTGTGCCGCAATATCAACAATTCGTGTTGTCATTTCCCATAGGTTTGCGATAGCGCCTTGATTCAATCCACCACGAGCAATAGGCACTGCAACGTCATAATTATGTGAAAGGTTGCGAATAGCGATAAGATCAACGCCTTTATTGATACCGCCAGTCGCAATAGGTGTTCCATTTTCATCTAAAAATATGTGCACATGGTCATATAGTGCTTGATTTAAAGCATTAAATTCAATATGTTCAGAAAATTGATCTAGAAACTTTTCAGACATAAATTTTTTGTGTGAACGCACAGAATTGTTCAACCGAACTCATTATAGCTCAAATTTCTATTGAAATAAAATGAAGGCGAACGGAACAAAAATGCCGAAGCCCGCGCGGATTCCTTGCCAGACCCCTCCATACATTGACCGCCAACATCAATTATGTAAACATTAACACGTATGAAGGACGTGTTTGTTTTTTTGAAAACCAAGTGTGGTCACAAGATCCTTGATGAAGGATACTTTGGTCCGTTCGATAACAGCAAGCAAGTTGCAGGTTTCGTGGAGCAGTTTGCTCGAATGGTCAAGCATGTCGGTCACGATCAGAATGTTCCAAACTTCGAAGTCTTGACGACAGACGCAGTTCCCCCAGGCGGCTCTCGAATGCTGCCGCAAAGCCTGCACTCATTTCATCTCGCATGAATGCGTGCGCCGACTCAGAGGACTACAGAAATGTGGTCCTTTTTTCATGATCGTACGGAAATTTTGATAGCATACTATTTAGCCAATATCGGTCCAAAATGATACTATTGCTGCATGAAGAAACGCGCCATTCTATACCTTTGTTTTTTCGCACTCATCTATCTCGGTCTATTTTCATTTCAAAAGATAGATCTCTCTAGCGCAGATATCGGACGACACCTGACCAATGGTGACATTTTTCTCCACCCAGACGCATTCAATGCTACACGCACGGCGATACTCAACACAAATTTCTTTTCTTACACGAATGCCAGCTTCCCTTTTATCAATCATCACTGGGCTAGCGGTGTTCTACTATATCTGGTATTTACCGTGTGCGGATTTGGCGGGTTATCACTACTATATTTCCTCTGGATTGCTGGAGCATTGATCTTCATCATACTTTCTATCACTGATGAGGTCGACTGGCATACATGGAGTTTGACGTCCATATTTTTCATACCAGTTATAGCCAATAGGCTGGAAATACGTCCAGAGGGCCTCAGCATATTGTTTCTGGCGATAGCATTTTACATACTATTCCGATATTCGCGGGACAGACTATCGTGGCGATGGCTCTATGTATTGCCCGCTATACAGCTCCTGTGGGTAAATATGCATATATATTTCATATTCGGCATCTATCTGATAGGGATCTACGTGTTCGAAACTATCGTCCTGAAGCAGTGGCAGAAAACCAAGTATCTCTCGGGTGCATTGGTGTTGAGTGTCCTGGTGTCATTCATGAATCCATATGGCTGGAAGGCGGTCATCTACCCTTTTCTCATTTTCAACAATTATGGCTACCGCATCGTCGAGAATCAGTCGATCCCATTCCTGGAAAACCTCTCGATCGCCAATCCGACTTTCCTATGGTTCAAGATCATATTCTGTCTATTGGTGGTCACAAGTGTCTGGATGTTTGTACGCTCCAGACGAAACTTTCTGATCACGCCTACGATCATGGCACTAACATTCGCCGTTCTAGGATATTTGAGTATCCGCAGTATCGCAGTATTCGGACTGTTTGCTTTTCCACTCATTACCTACAACATATATCACATTCGGAAGTTGTTCAAAGTGAACATGACTGAGGAGATCCGGATCATCACTTACGTCCTGCTCTATGTGATCATACTGGGCGCGACGATGCTACAGTTCGGCAATCAGCTAGTTTGGAACCGTGATGCCGGTCTCGGACTAGCCGACGACGCGCTAGGTTCAGTCGATTTCGTTAAGGCCCATGACCTCCATGGGCCGATATTCAACAATTATGATGTTGGTGGTTTGCTCATCTATTCACTTTACCCACGTGAAAAAGTATTCGTCGACAATCGCCCAGAAGCCTATCCGAAGAAGTTTTTTTCTGATGTTTACGTAGCGATGCAGGAAAAGGATGAGATCTGGAAGACTGAGCTAGAAAAAGAGAAATTCAACATGATATTCTTCTATCGACTCGACTACACGCCATGGGCTCAGGCATTTCTCATACGTCGAGTCGGTGATGCGTCATGGGCACCTGTGTATGTCGACGCCAGGACCATCATACTTCTGCGACGTGTACCGGAGAATGCCAGGATCATTTCCAAATACGAGATTCCAAAATCAGCATTCGGAATGCATTAATACTGTATACTAGACATCTGCCGCATGAACGTATCCATCATCATTCCTGTATATAATGAAAAGCAGACACTAGCGGTCGTCATTGCCGATACTGTTCGGGCATTTGCGGCATGTGACTTTGAGATCATCGTAGTCGATGATGGTTCGACTGATGGTACACAGGAGATACTCGACGATATACTACAGAAGTCCCAGTCAGCGTATTCGTTGCGAGTCATCTCTCATGTACAGAATCTCGGCAAGGGTGCGGCGATACAGAGCGGCCTCGCGATCGCTACTCGTGACTTTGCGGCCATACAGGATGCTGATATGGAATATCAACCGGAACATCTGGCAGGGCTATGGCGCCATATTGCCCTTCCGACAGATGTCGTGTACGGTGTGAGGAGCGGCAAGGACGGCTATATATGGAATCGTATAGGTAATAGAGTACTATCTACGATCTGTAACATTCTATTTCATGCTCACCTGAGTGACATATATACATGTTACAAGATCGTGCCTCGTGAACTCATGCTCGCACTCGCACTCACTTCTAGAGGTTTCGAAATAGAAGCAGAAATAACTGCCAAAATTCTGAAACGTAAAATCCCGATCACCGAGATACCGATCGAGTACAGCCCTCGGAAGTTTTCTGAAGGCAAGAAAATACGCGCCGCCGACGGCGTTCGCGGTATCTGGAAACTAATACGAATATTTCTGGCCTGATCCCAAACTGAGTTCGATAACATGCCCGACAAATTCATTGAGATCACTACCGACTGCTCGCAGTGCTTTTGGTAATAGGGACTCATTCGTTAGCCCCGGTAAGGTATTGACCTCTAGAATATATATCCCGCGTCGTGGATGGATGATAAAATCTGAACGAGAATAGTGTTTCAGACCTAGTGCTCTATGTATCTGACGAGCTAGATCCTCGATGGCCAACTTTGTTTTGCTAGCGAATGTGGCAGGCACGATCTCCTGTGATAGGCCTTCGTACTTCGCCGCATAGTCGAAGAATTCATTGCCCGGGCGGATCTCTACCGGTGGTAGTGCGTATAGATCCTGACCACGGAATCCCTCCACGACAGCACATGTCGCTTCTATCCCGGGGATGAATTCCTCGATCATGACTAGGTCATCATGTTTGGCAGCCTCTCTCAGTGCCACGGGCAACCCGTCGTAGTATTTGACGACTGAGATACCGACTGATGATCCACTCGATGCTGGTTTGACGACAGCCGGCATAGTAAATGTATTGAATACTTCCGCAACTATCTTGTCTATTTCGCTCTGGATCCTGTCAGAGCGGAATTCTAGAAATAAAGGTGTTTTCAGTTTGTGATTCTGAAACATCTTTTTAGCTAAAATTTTGTTCATACCTATAGCAGAGGCCAATGAACCTGATCCAGTGAATGGTTTGCCGTGATGTTCCAGTATCGATTGGACCTTGCCATCTTCACCATATGAGCCATGTAGTGCATTGAATATAGTATCAACACTCCTCAATGCCGAGTCTAGTTTCATCTCGATACCATCAACATGCCAATTCCCTTTCTTGTCGACGAATATATCCTTGGCATGATACCTGTCCTCAAAATGCTTTTGCAGTGTTTCTAGAACAGCCGCACCGGTTTTCAGTGAGACTTCATACTCGTTGCTCGGCCCACCACGGAGAACTCCTATGCGTTTGCGATGTGTCATAAGCTAATTCTAGCATACAATAGATAATTACAGACGACGACGCCCCCTGTGGAATGCTAGCGTGTAACGATGCGCTTCCGCATTCGCTGATATGATGGATCTACTATGTTTCTCGATGAGCTTCGCATCTCCTGAAAGTCGATCAGCTCTATGTTGGTCATTTTTCGTAACTGCTACAACCGGTATGCCGAGTCTTCTGGATCGCAGAATACTTTTCGCGATAGTCATCTGCATCTCATTGCCATCAACTATGATGAGATCCGGGTATGTCCACTCGGTATGATTGAGTCGTCTCAGTAACATGTCGGTCAATGCTGCGCCATCATTGTTGGTCTGTATGGAGATCTTGAACTTGCGGTAGGATGAACGTTCGAATTCCCCATCGACTGATACGACCATGCCCCCGACAACATTGGTACCTGAGAGATGTGCCACATCGTAGGCTTCCATTCTGAAAGGCACATCTGATGCATCATATTGCTGACCCTCTTGCTTGATCAGGGCTATGTCGTTGATGTGATCTAGTGCGTATAGGAGCCTCTTTGACTCCTGGGCTGACTCGAAGTTGAGACTTTCTATGTCCTTATACATCTGTTTCTCTATTTGCACACGCAACATCCGCTTCTGGCCTCGGAAGAATAGGGTTAGATATTTGATAGTCCTAGCATATTGATCGTGTTGTTCCTCATGACCAGCGGCCGAACCGTCCGGCATACCAGGCGATCTGCCGATAGATCTGTAGAATCGGTCATGTCTCGGATCAGAAGCCTTCTCATCCTTGAATGGAAATATCCTACGAAGGATCCTCAATGCTTCCTTGATAATGCCGCCATAGGGGTATGGACCGAATATTTCTTTCACTTTGTAGGTCAGCTCGCCGTTCAGTTTCATCTGCTCGAAGTCTCTAGCTCTGGCCAGAAATACGCGCGGCCATTCTTCTGCAGTTATGACGACATATTGGGCACTCTTGTCGTCCTTTTCATCGACGTTATAGAATGGTTGGAATTTCTTTATGAGAATACTCTCCAGTATGATCGCTTCCAATACAGAATCAGTCACTTCCACAGACAAACTGCGAGCTTTGGTGACCATGTCGATCAGCCTAGGACCTCGGGTCTTTATCAAGTCATTCGAAAAATAGCTCTTTACCCTATCTCGTAGGCTAGTGGCACGCCCTATATACAAAGGCTTCTTTTTGTAGTCCCTGAATATGTATATCCCTGGATGATCGGGCAATTTCAGATTTGACATGTATTGACGTTTCATGAGATCAAGAGTATTGTATTGACAGACTAAACGCAAGCTCTAACAAAAATTCTCAAAAAATAGAATATGAAAAAATATTTTAATAGGTCGTACATGATGGCGATCGGGATTCTGGCCATCATCGTTTCCGCGGTATTCGTACACTTCACAGCTGGTACTGAAGCTCGCACATTCGGCTACTTGGGGATGAGTTCTTCAGTATTCGGACTCATCATAGCGTCACAGATCCCTGAATCTAGCAGAGGAGGACCCTCATGAAAGATCCTAGGCATGACCCCTTGTTGGACGGAAAGATCTTCGTTCACTGGGAACCGTTCGTTTACACGATACTGATCCTGACCATAGTCATAGTAGGATATCTTCTATTCACGTCGGGAGTCCTGGTCTACTGATGTGGCCAAGATGCTAGTATTCATAGGTCAGACACATGTTGTCTGACTTTTTTGTTCTGACGGCCCGATGAATTTTCGAATGATGCTTACAGCTGGCCAATATCAGTGTCAAATCTATTTGCGCAGGACCCTTTTCAAATATTTGCCGGTGTAGCTGTTCTCATTCCTAGCAACGTCTTCTGGAGTACCTGTGGCGACGATATTTCCGCCACGTTCACCACCTTCGGGACCAATGTCGATAACATAGTCAGCATTCTTGACTAGATCTAGATTGTGCTCGATGACAACTACGGTATTTCCCTTGTCTACCAATTTCTGCAGAATGTCGATCAATTTCGCCACATCCTCGTAGTGTAGGCCGACAGTAGGTTCATCTAGGAGATAGATCGTCTTCTGTGTATGAGCTCGATACAGTTCTGACGAGATCTTTACTCTCTGAGCTTCACCACCTGACAGTGTCGTAGCGGACTGACCCAGTTTCACATAACCGAGACCAACTTCCTTCAAGGTTGCCAGACGATCCTCGACGGCAGGAATATCCTTGAAGAATTCTAGACCTTCCTCGATCGTTAGATTCAATATTTCATAAATATTCTTGCCACGATATTTGATATCCATAGTTTCCTTCATGAACCTCTTGCCATTACATATGTCGCAAGTGACGTACACGGTCGGTAGGAAATGCATCTCGACGGCTATCTCACCATTACCTTCACAGTTCTCACATCTACCACCTGGTCTATTGAATGAGAATCTTCCTGGTCCCCAACCGCGCGCTCGAGCTTCTGGCTCTGAGGCGAATAGGTCACGTATATGTGTCCAAGCACCTGTATATGTCACAGGATTGGATCTAGGGGTTCTGCCGATAGGGCTCTGATCGATGAGGATGACTCGTCCCAGATATTCTGAGCCGCCGAAGCTGGTGCAGTTGATGGCCTCATTCGATCTGTGTCGCATCTCATATCTGGCCTCTAGGTTTCTGTGTAGGATCTCGTACATGAGCGATGACTTACCTGATCCTGATACGCCGGTTATCACGTCGAGACATCCGAGCGGAATATCGACGTTCATGTTCTTGATATTGTAAACATGGCCACCACGAACTAGGATCTTGCCTTTCGGTTCGCGACGGTGAGCTGGTCTAGGGATAGTCTTCTCCCCACGCAAGTATGCCAATGTTAATGAATCGGAGGCGTTCGTCTCTGCTGTTAGTAGATCATTCAAATACCCTGAGACGACGACTTTCCCACCATGAACACCAGCTCCAGGACCGATATCGACGATGTAATCAGAAGAATACATCGTGTCTTCATCATGTTCGACGACGATGATGGTATTGCCGAGATCCCTGAGACGTAGCAGTGTTTTGATCAGTCGATCGTTGTCACGTTGATGTAGTCCGATGGTAGGTTCGTCTAGTACGTATAGGGCACCTACCAAGCCTGATCCTAGCTGAGACGCTAGTCGGATACGTTGAGCTTCACCACCGGATAGTGTGTGAGCACGACGATCTAGTGTCAGGTATTCGATACCTACATTGACCATGAATAATAGGCGGGCCTGTATCTCCTTCAGAACTATTCTGGCTATGTCGCGTTCGACTTCTGTCAATTTGATATCTTTGAAGTACGGCACGGCCTTTTCTATGGACATCTGAACGATGTCGACGATATTCTTGCCGTCGATCTTTACATTCAGGGCTTCCTCACGAAGCCTGACACCTTTACACACTGGACATGGTGCAGTACTCCAGATATTTTCCGTGCCGAGTCCATTGCATGTAGCACATGCACCGTATGGTGAATTGAATGAGAAAAGTCTCGGTTCGATCTCTGGATAGGAGAATCCGTCATAAGGACACATGAATCTGACTGACATTAGCTCTTCTTTGCTGTCGGGATATTCGATACGTATGAGTCCCTCAGCCTCGCTGATAGCTCGTTCTAGAGCCTCTGACAATCGCTCGCGAGCATTGTCTGACGCCTTGGTCTCCGTCTTGGTTGTTCCCTTACCAGTTTTGAATTCACTGATGAAGATCTCGTCGACTAGAATATCGATATCATGTTTCTTGTTCTTTTCTATCACTATCTGGTCACGCAATCTGTGCACGACACCATCGATCCTGACTTTCTCGTAGCCTTTGCCGAGCATGTCATAGAGCATCTGATAGTATTCGCCTTTCCTGCCTACGACGACTGGTGCATAGATGCGTATTTTTGCATCGGTAATGTCGACACCAAAAACCTTCTTTGCTTTGGTTGTACGTTCTGTAACCTTGGAAATGACGGTATTCATGATCTCCTCCTTGGAGACACGGCTGATCATACGATTGCATATGAGGCAGTGCGGTTTGCCAACTCGCGCGTACAAGATGCGTAGGTAGTCATATATCTCTGTGATCGTCGCCACTGTCGATCTGGGGTTATTGGATCGCGACTTCTGGTCTATGGAAATGGCTGGTGAAAGTCCGAGTATCTCGTCGACGTCCGGTTTCTGCATTTTGTGCAGGAATTGGCGGGCGTAAGCTGACAGGGATTCGACATAGCGCCTCTGTCCTTCGGCAAATATTGTATCAAAAGCTAACGATGACTTGCCTGAACCTGAAAGTCCTGTAATAGCGATCATCGTGTTTCGCGGCATCTCTACCGTGATGTTCTTCAGGTTGTGTGTTCTGGCACCTTTGACGATGATCTTTTCCTCGCCAACGATGTGTACATGAGGTATTTTCTTGTCTTGTTTGGGTGACATCGTGGGCGGATCATATCACGAAAAATGGCTTACTGCAACTGGGTTTCTAGAATTTACCGGTCAGTAGTGTAATGGTTCAATAGCTTGGAATCACCCTACATATCACAATGAAGCATATGGCACACATATTATATGGTATGGCGTTTTTTACATGGAATAGAAGAGTCTGCCGCGAACTTCGAAACGTGAACTGCGAGGCACCCTATCCACTCCACACACACCCCCATTTAGTGGACGATTGTTTTTACTGCTTGCTGGGCGATGGACTAGATCTGTCCGAAGTTTCCCTATTTGAAAGTCCTTAAATTTAAGCCCCCCATCGAGCCCCCTCCACTTCGCAAAAAATCCCACCTATCAAAGTTAGGATGACCTTCGTGAATCAAATACGATTCATAACCAACCTATGAGCAAAATCAACCTATGAGCAAAGCCGGGTAATCTCGGCTACTATCTGATCTAGAGAAGCACTGGCCTTTACCAGGTACTGTTTGGCACCTAGTTTCTTGGCTTTTACAATATCACTCTGTTTGTCGAGATTGGTGAGGATCATGACCGGTATCAACTTTAGCACAGGATCCATATCGATCTTCTGGAGGATATCAAATCCAGTCATACCCGGTAGCATGAGGTCTAGAATTATCAGATTGAGTTTTACACTCGTGTCCGACAGAGCCTTCGCGGCATCGTCGCCATTCGTGACATGTATGAGGTTGAATCCAGAGGAAATGATCTTCTTGCTCAGAATAGTGCCGATGAGTTTGTCATCCTCCACCCATAGAACAGACTTTCCTGTCGATGGTTTGCTGGCGCACGTTGCTGGAACTGCATCCGTAACTTCACCATTCTGACCAATACTAGGGGCACATTCTAGATACTTATCTATCTTCTGGACTACCTCGTCTGCATTTTCCTTGTATAACATGACGAATTCCGTCATGCTGCCGTGCGGTATCCTATTCACACTGATCGGCATACCCTGAGTGGACATGAGGAAAACTGGTATCTTCTTTAACAACGGCTCGGCACTTTTCTTCTCGAGCATTTCATAGCTGTCTGATTTTGACAGCACAACATTTAACAGAATGAGTCTCGGTAGAATATCGTAGACCATCTTCAGTGCCTGAGCGGCGTCATCCGTCAATGTCGCTTCATAGCCATGCTTGTTCAATAGATCGACGATCTGTTGACCAAATGTAGGATTGCCTTCCACGACGAGGATCTTTTCTTTCTTCACTGCAGTGGATGGACTTGGTGTCATGTGATGATTATAACATACCAAACTTCTCTTGCAATTTGTATAACTCATCTCGTATGAGTGCGGCCGTCTCGAAGTCTAGTGTCTTCACAGCTTCTTCCATCGCCGCTTCCTTTTGTTTCATCAGAAGCTTCGGATTCGTTCTGGCTAACTCGTCATCTATGTTGACCATCTGGTTCACTGCCTTGTCATGATCACTCCTCAGCTGATCAGTGATATCATGTATCTTCTTCATGATAGTCTGAGGTGTTATATCATGCTTCGTATTGTATGCCACCTGTATCGAACGACGACGATCAGTCTCCTTGATGGCACGGTCGATCGATCCAGTGATATTGTCAGCGTATAGGATGACCTTGCCAGCCGCATTGCGAGCAGCGCGGCCGATAGTTTGTACCAGTGCCGTCTCAGAGCGCAAAAAACCTTCTTTGTCCGCATCGAGAATACCGATCAGAGAAACTTCAGGTAGATCTAGTCCTTCGCGTAGTAGGTTCACTCCGACGAGTATGTCATATTTGCCTTTTCGGAAATCGGTCAGAATAGTGATCCTCTCTATAGTCTTTATATCACTATGTAGGTATGCCGCCTTGATATTCTTTTCCTTCAAAAATTCCGTGAGGTCTTCTGCCATTTTCTTCGTCAGTGTTGTCGCTAGTACTCTATCGCCCTTAGCAATAGTCTTCTCAGCCTCCTCGATGAAGTCGAAAATCTGACCTTTGTAGGGAGTTTTCGAAGATTCCTTGATCGCTCGAATTTCCACCTGCGGATCGATGAGTCCAGTAGGTCTGATGACCTGCTCGACGACATTCTGACTAGTTTCCCTTTCATAAACGCCCGGAGTGGCAGAGGTATAGACCATCGGTCCGATACGCTCTAGGAACTCATCGAACTTCAGCGGTCTATTGTCCTTGGCCGATGGTAGCCGAAAGCCATGTTCGACTAGAGTCTTCTTGCGTGACGCATCACCGGCATACATTCCATTCAATTGTGGGATAGTAACATGCGACTCATCGACGACCGTCAGGAAATCCGGCTGACCATCCTTGGTGTGCGGAAAATATGAAAGCAGTGAATCCGGCGGTTCACCAGGCATCTTGCCGGAGAAATGGCGAGAATAGTTCTCGATACCATTCGTATAACCGATCTCACGTATCATCGCCAGGTCATACTTCACGCGCCTTTTCAATCGCTCAGATTCGAGCAATTTACCTTCCTTATCGAGTTCCTTCAACCTACCCTCGAGTTCAGCCTGGATGGTTCTCAGTGCATTCTTGCTCTGTTCGCTACTGGATATGAAATGTTTGGCCGGAAAAACGAATATATCATGGTGAGTGCCACGAACTGATCTCGATACTGGATCTAGTTCTGTGATATGAGATATCATGCCACCATCATACTCGATGCGAAAAATGGTTTTTTCATTGACTGGCATGATCTCGATAGTGTTACCGACCGCACGAAAATCGCCAGACTTTAGGTCAGCATTGGTGCGGACGAAATGGATGTTGATAAGTTTACGTATCAGTTCCGCGCGAGATATCTCCATGCCGAGTGACAACTTCAGATTTACCTTTACATATTCATCTGGACTGCCTAGTCCGTAAATACACGACACAGATGCGACGATGATGACGTCCTTCCTAGTAAGTAGTGCCTGCGTCGAGGCATGTCGCAGACGCTCGATCTCTTCGTTGATCATCGCCTCCTTCTCTATGTATGTGTCACTAGAGGGTATGTATGCCTCAGGCTGATAGTAGTCATAATATGAGACGAAATAATGCACGGCATTATTCGGGAAGAATTCGCGGTATTCCTGTGCCAACTGTGCGGCCAGAGTTTTGTTGTGAGCGATGACGAGGGTCGGTTTGCCATATGAGGCGATAACGTTCGCCATGGTAAATGTCTTGCCTGAGCCTGTTACACCGAAAAGTGTTTGGCGGTTTAGATCTTTGGCTAGGCCCTTCTCCAGAGCCAGAATAGCCCGCGGCTGATCGCCAGCAGGCTTATATGGTGTTGCCAGTTTATATATATTCTTGACCATATATCTCGTCTCAATACACAAGGAGACACCTAGAATATAGCACACCTTCGCGTATTGGAATATCAAAGAGCTCGCGGATACTTCTTGTCCGCGAGCTCTGCTCGTTCCGAATAACTGTCAGACGTATTGCCGTTCGATCAGATTTGGTATCCGAACAGTCTTTGCGTCATGTTTTCCTTTGTTATTATGGCTGAGTAATCCGCCGAATGCCTTCCATCTTGTCGGCTGTTCACTGTGCCATTCCGATAAAGGCGATCTCCGTGTCGCCTCGTCCAACTGTCTCCCATTAGAGGGTTTAGTCAGAGCTCTCATCCGGATATAATCTTAACATCGATATATCATTTTCTCAATGCCGCACGAACAGCGGAACTGTGTATATCTTTTTCTCCTAGTCCGTAATGTCCGATCAGCTCCTCAGGCGTTCCTGACTGACCGAACTCGTCTCTCACGCCGACGAATTCGATAGGTACTGGTATATGTTTCGCGAGGCATTCTGCGACTGCAGATCCCATACCTCCAGCGATCTGGTGATCTTCGACTGTCACGATGGCACCTGTCTCGCGGGCTAACTTTATGATCGCCAATTCATCCAGCGGCTTTATCGTCGATAGATTCATCACCTGAACTTTCTTGCCTTCAGCGTCCAGCTTCCTTGCCGCTAGCAGCGCTCGATATAGAGCGGGCCCGCTAGCTATGATTCCGACGTCATAATAATGTCCCCCCAAGCGGGTGGGATCGATTTCCGACTTGAAAACTATCTGCGCCTTCCCTATCTCGAACGGCGAGTCGTCGGTGGTGATGAGAGGTGTTTTGTCTCGCGCTAGGCGGATATATGTCGGGTGATCAGTCGCTGCAGCAGCTATCGTCGCCTTCCGAGCCTCGATAGCGTCACAGGGTACGATGACGACCATTCTCGGTAGAACTCGCATGAGGGCGATATCTTCGAGCGCTTGATGACTGCCGCCATCTGGTCCGACGGTGATACCTGTGTGAGATCCGATGATCTTCACTGGCGTATTGTTGTAGCAAATAGTCGTTCTGACCAGCTCCCAGTTCCTTCCAGGGCTGAACACTGCATATGAGCCGACGAATGGGATCTTACCGGCCGCCGCCATACCACTCGCCACTGTCACTAGATTCTGTTCGGCAACACCGACTTCGATGAATCTACTCGGAAATCTCTTCTTGAACTTTTCCAGTTGCAATGATTCTGTCAGGTCTGCACACAGTGCTACGACACTCTCGTCCAATTCACCCGCCATAACGATACCCTCACCAAAGCCAGCACGCATGGAGGCTAGCTCGACATTCTCGTCGAAAACTTTTTTATTTGATTTGGAGGGGGTATGTAACATTTGAGTACAGGTAATATGACTAGGAATTAAATTTAATGAAAACATAGATGCCAACGGCAAATATTAACAGAATGACTCCTTCCACTCGCCGAATACCTAGATCTCTCGGTGTTTGTTGGAAATTGTAACTGGCGTGCTTATTGAAAATCAGACATACACCGAGTAGTAGACAGACGACGAGAAATATAACAAAAAACGGTGACAATATCGCTTTGGTGACGACAAGGTATACACTAGCAAAGAGAAATAGTATTTTTAGAATTGTTTCTAGATATCGCATAGGTGTAAATTTGGTTAAATTGATAATAGCTCGAAACTGTCATTAGTTTTTCGCCACTTTTCACGACTTGCCACCAACTGCTCTCATAGCAACATTTATCTCCTCTGCAGTTGATGGAACACGGCCATGCCATTCACATTTTCTCTCGAACGCTGGTATGCCCTTGGACGGTATAGTATGTGCGATGATCACAGACGGTCTATCATATACAGCCTGCGCCTCATTGATCGCCCTATCGATCTCACGGAAATCATGACCGTCGATCTCCTGAACATGCCAGTTGAATGCGCGCCATTTGTCTACGAGCGGATTTAGGGGCATGATATCCTCTGTGAATCCATCTATCTGAATACTGTTACGATCTATGATGGCTGTTAGATTCTGTATCTTCTCCTTACCTGCTAGCATCATTGCTTCCCAGGAGTTTCCTTCCTGCAACTCTCCGTCGCTCATCAAGCAGTAAAATTGGCGCCCAGATGACTTTCCTGAGTCTATCCTATCTGCCATAGCCATGCCGATAGTTTGAGATAGTCCAGAACCGAGTGGTCCAGATGAGGTTTCTAGCATAGGTAAATAGTCACGATGCGGGTGTCCCTGCAGTCTCGAGCCGAACTGACGCAAAGTTTTCAACTCTGATACAGGAAAATATCCAGCGTGCGCCATCGAGGCATAGAGAACTGGGCAAATGTGGCCATTCGACAAAACCAGACGATCTCGATATTTCCATTTCGGATTTTTCGGATCATGTTTCAGTCCATGAAAGTATAGATATGCAAATATGTCCGCCATCCCGAGTGCTCCAGCTAGGTGGCCAGACCGTGCCTCGATCAACATCTCTACCGTAGAGCGTCTGATCGCCGCAGCTTTCTTCTCTAGCAACTGGGTTTTGGCTTGTGTCAACAACATCATGCAAATTATAGCACAAATATTCTCGCGCTAATTGGCAAGGCGTACGAACTTCTGTACGGCATCTATAGGGTTGTCAGATTCGAATATAGCAGAGCCAACTATCAGTCGGTCCGCGCCTGCTTCGATGAGTCGCGCGGCATTATCTAGCGATACACCACCATCAACTGATATTTTCAAATGTGGATATGCTGATCTGACCGCCTTAATGCGATCTATAACATCAAAATTGAATGTCTGCCCCTGGTATCCGATGCGGTCGATAGACATGAGTTGTACGCTGTCTATCATATCCTTGAATGGCTCGATCGCCTCTATCGGTGTGTCCATATTGAGTGCGAGTCCAGCCTCGGCCTTGTCTCGGAGCAACTCTAGTGCCCCCGCGACATCTCCACGAGCTTCTGCATGTACGATGATCCTGGTGGCACCGACTTCTACCCATTGCGCAACTACTTCCTCTGGCCTATTGACCATCAGGTCAAATTCATAGTCCAGCTTTTCCCAGCTTGGTAGGCCATTTTCCTGATCAGCTAGCTTTTCGAAATTGTCGTCATGTTTCCTATATGGCCATGATGGTGATGGTGTAAACTGACCGTCGCACACGTCCACCTGTATGGTTTTACAGAAACCGACCATGAGGTCGATCTTCTCGGTGAGGTCAGTAAAGTCGACCGGTAGTATGGCTGGGATGATCTCAGACATATTATTCGATATTATCGATCTCCTTTATTCGCCTCTCATGTTTCTCCTCGGCACTGAATGGTGTCGTCAGCCACAGTTCGACAGCCTTCATGGCGTCCGCGTCAGTGACGAGTCCAGCACCGATAGACAAAATATTTGAGTCATTGTGTTCACGACTCAGTTTGACCACTTCATCATTGGATCCATACCAGACAGCGGCTCTGACTCCGGGAAATCTATTTGCTACCATAGCCTCTCCTTGGCCGGATTTACCGAAAAGTATAGCCTTGGTCTCCCCTTTCATATCGGCCGCAACTTTCATAGCTGCCGCGATCATATATGGAGGATAGTCGTCCTCTGGTACGAGTGCGTGTGCACCAACATCGAGAACTGAGTATCCCTTACTCTGGAGATGAGACTTTACTGATTCCTTTAGTTTGAAGCCTGCGTGATCTGCAGCGAGGATGATGTTCATGGTGCTCAAAGTATATCATAATGGTATCCAAATCATATTTTCTGTCACCATTGACAAAACTGGCCACAGATGCTTTGATGATACCAGATTGGCAATATACCAAACATCTACCGTCAAGTCGCAGATGGCCAATGGAGGATAGGGAGTTCTATGACAAAAACCGAATATTGGTTGAGCATATGTAATGGGATCGACGAAAACAATGTTGATGAACGGGCGCTGTACGGCTACAACTACTGGAAGAAAAATGGTGTACTGCCCGATAACATCATACGGTTAAACAAAGCCGGAGAAGCCACTGGAAACGCACTCGGTGTGCTTCTGAGTTTATGGGAACTGGTGAGCAGTGATCGCACCTTTCAGACGACGGTTCTCGATGCGTACGCAAAGTACTACTTCGATGACTATGAAAAGGAATGTGACCTCTGGACTGAGATCAAGGATACATTCACGGGGCTGGGGCCATTTAAAATAGTCGCACCCCAGCTCCGAGAGATCATGCGTAGGGCGATCAAGCTCGATCCTCGCTATCAGTCTACGACTGATAGCGACGCCTCTGGACTACTCTGGCTATGTCTAGAATATACAGAGCTCAAATACCAGGCAAAAGGGTTATCGAACGATAGTTGCCTCACAGCATTGTTCGAGAACGCTGACTTGCTCTCTCTGATCAGGGATCCTAGCCTATGGGGCGTGCGAGAAGTCGGTGACACGCTCGTACGTTTCAAGACAGTTCGCACGAGACTCGATACGGAACGCAACTCCGGTGTAGAAGATGATATCGAGTGCTTCGATAAGGACATTCGACCGATCCTCGTCGGCCGGCTGATGTGTGAAGCGGACAGCGTCGCATCGTGGCAAAGGGTCTTTTTGATCTCGCTAGATATGGCGACGAAGATCTACGCCCTGAAAATGATGTCGAAGCCAGAGCCGGATCTTCATGAAATCGTGGATATATATAACGATGCAAAATCCATCGATCTTGTGGAAGCCGCCGAAGCAGCGCGGATCTTGTGGATGAGGGAATGCGGCAAGCTGGATGTAGAAAAGCTGATGGGGCTGCAGGCAGAGCTCCAGCTCGACAAGACGTACATTCAGAATCTCATCCTCAGTAAGTGCGAGGATTGAGTTTCTAACAGAGCCCATGTGGTGTGCAGTCAACAGATTGCACACCACTTTTTCATTTACATATTTGATTTTACATGACTACTACACTATATCCTTCAGTCTGTCGCGGTATTTCACATATAAGAATGATGCGGACAACGCTATCACACCGAAGATGATGAACGATACTATTCGGTACAATTCCCCGAGGCTCCAGACGTCTACAACAACCTTCATAGCAGTCACGATGAAGAGGATGAGTCCCATTCGTCGAGGTGTCATATATCGCTTCACGAAACCTATGATGGTGAGGAGTGCTGCATACAAAGCCCACAGGATAGAAACAGTAGTGTTGGATTCATTACGTATTTGCGCATCCATGACTGACCCTATCTGCTGGAGTTCATAGTAGATGATCACCTGTGAAGTCAGTGCGTAAAGGGTTATGATATTGGCCACGATCACGAATACTGCGATGCCACGCTTCTGTATTTCCGATGACAAACTGCCATAACGATAGTAGACGAATGTTATGAGATAGGCTGTAACTGCGGCCATGATCAGCATGATGAATGGCGCATTGAAGAATACTACGTAATTATCAGGACGCACGTAAGTCGAGAGATACTGGAGTAGTGAGATCATACCGAGTATGTATACTACGACTCCCATGATCTGGAATCCCCTGCTAGACGATTTTGAAGCCAAGATGTAGAGCAATATAGCCTCGACGAACCACCATGCCGATATCCATGAACCGGAAAATTCGATGGGCACTGCCGCGGTTAGGAATGATACCGCGAGACCTGGCAGGAATATATTGATAGTGCGATCAGCGGGATTCTCCTTGTAAGCGATGAGGGCTATGACGATATATACAGCTGATATCGCGACGAATCCTAGACTCAAGTAATGTTTGTACTCTGCGTTGAGCAAGTAATAGCATACGAGAGCAAAGCTCATCGCCGTAGCTGTGAGTACTAGGTAATCTATCTCAGTGGCTTTGATCTTGTCTACGATGATGCGTATGATCGATGATGCGGTCAAGATCGCATACTGGATGAATACGAACATCAGAGTTGGTACGAGTGCATCTATGGTGTATGAGGAGAATAGCCATGTACCGAATATGATCCAGCTTCCGAAAAGTCCGATAAGTACCAGGTAATTCCATTTCTTGTAAAACATGATTCCCAGGATTCCCATATTCAGGATGGATATGTAGGTAAATGTTACCCATGTGCCGAGTTCAGTAACTCCGATCAGTATCGGTGCCAGAAACCCGCCGATAAACGCTATGAATGACAATGTTTCGGTGGCATTCATGATACTGAGTGCTACTCCTATAGCTGTGACGACGATCATGCCTAGGAATGCTGGCATCGGATCGACCAATTGGTACAGTGCGAATGAAGCAAAGACGGATAGATACAATATCGCCAAACCACCTCCCATGAGTAGATCTGAATATTTCAAATATTTCTTGCGCAATGTTTGGCCTAGAATGATAACCAATGTACCGATCAGTAGACCGATACCTACTCTCCCCGCTGGGCCGATCCAGTCATTATCAAATGCGTATTTCAGGAAGAATGCTATGCCTATGATCACCGCCGTGATACCGATACGGCCTAGTATTCGCCCAGAAACTTCCTCACCAGAAACGTCTTTTTCATTCGCGGCTGTCGGCGCGGCTGACTGCTGCATGACTGGAGTAGATTCGCGTGCTGGGCTGATAGTGGCGGTATTCATCGGTGCAGGAGTTGTGTGCACAGCATCGTTCATAGGTGTGAGCGGTGCCTGTACTGAACTAGCCTGCGGATGAGTGGAGTTTTGCTGAGTCGACTGCGTCAGTTTCTTTATCAGCCACTCCAGTCGGTCGATACGTCTGCTCTGGAGTATGAATAGTATTACGACTACTATAATGATGAGAAATGTAAACATAGTGATGTGTTAGTTTTGATAATTATTGACTGTTATGTGATAAGTGGAACTGTGTCTAAAATAATTGGGGAATCATCTGGTACGCGTATTATAACACCCAATTTTACTAATAATAGAGTATCGGCGGCGGCGCGGCGCACTCGCATGTCCGCTCCAGACCCCCCATTTAAATAAGTTGTCATGACAACCTTTGGTGTGATTTTACAAAAAAAGTGTGAGTATTTGAGCCGTGGTATGGGAAATGAAAACGTACGAGGTTGCTATAGCAACTTTTTTATAGGGGGGGGTGCTGAAAGTGGTATGTGGTCATCGACCCGCCTTTATAACATGCAAAATCATGCTTTATAAAAATCCCCTTCTTCGTAATAATACGACTGCTCTATACCCTTCATGAAAACATCGCGGTCATCGATCTTGTTAGTCAACGCCGCACGCAAAAGCTCGCGGATCTCGATATCGTTCACAGGGCTACGTTGCATAGCGTTCAAATAATCAGCCTTGTCGACCTTGGCCCAGTCAACGCACATTTTTAGGTTCTTCTTCAGAATCAGGTCTAGCCATATCCGCATACTCCTTCCGTTACCCTCCATAAAAGGATGGGCGATATTCATTTCCACATATTTCGCCACGATCTGTTCGAAAGTAGTTTCCGGCAATTCGTCAATTTTTTCCAAGCTTTCTGCTAGATATAAACATGAGGCAAATCGAAAACCACCCTTGCTGATATCTTTTTCGCGTATCTGACCAGCGAAATCATAGAGGTCACCGAATAAGTATTCGTGAATTTGTCGTAAACCATCGGCTGTACCAACCTCAAAACCTTGGAATTTCTGGCTGCCAAAAAGCTCCAATGCACGTTCCTTGCTGATCTGGTCGACGTTGTTCATGTGCTTATTATACCATTTTAATAGACATTTTCCTAATGAATGAATTACGTTTCTATTTTTTCCAACTCTACCTGTATAAAAATAGATTCCTTTTTAACACAGTTTTAGAAACGTCCCGATCGGTTTTGATAACCAAAATTTATTTTTCATATTATTTAATTACACGGACCTTCACGCTTTGACAAATTATTCACAAACACATGAGTATACTACAACATTATACACCCCCAATTTTACTAATAATAGAGTATCGGCGGCGGCGGCGCGGCGCACTCGCATGTCCGCTCCAGACCCCCCATTTAAATAAGTTGTCATGACAACCTTTGATGTGATTTTACAAAAAAAGTGTGAGTATTTGAGCCGTGGTATGGGAAATGAAAACTCACGAGGTTGCTATAGCAACTTTTTTTTCGGGGGGGGTGCTGAAAGTGGTATGTGGTCATCGCCCCGCCTTTATAACATGTTCCACGAGGGTATACGTGTACCCCATTTCACATGTGTACCAGGCCAGATGATAGTTAAAGTCTAACACAAAATTTGATTTGAAAGATCCCAGCGCCCGTCTGTTTATGCAACAAGAACATATTTGCGACCTAAACAGGCGGGATAGAGAATACTTACGTGATTTTCAATATGCCTAATATACATCATAAACAAACACATATTTAATAGCAAGCGTCAAAATGCGGCCTCTTTACTTGTATATTCAGCTAAGTATATTCCCATCGTAAGATGAGCCTCAAATCATTTTAGCATTTCTTGATGGTGGCGAATAATTTTTGCTTGGCGGCTGCCATAATTTTGGCGAATTCAATGTGACTGTGTTCGATCATTTTTTCCTTGAGACTTTGAATAGTTATGTCAGGTCTCAAGTAGGTTTCAACCTTCGGAATCGACAGTAATTTCTGACAGGGTGTCATGGTCTCCTCGTAGACTTTTTTCTTCTTCCCATCGTCGCTCACAACAGTTCTTGGATACGCGCACATGCGATGGAAGTTCAGGAACTCATTGAAGAAGTCTCTGAAGAATGCCTGGATCTTTCTCGCCTCAAATTTTGGCAGATGCCAGCGTCCCATGTGCTTTCGGACGACTGCTCCATTCTTGCATTCTATGAG
>Ga0194053_10000098_pt1 | contig 63871 bp, 49 predicted proteins | sample SepL228m_MetaG_FD_161684 | JGI IMG/M metagenome (GOLD analysis project Ga0194053, IMG submission 161684) | Anoxic zone freshwater microbial communities from boreal shield lake in IISD Experimental Lakes Area, Ontario, Canada - Sep2016-L227-8m | ecosystem: Environmental > Aquatic > Freshwater >...
AATGGTCGGCGGGCCGCGAGGAGTCTCCCAAGGTGCAATCGATATAGATCCCGGCGATGAGCGTTTCGATTCCGGAAATGCCCTCCAGCGTGATGCGGGGCCGGACGAGTGTGAACGACGCCCCTTATCCGCGCAGGCTCTCGTAGCCGGCAGCCAGCCGGGCAGTGCTCTCGACTTTTCCGGTGGAAATATCGGCGGTCACGCTCTCGACGAGGCCGACCGGCACACCGAGGTAACGCAGTTCAGTGCTGCCGGGACGGAGACCGAACCCTTCGTCGAACGTGATGCGGATCGCCCCCCCTCGGACTCGCGCGGCGAACTCGTTGGCGCAGAGCTCGAATACGTCGCCGTCCTTCGCGACCCCTCCCGGCTCGCCGAAGCAGTCCATTGTGACGGCACCGAGCAGGAGTGCCTTGAGCCCGCCGAGGTCGATCTGCAGCGTGCCCGCACCCAGCTTCACTGCGGCGGCCGGCAACGACCAAAACCGCGAATTGTCGCGCACGAGGTCGGCAAATTGTTTTTCGACCATGATGCTCAGGACCGGCTTGCGGTTGGCATCCAGAGCTTTTCCACGCACGGCACCGATGATCACGCCACGGTAATAGACCGGCGATCCCCGGTCGAGGAACGGGGCAGCCACGGACCTCAAGGTGAGGATCAGCCCCGGCTCTTCGATTTGTGTCAGAGGGACGACTTCGCTGCCGGTGAAATGAAAAGCGGGCGGTCCCGACCCCATTCTGGCTTTCAGAGAATTCCCCTGGATGAGCGATTCGATGCCGGACGTGCGTCCTAGCCCGATCACCGGCTGGTCGATCCAGAAAAGTGTCCCCTCCCGCGCGAGTTCGGACGCGAAGGCCTTCAGCCGCACGCCCACGACAACCTTTTGGAGTTTTCCATCGAGGCGGACACTCTTCACCGTGCCGGCCACGACCCCGCGATAGACGAGGTTCGTCTTGCCCGGCTCGATGCCCGGCGCGGCAGCAAATTGGACATCGATTTCCGGCCCCTGCGATTTCCAGTCCGACCAGAAAAGCCATCCGGCGGCGAGCGCTGCAAGGATCGGGAAGAGCCACGCCCACGAGATGCGCAAGCCGGGGCGCGCCACGACTTCGCCGTGATCATTTTTATCGTTGTCAGGTTCGCTCATGGGCTCGTTTCGCAGTTGGTTTGCCAGATCATGCGGGGTTTGTAAAACTCTGCGGCGAAGAGGCTGCAGACGAGCACTGCAGCGAAGAAGAATCCGCCGGGCTCGGCTTTGACCCCGGCCAGGGCGCCGAGTTGCCCGACCCCCGCCAGGATCGCGAGAAGAAACACATCGACCATCGACCAGCTTCCGATCGAGTGAACGATCCGCCGCAGGTTACCCCGCTGGCGTTGCAGGACCGGCTTCCCGTGCATGAAAAGAATCCAGGTCAAGCTGACCAGCTTGAGAAACGGCACCACGATGCTCGCGAGAAAAACCACGGCCGCCATCGGCCAGAGGCCGGAATCGTAAAGCTCCTCGACGCCACCGAGCACGGTCAGCGGTTCCACCGTTCCCACGATGCTCATCGTCATCACCGGCAAAACATTTGCCGGCACGTAGAGGACGAGCCCGGTGACGACCATGGCCTGCGCCCACTGGAGCCGCGCGGCGTCAGTCATTTTAAAGCCTCCAGTCGTTCCTCGACGAGTTCGCTGTCGAAGGCCTGAGCGGCGCAGAGCGAACATAGCGACAGGGCGAGGATCCAGAGGGCGCCCGCCTTCCAGTCCACCGTGCCCATCATGTCGAGCTTCACCACGGCCACGACGGTGGCGATCGCATAGACGGGCACGAGGTTCCATGGTTCCAGCATCTCGACCAGCGTGGCCACCCGGTGGACACCCGGCCAGCGCCTGCGCAGGCAGCACGCGGAGGCCACATACCAGATCGCGGCCAGGTGCAGCACCGGAGCGACGACGCCCGCGAAACAAACCAGCACCGCCACCGGACCATATCCCTGCCGGGCCAGTTCAACCACGCCGGAGACAATGTGGTTTGACTGCTTATCTCCGGCCACATCGAAGGTCATGATCGGCTCGACATTCGCCAGGATGGCCACAAAAAGTCCCGCCATCGCAAACGCCCATGCCGGCTGCAGGGAATGAATGCCGCGGTCCGCCTTGACCCGAACGCCGCAACGCGTGCAGCGCAGCTCCGCATTCTTCGGCAGCGGGCGGTCCCGGCACGGGGCCTCGCACTCCGGGCAACTCAACCAGGCGGGAGCATTTTCAGGGATGGTTGGCTTGTTCGACAATGGAAGTTGAAAATAGAGGACGTGTGGAACTTTTCAAATTAATCACAGTCCTGCCGCTCAGGGGCTTGAGGGCTCAACCTGCCGACGCTCGCCGCATATATGGCGATCCCCGGACGGGCGCTCAATCCGTGCGCGAAGATGCTGAGCAACACCGTGGCCATCACGGCAAGCCTGATCGTGGATTCCCCGGGATGATGCGCCTCCTGCTCCAGATAGACCAAACCGAGCACGATGGACGCCAGGCCGCGCGGCCCGAACCACCCCATGAACAAGACCGTGCCCCGGCTCAACTTCGTGCCGATGAGCGAAACCGCCACTGGCAGCATCCGCACGATCGTCAGGCTCAGGATGGCATACAGGAAATGTCCCGCGGTGAAATGCTGGCAGTTCCGGGCAACGAGCATGCCGAACAGGAAGAAGACGGAAAGGTTGATGATCTGCCCCCACTCCTCGGTGAAATCCACGCTGTGTTTTCCCGCCTGCTTGAATCCTACCTGCACGGCCAGGCCGGCGACGAACGCCGCGATGAACATGCTCGCGCCAACTTCTTCGGAGGCCAGCAGACAAAGCAACGGCACCGCAACAACGCCCAACTGCGACCACGACTCCGACACAGACTTTTTCCGGTGGGCCAGGCCGAGTAGCCAGCCGCCGACCAGCCCGATCCCGACCCCGGCGACGACACCGTAGCCGAGTTGCTCCCAGATGAACTGATGCAGACTCGCGCCGCTGCCTGAGGCTCCGGCGCCTGCCAGCGCGATGAAGAAGAGCAGGAACGGCACCGAAAGTCCGTCATTGAGCCCGGCTTCCACATTGAGCGCCTGCCGGACTTTCATCGGGACACTCGGGCTGTTGACGATGATCTGGCCGAGCCCCGCATCGGTCGGCGCGAGGATGGCGGCGAGGATTCCCGCTTCCCAAATGGAGAGTTGCCGGAAAACCACCAGAGCGCCGAGCGTGCCGAGAAGCAGTGTCAGCAACATCCCCGCGCTGAGCAGCCGCGCGGGAAGATTGCGGATGTTCTGCAAGACCTGGAGGTCGGTGCGGCTCGCATCGGTGAAGAGCAGCAGCACCAAACCGACTTCGGCCAGCCACAAAAATACCTTCTGGTTGCCTTCGTGGACGCCCAGTTCCGAACCGACCAGATAGACCGCCATCCCGGCAGCGGTGAACACGATTGGGGCGGTGAATATTGTCTGCTCTATCCGGGCGGAAATCAGACTATACAGGAAAACCAGCGCGACGAAAACGGCCAGAAGAGTCATGAGAATTTATTGCCCCTATCAATGGCTGGCTGTTCCCGGTAAGTCAGACTGCGCCGGCCTTCGGTTTGGAATGGTTGGAGTAGATGGAAACCAGGCGGGCGACGAGCACGGCGACGTAAAACATCCCGGCGACCGCCTCCATGATGCAGAGCATCTTCGCGACGCGTGAGACGGGGGTAATATCCCCGTAACCGATTGTGCTCAATGTCACAAAGCTGAAATAAAATGCCTCGAAACCGTCCATCGTCTGCCCCGGGATAGCAAATCCGAACGCCTTGGGATTGATCTGCCCCAGCTGGATATAGCCCGCGGCCCAGAGCAGCCCGATCATCAGGAATCCTGAAAGGCAGGCGCAGAGCGTCTCGTTGTCCACCTCGGTGGCCTCCAGGATATACTTCAGCACCCGGGAGATCACGAAGATCAGAAAAGCCATCGCCGGCAGCATGGAATACGGAGCCAGGTCCGGGAAAAAAACTCCAGCCCATTGCCCGACAATGGCGGCCCCGGCAAGCAGAGATCCCACCACGAGCGAACCGCGGCCTGCGACGGCAAGAAGCGCCGACAGAAAAACCACGGCGATCAGGAACCGCTCGATCACCCGCGCATGCTGCAGATCCTGAATGAAAGGAGAGGAGACAAAAAGGATCGCCAGCGCAACGAGAAGGTGCACGGACGTAAAGCGAAAGGCACCGGAACTCCGGGGCGGGGATGGGTGTGGCTTGTCGGACATGTGTCTGCCTTACGTTATTCTGCCAAAGGAAAAGCAAAGCCAGCCCGGAATCAAAAAGACGTGAGCAAAATCCCCCTGCGTATGGAGATCACTTCACTGGAGTTCTCCCGCACTGGCGAGATGTAGTTTCAGGATGCGCTTGATCTCGTCGGTCGCTTCCGGCTTCAAGAACATCGCGGTGTGCGGGTAGGGAACGATCTTCTCGGAGCGGGTGGCGTCGAGATGGGAACTCCAATAGGGAACGACGGTGTCGCTGGTCTTGTCGAGCGGAGCCTTCGGTTGTCCGGCGACTCCGATGATCGAGTGGAACGGTGGCTTGATCGGCAAGGTGTTCATCGCGACGAGCAGCGGGTTTTTCGGGCTCAGCCCATTGATGCCGTTCGGGACAACATTTGTTTTGATACCGGCCGTGGAGGCTGCGATCTGGATCGCTCCTTTGCCGATTTCGTTGACCATTTGACTAGGAATCCGGATCAGCGACGCGCCGAAATTCCCGATCGGGTTGATGGCCAGCGGCGCGCCGCGGTGCGGGGCGGCAACGAAGATCACACGGTCGATGCGCGGATTAGCTTGATAGACCAAGCCGCGCTTCAGAAGCGCGGAGTCGGGCAGAGCCATGATCTCCGGGGCCTTGTCTTTAAAGATGGCTTTGACGAGAGCGTCGCCCGGGGAAATCACCTGGAGGTGGCTGATGATCCCGCCCATGCTGTGGTTGACGATGACCATGTGGCGTGAATGGGGATAGGCCTTGTAAACCCCTGCCAGCGCTTCGCGGAGGTCGAGCGCCGAGTATCCGATCGGGTTGCCGGTCGGATAGGCGAAGGTCCAAAACTGGTATTTCCCGCGAAGGATGGGATCGGATTCTATATCCGCCATCACGGGGAACCACATCGAGGGATCGGACATCAGCCCGTGAATGAAAACCAGCGGGATTTTCTTCTCTTCGTAGGGCTGCGCGAGGAACAGGCCCTCCTTGTTGAAAAACTGCTGCGGGCGAAGCATCCCCATGATGCCTATCTTGGGCGGGATAGGATAATATCCGAACGGTGCGGAGAGGTCGGCTGCGAGCGGACGGTTCGCCCCTGCGATGCGGGCTGTGCCCCGCTTCGATGAATCATACAGCGCAAGCGTCGCCCGGGCCGGACCGCCGGCCTGCGCGGAAGGTATGGTATTGAGCACGGCGGTGACCGGGGTGGAAACGCCGGTTCGCGACAGAAAGAGCGCGCGGTAATTCGATGGACGATGCACCCCGACCAACACTCCGCCGTAACCAGCGGGCGGCTTCCGAGATACGAGGCTCTTGTTCTTGATCTCGCCGGTGGGAATCAGCTTAGAGAAAAACGCGGGGTTCCAACATCCAGTGGCTCGACCGGCATCAATCTCCACACGATAGGGTCCCTCCGGGGTTTGCAGCGTCACGGGAAGAGTGACGCTCCGGGACAGGACGGCGACTTCGGTGCAGGCGGCATTATAAATCCCGCGATCCGCGTCTCCCCCACCCTTGGCGATGTCTTTCGCCGCAAGGTCGGCAGCGGCGACGGCATAACCCATCCGCGTATTGAACGTGCTGGCAAGGCTCCGGCTTCGGGCGAGAAGTCCGGCAGCTCGGGAATCGCGCGTTTGCGCGCCGGGGGAAGCCGCCTCGCGTGAAGCGCAGCCGCCAATGAAAGCGAGGGCAGCAGCCAGAACGGCGACGCGGAGGAAGATTCCGGGATTCTGCGCGAGGTTGAACGAACGCGGTTTCATGGAGTTGTCAGAACGGCATTATCGGTCTTGTCCGGGGCAGCCCTGTCACCATTTCACTCCGATGGAGGAAAATAATCCATACGAGTTCATCTGGTAGAGGAAGTTATTCTTGTTGTAGTCGACATACATGTAGCGGTAGCCGAGTTCGGCGAAGATGTTGCGGGTGAAGTTGAACCCGACCGTGGCCTGGGTGTTCCAAGTGATCTGGGAACCGGCGCCGAAACCGCCGACATCGCCCTGCGCGGCGAGGAAGAGCCAGCGGGTGATGTTGATCTGGCCTCTGAGTCCAACGATGGGATCCACCCACCACTGACTGCCGGCACCATGCGTGGGCAGGGCATTCTGGATATCCTTCGAGAGCTGGCTGTCGAGTTTTTGTTTGGCGGAATTCGCGGTGGCTTGGAGAGCCGTCGTATCCTGTCCCTTCGCGGCGGCGATCCGAACCGCGGCGGCAGCGGAAATATAGTTCGCGAAGGCGGCGCGGTTGGAGTTCAGGATGTGCCGGAGCTCGCTGGCTTTCAGCGCCTCCCGGATCGGATCCGGCGTCTTCGCGATTTTTTCCAAGACCTTGGAGGTCAGGTCCGCCTTGACCAGCCTCGTCAGATCTTCCTGCGCGGCTCCGGGATTTTCTGAAAAGACTTTGGTAACTGACTGATCGATGCCATTGGCAAGCCTTTGGGTCATCCTTTCGGTCAGCGAACTCACTCCTGCCGGGTCGACGGTCGTATCGATTTGAACCCCGAGGTAGTTGTAGCGCGCGCCGGCATAGACGTCCAGAAAGCCTCGGCGGTCGTCGATAATCCGGTAGGAGAGAGCGAGCGAGGCGAGACCTTGCTGCATGTGAAGGGTTCCGTTTTTATACAGGATACTCTCCAGGTTTCCCGATCCGGAGAGTGACGCATAGTAACCATCCGCTAGAATCCCCCAGCGACCCTTGCGGATTTCAGCCTTGGAGAAGATCGCCCAATCGAGGTGCCGGATCACATTGATCGCATCCACGTTCACGTTCATCGCAGGGAATCCGCCAATCCCGGTCTTGCCATCGATCCCCATGGCCCAGACATAAGGTTCGATGACAAAACTCCAGCCGTTGGGATCTTTCCCGGGAACGAGTTCGAACGGAGCGGGCGGGCGGAGAATCGAATCCCGTGCGAACCCCTCGATGGGATCGACAAACGAATGCGTCGCGGGCGCCTCCGGCGGGGTTTCGGTTTTGGGACCGGTTGGCGTTCCCGCGTGGAGCGTGGTTGCCACCGCGAGTCCGGCGATGAATGTTGAAAGTCGGATCAGTTTCATAGTGTGCTATTTTCCGAGATGATTGAGTGCGGTCTGCATGGAGCTGCTGGAAATATGTATGAGACCGTCGAACGGCTGGTCGAGCTCCAGAATCAGAAAAATCGCACTCGATACCGACAATGCAGCTACCAGGAGCGCAATGCGCGCGGTAACGTTGGGAGGCGCAAAAAGGCCAAAGCTGAAAAAGAGGATGGCGAGCCAGCAGACCACGACAGTGAGAAGCGGACCTGAAATAGAACTGCCAGACTGCTCGAACATCAGCCAGCGCATCTGGCCGAGATCGACCGCGACGCCCAGTGCCTGCGATTTGAGCAATCGCTGGGAGTCGTCCCGGGGCGCCAGCGACTGAATGGCGTCATAGAGGGCTTCGCCGGAAGAGTGGGTCGGGTCGAGTTGAGCGGGTTGGGATTTTTTGTCCGGCCAGAGGTGGGCGATTAATTGTTCGACCGACCGGTGGAGCAGATCGCGCGACGGCTTGGCCTCGGGGCCGTAATGGGCCAGGACGCGGTCGAGCATCACGAACTTTGCCGACATGGAAATCACGCTGCTTTTTTCCGCGTCGTAGTTGCCCTTGGCCGAAGCGACGAGCAATCCGAGCACGAGCGCCGTCATCGTTGCGACGAGCCCCATCGCCAGTTTCACCGTATCCTTCGTGTCCGTGCTCAGGTGGTGATCCGGCATCGACAGGCGCAGACGCGCGGCCAGGTATGCGGCGCCGAAGACACACCCGAAGACAACCAAAAACAGAAGCGATGCATTCATTCAGGGCTGGCGTGGCGGGACTATTTGCGGTCGATATTTTGCCCAACCTCAAGTGCCTTCACTATCCCTGGCGGTTTCCACGTGCCTTCTCCGGGAGGAAGGATCGACGGCGGCGTTTCCTTCGGCCAGTAGAGGCGCATGACGAGGTAGACGGTCCCATCCGGCGCGGGCAGCCAGTTGCTTTCCTTCTCGGAACCGGGGTTGCCTTTCTGGATGTAGATCGTCAGCGAGCCGTCCACGTTAGTTTTCATGCCTGGCAGCATCGGCGAGTTGATGAGGTAGCGGTCGATGGGGTTCTTGATCAAAAGCTGAGTCTTGCCGTCATACATGGTCACCGACCAGAAAGCGTTCACCGGAGGGAACTGCCCGGCAGGGAAGGTGAGCGTGTAGTTGTTCTTGCCGGTATCGAGAGTCCCGCCGGCCCCGTCCGCACGCGTCATCGGATACACGGCCTCGACCGCGTCGTTGCCGAAAATGCCGGCCTGGGCGGCGGCGGCGCGCAGCAGCCAGTCGCCATTGAAGAATTCGCGGTTGCCGAAGGCGGAGCCGATGTTCCAGCCGTTGATCCTTTTGCCGATGGACGCGGCCCTTTCCTCGACCTTCTTATGACCTTCCTTGAGGCCGACAATGACCGCGGCCTTATGCTCGGGGGAAAGATCTTTGAAATGGAAAGTCTTGCCGGGGCCGACTCCAATCCGGGCAAGTTTGGCGCGGATGTCCTTTTCCTCCGGGCCGGCAGGCGCGAACTGCAAAACGAAATCCACGTATTCGAAAAAATTGGTCTTCGCGAGTTCCGCGTTTGCTTTGGGAAAATCGACAGCCGGAGCCGCGGGTGGTGCGGGCTGCTTGAGAAAGGCGGAAAGCGGCTGCAGCTTGTATCCATCCTGAACCTTGGCGACGTTCGGCATGTCGTCAGCGCCGAAGAGTTGGGTGCGGAAAATGACCAGCGTGAACTGCGTGCTCGCTCGCAAGACGCCTTTGATCCCCGGAGGTGGTTCGCCCTTCCAGTCCGGCCCGACAACGAGAAAATCACCGGGCTCGTTGCCTGTAGCGCGGCTGCCGACGTAGCCGTAGTTGAAGGTGTTCCAGTCCACGAACTGGATCGAATAATAGCGCTGCTTTTCCACCGCCGGGACCGAGATCACGTATGGCTCGGCGCGGAGGTCGATGCACGCAAAGGAGTAAGGGGTGTCGCTGTTCGGCACGACCACGGAAGTATCCTTGTAAGTGAAGACCCGGCGCTCGTTGAAGAGCTCGTTCATCGGCCCCTTGTATTGGCTGGAGGTCTTGTCCACCCAGAACTCGTAGTTGGCGGTGTAGCACATCACCAGCGGCAGGCCGTAAATAAACCCCTCCTCGGCGATCGCCTTGACCTCTTCGATGTTTGGAACCGCCGTGCCTGCCTTCTTGTCGGCCTGTTCGGCATGCGTGATCAGGTCGGCTTTCTTTTCACAACCGGTGAAGACGGTACCCGCCAACACCAAGGCAGCAGCGGCGGCAAGGGGCAATCGGGAGTGTGGGTGCATGGTGGTTTTGGAAAGGTGGAGGTTGTCTGAAAAACAGCGCGGGCCGCCATTCACAAAGCGGCCCGCGCCGGGATTTGTGAGCTACGGTTTGTAGTTGCCCATTCCCGGGCCGGTCTTGTCATAAACGTTGAAAAACTCGTCCGACAGGATCGTCGCAACCCCGTTTTTCGGTGTCTCGATATAGTTTTTGTCCAGAGTCTTGATCCGGAACTTCCAGCCCGGAGGGAGTTTCTTAAAGTTGTTAGCGCCTGCCGCAACAAATTGCTTGTAGGTATGCTGCGGTTTGAGGCCTTGCTGGAAGCCTTTCATGATCCACGTGTTGCCTTGCGGATCGTCCAGCAACAAGACTTTGGTGCCCTTGTTCCAGCCAACGGAGCTCTTCCGTGCGATATGGAAGGGTTTGTAGGGAGGCACTTTGTTTACATCGGTGTCCTTGCCCATGTTCAGTTGGGCACACCACTGGGCCTTGATCCCATTGAACACCCTTGTGACTCCCACGTCGGCTTCAAACCAATCACACATCCAGAGTTTCGGGCCATTCAAGGATACGGCAGCCACGCCGAATTCCTTTTTGATTTTTTTAAAGTTCAGGCCCTCGAGCAGATTCTGCGGTGAAGTGTCCTTGGAAGCGGGAATATCCGAGGGAAGGATGGAGGAGTTGTAGCACGCGCCGAGGAAGTTCCCGGTTTTTGGATCCCGGGCCGCAAGATACATCTCGATATATCGCACCTGATTTATGTTTTTGACGCGTTGCGCTTTTGCGCCGACCCCATCGGAAAACACTTTGGGCAGCTCCGTGGATGGTGCTTGCGCAAAAGACGGTGCCGCGGCCGAGGTGAGGATGGCTACCGCCAGCAAGCTGATCTTTATTGCCTTCCGCGATCCTGTGTGCGCGGCATTTTCTTTAATAGTCATTACGTTTTTCATAGGGATTTTTGTTGGTTTGAACCTGTGCATGCGAACCGCACTTCACAAAGCGGGCCGCGTCGGGATTGCAGCTACTTCGCGTCGGCGGCCTGTTTCATCCCCTCTTCAAGTCTCTTGATGTCGGCGGGTGTCAGTTGCGGGCGGTCCACTTTGATCGTCAGCTTGTCGAGCTTTGCGGTGAGTGGGAACGGTGGGAGGTAATCGGCGTCGTTCACTCCGGTGAGCGTGTCGGAGCCGATGTCGAAGCTCTCGTCCCACTGCAGGATCATGGGCAGGGTGTGCTCCATTTTAATCGTCTGCACTTCCTTTCCATCGACCTTGAGCGTGCCGGTGCCGGGGCGGCCAAGACCGCTCATATTGTTGAAGGCGAGTGTGCCGAGACCGAGGCCGTCGTATTTGAAATCAAACTCGACGGTGTGCTTGCCGGGCGCAAGCGCGTCCGGGCCTTCCCACTTGATGCGTTTGAGGTCCACGAGATTCCAGAGGAAGACCGGCTTTCCCTTGAGAAGGTAGAACCCGTAGCCGGCGAAGCGTCCGCCCGAGGTCAGGATCATGCCTTCGGCGCCGCCTTCCGGCACGGTGATGTTGGCCGTGATGTTGTAGGAGGAGTCGAGTAAAAACGGGGAGTCGCCCTGCGGCAGCCCGGTCATCGGGTGCTTGTAAACAAACTCGGTGCGGCCGGCCGTGATGTTCGGGCGCGGGGCCACGATGCGCGCGGCAACCGAAGCGTCGAGTGGAAACACCTGGTATTTCTTGGCCTCGTCGATGAACATTTTCTTCAGCTCCTTCACCTTGTCCGGATTCTTGTCGGCGATATTCTGCGACTGGCTGAAGTCCTTGGCCAGGTTGTAGAGCTCGAGGACCTGACCGTTGAGCGGATCGGTGTTTGCTGCACCGAAAACCTCCCACGGCGCGCGGTTGACCTTGGTGCTGAGCAGCCAGCCTTCGTGATACAGCGCCCACTGGCCGAACATCTCGAAATACTGGGTGGTGTGCTTCGAGGGAGCTTTCGCGTTCTTTTCGTCAAACGTGTAGGCGAAACTGGTGCCTTCGATGGGAGCTTGCTTGATGCCGTCCACCGACGCAGGGGCGGGAATGCCGCAGACTTCGAGGAGGGTGGGCACGACATCGATCACGTGCATGAACTGCTCGCGGAGGGCTCCCTTGTCCTTGATGTGGCCGGGCCAGGAGACGGCCATGCACTGGCGGACGCCGCCGAGCTTCGAGGCGTTTTGCTTGAACCAGGTGAACGGCGTGTCAAACGCCCACGACCATCCGGCGGACATGTGGTTGTAGGTCTGCTCCGTGCCCCAGACATCATACCACTTCATCTGGACGTCGGCCGGCATCATGTTGACGCCGTTGAAAAACGCGACTTCGTTCGGGGTTCCGAGCGGCCCGCCCTCGGCGCTAGTGCCGTTGTCGCCGTTGATGTAAATAATCAGCGTGTCGTCGAGTTTTCCCATGTCCTTGATCGCCTGGACGACTCGGCCCATTTCGTAGTCGTTGTAGGCCTCGTAAGCGGCGAACACTTCCACCTGCTTGATGAAGAGCTTTTTTTCCTCGGCCGTAAGCTGGTCCCACGGCTTGAGGATATCCTTCGGCCACGGCTCGAGTTTGGTGTCCGCCGGGATCACGCCGAGCTTCTTCTGGTTCTCAAAAATCCGCTCGCGCAGCTTTTCGTAACCGTCGTCAAAGAGGTGCATGGCGTGGATTTTGTCCACCCATTCCTGGGTCGGATGATGCGGCGCATGCGTGGCGCCGGGGACGTAGTAGCAGAAAAACGGTTTGTCCGGCTGGATCTGGTTGACCCGGTTCAGGTAGTCGATGGCATCGTCAGCCATGCCGGTGATGAGGTTCCAGCCCGGCTTGCCCGCGAAGGGATAGATCTGGGTCGTGTTGCGGAAAAGGTTCGGCTGCCACTGGTTCGCATCGCCGCCGACGAAGCCGTAGAAATACTCGAACCCCTGCCCGGTCGGCCACTGGTTGAACGGCCCAACCTGGCTGGCCTGAAACGCCGGGACATTGTGGTCCTTGCCGAACCACGAGGTCGCGTAGCCGTTGTCCAGCAGGATGCGGCCGATGGTGGCCTTGTCTTTGCCGATGATGCTGTTGTAGCCCGGGAAGCCAGTGGACTGCTCGGAGATCACGCCGAAACCGGCCGAGTGGTGGTTGCGGCCGGTGATCAGCGCGGCGCGCGTCGGCGAGCAGAGCGCGGTCGAGTGGATGTTGTTGTAACGCAAGCCCGAGTTCGCGATGCGGTCCATCGTCGGGGTCGGGATCACGCCGCCGAACGTGGACGGGACGCCGAAGCCCGCATCGTCGGTCATGATGAGCAGGATGTTGGGTGCCTTCTTCGGCGGCACGACGCGCGGTGCCCACCAAGCTTTGGATTGGAGGGCGTCGTCCTTGATCACGCCGCCAAACTTCGGGTCCGGCGCGGGAAGCTGGGTGCCACTGATGGTCGTTGTTGCGCTGGGAGAACCGGGAGCGCCGGTGGTTTCGATGGACGGGGGCGGGACTTTCGAACCTGCCTTATCCGCCGCAATGGCAATGCTGCCCATTGAGGCAAGCGCCCAGACGCAAAGCGCCGAGGTCATTTTTTCCAGCAGGAATTTGCAGAGGAATCCGGTTGCGCGATGGCAGGAGTTGAAAGCGATCCGTGACCGGTTGAAATGGACGGTTTTCATCGCGTCGGAAAATACCATTTTCACTACAGCGCACAATCCAATTTACACATGCTTGCCGGCGCCCATTTGAACCTCATCCAAATCCAAACACTGGCCAGCGGAGGCTGTTCGGGCAGTCTAGACTAGTTGCCAGAATTTGCTTCCGAATTGCTGGAGGGACCGGAGCCGTCCGGCCCGACTTATTCAAGGGATAACTCGCCCCATCCCTCCATCCAAGAGATTCGCGGGCCGTCTGTTGTGGACAGCCCGCGATATCCGTATTCAAAGGCGGCGGTTATTAATACCAGCCCATCTGGGGCCATTCACCCCAGGAGCCCCATGCACCCCAGTCGTCCGCAGCTGCGGCTTGGTTCAATGCGGCGGCCTCGAGGTTCTCGTTGCTGATCTTCTTGGCGAGGCGGAGCTGCTTGTATTGTTGGTATTGTTGGGGCCCACCGACATAGGCAACGTTGTTCGCGACATCCGGCAGGACGTAGTAGGTTTTGCCCTTGTGGGTGACTCGCGTGACTTTGTCCGCGGGCAGGCTCTTCAGGCGGGCGATCTGGCTCGGCTTCGTCGGGGTGATGGTTTTAAAGCCTGCGGCGACGGCCAGGTTTTCCTTGCTGTGCAGGTTGTTGGCGCAGCCCACGACGAACGTGAGGAGCGCGACGGCCGCGAGGCCTTTGATGAGGACGTATTTCATGGTGTTTTGGTTGGTTTGGCATTGCTGCCGGTTTGCTCCCGATGGGAGAAAGTTTCGCCGGGGGGACGGCACGCCGGTTTAATCGAGCGCATAATATTGGTCTTCTAGCGTGAAACTCTCAAAAAGGAAAGCCGGTTTTTGATCAGCACGATTCCTTGAGTTCCGGTTTGTAGGAGCCGGTTCAGTCATGTGTTTGTTCCGCGACAAAGCATGCGATTTCGCGGGCGGAATCCCGGGCAAACGGCCTCTCCTCCAGCGGAAGTCTCCCAAAATCCTGCAGCCGAATCTCCCCCCCCTGCCAAATCCAGGCATCGTTGTTGAAGGGACCGACAAGCCGCGGATCGCTCCACGTGTGGACGCCGAGTAGAGGAACTCCGATTGCCGCCGCGAGGTGCATCGGGCCGCTGTCCATGCTCACCACAAAACGCGCCCCGCGCAGGACTCCGATCAACTCTGGCAGCGAGGTTTTTCCCGCGAGATCGATCACCCCCGCGGGCAACGAGGTGGGCGGATCCCCCACCCCGACAATCACAATCGTCCGCCGGCTTCTCGCCTGAAACTCTCCGACGAACGCCCGGATGGCATCCCCATCCATCGACTTCCCCGCCCCGCGCGCAAACGGATGCAGAACGATGAACCCGGGAGAAATCGAGGTCGCTTTTCCGGGAGGGATAAAAAACTCGCAGCAATCGGGAACCCCCAGCAGCGGCAGGCATCGCCGGTAGCGGAGCACCGCATGTTCGCCGGGCAAAGTTTGCGCGGTGCGCCGGTAAAAAAGCCTCGCTCCCTCCCGCGCGTCGGAGAGCCCGACCGCCACCTTCGCCCGGCAAAACTTCGCCATCAGCGCGCTGCGCATCAGCCCCTGCAGGTCCACGGCATAATCCGGACGCAGGCCGCCGAGTTCGGAATACCAACGCAGCGCACGCGCCCAGCCGCACGGCTTGCGAAATTCTTCGCGGGGAAAAAGGTGGATGTGCGAAACCGCCGGGTTGCCTTCCAGCAGCGACGCCCAGCGCGGGTCGACAACCCATGTGAGCTCGACCTCGGGCCATGCCCGCCGGATTGCCTCAGCCACCGGAAGCGCATGGATAACATCGCCCATCGAACCGGGCTTGATCAACAGCAGCCGCTCCGGCTCACGCGCAGGGTGCCCGAGAAATGAATCCATCTTACATCCCTAGCCGGATCACCGCGGGATTTCGACCCAAAAGACTCACCAAATACAACCCTCCCCGACGACTGGACAGGGGGGCGTCAACAAACCCGGCCTTTCACGCCGGTCCTTCCATCCTGCAGCCGATCCCACGATGCGCGGGATCGGATTGCTGAAATTCAGGAAACCATGGAGACTGACCGAGGAATGAGAACATTTGAGATTGCCGACATCACGGCGCATTTTCCCCTTGATGAAGCCACGGGCCGCATCGGGCTGGAACTGCGCCCGACCGAAATGCGCCCGGTTTCAAAGGCTGGAGTTCCGGACACGCAGCACATTGATCCACTCACGCACCTGAAAATCGTGGGCGATCCCTACAGCAGCGGATTCGCACAGGGGCATACCATGAGGAACGCAAGTTCGGTGGACGGTTTTAAATTCTCGGGTCAGCGGATCGACAAAACCGGAGAAAAATCAACCGTCGTCACCTCGCTGGCGGATGCGCGGGGTTACCGCATAGAGCACCGTCTGACTTGGCACGACGGCGATGCGGCCATCGAAGTGAGCACGGGATTTTGCAATGGATCGGACTCGCCCGTGACGCTGGAAATGCTGAGCAGTTTTTCGTTGGGAGGCATCACCCCATTCCATCATGCGGATGCGCCAGGTCGATTGCGAGTGCACCGCTTTCGCTCGGGCTGGAGTGCCGAGGGACGGCTCGTCACCGAATCCATCGAGCAGTTTCACCTCGAACCGTCGTGGGCCGGGCATTCGCTCTTCAGCGAGCGCTTCGGCCAGGTCGGTACGATGCCGGTGCGGAAGTGGTTTCCGTTCGTCGCCGTGGAGGATACCGAAGCGGGAGTAGTCTGGGGCGCGCAACTCGCCTGGGCCGGCTCGTGGCAGATGGAAATATTCCGCCAAGGCGATGCCGTCTGCCTCTCGGGCGGACTGGCCGATCGGGAGTTCGGGCATTGGATGAAAACCCTCGCGCCCGGCGAGTCGCTCACCACACCACCGGCTGCGATCACATGCGTCCATGGCTCGCTGGATGATTTGTGCGACCGGCTGACTGCCATGCAGGAACGCGGCGCAGATAAACAGCCTGAGGTCGAACATGACCTGCCGATCATCTTCAACGAATGGTGCACGACATGGGGTGATCCGCAGCACGACAAAGTGCTCGCCATCGCGCGGCGGCTCCAAAACACAGACGTCCGGTATTTCGTGATTGATGCAGGCTGGTATAAAAAAGAAGGCACTGTCTGGAGCAGTGCCCACGGCGATTGGATTCCCAGCTCGAAACTTTTCCCGCTGGGGTTGGATGTCACGGCCGCCGCGATCCGCGGGATGGGGCTGATTCCGGGATTGTGGTTTGAAATGGAAACCGCCGGCGTGCAGTCGGACACGTATTCGCAGTTCGCGGACCATTTCCTGCAACGCGACAGTCTGCCAGTCACGTCGGCGGTGCGACGGTTTTGGAACTTGGAGGATCCTTTCGTGATCGACTACCTCACCGAACGCGTGATCGGCCGACTGGAGCACTGCGGTTTCGGCTATCTTAAAGTGGACTACAACGAGACGCTTGGAATCGGCTCCGAAAGTCCGGACGGGCTCGGCGAAGGTCTGCGACGCCAGGTTCTCGCCAGCTACGCGTTCTTCGACCGGATCCGCTCGTGCCTCCCGCATCTCGTCATCGAAAACTGCGCGTCCGGAGGCCACCGCCTCGAACCTTCCATGCTCGGACGCTCGGCCATGTCGTCATTTTCCGACGCCCACGAATGCGTAGAAATCCCAATCATCGCCGCAAGCCTCCACCGGCTCATGCTGCCACGACAGAGTCAGATCTGGGCGGTGCTGCATGACTCCGACACCATGCAGCGGATCGCCTATAGCCTCGCGGCCACGTTCCTCGGACGGATGTGCCTCTCCGGCGATATTCTGGACCTGAACGACGGTCAATGGGATCTCGTTCTGCGCGCCCAACGGCTCTACCGACTGGCTGCGGAAATCATCAAGCACGGAAAGAGCCGGCATTTCGGGAATGTCGGCGAAAGTTGGCGTCACCCGCGCGGCTGGCAGGCCCTTGTGCGCACCTGCGGCAAAGGTGCGCTGGCCGTCTTTCACGCGTTTGAAAATCCTCCAGCGCAAGTCGAGGTGAAACTCCCGCCGGGCATTTGGAAAATCGACGGCCAGTTTCCAAGCGATGACGCACGCATTGACGGAGCCGTGCTGCACTGGAAAATTCCTCAGGATTTCAGCGCCTGCGTCCTGCTCCTGTCGCGCGCCGGTTGACGGCCCGGATCGTTTTCAGCCCACCACCCGGCTGAAGTGCGTGGTTAATGAGCTGGAATCGAGTTTCCCGTTCAAGCCAGTCCTTCCTCCGCTGTGCGCGTCGCCGAGCGCAGTCAGGTCGAAAATCGCGTCAAAAAGAAACGGCCTCTCGTCATCGGCCAATCCCGCGGCCTTGAGCGGCAGGGACACATCCAGATCGTAATGCGTTCCCGCGACTGCCTGACGGATCTGGACTCCGGCAACCAGCCGCCTCTGTGAGTCGAGGGCGACCGGCTTCTTCTTTCCCGCTCCAGGCACGATAAAGATTTGCCGGATCGCCTTCCCTCCCTCACGGGCAAAGAACAATTCGACGCAGGAGCCCATCCATGGCTGCTCCGGCTGCGTGGTGATCTTCGAATCCTGCACACGCAGCGCGAGGCGCATCCGGTTCTTCTCCAATGCCAGCGAGCCCTCGACGGCCGGAAACCCATTCAGCTCGGCCTCGATGCGGGCCGGGCCGCCGGTCACATCCAGGTTTTTCCGAACCGGCACCGTCAGTGACTGGGTCAGGACACCGTCCTTCCCGGATCGCAGCAAGAGCGTAAACGCGCGGGCCTCGTCGCAGCGGCGCAGCACGACATCCCGCCGGACGGTTTTGCCCGCCGGAACAACAATCTTCATCCTTGATCCGGCAACCAGCACGCCCTCCGTGTCGGCCTTGAGGAAAAGGGGGATCGTCGCGGTTCTCATCCCGGGATTTTTCACAGTCACTGTCACAGCCAGTGCGCGTTCGGCCTTGGCGGATTTTTCCGAGAAGTCAACCGCGGCAAGGATCCGGTCTCCCGTCCCGGCATAGGCGCGTCCGGTGCCTTTCATGACGGGGGCAAACTCGCCGAGTAATCCGGCTTTCTGGTGCGCAGAAATCATCTCGTCGCACATCGCCCAGATCTTGTCCAATGTCAGCACCGTGGCAGCATGCGGGTCAAGCATCACCGCGTGGTAAATGTGCTCGCGTCTCCCTGTCAGCGCAGCCTCAACCGTGAGCGTCTGCACGTTGATGTTCGTCTGGCAGAGGGCGGCGAGCTGGGGTGGCAATTCTCCGATGAACGTCGGCTGGATCCCCTGCGCGTCCACTAGGCACGGCACCTCGACACAGCAGCCAGCCGGCAGGTTGGTGATCAGGCCCGTGTTCGGCACGTTTCCATAAATCACGGTCGGCCGGTTGGTCTCCCGGGCCTTAATGATATACGAGCCGTATTCATGCGAGGGGGATTTGATCACGATGTCCCCGCTCTTGCCCAGCAGTTCTGACTCAGCCTGCTTCCACGTCTTGATGATCGCCTCGCACCGGCGGAGGTATTCGTCGATCGGCACGTCGAACCGATCGATCACAGGCTTCCCGTGGTGGATGAAATACGGAACATATTCGCTCTGATGCTCGCTCGATTCGGTCACAAAATACCCGGTCCGCCTCATCATCTCGAACCGCACCTTGTCGTGCGGAAATTGGAAATCGTTCAGCAGGTTGAAAAGGAGCGGGTAGGCGTCCTGCCCGCCGCACTCGAATTTGAGAAAAAACGCCATGTGGTTGATCCCCGCCACAAGGTATGTGACATCCGGATAAGGAATCCCCGCGTAGCTGGCGAGTTGCTGCGAAGTCCCCTGGACCGAATGGCAGAGCCCGACATGCGGGATCCCGACCGCTTTGGCCACCGCCATGCAGTTCATCGCCATAGGATTCGTATAGTTCAACAGCAGGCAATCTTTCGCCCCGACCATGGCGATATCCCGGGCGATCGAGTTGATCACCGGGATCGTGCGCAACGCCCTGAACACCCCCCCCACTCCCAGCGTGTCGCCGATCGTCTGCAGCAGGCCAAACTTCCTGGGAATCTCGAAATCAATAACCGTGCCGGGCTTATAGCCACCGACCTGGACCGTGCAGATCACATAGCTCGCGTTCCTGCATGCTTCCTTCTGGCTTAGCGTCGCCTCGATCCGCACCCGGGATTTCAGCTTGGCCACCATCTTGTTCGCCATCGCTTCCGCAACTTTGAGACGCGCCGGGTCGATGTCCATCAGGCAGATCGTCGAGTTCCCCAGCTCGGGGGATTGCAGGATATCGCCGATGAGATTCTTTGCGAACACAACCGACCCGGCACCGATGAGCGAGATTTTGGGATTCATGAGGATTCCAATGTCACTTATCCCAATCTCCGCGCGAGGAAATAAATGTGATGTTTATAGACGTTTTTGTGATATTCACTCAAGAATGACGAGTTTTCCGTGGATGCAGGTTCCCTTCGCATGTATAGACGAAAAACGCTCCAGCAGCCGCTACCACTGGGAATGCAGAAACCGCGGAGACAACGCATTTGTGATTCTGCAATGGAGCCGCCGCGGTTCCGGATTTTTCGAGATCGAGGGCAAGACGCTTGCCGTCCCGGAAAACTACGCCTTTCTGGCGCTGATCCCCGAATCCGCAGCCTATGGGTATCCCGCCGGTGGTCGCGCGCCGTGGACGTTCTCGTGGCTCAACTTTTATGGCAGTTTCGGCGTCTCGCTCTGGCTCAGATTCCGCGAACATTTCGGCCCGGTGCTTCCCCTGCCCCGGGTATCTCCGGCGGGGCTGCTTTTGCAGCAGCTTCTGCAGCGCGTGGAAACACGGGCGCCCATCGACCGGTTCCAACTCGGCGAGCTCGCCTATGCATTTTACCTGAAATGGTGGGCCCAGTTGGAGCGTCCGCGCTCGGCGGACGGCTCCTCGCTCGACCATGCAATCAGCTACTGCCGCGAGCACTTCCTGGAACCGATCACCATCAAAGAGCTCGCCGACCGCGCGCACGTGAGCCGCGAACACTTCACGCGGGAATTCCAGTCCCGGCTCGGGCTCTCACCCGGCCGCTTCCTTCGCCGCGAACGGCTCCGAGCCGCCCGCACCCTCCTGAAGAACTACCTGCTTCCCCTGGACGAAATTGCGCGCCGAACCGGATTTTATTCCGCCCGCCAGCTCCGGGACGCCCACCAAAAGACGTTCGGCCGGCCGCCTCGCTAGATCGTCTCGATGCCCCGGTCGCTGGGGCCTCGCCCGGCCAAATGCCGCCATGGCTGGCTGACTCGCGGAAGGTTTCGGATGCCGCACGCATCACCGGAGTTGTCAAACCCGTCCGTCTCGGTTACGAATGCCCGTTCCCCGAAACAGGGATGGGTGGCAGAGTGGTCGATTGCGCACGCCTGGAAAGCGTGTGTACCGCAAGGTACCGGGGGTTCGAATCCCCCCCCATCCGCCAGTTTTACAGGCGGTCAGATGTTGAACTCAACGGCTTTGCTGCACGTTGCCAGGGAGACCGTCCACGTGGCTTGCCAGCGGCGGAAGGCTCGTGCCCCCCGGGAGAGAAAATGGTGTTTCGCCTAAATTGACGGTCACCACCACTCCGTTGGCAAAGCGAGTCCGCTGGACGGAGTGATCGGCAGTCAACCACTCGTGCGAGAGCATCTCGGAATAACCAGTCGCCCGTGCCACCGTCGCAGCAGTCTGATAGCTCGTTACGAACCGGTCCTTGTTCGCATCCCAGATTTTCCGGTCGAACATGAACATCGGAGGCGTGCCGTAGAGGGCGTTCCAAAGATCCCTCCGGTCCCATAACTTCGGCAGCTTGTTGTTGTAGTCACCCCAATACCACTGGGCCACCACACAGTCGTGGTAAACGAGTTCCCAAAGCGGCAACCGATAGACATGGCCGGTCTGGAATTTGGCGACCGCCTCCGGAACATCGTCCCAGATCCGTTGCATCTCCCGGCCCGCATCGGGAACGCGGTAGGGGCCGAGACTGAGCATCCCCTCGAAATAGTGAACAAAAGGCACGGCGGCGTCATGGCCGGTCTCGCTCCCGCAGACGAGGCCGCATCCTTCGCTGATATATTGGAGCAAATCCATTTTGAATCGCCGGCTCTCAGAACGCGTCATCGGATGCTTAGGATCGTAGCACTCGCGCCAGGGACTCGCGGTCGTCGTATCGATGAACCGGCAGCGGTAGGGGTGGGTCGCCAAATCGGCGGGGATGCGGCGTTTCGCGTAGGCCACGGCCTGCCGGTCGCAGAGCGTGCCGCAAGGGACCATTCCCCCATCCTTCGTTTCGACTTCCCAGCCGCGAATCCATTCGCCGTCAGCTCCGATCATCAGATCGCCGTTTTTCCAAGCATCGCTTGTCCACTCCCCGGAAATATACCGGAGGCGGGGAAAATTCTCCGGGTCCATGGCGTCCTGGTAAATATCGTAGCGGCTGCTCAGAACGCCGAGGTCGTTCAGGGCCTTAATCTGATCGGGTGGCAGGGCGTTGCTCCAAAGGATTCTCCCGATGCCGAGGGCCTGGAGTTCGCGGCACCAAGCGGCGGCTTCTTTGTCCCAGCACCAGATGTTGACAGCACCCACGAGGAGATCTACAGCGGGGACAGTTTTGCGCTTCTCTTCGAGCGTTTTGAAAAGACCCTTCTTCTTCGCTTGCTCGCGGTAGCGCTTGGCCATTGCGACATATCCGCCGCCGTCAAAAAAGACATAGCGGATGACCCGCTCCAGACCGAAATGCTTCTTCTGCGGTTCCCACACGGGAGCGAGCCCGAGCAATCCATCGCGGCGTGAAATGCTGACCTCCGCATCGTCTGGCGTCCCGATGATCGCCATCCAGGCCGCAGCTCCATCCACCACCCCATACCAAGGCATGCAAAGCCCGTGGCCGCCGTATAAATGGTAGCGCATCGCGTGGAGCGACTCATCGTCGGCAGGATAACCAATCCCCTCGTTGACGGGGAGAACGAGCAGTTGCCCTTTGGCGGATGCGAACGGGGCGGGCCAGGCGAGCGTGGCATCCATTTCCCCGTTTCCGCTGATAGTAACGACCATCTCGGGAGCATCCTCATCGAGCAGCGCCGTTGCCGCCAAATTGCGCATCGACACCGGGTCGAGGAGTTTCAGCTTGATCTCATGCTTGTCAGCCTTGGCGTCGAGGACGATCAAGGGAACCTCGCCAACCCGCTGGCCCCACGTCCGGTCCGCCCTTCTATCCTTCACATCAAACGTGGCATCGGCGGTGCGGAATGTGACCTCAAGGGCAGCATTGCGAATGCTCACCGTCTCCGGCACGCCCTTCGAGCGCAGAGCGGACAGGCTTCCTTTGCGCGCGAGGGAAAAGTCGTCGCACCAAACTGTGGAGGGACCATCCCCGATGAGGCGGGGCCAAATCGTGGCGACTCCCGGCGGCACGATGAAACGGGACCGGAGGAAACGCCATCCTTTCGTCTCGTGCTCCGACTTTGCACCGTATGCCCAGTCGAGGACATTGTCGGCGGCATCACGGGTGACAACCCCGAGCGTCACGCTGCCGGCACCCTGCACGCGGCACCATGCGGTCAGCTCAAATATCTCCCCGGGCTGGACTTTCAAGTGGAGCGATTGGGCGAGGCTCCAGTCCTTCTGGCCGGTATGTTCGATGCGGAGGGATTGGGTTCCGCCATGTCGATCGGTTATGTCGAGTTCGGCCTTTGCGGCACCCTCCTCGTGCGCCCAGAGCTTGTCCCATCCTTCCGTTCCATTCTCGAAATCCCCGTTCCGAAGAAGAGTCCCGCCAGGGGACGTGCTGCTTTCAACGGCCCCGGCGAAACCGGTGCCACAGCAGACTTTCATGCAACACAGCACCAGCAATAAGCGTTTCATCCCAAATCCGGTAGTCGAACTACAAATAAACACCGCACAACACTATCTGGAAAACTTTAGAATGATATAATGGATCAGCATGGTCAGTTGTCGGTGATCCGAGCGCGGCCCCAGGAGCCGCGCTCGCTGGAGTTCTGGGACGAGCCATTCCATGCGAGTTGCTGCAGGCGGACCTCGCCGTCGTCACTGTTGTCAACCATCACGTCGAGCTTCATTTCCGTCCCCGGTTTGGGTTCGACACCGAGAACCTTCCACGGGATCGCTGCTTGGAGAACGTAGCCGTCGCCCGAGACATCTTTGACCGCAAGCACCCGGTATTTGGCCGAGTCCTCCGCGTGGTCGAGGATGAGGACCGAAGGGTGCTCCGACGCACCGAGGAGGATGTGACGGTCGGTGAAAATTATGTTTCTGCCGTTGTCCAGTTCCCCGGCCCCGACAAACAACTCCACCGCGTCGGCAGCCCAAAGGCTGTCTCCCTCGTGGTTGTTTTTCAACGGGGACTTGTCGGTGACCTGGACATGCAAATAGAGGTTGGTTTCATCCCAGCACGTGCGGAACTCGGCGCGCAGATCCGGGTTGGGAGGTCCCAGGACGTTCCGTCCGGACGCGATCGGTTCCGCGGGGCAGCCGGGCCAGTTGCTGGTGGTCCCATCGAGTTTCATGCCCGGAAGGGCTTTCGGGATTTGCACGGTTTTTCCATTGCTGCGCTTGCCTGAGCCACCGAAGCGCGGGTCGTCGAAGGCAAATGCCTTTTCCTTGCCGAGCATCACGTCATAAACCCGGTCATGGGTTACTTTCGCCGCTTGCACCAGTTCCGTGTATGGCCGGTCCGCGACATCCACCAGCCCGGTATTGTTCCCTTCTCCGTGAAAGCCTTCGAAGAAACGCCCGGTGAGCGCTTGGTCCGTGTAGATGAACCACTGGGTGCCCACGATGAAAGGCATGGCGGCTGCCTGCTCGACATAGTTGCGGAAGGCCATACCCCTTTCCTTTTCATCGCGAACCTCCATATGGGAACCCAGTCCATGGTCCGTGCTGGCAAAATGCCATTCGCTGAGAATGATCGGTTTTCCGCCGCTCCAGTCATGCGCCCTTTTCAGGAATGCCTCCTCCATCGCAAACTCATAATAATTGATGCTCATCACATCGAGGTATTTGCCGCCGATCTCGACCGCGTCCTTGTTGTTCGCCGTGCCCGGCGTCAAGCGGCTCCCGATGAGAAGATGGCCGGTGTCGAATTTTTTGAAAACCCGCCGCACCATCGAATAATACGTCTCCAGGTAGAGCCGGTAAAATTCCAGCATGTCCGCGTCGCCGGCAGCGGTGCGGACAAACAGGGGGGCTTCCCCGAGAGCGGTGAAATCGGTGAAGGGAACAGCGGGACTCCAGGCCGCATTGAACTTTCCGATGTCTTTATATTTTTCTTTGAGCATCTCGACTAGACATCCCTTGGCGGCCACCTTGCTGGCCTTGTAGGTCGGGATGAGTTTTGGCAGGATTTCGAAGTGCTGCTCATTGCCAAGGAAATAGCCGATCAGCAGCGGGTCGTTTGCGTTTGTGGCAACCGTACCCGCGAACTTTTTCTCGAGAGACGCTTCGGTGCCGGGAACGAACGGATCCAGAAGCTCTGACGCACCGATCCTGTCCGGCAGCATTTCGACCCCGCCTCCTTCGCCCAACGGCAAAAAACCGACGTAGGGGAAATCCATTTTTCGCATGGTGCCGGTATACTCTGCAAATGCGCCGGCGCTGTTGAACCCCCACGAGCGGAGGCGCCGCACAACCTGCCCTGTCCACTCGTCAAAAGAAAACGGCTTGCCGAATTTCCGGATCAGGTTGGCGGCATAGAACGAAAAGTCCCCCCAGTCCGGATGGTTCTCCCGCCAAGCGGTGTCGAATCCGTCGCCCGCTTTCGGCAGCCATTCGTAGACGTTTTCCCGGCCTTTGACGGCAGTGAAATCATCGCAACCGGCGATACCGCAGACGGCCATTTGAAAGAACAGATTTCCCTCCGGAGACACCAGCACCTGGCGCTCTCCCACCCGGCCGAGATGGAAGAAGCCGGTTTTCTCAAGGCTGTATTTTTTCCCGCTCCCGGCCAGGCCGCCGAAGGCATCGAGTTTGGGATCCGGCTTAAAGGCGGCGATCTCCGCGAGCTGCTTGACGCCGTCCGCCTTAAGTTCTTCCTCGCTCTTGACCTTTCCGGGATAATCCTTGCGGAAGCTCTGGCCGAAACGGTCCGCGAGAAATTTGGGCGACGGGTTCGGCACGGACACATTCTCCGGAGCCGCTGACGCCGGGGCGGAAAAAGGTTGAATCGCGAGGTGGAAATCGCCCTCTGCCCTGCCGTTGAAGTCGTATTGGTAATGGTAGCCGAAGACGGGCCACCCGAACGTCCGGTTATCCTGCAAACCCTGGTATCCTCCGGGAGTTCCGATCACGAAGCCGAGGCCGGAAGGATCGACGACGGTAAAAGTGGTGGCATTTCCGTGCTGCACAAACTGCCCGCTCTTCTCAAACGGCAGGGACTTCAAGGGGGCGGCATCAAAGGCGTAACTTCCGCCCAGATTGTAATTCATGGGAATGAGGACAACGAACTTGAGGCTCTTAGAGCCGGGCGTCGCTTTGGAAAAATGGAAGTCGATCCTTCTGCCTTTGACCTCGCCCTCCAACCTCATTCCGCTGGCGTATTCAAATGTTCCGGATTGCGCTCCGGTCTTCGCAAAGACCGCCTTCTCTTCCCCCATCGCCGTGTTCAGAACCGGGGCTTCGATGCCGAAGTTCCCCATGGCATCCGCGTTGATCGCGAAGCCATTCTCGGCAACTGAGAATCTGGTTTGCGCCAAAGAAACCGGGATGGTTGCCAAAAGCAGAGACGCCAGGATGGCGCGCGAGGAGTTCATTTGAAAACGAAATTGAACCACGGATTCCGCCAAAGCAAACGCACGAAAATCCATCGCTCTTCAGGAGGCTCATCTCCGACGGCAAACAGCGACGCAGCGAGCCCTCGGTAAAGAAGGAGCTGGGAATAGCCTCCACGAACGTGACGATTTTTTGGCCGAAACCATTTTGGCGAACTCTTCATTGAGACATGAGACCGGCGTATTTTCATTGAAAGTGAAAAGCATTAAGAAATACTTCCCGCGACATTTCGCATATACCAGCTCCATGAAATCCCGCCCCGGCACATTCGGACATTTTTCTGAAGACAACCTTGAATACATCATCACAGAGCCTTTGGCACCGCCACGTGCACAGGTGAATTTCCTTTGGAACGACACACTGATTTCCGGGCTGAACCAGTTCGGCAGCGGGGATGGGGTCTTCAACAACCAGACGCTAATGTATAATCATCCGGAAGGTCGCGTCCGGTTGATTCGCGACGGGCGGCGGTATTTTTATCTACGCGACGCGGAATCCGGAAAGTTCTGGAACACCGGGCTTTTTCCGATCAATACGCCGGGGGCCACGCTCAGAACCCATGTCGGGCTCGGGTATTCGAGCTTCACGATGGAATACGACGGCATCCGCGCGGAAAGCCGCGTCTCTCTGGCTCCTGACGAACCAGTCGAAATCTGGGAATTCACCCTGACGAACCTCGAATCCCGTCCCCGCACGCTTTGGCTGCTTCCGTATGTGGAATGGCTTCTCGGAGGATATGGCACCTTCAGCAGCCCTTATTCATATCTGCACAGCAGCTACGACCCCGAACTGAAGGCTGTATCCAGCTACAACACATCGGACGAGCGGCCACACGATCGCTACAACGCGTTCGTCGCCGCCGACGGAAAAGTCATCCAATGGTGTGGTGGACGCCGGGAGTTTTTTGGCCCGTTCGGCAGTCCGTCCGCACCCGCCAGCCTGATCGAGGGCAAACTTTCCTGCCGAGAGGCCTGGTGCGAGGAACTCGCCGGCGCGGTCGCCGTGGAAATCCATCTCGGCGGGAACGAATCCCAATCGTCTACGGTCTTGTTGGGAAGTTTCGATACCGAAGAGGAAAAATCTCGGCTCATCGGCAAGGTCATGCCCGCCTCTTACCGCCAGAAGGCATGGGCCGGGCTGATCGCGGAGAAGAAAGCCATGCTGGACAAGGTCTGGATCCAAACCCCCGACCCCTCCATCAACCGACTCGTCAACATCTGGTCGAAGCAGCAGATCCAACTCTGCGTGGAGTTCGGCCGCGATGGGGCCCGGGGATTTCGCGATACGCTTCAGGACGCTTGGGGGATCCTCCCTTTCAATGCGACGCTGGCGAAAGCCAAGATCAAAGAAACCCTGGCGCACCAATACAGCGACGGGCATGGGGTGCGCGGATGGCTTCCGCTCCAACCCCACCACTATTCGGACGGGCCCGCGTGGATCGCTCCCGCCGTCGCTGCCTGCCTCAAAGAAACCGGCGACCGTGGATTTCTCGATGAAATCGTTCCCTACCTCGATCGGGGCGAAGCCAGCGTCTTCGAGCACATGCTGCAAGGCATCCGACATTTGAGCGGGGACCTCGGCGCGCACGGGCTGGTGCTCGCCCACGAAGGCGACTGGAACGACTCCCTCAACTGGATGGGCCGCGGCGGAAAAGGCGAAAGCGTCTGGACCTCGATGGCCCTCTTTCACAGCTGCAACGTCGTCGCGGAGATGGCGCGGGAATTTCTGAACCAGCCCGCGCTGGAAAAAGAGATGCAAGATCGCGCGGAGAAAATCCGCCTGGCCATCGAGGAACACGGATGGGATGGCGAATGGTATCTGGCTGGCTGGAGCGACTTCGGCAACCCGGTCGGTTCGAAGTCCAACAAGGAAGGCCAGGTCTTTCTGAACACGCAGACATGGGCGTCGCTCACAGGCATCGCAAAAGGCGAACGCCTGTCAAAGTGCTGGAAAGCCGTCGACGAGAAGCTGGACAACCCGCATGGTTCATTAACGCTCTCGCCGCACTACACAACCAAAGACGAAAACGTCGGGCGCGTGACAATGCTGCTTCCCGGCATGTATGAGAACGGCACCCCTTACTGCCACGGCACGGCGTTCAAAATCGTCGCCGATATCGCGGCCGGGCGGCCCGACCAGGCTTTGGCAAGCTGGTATAAGGTCATGCCCGACAATCCCAACCATCCCTCCTCGGTCTCCGGATGCGAGCCCTACGCATTCACGAACCAATACCTCGGACCTGCGAACGGGCGCTCCGGCGAATCCATCAGCGGGTGGATCACCGGCAGCGCCGGGTGGATGTTCCGCGCCGTCCTGGAATATTTTTGCGGCATCCAACCTGGCTATCATGGCCTCGACATCAAGCCCTGCCTTCCTTCCGGCTGGGACGGTGTCTCGGTCCGCCGCCAATTGCGCGGCAAAGAATACCGGATCGAAATTCAACGGGCTGGCAACAGCTACGAGGTCGCCGTCAACGGTGAGCCGCTGAAGGGGAATCACGTGCCCTACGGGAATGCGCTTTCCGTTTGAGGAGCCGGCGCTTTCGGCCCCGGGTGCAACACCACAAACCCTTGCAGTGAGTCGGACTTGACCTCGGCAGGCAGACCGAATTCCCGGTTAAGCAAGAGGTGGTGCACGGTCCGCACGGCTTCCACCCCGACACGCCGGGCCTCAAAATCCACGCAGGCGACGCCGGGGGGGCATTCGAATGCATTGAGAAAGGCGAAGCGGGAAACGCTGGCACGAAGTGCGAGCCAGACGTTTCTGTGGATGGTCAACACCCCATCGATGTGGTGCTTGCGGCACCATTCCAAGAGGGCCTTCCGATTGCTGGGGCTCCCGGTGTAAGCGGGAATCCGTCGGAAAAGTTGGTGGGTCAGGTAGCCGCCCAGCCAACGGTGGCCGGTGCGGAATTCCAGAGCAGCGTCAACGGCCAGACCGACACGCCTGCAGCCATGGGCTCGCAGATAATCGCCCGCCTTCACAACCCCGTCAAAGTAGTCGAGTGCCACGCTGTTCATGGGCGGATGGTGCGAGAGGACCCCTAGCGAGACCGGTGCAAAATGCTCCCATTCCCAGCCTTCAAACTTCCACGGGGTTTGCGACGGACCGAAAAGGAGCCCGCGCACCCCTCGATGAAAAAGCGTGGCCCCCAGTCGGCGCTGAGCAACAGGCAAACGGTTCAACTGGTGCGACTCCACCGAGTAGCCAAGCCTCCCGGCTTCGGACCGGGCTCCGTCAAATACCTGACGGCTGAACCCGTCGGCATCGCAGTGGAGAAAGGCCAGCACGCTTCCCTGCCCACCCCCTCCGCGGGTCCGGTAGGCGGCTAGCGCCGACAACGAGGGGTCGGGGCGGTAGCCCAGCCGGGCGATGGCGGCTTCGACACGCGCCTGCGTGGCGGCGGCCACCCGGCGGTCACCGCGCACCACCCGCGAAACCGTCATGTGGCTGACCCCGGCTTCCCCCGCCACATCGCGCAGGATCGGACGTCGTTGGTACAGCATCGTGTTACTGTGAACATATTCTCGTCGTTGCGCAAGCCGGCGCTTCCGTTAAAACTGGTCCCCGATGAAAACAAAGTCCCCGCTTCCGTTCCAGGTGTCCGGCGTCATCCCCTCCCTCGCGCAAGTGGCCGACTTCGGTCCGCCGCGCAGCGAGATCGGAATCGGCTGCCTGATGCCGTGGCTCGGAAAGCTCTATGTCCTGAACTACTCGTCTCACCGCCGCCAGTCCGGCACCGGAACGGGGCTGCGGGTGATCGACGGGGATTTTTCGATGGTCCGCCACCCGGCGGCGGTAGACGGCACCTACGCGAACCGCTTTGTGCACAACCCCTCCGACCGGATGATCATCGGGCCGCATGTAGTGGATACGAGGCACCGGGTGCGCACTGTTCGCGAGCTGGTGGACATCCGCCTGTGCGGCACGGCAACCCATCTCACCGACCCCGACAACCTCGTTTACATGCTGGGGATGGAAGGCGAGTTGTTCGAGCTGAACGTCCGCACTTTAAAAACCCGACGGCTGTTCGACCTCACGAAGGAGCTCGGGACTCCCGGAGAAGGAAGCTGCCATTACAAGGACTGCTACACGGAAGCCGGGCGGCTGGTCATCGTCAACAACGACTACAGCGAGCCGGATTTTCTTGGGAAGCAGAGTGAGGGGACGCTGGCTGAATACGACGGCAAAAAGTGGACGGTCACTGAGCGCAAACCTTATGTCGGCCTCGGCGGCCTCGGGCCATACGGAAACAACATCTTTGCCACCGGATGGGACCGTGCCTCGGCAATCCTGAAGGTATTCACCGGGGCGGACAAAACCTGGCGCACCTATCGCCTGCCGAAGGCCTCGCATTGCTGGGATCACAAATGGCAGACCGAGTGGCCGCGGATCCGGTCCGTCGAACACGAGCGGCTTCTCATGGACCATCACGGGATGTTCTATGAACTCTCCCCGTGGGCGTATGGGAACCGGATCTGGGGCATCCGCCCGATCTCCACGCACCTCTGGGTTCACGGCGACTTCTGTTCCTGGCGCGGGATGCTGGTCATCGGCGCGGACAACGTCAGCCACGAGGGCGGAGGAAATCTGCAATGCGCGGAACCGCAGTCGGGCCTCTGGTTCGGTCGCACGGATGACCTCTGGAATCTCGGCAAGCCGAAAGGCTGGGGCGGCCCGTGGTGGGAGGATTCCGTCCGCGGTGGAGACCCGTCGGATCCATACCTGATGACCGGTTTCGACAAGAAGGTCCTGCACCTGAGCCACGACGGCGCGAAGCCGGTCACCTTTGATATCGAGGTGGACTTCCTGGGCTGCGGTGCCTGGAAATGCTACCAGCGCATCAAAGTCCCCGCGAAAGGCTATGTCCCGCACGTCTTCCCCGACGGGTTCAGCGCGCATTGGCTGCGGGTCACCGCATCCGCCGCGTGCCGCGCATCCGCCCAACTGCACTACACTTAAACACTGCCGCCTGACGGAGAAACCTCATCAACCTTTTGATGGCCGCAATTCTGGCAGTTCACTCAGGAGGTTGAGCGGCTGCTTCTATTTCGCCCGTTCGCCGATCTCCCAGAGCAGATCCAGCGCAAAGCGATTGTCGTGGATTTTGTAGTGCTCGAAAGTATCCGGCCCGCAACTGGCCGTGCCGAGGCCGCGATGGGCGGCGTCGAGGCAAAGGATCGTTTCCTTGCGCGGCCTCAGGTCGATCGTGTGCCTGGCTTCGGTGAGATCGTCAGGATGCAAATGGCTGGCGGAAAATGCCAGCGGGCTGCCGCCGAGGATTTTTACCGTCGCCGCGCCGCCGTCGAGTTGGAGCCACTCCGTGTCGCATTTTAAGCCGTGCTCCTGGGGCATGACGTAGGGCACATATTGCTCCGCGACCGCGCTGCGATGGACGGCCTGCCAGACGCAGGACTTGCGGTCGGGGTAATTTTCATACGGCCCAAGTCCGAGCCAAGCGAGTTTTTCAAAGCCGGGAGCCAGTTGGAAAAGCAATCCGATACGGGGCAGATCGACGATGCCTTTGCCCGTGGCGAACTCCGCCTGTAGGCGCAGCGTTCCTGGGCCGGGCAGGGACACGCGGTAACTCCATGTGAAATCTTTCCACTGGTTTCTGCCGGTGGAGGCGAATTCGAACGACCAGACGGGGCCGGTCGACTTGTCGTTTTTGAAAGTGGCGGCGGTGAGTTTGGATCGAACTTTGTCCAGCCCTTGGTCCCGGTATCTGCCCAGCGGCTTGCCTTCCTGGCCGGTCCAGAGCTTGATCCCGTCGTTGTCTGTCGGTGCCCGCCAGACGTTGAGGACCGGGGCGGCGACCAGGATGTCGCAACCGTCCATTTTCAGTCCGGCCAGACCTCCGCGGGCGGCGTCGAAATCCAGTTCGAGATCGCCCGAGCGGACGAGAGACCTCCGTTCGGATTGGGAAATGATCTCCACCTGCGGCTTCGCCAGCCTGGCGGCAGACATTGGTTTTTCAAGCAGAGACTTGGGAAGAGCGATTTGCTGCCAGGCCACGAGATGACCCGCGTCACACCAGGTCTGCCGGGTTTTGCTGAAGAAACGGACGAGCAGTGAGGCTCGTTTGCCGAGGAGCTTTTTCTTCGGGGCATTCCACGGCACGTTCTGCTTTTGCCGGGGTTTGATCGCGGGCACGGCAAATTTCCCTTTTCCGGCAGAAACGCCGTCCACCAAAAGCTCCCATTCGCCAGTCAGCCAATCCAAAGGACGAAAATCGTTTTTATTGATAATCTCCAACTGCAGGCGTTTTCCGGGTGCGAGCCGGATGCCAACCGGCTGGGCGAGTTTTTTGAATTCGTAGATGCCGGGATGCGGTGTGCGGTCCGGCCAGACGAGGCCGTCGCAGACGAAATTGGCATCGTTGGGACTGTCGCCGAAATCGCCGCCATAAACCCAGTAGTCGCGACCATCGGGAGTGGTCCGCCTGAGGCCGTGATCGATCCACTCCCAGATGAATCCCCCCTGCAGGCCGGGGACGGTTTCGAAGAGCCTGTAGTAGTCGGCAAGGCCCCCGTTGCTGTTGCCCATGGCGTGCGAATATTCGCACATGATGAGTGGGCGCTTGTGGTCGGGGTGGGATTTGTCGTTCGCCCACTCCAGCAGGACTCGCGGGTGCGGATACATCGGGCAGACGATGTCGGACACGCGATGACCGGAGTCGTAAACGTTCGATCCAGGCTGCTCGCTGTCGCTCAGTCCCTGGACCCAGATGCCGGGCTCGTAGTGAAGCGGTCGGCTGGGATCGCGGCCCCGGATCCATCCCGCCATCCCGTCTTGGTTGGGGCCGTAACCAGTCTCATTGCCGAGTGACCAGAGGATGACGGAAGCGTGATTTTTGTCGCGCTCGACCATGCGGACGGCCCTCTCAAGAAAGGCGGAAGCCCAGCGGGGTTGGTGCCCGAGCTGGTGGTAATAGGCGTGCGCTTCCAGATTGGCTTCGTCGATGACATAGAGGCCGAGTTCGTCGCAGAGATCTAGCCAGTGCGGATCGTTGGGATAATGGGAACAGCGCACCGCATTGAAGTTGAAGCGCTTCATGGTCAGCGCATCGAGGCGCATGGTTTCGCGGTCGAGCCCTTTGCCCTTGGTGTCGTGATGATCATGACGGTTGACGCCGTGGATCAGCACGCGTTTTCCGTTGACGAGAAGGTTGCGGTCGCGGACTTCGACCGAACGGAACCCGATCCGGGTGGAGGTGGATTCGACGACTTCGCCCCCGGGGTTTCTGAGGGTGACGACGAGGGAGTAGAGATGAGGAAGCTCCGCCGACCAGAGCAGAGGCTTTTTGACCTCTTGGTCGAAGTTGGCCTGGAGCCGGAAACGGCCGCCGCTTCCGCCGGCATTAACGGGTTCTTCCAAACTTTTTTTGAAGACGGGCCGGCCTTTGGGATCAAACAACCGGGCTTCCACACTCCAGCCTTCTTCCGGTTGACGAGGGAAGCCTGCTTGAACGCTCACGGTCAGGCGACCGTCCTTGTAATTGTTTTTCAGGCCGCCCACAGCGAAGACATCTGCGATGTGGACGGGAGCGGTTGAATACAGATAGACCTCGCGGTGCAGTCCGCCCATCCACCATTGATCCTGGTCTTCGATAAATGTGGCGTCCGACCATTTGACCACGACGGCGACAACCGTGTTCGCGGAACCGAACCGGACAAAACGGGTGATATCGAACTCTGATGGAAGCCGGGAGTCTTTGCTGAGGCCGACCGGCTGCCCGTTGACATACACATAGAGGACACTCTCCGCGCCGCCGAAGTGAAGGACGACACGGCGGCCTTCCCACTCTGCAGGGACAGCCATTTCCCGCGCGTAAATGCCGGTGGGATTATCCTCGGGGACAAACGGAGGCTCGTCGCTGAACGGCATCTGCACATTCGTGTAGTGGGGATATCCGTAGCCCTGCATCGTCCAATTGCCAGGGACCTCAACGCAGTCCCAGCCGGAGCGGCCGGTGGTCGCGGCCACATCTTCCTCCAGGACCGCTTCGGGTCGTGCAGCCATTTTGAAATGCCAGCGGCCGTTTAACAATTGGAACCACGGCGACCTTTCGCGATCCAGATTTTTGGCAGTCTTGGCGTCCGGAAATGGATATAGCGTGGACCGCATGGGCAGACGGTTGAGGGAAATGGTTTCGGGCGAAACCCAGGTTTTGGCGGAGCCCAATTGCAACAAGTTAATGCAGGATGATGTTGTCATAAAAAGAAAAGTTGGATGGGCAATCCAGGGAAGAGGACTTCCCTGCGCCATACAGACAAAGGCTCAGCATCGCGCATGGGAAAAGGCCGGACATATGGACCATTACGAAACTGGCAACCCTCGAATGTAGCGCGATCTATTCGCTGTTCTTCTTGATGAAGTCGATCAGCTCGCCGAGCTTGCAATCGGCGACGGCCACATGGGTGTCTGCGGCCCCGTAATACAGCCTCAGATTGTCCCCGGCGATCACCGTCGCGTTGGGGAATACCACATTGGGTACGTCACCTGTTGTTTCGTAGAGTTCCGATGGTGCCAACAGGTATTTTTTTGACCGATACCGCACCTTCCAAGGTTCCTCGAGATCAAGGATGGCTCCGCCACCGCAATAAACAAGACCACTGCATGTCGTGCGCACACCGTGATAGATCAATAACCAGCCCTCGCTGGTTTCGATCGGAGCCGGCCCTGCACCGACCTTGGTGCTTTCCCACCAGCTCTTGGGCCCTAAAAGAAACCGATGCTCTCCCCAGTTGGTAATGTCCGGACTGGTCGCGTAATAAATATCACCGAACGGCGTATGGCCGGTGTCGCTGGGCCTGTGCAAGATCGCATATTTGCCGTTGATCTTCCGCGGGAACAGCGCCGCATTCCTGTTGTAAGGGAGCAGGGTTACCGCCACTTGCTCGAAGGTTTTGAAATCCTTCGTTTTTCCCAAGCCAATGCAAGGTCCCCCGCCGGGATAATAGCACCACGTGATATAATACTCGCCCTCGATCTCGGTGATGCGGGGGTCGTAGCCCACCCCGGAAAGACCATTATCCTGCAGATTCCCTTTGAAATTGATCCTCTTCTCTTCGATCTCCCATTTCAACCCGTCCTTGCTTCTACCCAGGTGCAATTGGTGTGCGGCATCCTGCAGATCAACTCGAAACACTCCCACATATCCATCCCCGAATCGGACGACGGCACTGTTGAAAATACTGTTTGCACCGGGAACCGCATCCGCCCTGATGATCGGGTTGTTTTTGTATCGCGTGAAGATCGTTTCGTTTGCCATTGGGTCTTGCCTTGATTTGTTCTGGTGGGGATTCCGAAAGGAGACTGCTCCGCTCTTAACTGGTAAATAACTGCCGGGCACCACTTTCAAAAATCCGACTGCCGGGTGTCAAGGGATAAACCCGCGAAGGGCGCTGATCAAACAGTCAGCGAAACGGTTTGTCCCGCGGGAACATCAAACAGCAGGTCATCCAGCTTGAGCGTCACGGGCATCCCGCTTGGATTGAATGCCGACGCGCGGTTGGCAGCGATGACGACACGCTGGCGAGCCGCCTCGTAGTCAAAGAGCTCAATATTTGTGCAATACCAAACATCGGGGTTTCCGGCGAGCGGCTTGTAGATTCTTTCCAGTCCGGCCCAGTCGTTTTTGTCGTGGAACTCGAAGCTGTGGCCCCAGATGTAGAAGACGCCGGAAGCATATGGATTGTTGCACATCACCTCGAACCGCTCTGGCACCGTGGGGTCCGAGGCGTATTGGTGGGCTGTCGTGGCCCACAGCAGCGGTTCCTGCGGGGGAAAACAACTCGGGGAATTGATGCAGGTCCGGCTGTAAACGACTCCGAGGGAGCGCAGAACCTCGACGACCTTAGGGCTGAAATTCCCGAACGGATACGCCATGCCCCGAACAGGATAGCCTACGAGGCCCTCCAGCGCTTTTCTGTCCTCCAGAACTTCCGTCGCAATCTGCGAGGGATCCAACCGGTCGAGCCACGGATGGGTCACGGTATGGATGGCCACCTCATGACCATGAAATAGTTCCGCGATTTCAGAAGCGTCCAATGCCGTGCGATCTCCTTTTTCCACCGCGGCTTTTCCAGTTCGCAGAAGCTTTCCGGAATTCAGGTTGAATGTGGCTTTGAGCCCCCAGTTATTGAAAGCCTCGACGATGCGGCGGTCAAATGTCAGACCGTCGTCAAAGCTGGTGGTCACAGCCAGACGCTTCCCGCCGGGGAAGGAGGGGATTTCAATGCGGCGAGGTATTTCCATAATCGTCTCTTATACCCCGGCTCCGGATCGGGAGAAAAGCCATGAGTGAAATATCTCTTTCCGATTGCAGACATATTTTTCGGTTTTTTCTGGCCACCGGGAGACATTTGGCATGAGGATTTGGACGTGAGCGTGGTTGCTGTGCTTTCCCTGATAGACAGGGAATGTCACCCCCCATCCGACCGTTCCAGAAACTTGATTTTATGAGCAACTATTCATCTGCTAGCGAACTCTACGCCCAGTCCGGTGTGGACACCGAAGCCGCACTCGCAAGCCTTTCCGGGATTCCGATCTCGCTCCACTGCTGGCAGGGCGACGATGTCGGAGGATTCGAGAAAGAAGGCAGTGAACTCAGCGGAGGAGGCATCCAGGCGACAGGAAATTATCCGGGCAAGGCCCGCACGCTGGTGGAACTCCGCAGCGATCTCGACAAGGCGCTCTCGCTCATTCCCGGAACCCACCGGCTGAACCTGCACGCTTGCTACGCGGATCTTGGCGGCAGGAAACTCGACAGGAATTCCTACACCGCGGCCGAGTTCGAGAGCTGGATCGGCTGGTGCAAGGAACGCGGTCTGGGGATGGATTTCAACCCGAGCTATTTTTCTCATCCTCTCGCCGAAGACGGGACGACCCTCAGCAGCAAAGATGGCGGAGTCCGAAACTTCTGGATCGAGCACGGCATCGCCTGCCGTGAGATCGCGGCCGAGGCCGGGCGCCAGATCGGTTCGCCGGTGATCACCAACTTTTGGATCCCCGATGGATCAAAGGACCTCCCGGTCGATCGAAAGGGTCCGCGGCAACGCCTGGAGGAATCGCTCGACGCCATCTTTTCCAAGAAGATCGACCCGACCCTTACGCGGGATGCGGTCGAATGCAAACTGTTCGGCATCGGCTCGGAATCCTACGTGGTCGGCTCCCACGAGTTTTATATGGGCTACGCGGTGACACGGCAGAAGCTGCTCTGCCTCGACGCGGGGCATTTTCATCCCACGGAGAGTGTGGCCGACAAGATCTCCTCGGTCCTGCAATTCGTGCCGGAGATCCTCCTGCACGTGAGCCGAGGGGTTCGCTGGGACAGCGACCACGTCGTCCTGCTCGACGATCCGACGAAGGCGATCGCGGAGGAAATCGTGCGCGGGGACTTCATCAGCAGGACCCACTTCGGACTGGACTACTTCGATGCGAGTATCAACCGGGTCGCGGCTTGGGTGATCGGAACCCGCAACGCGCTCAAGGCCCTTCTCCTGGCCCTATTGGAGCCGACGGGAAAACTCCGCAAATTGGAAGACACGGGGGATTTCACCTCGCGGCTCGCCCTGCTTGAGGAACTCAAAACCATGCCGTTCGGCTCGGTCTGGGACGAGTATTGCCGCAGACAGAATGTTCCCTTGGGTGCCGCGTGGCTCGCCGAGGTGAAGGCTTACGAAAATAGCGTCCTGTCGAAGCGGGTCTGACCCCAGGCAGACCGAGCCACCTAAGGCTCTGGAGCGACGACCGAACGGACGGAGCCGTCCGCGAATTTTGTCACGAGCGCATCGCCCGCCGAGAGCGACGCCGCGCTGCGGATCAGCTTTCCGTTGGCGCCAAGCGTGAGCGTATAGCCGCGCGCCAATGCGGCCGGAGGGCTGAGCGCGGCCAAGACTGCGGTATTTTGTTCGAGCCGCGAACGGACGCCCTGTAGGCGGTCCTCGCAGAGCTTCTTCATCATAGCCCGGGAATTGGCGAGCTGGTGCAGCGCCTCGGAAATCCGCTTTTCTGGGCTCCGTGAGCCGAGCACACCGGCAGCCCGTTCGAGAATCAGGCGTCGGCCGTGAATCCAACCGGCCCCCCTCCTTTCGAGGTCTTCCGAGAGGCGGTCGAGGTTTTGCTGGTTTTCCCGGATCGCCCGCGCGGGCTCGGAAAACAGGGCGGTGCGGCGGAAGTTCTCGAGGCGCTGCCGGATCGTCTCCAGCCAAATTTTCATGGACCGGCGCAAACGGGAGGATACCTGTGCGAGATACTCCAGCAGCTCGGCGGAGTCCGCAGAAAGAATTTCCGCCGCGGCGCTGGGTGTCGGGGCGCGGACATCGGCGGCAAAATCCGAAATTGTGAAATCGATCTCATGTCCGACGGCGCTGACCACGGGCACCGGGGAAGCGGCAATTGCACGCGCAACAGCTTCCTCATTGAATTCCCAGAGATCCTCCAGGCTGCCGCCTCCGCGTGTGACGACGATCACATCGAGAGGCTCGATTCCGAGAGCCGCCGCGTCGCCGAGTTCCCGGACCGCCCCGGCAATTTCCGATGCCGCACCTTTGCCCTGGACCCTCACCGGAAAAATCACGACGGCAATCCCCCGCTGGCGCCGGTGGAGGACATGGAGAAAATCCCGGATCGCTGCCCCTGTCGGGGAAGTCACCACTCCAATCCGCCGGGAATATTTCGGCAGCGGACGCTTGCGTTCCGCGTCAAACAACCCCTCCTCCGCCAGCCGCTGCTTAAGCTCCTCGAACTTTGCCTGCAGCGCCCCGACCCCGCGATCGTGCACTTTCCGGACGACGATCTGGTAGTTTCCCCGTGCCTCGTAAACCGTGATCTGGCCGAAGATCTGGACCTGGGCTCCGTCGGCGAATTTGACCCCGCGCAACTGGGCTGCCTGCCCTGCGAAAAGCACGCAGGCCAATTGAGAGGAGGCATCTTTCAGAGTGAAGTAAACATGCCCGGACGACTGCCTGCGGAGATTGGAAACCTCACCCTCGACCCAGACCTCGCCCAGGCCGCCCTCCAGCATCTCCCGGATTCTGCGGGTCAATCCCGCGACGGAGAAAACCACCGGAACATCCGCTGCCTCTGACGGATTCACCGGACCGCCGCGCAAATCAAAGTCCAACTGCATGGCCGAATCCTGCCCGAAACCCAGCGAAAGAAAAGAAGTTCAATGCACCGCCGGTCAATGGGCGACCCAGAGCCTGATGAACACCGGGATGATGAGGATGGCGACGATGTTCACCACTTTGATCATCGGGTTGACGGCTGGGCCGGCGGTATCTTTGTACGGGTCGCCGACGGTGTCACCGGTCACACTGGCCGCGTGTGCCGGAGAGCCTTTTCCTCCGTGGTTGCCGAGCTCGATGAATTTCTTCGCGTTGTCCCAGGCCCCGCCGCTCGATGTCATCGCGATGCCGATAAAGAGCCCGGTCACGATCGTCCCCACCAAGACCCCGCCCAGAACTTTCGGGCCGAAGAACGGGCACCACGCGACAGCGATGACAACCAGCACGGGCAGGATCGCGGGAACAATCATCTCCCGCAAAGCGGCTTTGGTCACGATATCGACGCACTTGCCGTAGTCGGGAACGTCTTTCCCTTCGAGGATTCCCGGCTTCGCGGCGAGTTGCCGGCGGACCTCCTTGACGACCGCCCCGGCCGCCTTGCCCACGGCGTCCATGCTGAACGCCGAGAAAATGAACGGCAGGCCGCCGCCGATGAAGAGGCCGATGATGACGTTCGGATCCTGGAGATCGAACGCGAGGTTGAAATGTTTTCCGAGACGCTCGTAGGCGACCTTCAGTTCCTCGACATAACTCCCGAAGAGCACGAGGGCCGCGAGGCCAGCCGAGGCGATCGCATAGCCTTTAGTGACCGCTTTCATCGTGTTTCCAATGGCGTCGAGATCGTCGGTCGTCTCGCGGACATTTTTATCGAGGCCGGACATCACCGCAATCCCTCCGGCGTTGTCGGTGATGGGCCCGAAGGCGTCCAGCGCGATGATGATCCCCGACATCGACAGCATCGACATCACCGCCACCGCGATGCCGTAGAGCCCGGCGAAATGGTAGGAAAGCAGGATGGCGATGCCGATGAATGCGACCGGAAGAGCCGTGGCCTTCAGGCCGGTCGCCAGTCCGGCGATGATGTTTGTCGCGTGCCCGGTTTCCGATGCGAGAGCGATCAGCCGCACCGGCCGGTGGTCGGTGGACGTGTAGTAATTGGTGATGAGGAGAACGACATACGTCATCACCAGCCCGATCAATGACGCGAAGAAAATGCTGTCCGCCGAGCAGTGGCCTTTTCCGCCAATGACTACGCCATCCGGGAAGAGCGAGTGGGTGAGCGGCCAGAAGACCGCTGCCGAGAGCAGTGCGCTGACGAGCACTCCGCCCTGCAGAGTCCGTGCGGGCGCGGCTTTCACTGCGTTGACAAAGAGAATCCCGATCACCGCGCTGATCACTGAAACCCCGCCCAAAAGAAAAGGATAAACAAGGGCGCTCTCGGCGGATGCGCCCGTCGTGGTCAGGGAACCGACGAGGACCGCACCGATCAAAGAGACAGCATAGGTTTCAAAGACGTCTGCGGCCATGCCGGCGCAGTCGCCGACGTTGTCGCCCACGTTGTCGGCAATCGTGGCCGGATTCCGGGGATCATCCTCGTCGAGCTTGCTTTCGATCTTTCCGACCAGATCCGCCCCCACGTCTGCGGCCTTGGTGTAAATGCCGCCGCCGAGACGCGCAAAAACCGAGACGAGCGAGCTGCCGAGTGCGGTCCCGATCAGCGCATCCAGGGCCGTGCGGACGGCATCTGCGGGATTCGGGGTGAGAAATTTCACACCGGCGAACATCAGGCCGACAGAGAGAAGTGCCAGACCGACGACGAGCAGCCCGGTGATCGCGCCGCCATTGAACGCCACACGCAAAGCCGCGTGCGGAGAATGCGTCGCCGCCTGGGTCGTGCGGATATTCGCCCGCACCGCGACGTTCATCCCGATGTAGCCGGCCGCCAGAGAGCAGGCAGCGCCGACCAGAAATCCGATGCCGGAATCCAGCCCCCGCCCCGCCCAGACGAGAGCGAAAATCAAGACCGCGATCCCGCCCACGCTGACGATCTGCCGGTTCAGGTAGGCCCTGGCCCCCTGCTGGATCGCGGCGGCAATTTCGCGCATCCGGTCGTTGCCGGACGGAGATACCAGAACCCAGCGGATCAGGTAAGCGGCATAGAGCAGCCCGAGCAGGGCGCAGACAAGCGAAATGGAGAGCCCGTCGGAAACCAGGGAGATTGCGAACATAGGAGCAGCTTTGGGGAAAGGTTGCGAACCCTACAGCTTCACTCTGCTGTTTCAAGGAAAAATCTACCCGAGCTTCACCGGTTTCCCGGGCTCAGGGACGATCACCTCGGTCTCCGGCAGTTCTTTGAAGAGCGCCAGCTGGAACCAGTCGATCGCCGGCCGGTCGCCGTGGACAAGGACGACCTTCGCGGGCTTCAGGAGCAGCGCGTAATTTCTGAGTGTTTCGCGGCCGGCATGCGCGCTGAACTGGAACTCCTCTATGTGGCACCGCAGCGGGATCGGCGAGGAATCCGGATCCAGGCTGACCGGCGCGTCCTGCGCGGCCCTGCGAATGCGGCCGGCCGGAGATTCGGGATCGGAGTAGCCGACAAAAAAGAGGCTCTGGTTCGCGTCGCCGAGCACCTTCCTGCAAAAAATATTCGAGAGCGTGTGCTCGGTCATCATGCCGCTCGAAAGCGCGAAGATGCATTTTTTTCGTGGGGCGACGGTGTTGATCTCATTTCCCGAGAGAACGTATGGGGCCATTTCCTGGAGAAGTTGCAGCTCGGGATGGCTCCGGATCGAGGTGTCTGCGAGGGCATCGTAAATGCCCGTGATTTTCGTGCTCAGCCCGCCGATGTAGATCGGGACATGCGCCAGAAGCCCGCGGATCCGCATGTTCCAGAGCATGGCCAGAAGCTCCTGGGTTTTCCCGAGGGCAAACACCGGGATCGTGACGCTCCCGCCGCTTTCGAACGCCCGGCGGATACCGCGAACAAGCCGGTCCTCCTCGTTTGCCCGGGAGAATCCGGGGGGAACCGGCGAGTCCCCCCGCGTGGTCTCCATGATGAGCACATCGACCCCTTCCTCGGGGAAGGAGGCCCCTTTCATCAACGTCTGGTTCTCAAAATTAACATCTCCCGTGTAGAAGATCGTGCGGCCTTTGTAGCGGATCAGAATCCCCACAGATCCCAGAATGTGGCCGGCATCGAAAAATTCGAAGGTGACTTCCTCATCGTCGTCCGATGCTTCTCCGAGAAGGTTGCATCGCTTCCTGACCGGTCTCGTATGCCAGGCCTGCGCGCAAAAATCCACGCCGCGGTGCGTGAACAACGGATACTCGGCGATCCCGTCATCCTCGCGCTGACGGGCCATCACATTGACCGAGTTGTGCAGCATGACTTCCGCGATGCGGGCGGTCTGCTCGGTCATGAAAACCCGGGCTTGGGGTTCACGGCGGGTGAGGACTGGCAGGCCGCCGACGTGGTCCTGGTGCGCGTGGGTGACAAAGATCGCATCCACTTTGCCTTCGGGCACGCGGGAGAAATCGGGTATCGCCGCGAGCCCTTCCAGCTTCGGATGCAGCCCCGCGTCGAGAATGACATTCTTTCCTCCGACGCTCAGCCAATACGAATTGGACCCGATCTCCGTGCGCCGCGTCAAGTTCACCAGTTCCATTCCTACTCAAACTGTCGGACCGCGCCGGTTAGCTCAATGAAAATTCCTCCCGCCTTCAAGAATGGGGGGGGCCTCCTCTCCACAGCCCCTACCACGGAAAGTCTTCCGTGGTAGGGGAAGACCCCATGGTCAACAGCCCATGAGAACAGCAGGCTGCAGACAATTCCCAATGAATACCAATCCACTCAAACAAGGGGCGCTGATCGAAAACACCACCGGGATCGGCACGGTGACCCGCGAGATGGTGAGGGCGCGTGCGGCTGAACTCGGCCTCATCAACGGTCGCTCCACGCAAGAAGTATCGCAAGCCGATTGGGACCAGGCAAAGCGGGAATTGACCGGCGAGCCGGAAATGGACCCGAACCAGGCGATCCTCGAATCCGCTCCCGAATCCGAACGATGGGATCCGGTGCATGGATCGACCGGAGGCAAAGCCCCGGTGGTTCCGAGCGAAGATGAAGACGACGAGGGGCAGAGCGACAGCGCCAGGCTATTTGAAGAAGGAGTCCATGAAGCGGAGCACGATCAGATGCTACAGGCTGCAAAAATCCAAAATGAAAACGAACATCCAAAAGACAGATGAGGAGATAAAGACCGACGTGCTCGCCGAATTGAAATTTGATCCGAGCGTCAAAGTGACGGACATCGGCGTGCTGGTGAAAGACGGGACGGTCACACTCAACGGCCGCGCAACAAGCTATGGCGAAAAATGGGAAGCCGTAAAGGCAACCAAGCGCGTCGCGGGTGTGAATGCCATCGCCGATGAAATCGAAGTCCATTTGCCAAACTCTTCGTGTCAAACCGATGGAGACATCGCCCATGCGGCTTTGAAACTGATCGACACGTCGCCTTCCATCCAGCCGGGAACAGTTCATGTGACTGTCAGTGAAGGCTGGGTGACGCTCGAAGGCGAAGTCGAATGGTGGTATCAAAGAGACTCCGCAAAAAATGCCATCCGGCATCTGTCCTGCCTCAAAGGCGTGTCCAACCTCATTTCGATCAAATCCATCGTCACGCCTGAGGAGATCGAAAAGGACATCAAATCGGCCTTTGAAAGAAATGCTCTCTTGGACTCCAACAAAATCAAAGTCGAGACCTCGGGACACAATGTCGTTCTGCACGGCCGGGTCCGGAACCATGCGGAGCGGGACGAAGCCGAAAGAGTCGCCGGATGTGCGCCTGGGGTGACCTCGGTGGACAACCAACTCGCGGTGAAATGGTTTTGGTTGGCGAATTAAGGCGGGGTCACGTGTTTTGCACAACAAGGAAATCGGGCGGTCCATCATGACTTCCCAACTGAAAAAGTTAGCCGTTCTGGCAGCAGCCACTGCAGCAGTGGTCGCGGTTATCCTTTGGTTCACATTGCGGCCTTCCGGTCCCGGAATCGGCTTTGTCAGCGGCAACGGACGTGTTGAAGCAACCGAGATCGACGTGGCCACTAAGCTTGCAGGACGTGTCGTGACAATCATCGCGAACGAAGGGGACTTCGTTCAAGCTGGCCAACCCTTGGCGCAGATGCAGGTGGACGTTCTTGACGCGCAGCGCGACGAGGCTCGCGCCAAATCCCAGGAGGCCGTCAACGCGGTGTCGAGCGCGGACGCCAAGGTCGTGGCTCGACAGAGTGATGCCGTGGCCGCGCAGGCGGTTGTCGGGCAGCGAGACAGCGAACTGGATGCCGCGCAGCGGCGGCTTGTGCGCACAGAGATGCTGACAAAAAAGGGCGTCACACCGATGCAGGAACTCGACGATGACCGCGCCCGCGTCCGTGGAGCGGAATCCGCGCTGGCGGGCGCCAACGCCCAGGTGGCGGCAGCGAAGGCCGCCATCAAGGCCGCTCAGGCGGAAGTTGTTGGAGCCGGATCCTCCGTCACCGCGAGCAAGGCGACGATCGCGCGCGTCGAGGCCGACATTCAGGACAGCCAGCTCAAATCGCCACGCGACGGCCGGGTGCAATACCGTGTTGCGGAGCCCGGCGAGGTTCTGGCAGCCGGCGGCACCGTTCTCAACCTCGTGGATCTCGGGGATGTTTACATGACGTTTTTTCTGCCCGAGACGGTTGTCGGAAAATTGGAGCTCGGAAGCGAGGTCCGCATCATCCTTGACGCCGCCCCCCAGTATGTCATTCCCGCGAAGGTATCCTTTGTGGCCAGCGCGGCGCAGTTCACGCCGAAGACCGTCGAAACCGCAAGCGAACGGCAGAAGCTGATGTTCCGGGTCAAGGGCCAGATCGACCGCGATCTCCTACAAAAGCATCTCAAGCTTGTGAAGACCGGCCTGCCCGGCATGGCGTGGATCAAACTCGATCCGCAGGCCCTCTGGCCGTCGAATTTGGAAATCAAGCTGCCGGAATGATTCCGGAGGCGACGAGCCCGGCCCCTATCGCCCGTGTGACCGACGTGCATCTTCGCTACGGAAAACCCGTGGCGTTGGACGGGATCACGCTTGATTTCCCTGTGGGCAAAATGGTCGGATTGATCGGGCCGGATGGCGTTGGCAAGTCCAGCCTGCTTTCGTTGCTGGCCGGTGCCCGGGCTTTACAACAGGGTGGCGTTCATGCATTGGGCGGCGATATGGCGAGTGCGGGCGACCGGGAAAAAGTTTGTCCCCGCATCGCTTACATGCCACAGGGCCTGGGCAAGAACCTCTACCCCACTTTGTCGGTTGAGGAGAACCTGCAGTTTTTCGCGCGGCTCTTCGGGCATGCAGCCTCCGAACGCCGTCGGCGCATTGATGCTCTGACCCGGAGCACCGGCCTGTATTCGTTCCTCCCGCGCCCGGCGGGCAAGCTGTCCGGCGGCATGAAGCAGAAGCTCGGTCTGTGCTGTGCGCTGATCCATGATCCCGATCTCCTGATTCTCGACGAGCCGACGACCGGAGTCGATCCGTTGGCACGCGCGCAGTTTTGGGATTTGATACAACACATCCGCAGCGGGCGTCCCGGCATGAGCGTGATCGTCGCCACGGCCTACATGGACGAGGCACAGCAATTCGACTGGCTTGTCGCAATGGATGCCGGACGTGTACTTGCCACCGGCACCCCGGATGAACTTCTCAAACGCACCGGCTGCGACACTCTCGACGCGGCATTTATCGCGCTGCTCCCCGAGGAAAAACGCCGAAACCATCGCGAGGTGACGATTCCTCCCCTTGTCGCCGGGGCCGACACCGAAATCGCCATCGAGGCCACTGATCTCACGATGAGGTTTGGCGATTTCGTTGCGGTCGATCACGCGAGTTTCCGAATCCGCCGCGGAGAAATCTTCGGCTTCATCGGCTCGAACGGCTGCGGCAAATCCACCACCATGAAAATGCTGACCGGGCTGCTGCCGGCGACCGAAGGCCGGGCCTCGTTGCTCGGGCACGAGGTCAACCCCAAGGACATCGCCACCCGCCGCCGCGTGGGCTACATGTCCCAGGCGTTCTCCTTGTATTCGGAACTCTCCGTGCGGCAAAACCTCGTGCTTCACGCCCGACTGTTTCTCGTGCCTGAGGCATCCATCCCGACGAGGGTGAACGAGATGGCCGGACGTTTCGGCCTGACAGACTCCCTCGACGCCATGCCGGACAACCTGCCGCTCGGCATCCGCCAGCGCCTCTCGCTGGCCGTCGCCATGGTGCACAAGCCGGAACTTCTGATCCTCGATGAGCCAACGTCCGGCGTTGATCCCATCGCGCGCGATGTGCTGTGGCAGCTCATGATCAATCTCGCCCGGAATGACCGCGTCACCATTTTCGTTTCGACCCACTTCATGAACGAGGCGGGACGCTGCGACCGCATCTCGCTGATGCACGCCGGGAAGGTTCTGGTTACCGATACGCCGGCCGAACTCGTGCGCAAACGGGGAAGCCACACGCTGGAAGACGCGTTTATCAGCTATCTCAAGGATGCCGGTTCAGGGGAGGACATACCGTCTCTTCCGGAAGCGGCAAAACCATTGATGGCCCCTCGGGTCGCGCGAAGACGGGCGTTCAGTTTCGCTCGCGCGTGGAGCTACACCTTGCGCGAGACACTGGAACTCAGGCGTGATCCTGTTCGCGCCACGATGGCCCTGCTGGGCACGGCGATCCTGATGTTTGTCTTCGGTTACGGCATCAGCCTCGATGTCGAAAACCTGACTTATGCCGTGCTCGACCACGACCAGACAATGCTCAGCCAGAATTACGCGCTGAACCTCTCGGGCTCGCGCTATTTCGTCGAGCGCCCGCCACTGGCCGATTACGCCGACCTTGACCGGAGGATGCTCGCCGGGTCGCTCTCGCTGGCCGTTGAGATTCCGCCCAATTTTGCTCGCGACATCAAGCGCGGCAACCCGGTGCAAATCGGCGCGTGGGTGGATGGAGCCATGCCCCGGCGCGCCGAGACGGTTCAAGGATATGTGCTGGGTATGCATCAAGGCTGGTTGCAGGACATGGCGATCCACCGGCTCGGGCAGGAGCCGTCTGGTCTGGCCGCGATCGCCACCCGGTTCCGCTACAATCCGGACGTGAAGAGCCTGCCGGCGATGGTTCCGGCGGTCATTCCGATGCTCCTGCTAATGATTCCGGCGATGCTCGCCGCTCTCTCCGTGGTGCGCGAGAAGGAACTCGGATCCATCATCAACCTCTATGTCACGCCGGTCACCCGCAGCGAATTCCTCCTCGGCAAGCAACTCCCCTACGTCGTGCTGGCCATGCTCAACTTTATTCTCATGACGCTGCTCGCCGTCACGGTCTTCAACGTTCCTGTCAAAGGCAGCTTTCTCGCACTGACGACAGGGGCTCTGCTCTTCGTGATCTTCTCGACCGGCTTCGGCTTGTTTGCCTCCACATTTACGCGCAGCCAGATCGCCGCCATGTTCGTGACAATGATCGGCACCATGATCCCCGCGATTCAGTTCGCCGGCATGCTCAACCCGGTCTCCTCGCTCGAAGGCTTCGGGGCCGTCATCGGGCGCATCTATCCCGCCTCTCACATGCTGACCATCAGTCGCGGAGTTTTTAACAAGGCACTGAGCTTCTCCGGCCTGCATGCGTCGTTCTGGCCGCTGTTGCTGGCGGTGCCAGTCATCCTCGGCCTGTCGATAGCACTGCTGAAAAAGCAGGAAACCTGACCATGGCGCACGTCGCGAATATCTACCGCTTGGGGATCAAGGAGCTTTGGAGCCTGGCCCGTGACCCGGTCATGCTCATCCTCATCGCTTACACGTTCACATTTTCCATTTACGTGTCGGCCACGGCGATGAAAGAAACGTTAAAAAAAGCGCCCCTCGTTTTCGTGGACGAGGATGGATCGCCGCTCTCGGCGAAGATTGTTTCGGCCTTCTATCCTCCCCGCTTCAAGATGCCGGAAATCATTTCCCTTGCCGGGGTGGACCCCGGAATGGATGTCGGCACCTACACGTTCGTGCTGGATATCCCGCCGGATTTTCAGCGGGACGTGCTGGCCGGGCGGTCGCCGACCATCCAACTCAATGTGGACGCCACTCGGATGAGCCAAGCGTTTACCGGGAGCAGCTACATCCAGCAGATGGTGATGGGCGAGGTCACGGAGTTCGTCCAAGGATTCCGAGGCAGCACCGCCCCGCCGGTAGATTTGGTGTTGCGCGCCCGATTCAACCCGAACCTCGAGGCGCCATGGTTCGGTGCGCTCATGGAAATCATCAACAATGTCACGATGCTCTCGATCGTCCTGACCGGAGCCGCGCTGATCCGCGAGCGCGAGCACGGCACCATCGAGCACCTGCTCGTCATGCCGGTTACTCCGTCCGAGATTATGTTGGCCAAGGTTTGGTCGATGGGAGCAGTGGTGCTGTTCGCCGCCGCGTTTGCGCTGCTGTTTGTCGTGAAGGGCGTGCTGCGCGTGCCGATCGAGGGGTCCGTGGCGCTATTCCTCGCCGGGGCCTCGCTGCATCTGTTTGCTACCAATTCGATGGCCATCTTCATGGCTACGCTGGCGCGGTCGATGCCGCAGTTCGGCATGCTCGCCGTCCTGATCCTCATGCCGCTCCAACTTCTCTCCGGCAACGCCACTCCGCGCGAAAGCATGCCGATGTTCGTCCAGGATGTGATGATGCTCGCCCCGACGACACACTTTGTCGCAATTGGGCAGGCCATCCTCTTTCGCGGTGCTGGCCTCGGTGTGGTCTGGCCGGAGTTCCTCGCGCTGGTTGCGATTGGGGCGGTATTCTTTTCCATCTCGCTACACCGCTTCCGGAAAACGATCAGCCTATTGAATGAGTAGAAATGGGGGGGGGAGGAGAAGATCGTCATGACGGGTACGATTTTTAGTAGGGGAAAACCCCATATAAGACTCAGGGATTCAGCGCGTATGACTATGGAGCATGAAAACCTACCTCCTCAATCAGGGCCTTTATACCTGGGATTCCATCGACACCGACCCTATTGCCGGTCGCTTGATCATGGAGAGAGCAATCCAATTGGCAACGATCGATGGTCGGTCGGCGGTTGATTTGTCAGCAAGCGATTGGCAGCAGGCCAAACGCGAGTTCACCGGCGAAACCGCATAGCTCTCCTTACAGCTGTGGCGGGGCTGGAGATCCATCCCCGCATGGTGAAACTACGGGCAGTGTCCACTGCCAAAGGAGATCGCAACCTCCGCAGTTTTTGACGATAAAGGTTGCCAATTTTACCGGAGTTGTTTTCCGCCACTCCATGACCGGACGAAGAGTCCTGTGAACGCATCTGGGAATTCTTCAAATTGTCGAAACGCCGACAACGGTTTTATCCGTCGCTGGATGACGACAAAAACAGCTATATCTATAACTTACGGCATGGGGAAAGTCATGGTGTCGAAATTATCCCTCGACGTGAATTTCAGACAGCAGGTGTTTCCCTGCCAGCCAAAACATTGCCTCCCCCGGCTCGCCAGAAGATACCAGCCGTGAAATTCCGAAAAGTTTTCCCTAGTAGGGGAAGACCCCATAGCGAAGGAGCCAGGGAAATCGCTAATTTTGGCCATCATGAACAGTGTCGTCGGCACCACGGTCAGAAGGGCATCCGCAGCCTCCCCTCAGCAGATTGATTTATGAACACAAACCCACTCATGCAAGTTGCACTGATCGAAGACTCCACCGGTTTAGGCACGGTAACCCGTGGGATGATCCGGGAACGGGCTGTTGAACTCGCCCTCAACGACGGGCGTTTTGCGCACGAGGCATCGCCGTCCGACTGGGAACGGGCCAGGCAGGAATTGAGCGAGGAGGAGTAAATGGGATCCAAACCGGCACTCCGAATCGGACTTGGATTTGAACGATCCCCTAAGTCGCGTCGCCGGCCAAATGAGTACGACAACAAATGCAGATTTGTGGCTTGACCATCGGGAAGCCATTATCGTGGTGCTGACGGAAGCCGGAGAAGAAACAAAGTGCATCGAATCAAACGTGGAAAAACAACTCCGGCGTTCGGGGGAGCCCACCGACGGTCCGTTTGAAGAACAGGAGGTTCCTGCGGATGATTCGCGCCAGCGAGAATATTCCCGGCATCTTGCGCGCTACTACGACGAGATTATTTCCTGTCTTCGTGATGCTAAATCCATCTTGATTCTTGGTCCCGGGGAGGCGAAGGGCGAACTGCAAAAACGGTTTGAGCATTACCCGAGCGCTGCCTGCCGCATCGCGCTGGAGGCCGCCGACAAAATGACCGGGCCGCAGGTCGTCGCACGCGTCCGCCATCCCTTTTCCCGCGATCCGGCCAGGCTGCTTTGAGAGAGGACGCCCAATCACCCGCCGAAGGCATGAGCGATGTCGTTTTGAAAATCAAGGCCCTCACGAGGCGCTTCGGCCATTTCACCGCGGTCGATGCGTTGACACTCTCGGTCAATACCGGTGAGGTTTTCGGCCTGCTGGGTTCGAATGGGGCCGGCAAGACGACCACGATCAAAATGCTCACCACATTATTGCCTCCCACCACGGGTGAAGCGCACGTGGCCGGATTCTCGATCACCAGCCAGGCAGTTGGCGTCCGGCGGGCCATCGGTTATGTGCCGCAGGCGGTTTCCGTGGACGGTTCGCTTACCGGTTACGAGAACCTGCTGATCTTCGCCAAACTTTACGATCTTCCTTACCGGGAGCAAAAGGTGCGCATCCGCGAGGCTTTGGAATTCATGGGGCTCACTGCCGATGGGGACCGCATGGTGGGCGAATACTCCGGCGGGATGGTTCGCCGGCTGGAAATCGCGCAGGCCACACTCCATCGGCCCCGGGTGCTCTTTCTCGACGAACCGACGGTCGGGCTTGACCCGATCGCGCGCGATGCGGTTTGGAAACATCTCGTGGACCTTCGGACCGATTACGGCACCACCCTTTTCTTCACCACGCATTATCTGGAGGAAGCCGAGAGCCATTGCGACCGCATCGCGATCATGCGCCAAGGGAAGGTGGATGCTCTTGGGACCTGCAAGGAACTAGAGGCATCGCTCGGTGACAGTCATACGCTGAACGAGGTTTTCATTCATTATGCCGGGAGCTCCATGGATTCCGGCGGCAACTTCCGCTCCGTGTCCGCAGAACGCGCAACGGCACAGCGGCTGGGTTAAGCCATGAACGCCATGCTCCTGTCCCCGCTGGCACGATTCGTCGAGAAGACGTTCGTGATCACCGAGTTTGAGTTGCGCAAGCTGCGCCACGATTTCACGGAACTCATCACCCGCGCCCTTCAGCCCGCGCTCTGGCTGCTGATTTTCGGGCAGGTGTTCTCGCGCAGCGGGGCGATGCCCATGGGCAACCTCCCCTACTTGGATTTTATCGCGCCTGGCATTCTGGCGCAAAGCGTTCTCTTCGTGGCCATATTTTACGGCATCAACGTCATCTGGGAGCACGATCTTGGAATTGTTCAGAAATTCCTCGCCAGCCCGACTCCTCGTGCGGCCCTGGTGCTCGGCAAGGGCTTCTCCGCCGGGATCCGATCCCTCTCGCAAACCGTGATTGTTTATAGCTTGTCGCTGCTGCTCGGCGTGAAGCTGAACTGGAGCCCGCTCGCGCTCCTCAACGTGCTGGTCGTTGTGGTGATTGCCGCGACGCTATTCTCGACGTTTTCACTCGTCATCGCATGCATTGTGAAAACCCGCGAACGCTTCATGGGCGTCGGGCAGGTGCTGACCATGCCGCTGTTCTTCGCGAGCAATGCGATTTATCCGACCTCGATCATGCCCGACTGGCTGAAAACCGTTTCTCACCTCAATCCCTTGACCTATGTTGTCGATGCCCTGCGAACCACCATGCTTGCCGGCAGCACGAGTGCCTTCGGTCTTGGCCTCGACTATGCCGCCATCCTCCTGACCACAACCGTTCTGGTCCTGGTGGGCGCACGGTTGTATCCGCGCCTTGCATCGTGATTCACCTATATGAAAAATTGACTTTCGTGAATCGCGCTGACGAAGCGCGCTTCGCGCACTGCTTCAAAGTCCACCGTTTTCGGCCTGACGGCGGAATCGGCGCATGAGGAACAATCCAGCGACGGGCAGACCAACAAGAGCAGCTGTTGATGGTTCCGGGATCGCGATCACATTTCCAAACTGGTCATACATGAGACCGCCGGTCCAATCGTTGCCACCGGGTCCACCATGAGTATTGAGCGAGTTCTGGTCGAGGGTGATGGCCGCCAGCACCAGGACCCGTCCGCTGCCGCCGGATTCAGCGCCAAGGGTCACGCTGGTCCCGGAAAGGTAATTTCCGAGAAGGGCGTTGTTGGCACCGACGATGATCTCGCTCCCGGCGTCCCAGAAAATGCCGTAGTCGCTGCCGCCGTTGGAACCGGGGTTGATGACTGTGACCGACGAGTTCACAGATCCGGTGAACGAGGTGCCGATCTGAAACACCCAGAATGCACCGTTCTGCCCTTGGCCATCCAAGACCAGCGCCCCGTTCAACGTCGCCGCCGCATTAAAGGTATAAACCCCGGAAAAAAGGGTCATGCCTCCGAGGTCCACATTGCTCAGGTTCGTGTCAGAAGGCATATTGGCCAAGCCCGTTCGGACCGTGATGAGATCCAGCCGTGCCTGTCCGGTAACCGGACCAGTCGCGATGATTGCTCCTCTAAGAATCGCTGCGGGAGGAAATCCGGTGATGCCCGTGGTGGCCCCCGGAGAGAGACCGACGTTTCCATTGCTGATGACCGTGCCAACAGCCCCTGTGCTGGTGATTGCCGTGCCACCCAGAAGCGCGAAATCATCCGAAGAAAGCAGAATCGAAGCACCAAGTGCCGGAATCCAAAACAGGGCAGCCATCGCCGCGAGAGACCAAGCGATCAGAGTTTCCTTCTTCACAAGAAGTTCCATTTTGCGCACTCTGCCGTTGCCCTCAATGGGGTGTTACCCGACGAAAAGGGCTCCGCTCATCGCGCCCTTGATGAAGCCCCGGATCCAGGTTGTAATTGCACGACTGCCTTGCAAAGTGCCAGCAGGCCATGACTCCAAAAAGGATTGGACGCTCTCAATGAAGTCTTCACCAATAAAAGCGGCCTGATTTTCATCAGACCGCTCTTGTTTGTTTTTGTTGATGACCGACTTAGTATGACCGGACGTTTTGCGTTTCCACCGTGGTGGAAGTCGGGCGATTTCTTACCGTGGTTTCTTCCGTCGTTGTGCTGGTCACATGCGGGGTATGATCCCTTTGCGGGCGCACATTGACGCAACTGGACAGGATCAGGGGTCCCGTGAGAGCCACTAGACTGAGAATGAAGTATTTCATAGGTTGGTTGCTTTCTATTCCGATTTGGTTGTCGTCGTGGTTGTCCTCTCTTCTACCGTCGCACTGGGGACGAGCACTGCTTTTCGCACGATGACTTTCGAGGCCGTCATGGTATCTCCGGACTTCGTGTAATAGACGGTGACAGGAAGACCGGACTTGATGGTCGTCATCGAAACCGGATTGCCGGACTCATCGACGTAGGTCGTTGTCTTGCTGTAACCGTAACTCACGGGCACCGTGCCGGTTTCGGTTTTGATCACGATCGAGTTCGGACTAAACTCACTGATGGTTCCCATCGATGTGATGGGGCTGGTTGTGACTACGGTATCCTGAGCCAGAACGGTGGTTGCGGTCAGAAGCGTTCCTGTTAACAGGAGCGTTCCAAGAGACTTGCGGATTAGTTTTTTCATAGCCGTTAGAGTAATGGAGGATTTTAAAGAGCGATATGGGGTGTAACCCGACTAACGCCTCAGGAATTAGCTCATTGCAACCCAAGAGAATTTAGCAGATTGGCGTCAGGGTAGCCCGTGACACGAAACCCGCGATCAGACTGGTAGTTGGAAATCGCCTGTCTGGACATCGGGCCAATACGTCCGTCAATCGGACCATTGTAGTAACCACTTCTTGTGAGCGCCATTTGAACCGAGGCATCCATGGAATTACGGCGGGAGTTTTTCTGGCCTGAATACCGGTCTTCGCCTCGCTGGTTTTGATAGGAAGGATTCGGCGCGAGCACACGTCGAGCATGACTTGTGATGGTATTGCCCACATTCACAAGGAATCCTGACGCGACCCGCAATGGGTAAAACACCCGGCTGCTGCCATCGTGATCCTCGTTTTGATTATTATAGTCATTGGCTTGCACAACGAGCGGAACGCCCAACAGGCAGATTATCGCAAGAGCAAGAGACTTCCGTTTCCCGGAGAAGAGTATTTGTTTGAATGTGCGGCTTTTCATTTCAAGTGAAGATGGCTTGCGACCCACCGGATGCGCAATGGGGTGTAACCCGACTCACTTCCTCCAAAAGTCAGCGTTTCGTTATCTGCCGCCCGGCCCGGTGAAGGAGATCCGAAACAACAACCCGAATCATTCTGCGCCTAGTGTAGGGAGCATCCAATGATCATGAGCATGACAGGCCATCAGTTGATCCTCCGCCTCGCACCAATGGATTTTATCCCGTCCCTCAGGTCGACCTTCGCGTTCCCAGATAAGGTTCGCGCAGGACGAAATGTCTTCCATCGATGGAATGTGCTCCAGAGTAATCATATTGAGTTATTTTCGGCAATTTGTCGGCAAGATGAGCCGCTCTGACAACTTTTCAGCCACAGGAAACGCGGCTCGGTCAGCTTCCTCTGCGGAATCCGCCCTTCGAATAGATTCCAATACATACCAGAAGGAATAGTGCAACCCCTCCGCCGCCGACAGCGGGACCTCCAAGGTAAAAACCACCTCCGCCGAACAGGACAAGAAGAATGGGCACAAACAATGCAGGATGCATCCGCACATGGGTAGCCATCTCACGCCATCGCCTCGATGGGGTCTTTCCCTACTCAGTCAGGTTTTGGGGAATTCCTGTAATGAAAGGCTTCGCTTCCAAATGTCTGTATCCCAAAATAAAAACGCCGAACCATTTCAGGCCCGGCTTTTTGTAGATTGTTGCGTGTATTAGAACGCGAAGCGGACACCGTAGTAGTAGCGCCCATCGGAGAAGATACCGATGTTGTTCGTGATGCGGTATTCGATACCTCCACCAACGTCGCCGAAAACAATTGTTTTCCGGTCACGCTGGAAATCCGTGCCTCCACCGGCCATGACGTATGGAGCGAGGTGCCATGAGCAGATCGGGTAGCGGAAGAAGAAGTTTCCATTGAGGGGCAACCAGCTCGCGGTGCCGGCGTTGTCGTAGACGGAGCCTTCCCAGCCGACACCGAAGTATCTGGCGAAGAAGAAATTCAGTCCGAGGCCGCCACCGGAGCCGGTGTGGAGCGTGCTGTGTTTGGATCCGATGTATCCGCTGTAGAAGGCATCAATCTGGAATTCCGTATCACGGAACACGCAGGTTGGTTCGATGACGACTTTGTCTTTGAAGGTTTTGGAGTCGGCGCCGGCAAAAACCGATCCGAAAACCGCAACCGCCATGATGATGGTCAAGGTGAGTTTTTTCGCAATGTACTTTTGGTTTTATCTGCTGTTGGCCTCCAGAGGAGACCGGCGGTGATTCTCATTTGGCGGGAAGCGGTGGCGCTATGGGGTGAACACCCACCGTGGATATTCCATTAATGGAGTCACAATACGCTGGAACCGCACTGCGGAGACTATGAACCAACTTCAGCATTTTTACGGCCGTGAGTTCAGCACCTGACATGCACGAGAAGCAGAATGAGCTGTCGAGCCTCTATCACATGGCTTTACAGCAATACCTGCACCAGGGCGTCGGCACGGATATGCAGCCGGCGCGCGACCTGGGGCGTCATGCCATGAAAATTGGACTGGATACGCTGGACATGGCCAGGATTCACGAGATCGCATTGGTGTCGCTGGTATTGCCAAAATATTCCTCCATCATGCGCAATAGTCTGATGGGACGGGCTGGCGTATTTTTTGCCGAAGCCATTACCCCGATCGAGCAGACTCACCGGGGGGCAAGGGAAGCAAACATCCATCTGAACCAAGTTGTCCAGACGCTCGGTCACCGCACTCTGGAGCTCGCCAATTCGGTCGAGGTGTTGAAACAGGAAATCTCCCGACGCCAGGCGGTGGAGGAATCCCTCAGGGCGAGCGAGCAGACGACAAGCGGGCTGTTGGACAGCTCGCGTCAGATGCAGGATGAGCTGCGCCAGTTGTCCCGCCAGCTTCTCACGGTCCAGGAGGAGGAACGTATGAAGATCAGCCGCGAACTGCATGATGTCATCGCGCAGACTCTGACGGGCATCAATCTGCGCTTGGAGGTTTTGAAAGCAGAGGCCTCCGCCAGCAGCAAGCCGCTTCAACAAAAGATAGCCACCACTCAGCGGCTCGTAGAAGAATCGGTGGATATCGTGCATCGTTTTGCCCGCGAATTGCGGCCAACCGTTCTGGATGATCTCGGACTGATCCCGGCGCTCAAGTCGTTCAGCAAAGATTTCACCGCAAACACCGGCGTCAGGGTCAGTCTCAAGGTATCCGCCAGGATCGAGCGATCGAACTCCACGATCCGCACGGTTCTCTATCGCGTTGCTCAAGAGGCGCTCAACAACGTGGCACGCCATGCAAAGTCGAGTCAGGCGGAGGTAACCGTCCGCTGCCTCGACGGCCTCATCTACATGGCAATCGCAGACAACGGGCAGGGATTCCATGTGGCCGGAACGCCGGATGCCACAAAGCCGAAGCGACTGGGACTCCTCGGCATGCGTGAGCGCATCGAGATGATTGGCGGCACATTTTCTTTGGAATCCGCCCCTGGCAAGGGCACCACCATCAGCGTCGAGATCCCTCAGGGGAGCCCCCCTGCCAAGAACCTGCCGTCTAAACCCCAAAACGCCACCACCACGTGCGAGTGCTCTTGACACCCATTTCCGTCGCCACCCGTTACGCCATCGGCGCAGGCGTCATCGTGAGCGGCGCATTGATTGAATGTCGTTCGTGGGCGCTTTGTGTGGGGCGAACACCCCATGCCCATTGCGTGAAGCGGCCTGTAATGTAATTGAAGGGCAATCAGGCGCGACGCGCGATGATGGCCAGGAAATACCCCGAATGAATCGAAAAGCCAAAAGCCACCCGGCCGGCGACACCTCGCTGCCTGCTGGCATCCCCGCCACACCTCCCCCTAAAATCGCAGCATTGGGCGTCCTCACCGAGGCCCAGCGCCATAAGTCCCTCCTGAAAACGGGGGCTTTGCAGAATGCGATCCTCAACAGCGCGAACTTCTCCAGCATAGCGACCGATGAGAAGGGCGTCATCCAGCTCTTCAATGTCGGAGCCGAGCGCATGTTGGGCTACGCGGCTGCAGACGTGATGAATAAGATCACACCGGCCGAGATCTCCGACCCTCAGGAGGTGATCGCCCGCGCCGGCGCCTTGAGCCTGGAGTTGGGGACCACCATCGCGCCGGGCTTCGAGGCCCTGGTGTTTAAGGCCTCGCGGGGTATCGAGGACATTTACGAGCTGACCTACATACGTAAGGATGGCAGCCGATTCCCGGCGGTGGTGTCGGTCACGGCCCTGCGCGACGCTCAAAGCGCGATCATCGGGTATCTGTTGATTGGCACCGACAACACCGCGCGCAAGCTCGCGGAAGAGGCGTTGCTCAAGGCGGGGGCTTTGCAGAGCGCGATTTTCAACAGCGCAAATTTCTCGAGCATCGCCACGGACGCGAAGGGCGTCATTCAAATCTTTAACGTCGGGGCCGAACGTATGCTCGGTTACAAGGCCGCCGACGTGATGAACAAGATCACGCCGGCCGACATCTCCGATCCGCAGGAATTGATCGCGCGCGCCAAGTCTTTGAGCATTGAGCTTGGCACGCGGATAACGCCGGGCTTTGAAGCCCTGGTGTTCAAGGCTTCGCGGGGAATCGAGGACATTTACGAACTGACTTACATTCGCAAGGACGGCAGTCGTTTTCCGGCCATGGTATCGGTCACGGCACTGCGCGACGCCAAAGGCGGAATCATTGGGTATCTGCTGATTGGCACGGACAATACCGCACGCAAGCAGGTCGAAGCCGAGCGGCAGCATTTGCTGGCGGTTCAGGAGGAGACAAACAGGCAACTGATGCAAGCCAATGTCACCCTGCAAGTCAGCGAGGAAAAACTCGCGGTGACGCTCAACTCCATCGGCGATGCCGTCATCGCCACCGATGCCGAGGCGCGTGTGACAATCCTGAACCCGCTGGCCGAAAAGCTGACCGGCTGGACGTTGGCGGAAGCTGCAGGCCGGCCGGTGGATGAGATCTTTCACATCATCAGCAAAGAAACACGCCTGCCCGCCACCGTCCCGGTGATGGAAACCTTGGCGCAGGGCACGATCAAGGGCCTCGCCAACCATACCGTTTTGATCGCACGCAACGGGAGCGAGTGCGATGTCGCCGACAGTTGCGCGCCGATCCGCGACCGCGATGAACGGGTGATCGGGGCCGTGCTGGTGTTCCGCGATGTCACCGGAGAGTATGCCGCGCAGCAGGCCCTGCGCGACCAGCAGTTTTACACACGCTCGCTGATCGAAGCGAACATTGACGCGATCATGACCACCGATCCCTCCGGCATCATCACCGACGTGAACAACCAGATGGAGGCACTGACAGGCCGCACGCGCGAGGAACTCATCGGAGCTCCCTTCAAAGATTATTTCACCGATCCGGAGAGAGCCTCGGCGAGCATCACGCAGGTGCTCGGCAAAGGCAAGGTCACCAACTACGAGCTGACGGCTCGCGCCAAAGACGGCAGGGAGACCGTCGTGTCCTACAACGCCACAACTTTTTATAATCGCGAAGGCATCCTCCAGGGAGTTTTTGCGGCAGCCCGCGACGTGACGGAACGCAAACGCTGGGATCATGTGCTGCAGGAGAACACGGTCGAACTCGAAAAGGCCAAAGCCATCGCGGAAAAGGCCAATTTGGCAAAATCCGACTTCCTTTCCAGCATGAGCCATGAGTTGCGATCTCCGCTCAATGCGATACTCGGCTTTGCTCAACTCATGGACACCGGCTCTCCGGTGCCAACGGCCACGCAGAAGGGCAGCATCGACCAGATCCTCCACGCGGGATGGTATCTGCTGGAGCTGATCAATGAGATCCTGGATCTTGCCGTGATCGAATCCGGGCGCCTGTCGCTCTCGCTGGAGCCGGTCTCGCTGTCCGATGTCATCATCGAATGTCAGGCCATGATCGAGCCGCTGGCGGAGAAACGCGGCATCAGCATGAGCTTCCCGCACTTCGAGAGCGCCTGCCATGTCCGGGCCGACCGCACCCGCTTGAAACAGGTGCTCGTCAACCTGCTTTCCAACGCCATCAAATACAACCAGGCCCGGGGAGCTGTCGTCGTGGATTGCGCATTGAGCACCAGCGGTCGCGTCCGTATCAGCGTCAGTGATACGGGAGCGGGATTGTCGCCGGAAAACCTGGTTCAACTGTTCCAGCCATTCAATCGTCTCGGCCAGGAAGCCGGTGGCGAAGAAGGCACGGGCATCGGCCTTGTCGTCAGCAAGCGGCTGGTCGAACTGATGCAGGGGGCGATCGGCGCAGAGAGCATCGTGGGCAAGGGCAGCGTGTTCTGGATTGAACTCAATGCCGACGCGGACCCTCATGCCAGCCATGTCGAGGATGCCACAGTAATCGGAACAACAATCCCGGCCAACCCCCTGCGCCCCCGACTTCTCCTCTATGTCGAGGACAACCCCGCAAACCTGAAACTCATCGAGCAACTGATCGCACGTCGCCCGGATCTGCGTCTTCTGACTGCCCAGAACGGCCGGGACGGCATTACCCTAGCGCGAGGCTATTTGCCGGACGTCATCCTGATGGACATCAATTTGCCCGGCATCAACGGCATCGAAACCATGAAATTGCTCCGCCTTGATCCGGCCACGGCACACATTCCCATTGTCGCGCTCAGTGCCAACGCCATCCCTCGCGACATCGAGATGGGTCTCGAAGCAGGTTTCTTCCGCTATCTCACAAAACCGATCAAGGTGAATGAGTTCCTCGAAACATTAAACGAGGTGATCTTGTTCTCGGAAAGCAACGCGGGAAGGAAGCCGTGACCTCGGTTACGGGGTGAATCCCCGCCTTGGATATTCAGACCGTCGAGCGGCAACAAGATGAGGCTGCTCCCGCAGTCAGCTTGCGGCGGCGAGACCGAAGGCTTCGTGGGCGAGCTTCGCGGCGGACTCGATTTTCGACTCGTCGATGATCACGGCGATTTTGATCTCGGAGGTCGAGATCATCTGGATGTTGACCCCGCCGTTGCCAAGGCACTCGAAGAGTTTGGCGGCGACGCCCGAGTGGGAGCGCATGCCGATGCCGACGACGCTGAGCTTGGCGACGCCTTTTTTCTTCATCACCTCCCCGGCTCCGATTTCTTTGGCGACGGCGTCGATCATGCCGCCGAGTTTTTCGAGTTCGTCACCATTCATCGTGAACGAAATATCGGTGGTCCCGCTCACGGAGACGTTCTGGACGATGACGTCGATGATCACATGAGCCTCCGCCAGCGCGGTGAAGATGCGCGAGGCGGTGCCCGGTTTGTCCGGCACGTTGGTGATCGTGACCTTCGCCTGGTTGCGTTCGATGCTGATGCCGCGGACGACGACGTTTTCAAGTCCGAGTGGTTCTTCTTTCACAATGGTTCCCCGGTTGGTGTTAAAACTGTTGCGCACCTCGAAAGGCACTTGGAATTTTTTCGCGAACTCGACCGACCGCGACTGCATGACCTTCGAGCCCGAACTCGCCATTTCGAGGAGTTCGTCGTAGTCGATGACGTCGAGTTTGCGGGCATCCGGCACGACGCGCGGGTCGCAGGTGTAGACCCCGTCCACGTCCGTGTAGATCTCGCAGATGCTTGCTTTTAGTGCTGCGGCGACGGCGATGGCGGTGAGGTCGGAACCTCCCCGACCGAGGGTGGTGATGTGCCCCTGGAGGGTCTGGCCTTGAAATCCGGCGACGATGCAGATGAATCCCTCGTTGAGATGCTTTCGGATCTGGCGGGGGGTGATGTTGGCGATCTTCGCCTTGGTGTGGATGCCGTCGGTGATGATCCCCGCCTGGGAACCCGTGAGCGAGATGGCCTTGGCCCCGAGTGAGTGGATCGCCATGGCTGTGAGCGCGATGGTGGTCTGTTCGCCGGTCGCGAGAAGAACGTCCATTTCCCGGTCGGTCGGCCGGTCCGAAACCTGACGGGCGAGCTTGATCAGCCCGTCGGTGACACCCGACATCGCGGAGACAACGACCACGACGGAATTCCCCGCCCGCTGGGTCTCGACTGCCCGTCGCGCGACGTTCAGGATTCTTTCGGGATTTCCGACGGATGTGCCGCCGTATTTTTGAACGACCAATGGCATGGGAAAAAATTCGGTCAGGACTTATCGAGCACGCGACGCACTGCGGTCAAGTCCGCATCTGCCTCGATGGGGGCAAATCCCCCGTGCTTCACTGGCGCGTCAGGATCTTTCAAACCGTGTCCCGTAACGGTGAGCACGATTTTTCCGCCGGCGTGTTGAGGGATCGGGCACGCGGCGCAGCGCTCGGACGACAGGCATTTGAGAAGCCCGGCCACGCTCGCGGCGCTTGCCGGCTCGACAAAGATGCCCTCGTGTGATGCGAGCCATTGCTGGGCATCGAGAATCTGCTGGTCCGGGACGATGTCGATGCATCCCCCGGATTCCTTGACGGCGGTATTCGCCCCCTCCCAGCTCGCCGGGTTCCCGATGCGTATCGCGGTGGCGACCGTGTGGGGCTCGACCGGATGGCCCAGAAAAATCGGCGCGGCCCCCTCGGCTTGGAAGCCGACCATTCTCGGCAACTTGGTCGAGCGGCCGGCGGAATGGAATTCGCGGTAGCCCTTCCAGTAGGCGGTGATGTTCCCCGCATTTCCGACCGGCAGGATGTGGATGTCCGGCGCTTCGCCGAGTTCCTCGATGATTTCAAACGAGGCGGTCTTCTGGCCTTCGATCCGGTCGGGGTTGATCGAGTTGACGATCGCGACTCCCTCGACGCCGCCGAATTCCCTCACGATCCGGAGGGCGTCGTCGAAATTCCCGCGGATGGCCACGACGTTCGCGCCGTAGGCAAATGCCTGAACGAGCTTCCCGGTGGCGATCTTCCCGGCAGGCAGGATGACGGCGCAGCGGATGCTTGCGCGCGCCGCATAAGCGGCCGCGGCCGCTGAGGTGTTGCCGGTCGAGGCGCAGATGACGGTGGTGGCACCTCGCTCCACAGCCTTCGAGAGCGCGACGGTCATGCCGCGGTCCTTGAATGAGCCGGTCGGGTTGAGGCCCTCGAATTTGAGATAGACCTCAGCGCCTGTCCGCTCGCTGAGTTTAGGCGAGTGAATGAGTGGGGTGGAGCCTTCGTTGAGCGAGATCACAGGAGTGGCCTCTGTCACCGGAAGAAAAGCTTTGTAACGCGAGATAACCCCGTGGTCGTGCAGGGGGTTTTTCACAAAAAGGACTCCATGTGCAGAAGCAACGGTTCGGTTTTCACGCACGGGAGAGCAGTGATCGTCGCTGCGGCGGCCTGCATTTTGCCGTAGGCGGCGTCATGGAGAGTCAGCACGAGCGGCACAGGACCCTCGGCATGGCTTTCCGGCTGGATGACGGAGAGGATGCCAATCCCCGCCTCGCCGAGGGCGCCCGCGATCTGCGCCAGCACGCCGGGACGGTCTTCGACTCCGAGCCGCAGGTAAAATTTGGAAATCGTATCCGCCACCGGCTTGCACCGGCCGTAGAGGTCATGGGAGGCAAATCCGCAGGACTCGCGAGGCGAGGCCAGGGTGATTCCCGCTTCGGCCAAGTCGCCGAGGACCGCGCTCGCTGTCGGATCCTGCCCTGCGCCACGCCCGTAGAAAAGCGTCTCGCCGACCACATCGCCCCGGACAGCCACCGCGTTGAACACCCCGTTCACCGAAGCCAGAACGTGGGATTTCGGGATCAATGTCGGGGCGACGCGCACTTCGATTTCGTCGCTCTCGTCCGCCTTGATCGTGGCAACGAGCTTGATCCGGTAGCCGAGCTCATCGGCAAAGCGGATGTCCGACGCCGTGATTTTTTCAATTCCCTCGACCAGAACATTCGACGGGGCGACCCAGAACCCGTAAGCCAGCGAGGCGAGAATGATCGCCTTGTGTGCGGCATCCCAGCCGTTGACATCGAGCGTGGGGTCGGCCTCCGCGTAGCCGAGCTTCCTGGCCTCCTCCAACGCCGGGCCGAAATCCATTCCGGAATCGGTCATCCTGGTCAGAATGTAATTACTCGTGCCATTCAAGATCCCGTGAATCGACTCGAACCGGTTTCCGACGAAAGCCTCGCGGACGGCCTTGATGATCGGGATCCCGCCCGCCACCGCCGCCTCGAAAAAGACGGGCACTTTTTTCGCCTCCGCCAGCTCGAATATTTCTTTTCCGTGCTCCGCGAGAAGCGCCTTGTTGGCGGTGATGACGATCTTCCCAGCCTCGATCGCGCGGCGGATGAACCGGAGCGGAAACTCGATCCCGCCCATCAGTTCGATGACGATCCGAATCGACGGATCCTCGATCAAATCGTCCGGCCGCGTGATGAAAAGCTCATCCGGCGCGTCGACCCTGCGAGGCTCGGCCAGATCCTTTACGGCGATCCGGCGCACTAAGAACGCCACCCCCGTGCGCTCTTCCATCAATGCGCCATTGCGCGCGAGGTTCTTGTAAACCCCCGAGCCCACCGTGCCAAATCCAGCCAGTCCGATCCCAATTTCTGTTTTCATCGCGAGCCGCATACTATCGCCACCGGAGGAATTGCCTGTAAAGCGCGATCATCGCAAAG
>Ga0194053_10000099_pt1 | contig 63664 bp, 57 predicted proteins | sample SepL228m_MetaG_FD_161684 | JGI IMG/M metagenome (GOLD analysis project Ga0194053, IMG submission 161684) | Anoxic zone freshwater microbial communities from boreal shield lake in IISD Experimental Lakes Area, Ontario, Canada - Sep2016-L227-8m | ecosystem: Environmental > Aquatic > Freshwater >...
AGATCGGGGAGATTACGCCGTAGAAAGATTTCAATTTGATAACGGTGCCGGCGCAACGGTGCCGGGGTATGTGCTCGTGCCGAAAAACCTGCCCGCCAAGGCTCCGGCAATCCTCTATTGCCACTGGCACGGTGGTGAGTATGAAATCGGCAAAGAGGAGTTGTTCCAAGCCAAACATACTCCGGAAGCGCCGGGGCCCGCGTTGGCCAGGCGCGGATTTGTCATCCTGGGAGTCGATGCTTATTGTTTCGGCGAGCGAAACGGCCAGGGTCCGGGCGGTCCGGCTGACAAGGGCGGTGCCGGCGAGATGACGGCCAGCAAGTTCAATCTCTGGGTTGGCCGGACCCTGTGGGGAATGATGCTGCGCGATGACCTGATGGCGCTGGACTACCTGGCGTCGCGGCCGGAGGTGGATGCCAGCCGGATTGGGGTTATGGGCATGAGCATGGGGGCGACGCGATCGTGGTGGCTGATGGCGTTGGATGAGCGGCTCCAGACGGGGGTAGCCATCGCCTGCCTGACGCGTTACCAAAACCTGATTCAGCACGAGATGCTCAAGGCGCACGGTATTTATTATTTTGTCCCTGGCCTATTGAACCATTTCGACACCGAAGCCGTCGTGGCGTTGATCGCGCCGCGACCGGCGCTGTTTCTGAACGGCGGCGCGGACGGTGGTTCGCCCGAGGACGGAATCCACGCTATCGAATCAGCGGTGCGTCCGGCGTATCGGCTCTACGGCAAGGAGAACGCCTTCCAGAGTGTCGTTTACCCCGGCCAGGGTCATGTTTATACGCCAGAGATGTGGGACAAGACCCTGCGCTGGCTGGATGAGCGGCTGGGAACCGGCAGCCCCAGCCATCAGTAATCGCTGCGCTCGGGGGCTGACGAGTGACAATTGACGGGCATGAGCGCGAGCATCGCGTCAATCGTCGATTGCAAAATCGTCTGCTTCCCGAACAGGTTCCAACTACCTGAGCAGCTCCCTGATTTTTGCCGGGTCACTGGTTGGCGCATGGCAGGCGGTTGCGGTACAGAGATAGACTGCCGCGCCACCCTTGGTGGCCAAGGTTTTCGCAAAGGGATCGACGGCGCCGAGGTTTCCGAGCACGACCTTATTTGGCTGATAGACGGAGTGAATGGTTTTCAACAATGCGCGAGTTTCGGGTTTGGCAGGATCGCCGGCCACCACCACGCACCGGGGTTCCTGCAATGAGAAATCCAGCGCCTGCAACAGGAAAGGAACGGCTTGGGGGACTTGTTGCAGCCGGTTTGCGAACAGGCGCAAGCTTTTCTCGGCCGCTTCGGCAAACGTTTTGCGGCCGGTGGTTTTGCCGAGCTTCAATAGCTCCATGATAGCGACTGAGTTTCCGGAAGGCTCGGCGCCGTCGTAATCCTCTTTGACCCGCAGGATCAAGTCCTTCGTGCCGGGCGGGCTTTGCCAGAAGCCTCCGTTTTCCGGGTCATAGAACTTGTCGAGCATGGCTTCGGCGAGCACAATGGCGAAATCGAGGTGCTTGGGAGCAACCGTCGCCTCATACAGATCGATGACGCCCGACAGCAGGAAGGCGTAGCCCGCCAGCAACTGCACATGGTCTCGTTCGCCTTCCCGCCAGCGGTGAAACAACGTTTTGGTTGCGCCGTCCCAAAGGCTGGTCTGGAGGAAGGCGAGGTTCTTTTCCGCTGCATCGAGATACGTTTCATCGCCCAAAATGGCGTAAGCGCGCGCCATCGCGCCGAGCATCAGGCCGTTCCACGAAGCGAGCGTCTTATCGTCGCGATGTGGGCGAACGCGTTTGGAACGCGCCTCGAACATCTTGCTTTTCGCCGAAGCCAGCAAAGCTTTCTCCGCCTCGGACAAACCCGGATCGACGATGCTTAACACATTTTGGCCGGACAACGGATGGGGATGGCTGTGGTCCACAAAATTGCCCTGCTCGGTCACGCGGAAGTAGCGGCTTGTCACATTGGCTTCCTCGGGCGTGAGCAGGTGGGCCAGGTTCTCGCGCGTCCAGCAGTAGAACTTGCCTTCATGGCCTTCGCTGTCCGCATCTTCAGCGGAGTAGAAACCGCCATCGCGATGTGTCATATCGCGCAGCACATAGCCGAGTATGCCGCGCGCGACATCGGCGTAGCGCGGGTCGCCACTGACAAGGCAGGCGTCGAGATACAACTGCGCCAACTGCGCATTGTCGTAGAGCATCTTCTCGAAATGCGGCACGAGCCATTCGGCATCCACCGAGTAGCGCGCGAAACCGCCGCCAAGCTGGTCATGAATCCCGCCGGCGGCCATTCGGTCGCAGGTCTGCAGCACCATGCGCACAGCCTCGGGGTCGTTGAATCGTTTTCCGTAGCGCAGCAGAAACCGCGGCTGGCTCGGCTGGGGAAACTTCGGCGCGTTGCCGAATCCGCCATGAGGCGGGTCGTAGGATTCCTTAAGGAGCGCGCCGGCGTTCTGGAGGGTCGAGGATGTTAATACCGATCCCGATGCGTTTTCGTTGGTGACGCCCAACTGTTCCAAGCGCGCATGGATGGCAGCAGCCGAGTCGGCGAGTTCGACGCGGCGGGTGTCCCAAAGTTCATGGACTTGCTGCAGAACTTGGAGGAAGCCAGGCCGCCCATAGCGGTTATCCGGCGGGAAATAGGTTCCGCCGAGAAACGGCTCACGATTCGGCGTGAGAAAGACATTCAGCGGCCAGCCGCCCTGGCCGCTCGTTGCCTGAATAAAGGTCATGTAGATCTTATCCACGTCCGGCCGTTCCTCCCGGTCCACCTTGATGCTGACAAAATGCGCGTTAAGGAAGCCGGCGATTGTTTCGCTCTCGAAGGATTCGCGTTCCATGACGTGGCACCAGTGGCACGTCGAATAGCCGATGCTGAGAAAGACCGGCTTGTTCTCGCGTTGCGCTCTGGCGAAGGGTTCTTCGCCCCAGGCAAACCATTCGACCGGGTTGTGTTGGTGCTGGAGGAGGTAAGGAGATTTCTCGCGGGCCAGCCGGTTGACACGAGCGGGTGCGGCGATGGTGGAATGAGTGGTCACGATGCCTTTCGATGCAATTTAGTTGGTTCCTGGCGGCACGGGATCAAACCCGAAGCGCAAGCGAGCGCCAGGCAAGTTACCGCGGCGGTATCCATTTTAGCTATCATAGCCCGCAATCCGGTTCCGGCAAAGGTCAATCACCCGATTTTTCCATCGTCACCCCTTGCAGCCTGCGATAGCTTTGCCTCATGTTGTCTGCCAAGCCGTGGAAGCCAGATGCGATCATGCGCCTGTTATTGAGCGTATTCGTCTGCATTTTTGCCGGCTCGCTGTTGCCGTGCCTGTGGCGACACCCTATTGCCGGGGGAACCGCGGCCGCGAGATTTCTAGTGCCTCTGGCGGCCATCTCGATTGGTTGCCTGATAGCGACACTGGTTTTGATCAACAAACCCTGGCCGCTCGAGACCTTTGAGCGCCGTCTTTTCCTCGTGATGGTTCTCTTTTGCTCCGGCTTTTTCATCGGCGCCTTCGCGCATCGGCTTTCGGGTGATCGGACGGCGGAGAGTTCCATCGGGCGGATGATCGTTGGGACGCTGAGTTTTCAGGGTGCCGGAGTAATCCTGATGATCCACTTTCTGCGCGAGCATCAGATGAGTTGGACGGAAGCCTTCGGGTTTGGGAACCGCCGGGGTCGGGCCGTGCTGCTGGGAATCCTGATCGCGTTGATCTTTCTGCCCGTCGCCCGAGGATTGCAGCAGGCGTCCGCCCTGGTGATGGCCCACGTGCCGCACCTAAGTCTCCAACCGGAAGAACAATCATCGGTTCAGGCCCTGCGCGCGGCTGTCTCCTGGCAGAACCGGCTTGCCATGGGCGCCGCCTGGATTCTGCTGGCGCCCGTGGCGGAGGAAATCTTGTTTCGTGGGATTCTTTATCCCGCGATCAAGCAAGCCGGGTTTTTCCGCCTGGCGTTGTGGGGCACTTCGCTGCTCTTTGCTCTGGTACACGCCAATGTGGTCATCTTCGTCCCGCTCACGGTGCTGGCTCTCATTCTAACGGCGCTCTATGAGCGGACGAATAACCTGCTGGCACCCATCACCGCCCACGCCATGTTCAATGCGCTGAACTTCCTGACCGTTTTCCTCCAGGAAAAGATCGGCGGCTGAATCGCGCCAGGCCATTCGACGAGCCAGTATGAACGAATTTGAATTGATCCGCCGCCTGACGCGGTCGTTGCCCACTAATCCCTCGGTGGTGGTCGGCCCTGGCGACGACTGTGCGGTGCTCGATATGGGCCTGCCGGACCAGTTGCTTTTGTTCAAAACCGACGCCGTCGTGGAAGGCTTCCATTTCACGCCTGCGACGGCGCCGGAGAAGATCGGGCATAAGGCGCTGGGCCGATGCTTGAGCGATATCGCCGCCATGGCCGGAACTCCCATCGCGGCGCTGGTGACCATTGCTTTGCCTCGCGACTTCGATCCCACCTTTGTCGAGGCGATCTACGGCGGCATGAATGAATTGGCCCGACGCCACGAAGTAGCCGTTGTCGGAGGCGAAACGACCACCAACCCAGGCGGCACGCTCATTTCCGTCGCACTGCTGGGCTCGGTGCCGCGGGGCAAGGGCGTGTTGCGTTCTGGCGCGGAGGCGGGCGACGCGATTTTTGTCACCGGCGAACTGGGCGGTTCACTGGCCGGCAAGCATCTCGAATTCGAGCCACGCCTGGCCGAAGCGCGATGGCTGGCGCAACATTTTCCGCCTCACGCCATGATCGACATCAGCGATGGCCTCGCGGGCGACCTGCGCCATCTATTGACCGCCAGCCGGGTGGGGGCCGAACTGCTGGCGACCTCGATTCCGATCAGCCGGGAAGCCCGCCTCGCGGCCAAAGCCCGGGCTTCCGCCAAACCACCATTGCTTGCGGCGCTGACCGACGGCGAGGATTTCGAATTACTCTTCACCGTCGCCAGTCGTGACGCGGTCTCGTTGCTCGATGCCTGGCGGGAACAGTTTCCCAAGCTGGCCATCACCTGCATCGGCCGAATCAAGGCGGGCGAGGGCATCACGATTCGGGACAAACACGGCGCGCGACCGTTGTCAGCTCATGGGTACGTTCACTTCGCATAGCCCCGCCGAGACCGCGGCCCTCGGTGAAGCGTGGGGCCGCGACGCGCAGAGCAGCCTGGTCATCGGGCTGTGCGGTGACCTGGGGGCCGGGAAAACGCAACTCGTCAAAGGACTGGCCCGCGGCCTGGGTTGTGTGCAACTGGTCCGTTCTCCCACCTATGCGCTCGTGAATGCTTACGCCGGCGGGCGGCTGCCATTGTTCCATCTGGATTTGTACCGCCTCGAGACCCGCGATCAAATCATCGCCGCTGGCCTCGATGAGTATTTGAAACCTGATGGCGTCACGGTCATCGAATGGGCCGAGCGCTGGTTTGGAGTGCCAGGACCGCAGACCGCGGACCACGGGCCGCAGACTGGCGAAAGTCCCGAAGCCTGCCCTTGCTTCGGGCACTTTCGCTGGGTCCACATTGACGTCCTTGGCGAGATGGAACGACTCATTACTTATGAAGATCCTGGCGCTTGAGTTTTCATCGCCGCAACGCAGCGTCGCTATCGTCCAAACCATTGGCAATGCCCAAACCGCGCCCATTTCTTCCCACGAGGTGGTGGACACCGCCGCGCGCTCTGCGAATGCGTTGGGCCTGGTGGAGCGCGCTTTGTGCGCCGCGCAGGTTGATCGCGCACAAATCGAGTGTGTGGCGATCGGTCTTGGACCCGGCTCTTACTCGGGCATTCGTTCCACTATCGCATTGGCGCAAGGCTGGCAGCTTGCGTGCTGCGTGAACCTGTTGGGCATCAGCAGCGCTGAATGTCTTGCCGCCGAGGCCCAAGCCGAAGGCATCCTGGGGCAAGTCCACGTGGTGATCGATGCGCAACGCAACGAGTTTTATCTGGCCACCTACGACCTGGGCGCGGATGCGCGGCGTGAAATAGAGCCGCTACAACTGGCCACTTTGGCGGAAGTGCGTGCCCGCGATCAAACCGGCGGCATCCTGCTCGGACCGGAAGTGGCCAAATGGTTTCCGAATGGCCGCGTGATCTTTCCACGTGCTGCCACATTGGGCCGCCTGGCCTTGCGGCGAAATGATTTTGTCCCGGGCGAAAAAATGCAGCCGATCTACCTGCGCGCGACCCAATTCGTCAAAGCCCCGCCACCACGCATCCTACAAAAAGGTATCAGCCGCTAATCCCGTTAGGTATCAAATCATTCGCCCCAGCTTGAGTGTTCTGATTCAAGGACTGATGGGCGCTGAGAGCACGCGGGCGCGAAATCAGAACTCCACGAGCGTGCTCCATTCTGTCGCGGTTTGGGAAGCGGCGGCAGAACGGGCTTTTAACTTCTGCCCCGAAGTGAGCCTCACCGGCTGGGAATACTGCAGAGCGTCGGGCGCCACTGCGCCGCCCGGCAATCTTGGATCGGTTCCCGTCAGAGTGTAGTAGATCATTCCCTCCCGCGAGGACAAGCGGAGCAAACCATTTTGAATTTGCCCGGTTGGGGCGTCTGTTTGGGGAAACAAACCGCGTTGCCGGAAGAGTTGGATGAGCACCGCCGGCCGCTGGGGAAAATACTGTGAAAGAAGCCGGTCCACTTCGGGTCGCCAATGAACATCAGGCTTGTAAAACTCGTAAGGGCCTGCCTTGTAAGGGTGGATATCACGGCGGTAGCTTCCCCAGCGTGCGGATTCGGCAACCAGGGGTTTTTCGAGAACCTGCGCGAGAGCCTTGTACCGCTCGGTCGCCGGCTTCGCCGTCAAGGGGCCACCATTGAGCAGCAGCTTTTGGACGCGATCTGCAAAGAACATCCGATAGTCCACATTTTCGGAGAGCTTATGAAATAGCCGGGGCGGACTCTCATCATCATCGAAGTCCATCGAGTTAGCGTCGATTCCCTCCAAGGTTCGCTCGCCGTCCCAGACCAGGAACCGATATTTGCCGTTGGCGCTACGCCTGCGGCCGGCATACCAGTTGGAACTGCGGTCCCAGTCGGCGTTGCCACCATAACAATTCAGGATCAAGTAGTCTGTCAGCTCCTCTAAATCGACGTATTCCTGGAACTGCCGGTAGTTTCCATCGTCGCGCAGACCTGAGTTTGCGAGAAGCATCAGTTGATGCCAGACAGTCTTGTCGCCGGACAGGATTTTTTCTGCTTTCATGGAATCAAACTCTTTGCGGCCTCCCCCTTCATTGGCTGCCAGGAATGGGGCGTTGGGCCGCTCGCACAAATTGTACACGCCCCAATAAAGGCCGTTCAGGTACAAATGGACATAGCGTCCGCGAGCAGACGGGTAGCCCATTGCGAGAAAGCTCTCCCGCATCCACTGGTCGCGCGCATACTCGGCCCGGCGGCGCTCCTCGGAATTCCAGTGCAGCCAGGAATTGTTGTTGCCGCTCCGGAGAATCACTGTGTCGAAGTCAACCACCCCATCCGTGCCAAAGAGCGGGAACAGCAATTTGGCAGGTCCGTAATCCTTCTTGAACAGCAGCCGCAAAGAGTGTTTGGGTGATTCCTCTGGACGCCGGTTCCATCCGCCCTGAATGCGCAGACCGCAGTTGATCCGAAACCCGGCTCCGCGGTTCGGTTCGATCATCTCGACTGAAGCAGGTCTTTCCCAGGCGGAACCATTGGTCATGGGATGGGTGTAAATGCCGGTGACGGGATCGAAGAGGTTCGACCGGTCGGTCACGATCGAGATGGAAGGAATCGACAGCAATCCTTCCCGGAGCCGCTGCTGATAGGCCGGGTCGTTCACGATTTCAGCCGACATGGCGTAATGCGCTGGAATGACCGAGTTGGAGCGCGCCCCCCACGAGACGGGGAACTGTTCGCCAGTCTGTTTCTCGACGTCTGAAAGGAAAATATAAGTTCGACATTCCAGGTCGCTCGGCGCGAATTGGGTTCTCAGGGCAACTGCGCGGACTACGGTGGTGGTAGTAATGGGAATGGCGCGGGTAAAGCGGGTTCCATGTGTGGCGGACGGAGTCGATCCGTCAGTCGTGTAGTACACGGTCGCCCCTTGGGGGTTGGCTGAGAGGACCAGCTTAAAGGCTGAATCGACGAAACCGCTCGCACGGCTGAAATTCACGGGGCCCACCAGCCCCAGAAGGCCCTCGCCATTGGGAGCGCCCGGGGTGGGATGTGGAAAGTAGCGATGGGTCTGGGGCGGCGCTTGAAAATCCCCGGCAGACCGAATGGCGGCCAGGGGCAGCCCGTAGGAGACATCCCTCCGCTGCGGCGGATATTTGGGAAAGAAATCCTGCGCCACGGTCATCCCGTCCGGCCTCACCAATGCGAGATACTCGCCTCGCTCGCGGAGTTTGAAGTTGGTGTGGAGGTCCGCAGCCGCATTGGTTCGGTCCTTCCCGGAGGCAAAAATGACACGGTAGTGGCCAGGGCCGAGTGTAAAGGAGGGGAATCGCCACTTGGTGAGTCTATGAAAGGTATCCGTCAGATACCAACCCTGGAGGTCAACCGTATTGGTTCCCGGATTATACAATTCAATCCAATCCGAGTGGTCGCCATCCTGGTCACGGATGCCGGTGCCGTTGTGGGCGCAGACCTCGTTCAGGGCGATGGTGGGTTGCGCGGGTTCGTGCCGTTTGAGGTAGGTTTGAGTCACGAACAGTGCCAAGGCCAGCACCGCCAGGATGAGCATGAACGCGCCCGACGAAAGCGAAAAGGAGGCTTGCTCGTGAGGTTCGGTCATTGGGGCTTCCCGGTCTCAAGAGCCGTCCAAACAATCCAAGCCGCTGACATATTTGGACATGCGGGTGACGCGATAGGGCAAGGCGTTAGCGATTTCCTGGGCGCCTTCCCAGTGTGCGTTGTCGAACTTCAATTCCAAAACGCGGCAGGGAAATTTAGGAGACTTGCACAGAAACATGTTGTGCGCCGGTCGAACCCGCAGGAATTCGAGGTCGGAATCCAGCGTGATGCGGTAATTTGCATCTGCGGAACGATAGTAAGCGCGGTGGTAACGGTTGAGCAGGGTGGGTTGAAGGTGGGCCAGTTGATGGCGCACTGCGCAGGGCAAGTCAGAATCGAGAAGGGCTTGCCGCAGTTTGTGGGCGGCGAACGTCGAGTCCAACGTGAAAGGTTTGAGAGCAAAGGACTGCTTGGTTCCCAGCAGGCCACGTTTGATTTTGAATTCCAACACCGGCCTCGAGAGGGCGCCGAAGAGATCCCCATACCAACGGATGCGGACTTTGGTTCTTTCCACGGCGCCTTCCAGGTTCATGAAATAGAGAGGCAAAGAGGCGGAATCCAAGTAGATGTTGTTGACGGGGCGCGGCTGGAAGACGCCGGAGAACCTGCCCGGGTTCAACCTGATGCAGGCCTGGACGTTGCTCGAGAACTCTGCGGGCACCAGGAACTTTCGCTCGTACCGGTAGCGAGCGAGTTGGGAGTCGGCCGGAGGCATGATTCAGGCGCCCAGGCCGCGCTCCTCCATGTAGCTCACGCGGATCGAACTGGTCAAGGCGCGCAAACGGCGGTTGCAGGTCTCGAGCTGGGCAAGGCTGACGAATTGAACGCGGAACGAAGCTTCGAATGCCTCCGGCGTTTCGTCCAAACGGGTCAGGAGGCTGCCCGAGGCGTGAGCCGCCAAAACCTCTGCAATCTTCGCCAGATCGATATCAGCACCCGCCGGGCTGGAAACTGTCAGGAAGAAATTGGGCTTCTGGCTCTTGCGCCGGACCAGTTGCTTCAAAGCGATAACTCCGATAATCAGGCCGAAAGCCAGGACTGTGAGCAAAGTCTGCCCGGCGCCGAACCCGAGACCCAGGCTGATCGCCAGAAAGAGATAATTGAGTTCTTCAGGTTCCTTGATGGCCGCGCGAAATCGGATGATCGAGAGCGCGCCCACCAATCCCAAGGAGAGCGCCAGAGACGACTTGACGATGGAGATGATCAGCATGGTCGTCATCGCCAACCCTACAAAGTTTTGCGCGAACATGTCGCGATTAGAGAGAGTGCTGCCAAATTTCACATAAACGCGACCGAGAACGAAAGCGAGCAACGCAGCCAACACCATGTTGAGAATAAACTCGTTCAGTGGGATTTGAGCTGACTGAGTGGTGAGGAACTCTCCGAAGGAATGACGGTTAGGAACCATAAGGTTTGAACCGCAGATTGTCAGTTGCGCAAAACGTTGTCACGTTTTTTCTGCAAAATCGTCGAGCGCCACACCCCACACTGCCTGCTTGCCACTTTTTCAGGGTATTGGTATTGAACCTACCAATGAATTTGAGTCGAGGCAGCCCATAAAGCCGTCCTATGGAGATCAGCACCATCGGGCGCCCACGCAATGTGGGCTGGGTGCGGGCAGCGGCGCTGCTCTACGGTGATTGGGGCACGAGCAAGGCCTACGTCATCGGGCTGGCGCTCAGCGCGGTCGGATACGCCGCTTTGCCGCACCTGCTGGCGGTCTGCTTTGTCACCGCCGTCGTCGGGGTCAACTACATCTGGGTCTGCCGGTGCTTCGCCACAGGTGGCGGTGTCTATGCTGCGGCGGGCCTGCACTCGCGACGCCTGGCGATGGTTGGCGGTCTGCTGCTGCTGGCGGACTACATTGTTACCGCCTCGTTGAGTTGCCTCGACGCCTTCCATTACATCGGCTTCGACCAAGTGCAGGCCAAGAAGTGGGCCATCGGCTCGATTTTCCTCATCGGTGCGCTGAATTTCTTTGGACCGAAGCACACCGGCAGTATCGCCATCTGGCTGGCGCTGCCGGTATTCGCAATTGTGATTGCCCTCATCATCGGAGGGGCGCCCCATCTGAAGGAATTCCATCCGCAATTGCCCACGGGCGGAGTATGGCATAACTGGGTTGCGTTCGTGGGCATGATTCTGGCGCTCTCCGGCGTCGAGGCGGCCGCCAGCAACACCGGCGTGATGAAGTTGGATGCCGATGCCGCCCTGGACCGGCCTTCGGTGGGTCTGACCTCGCGGCGGGCGGTCACCACCGTCATGCTCGAAGTGGTCATCGTCACGGCGTTGCTCAGCGTGCTGGCCATGTGTCTGCCGCTGCCCGCCGACCAGTTGGACGCCCGCAAGGCGGACATGCTGCGCTACATGGGGGAGACTTTCCTCGGGCCGTCGTTTGGCCAGGTGGTGGGGTGGGTGTTCGCGCTGCTGCTGCTCTCGGCCGTCAATACCGCCATCGGCGGCATGGTCGCGCTGCTTTACGTGATGGCGCGCGACCGCGAACTCCCGGACACTTTCGTGCAGCTCAACCGCTTCGGTGTGCCGTGGGTGCCGTTGATCGCGGCCACTGTTTTGCCCGTGGTCGTGCTCGACGTGGGCGACTCGGTCGAATCGCTCGCCAGCCTCTATGCGATTGGCGTCGTCGGCGCCATTGTGCTTGATATCGGTTCGTGCGCCTTCGCCAGCACGCTGCCACTGACCCGGCGTCAGCGCCGCATCATGAAGCTCACCGTGGCTCTCCTGGCCGCCATCTGGCTGACCATCGCGCTAAGCAAGCTCTACGCCCTCCTGTTCGTGGTCGTCGTGCTGGCGGTGGGTCTCGCCATCCGTGAATACACCCATCGTCAACACCGCCATGCCGCCGCGGCATCCTTTCCGCCGCAAACGATTCCTGCTCCCACAACAGAGCCCGTGGCCGTCACGCCGGCATTCCTGGGCCAATTCATCCTGGTCGCAGCCCGCGGCTGGACTCCGGCGCTGCAATTTGCTTTGGAGGAAAGCCGCATCCGCGATGCTCAACTGCTCGTGCTCTATATCCGCGAGGTGGCTGTGAACATTGATATGGGCAACAACTGGCAGGACGACCCGCAGGCCAAGGGGCTCTTCGCGCGCCTGGAATCCGAGGGTCGGTCCTTGAAAGTGAACAAACTTTACAGCGTCAGCGACTCGCCCGCCGACACCATCATCGACATCGCCGCGACCTTCGGCGTGGACACGGTGGTGCTGGGCGGCAGCCGGCGGGCGACCCTGGTCAACTTGCTCAAGGGCAACGTGGTCGCCCGCGTTGCCGCCAACCTGCCGGAGTCAATGCATCTGATTGTCATCGGGTGAATTTCGCTCCCCCAGAGATCGGTGTTGCCGCCGCCTGCTTTTGGCGCAATGATGGGCTCGATATGAACGCTAAAACTCTCACTGTGGTTGCCCAGATCAAAGCCAAGCCGGGAAAGGAAGGCCAGGTGCGCCAGGAACTGCTGTCGCTGGTTGCCCCGAGCCGCAAGGACGCCGGCTGTGTCAATTACGACCTGCATCAGGCCGTGGATAATCCGGCGATGTTCCTGTTCCACGAGAACTGGACCAGCAAAGCGCTCTTGGATCAGCACCTGCAGAAACCGGATTTGCAGGCGGCGTTAGGCCGCATCGGCCAATTGGCCGCCGAACCGCCGCAGATTACGCTTTGGGAAAAGATCGGTTAGTGGAACCGAACGGATTACCGTGCGCTGACCCTCAACCCGAACTTCTCCGGCGCGCCGGCAAACGAGAGAATTCCTTTTTGCGCTGAGACGCCGAGGTAAGGGTCGTTGGTGATCAGGATATTACCGTCCACGTCGAGATAGTCGCACAACTCGGCGAGGTGCGCGGCAGCGCTGATGAGGATGCTACTCTCGATCATGCACCCGAGCATGGTCTTGAGGCCTGCCTTGCGGGCCGCCTGCAATGCAGCGAGGCCGGCGCTGATGCCGCCCGTCTTGACGAGCTTCACGTTTGCGCCGTGGAAACATTCCGCCGCCTGGGCCACGTCCTTTGCCAGATGATAGGATTCATCCGCGAAAATCGGCAGTGGCGAACGTTGCTTGAGCCAGGTCCAGTCTTTGGTGGACGTGGCCGCCGGCATGGGTTGCTCGACAAACTCGATGTGCCCGTCTCGAGCCAGCCACTCGATCATCTCGAGAGCCTGCTCTTTTGTCTTCCAACCTTCGTTGGCATCCACCCGCACCGTCTTGGTCGGCGCCACATCGCGCAGCGCCTGTATATTCACCTTGTCGTCTGCCACGCCGACTTTCACTTTCAAGACCGGGTAAAGCTCCGCCTCGATAACCTTCTTCCGGATTACGTCCGGCTTATCAATCCCGATGGTGAACGAGGTGAGATGGTGGTTTTCCCGGAAGCCAAGGTCTAGAAAGTCGTAAATCGCCTTCTTCGCGCGTTTCGCCGCGCCGTCGAGCAGGGCGATGTTAAGCGCGCACTTGGCGGCCATGTCATGCGGCGAGAGCGTGTCCAGATAGGTCATGCTCCCCTCGACATCATTGAAAGAAAGACCGCGCGCATCCACTTTCTTGAAGAACGCCTGCACGGTGTCCACCGACTCCTTGTAGCGGGCCGTCGGCGCGGCTTCGCCCAGCCCAACTGTCCCGTCCGCGCCCGTCAACTCCACCACCACCACCTTGAAAATGTTCGTGCCGCTGCCCCGGGCAATGGTCCAGGTGTGGGCGAGTTGTAGATCCAGCCTGCTGAAATTCAGTTTCACAGCAGAAAGAAAAGCCTAAATCAGCCAGCGACGCAACACGCTTGTTTCGGCTTGTTTCGGCGGGAGGACGGATTTACGCACCTCACAAACCATAACCGCCGATGGCAATCGGCGCACTTTTCTTCAGTCACAGGAGTCACCCCAGACTGCCGTCCGCGGCTGCGCTTTGATTGGCTCCGACCTGGCGGTGCGGGCGGGCTGCATAATTTCCATTGCATTTGGCCCGGTTCAGGGCAATTTGAAGCATGGCTCCCGATCAAGAACCTGAACACGGAACTGCATCGCCCGAACGAGCTGGAACATCGCAACCCCGGCGAAGGGGCCGGCGCGCCGGCCGTGGACGCCGAGGCCCCGGGCCGCGGCCATCCCCTCCGCCCGCGCAGGAAACCCCGCCACCGGCTGAAGAGCCAGCGGAACCAATTCAGCCGCTCTCAGAACCAGCTCCGCTGGAGGGCGGAATAGAGACCTCCCCCATCCGCGAACCGCGAGCCGCATCGCCGCCTCCGCCGAGGCCGATCGTGGACGAACCCCATCGCGCTCCACATATCCGCGAGCCGCGGCCGATGGTGGACGAGCCCCATCGGGCTCCACACATTCGCGAGCAGCGGCCGTCGTCACCGGCGGCTCCCGCATCCGTTCAGCAGGCGATCGAAGAGGTCAACCGCATTATCGAGACCCTGCGCGGCACACTCGACGACATGGAGGAGGTGTTGGAGACCCTGGAATTGGCTGAGCGGCAGCAGAACGCCGACGAGCAGGAGATCGAAACGCTTCGCCGTGGCTTGCGCCAATTGCACCGGCCTCGCGAAGGCGCGCCTCATCCGCCGCGGCACTGAAATCGGCTCAAGGTCGTCAGAGTTGAAACGCGCCGGTTCAGAACTGCACCCGCGTTAAGCTGATTACATATCGGCGGTTTGGGCCAGCGGTCGCTTGATGCGGCAGGTTTTACTTGCCCGGGGATCATCGGCTGCTAGGCTGCGGGCATGATTATAGAATCCGGTTCCCTGCTGGCAGCGGTGCAAGCAGCAGCCTGCAACAGGAGATTATATGGCGATTGATGTAGAGAAGATTCTGCGCCCGATCGACAACCCGGTCCCGCCATTTCCGCCCAAGTACATGATGCTGGCAGGCGGCGAGGAGATGATCATTCGCCAGGTCAGCCGCGAGGACATCCCGGACATTCTGTGCCACGTCGAGCCGCTCCTGCACGTCGAGCGGGATTATTATGACGTGGTGGCGGCCCGGCTCATCAGCGAGCTGCTGGCCTATTATCGATACAGAGTTCAAGACGAATACGTGCTCGTCGCACAGATCAACGGGGAATTGGTCGCAGTCGTGAACGGCCGGCTGCTGAACAAGGATGTCGGCATGTCCTATCACACGGTGGCGTTGCGGCGCGGTTTGCGCGTGGGCGCCCACGCCTTTGCGGCCAAGATGGAGTATCACCTGGATATCATCGGCCAGAAGGAAGTTCTGATCGTTGCCGAATCACCCATTGGTTTTCGTCGATGGATGATCGAGTATGGCCTGGAGAAGCGTTTCAGCATCGCGCACGAATTGGGCGGCGTGCCTTCCTGGGCATTGACAAAAGAGCTGTTCAACAAAGCCCGCGAGACGCTGGTTGTCGGTCGCCGACCGGTGCCGAAGCATCTGCTGGAAAAGGCGCAAGCTGCCATCCTGCCCCCGAGTGACCCGCCCAAGGCGCCGGCCGATCTGCTGGCTGCGACCCGGTCGATGTATGATTCGACGGGCACCGCGCTGATGGCTCAACGCTGGAAACAGGAAGGGAGGCTTTAAGCTATGCGCGAGGTATATGCTGTTGGCATCGGTATCACGAGCTTTACGCGGCTGGAATATCCGATAAGCGAAATTGCTGCTTACCCGGCCATGATAGCGCTCAAGGATGCGGGGTTGTCAAAGGTGGACCACGTTTATGTGGCCAACATGGGCAGCGCACGGCTCAATCATCAAAGCGGACTCGCCAGCGCCGTTGTCGATACGCTCAGTCTGACCCCTGCCGGCGCCGAAGTGATCGAGAACGGCCCAGCCTCCGGCGCGTCGGCCATCAAGACGGGTTTCATGGCCGTGGCCTCGGGAATGCACGATGTCGTGCTGGTCACCGGCGCCGAGCGATTGCGCGAGGTGAACAACCTTGACGCCACGGATTTCGTCGCGACGCTGAGCCATCCCCTGGCCGAGTATATTTACGGCGTCACCCTGCCGGCGCTGGCCGCGATGTTCACGCGCCTTTACATGCAGAAATACGGCGTGACCGAGCGGCACCTGGCGATGGTGGCCGTGAAGAACCACGACAACGCGCTGCTCAACTTCTACGCGCATCTGCACGAGAAAATCACCCTCGAAGGCATCCTCGATTCACCCGAGGCCATGACCAACAACCCGTTTGTCGCCGAGCCGCTGAGGTTCTTCGATTGCTGCCCCGTCTCCGATGGTGGCGCTTCCGTGATCCTGGCGTCGGCCGAAGTCGCCAGGAAGCTCAAGAAACCCATGGTCCGGCTGGCCGGTGTGGGGCAAGCCACTGATTCGCACTGCGTCCACGAGCGCGCCGAACCGACCGATCTGCTGGCGGTGCGCGGTGCCGCGGCCCAGGCTTTCAAGATGGCTAAGGTCACGGCGGGCGACGTGAACGTGGCGGAATTGCACGACGCCTTCACCATCCTGGAAATTGTCGAGAGCGAGGAAGTCGGTTTCTTCAAGAAAGGAGAGGGGCATCTGGCACTGGAGCGCGGCGAGACTCGCATTGGCGGCAAGCTACCTATCAACACCTCGGGCGGTCTGAAGGCCAAAGGTCACCCTGTCGGGGCGACCGGCGTCGGCCAGGCCCACGAGATCATCCTGCAACTGCGCGGCGAAGCGGAGAAGCGGCAGGTCAAGGACGCAAAGGTTGGTTTCACCTGCAACTTCGGCGGCTTCGGCAACAACGTTGTCTGCCTCGTATTCAAGAGGGAGGACTAATATGGCTTTGGAAATCTACGCCTATAAGTGCAAGAAATGCGGCGAGCTGCATTACCCTTACCGCATGGTGTGCAAGAAATGCGGCAAGAACGATGTGTTCGAGTTCGACACGGTGGCGCTGCCGAAGAAGGGAAAGCTGCTGACCTTCACGACCGTTTACAATCTTCCCCCTGATTTTAACGTGGCCAAGCTCGGCCTCGGGATTGTGGAGTTGGAGAACGGGATGCGCATCACCGGCCAGATCAAGATCGCGAACCCGAAGCTCGGCATGCTCGTCACCGGCAAAGTCGAAATTGTGCGCGAGGCCGAATACAGCAAGAATTACGGGATGGTGTTTTATCCGGAGTGACCCGGCGCTGGGCTGTATTATGGCTGCCCCTTTCGGGGCGAATGGTGCGGGTGTGAGATGACCGCGATGCACAGGATACCGTCCCATCACGATCCCAAGCCTTGAAGGGTGAAACAGGCTTCTCATGCTCTGCAGCATTGGCGATCAAATCGAGGCCGGCACCTATCGCTTTCACTCCCGGTTCAACCGCGTTGTAAACTTCGAGGACGAGGGCCGACTCATTGCTGTGGTGGACGAGGCAATCGGCCCCGGTCCAGTGAACATCGTCCTCCGCGCCTTTAAGCTCCCCCAGGGACAGGGCCATATCGGCACTGGCATTTCAATCGTAAAAGGATTGAATCATTCAACCCAGGGTTGGACCGCCGGGGAACGGGGGGTCGATACAACCCTGGAAAAGCGGCCGACGAACGTGCCAAACCCTGTAGGAGTTGAATCCCACGTCTGCGTTGACACACTTCCACCGCTCCAAGTAAGCCGCAGCACGGTCCTCTTTGCAGGCTACCGTTATCATTTCACCGCCCGCCACCGCTACGATTCGACCCTCGATTTCAAAGCCGAAGATTTCCACCGCTGCCGGCGCAACCTCTCAGCCCTCGGCGAATTGCTGAGAGAAGCCGCTCCTCTGAAAAGCCTCGCCTTTCTCCTGGATACCAAGCGGCGGAAGAACTTCCGGGCTGGCTTTGAACGGGCCTTCGCTGCGCAAATCACACGCGGAGTCCACCAGATCTTCCACGGTCGCTTGTTGCAAGGCATCCGGCAGTTAAGAGGCTGCGGTCCGGGCCTGACCCCCGCCGGCGACGACTTCATCGCCGGCATCCTCATCGGCCTGCACCTCCTGCGGAAACTGCACGGCCAGGATGTTCAGCCCACTGCCGACGCGGTCTTTGGCGCCGCGCGAGGCAACAATATCTTTTCCAATACCCTCCTCGATCTGGCACGCCGCTGCTGGCTTTTCGGCCAGATGAAGGACTTGCTTCTGGCGCTGGTTTCAGGCAGCAAAAGCTCCGTGCGCAGGGCCGCCACGAAGCTGCTCGGCCTTGGCGCGACTTCCGGCGCCGACATGGTCACAGGCCTGTTCATGACGCTCGATGCTTGGTTGTGACCCCTTTGAGGTTCGGGCGGCTTTGGTCCTAAATTCGGCAATTGAGTTAGCCGCAAAAGAACGCAGAGAGCGCAAAGAGTCGGAATTCTTTGTGTTCTTTGCGTTCTCTTGCGGCTGCTCCTTCCCAATCCACGTCAGTTCGAGTTTTTGCTTCTTGATCATGTGGGGAGGTTACTCTGGCTGCCATTCGGGAGGCGGCCACACAGGGATGTGCTGGCGAAGCTGCGTGAGGAGGTCACCGACGGCCTTGACCAGCTTGCGAAATGACCGGTTGCGACGGTGCGCGAGCCCCATGTCGAATACCGCGCTCATGGCGGGCTGGTCACCAGTCTCGGAGTAAGCACGGTCGGCGGGCATGAACTTTTCAAGCGCGCCCTTGGCATCGCGCTTGGATTCAGGGTTGGCCGGCGCGGCGGCGTCTGCCGCAATGCCGTAGTGGCCGCGCAAGGACTCGAGCGCGGCGAGGAACCAGGTCTCGTATTCGCGGTAGGCAACGACGACATCGCAGGGCGTGCCAGCGGCGGCTTCCCGCGCCCACACGCGAACCTGTTCGCCAAGCTCCTTGGGGCAGTCGTCCTCGCCGTCGAACAAGATGACGACAGCAGCGCATTCCGGTTGGAGCAAGGCGAGGCAGACACCGGCCTGAATGCCTTCCTTGCTGCGCAGTTGGGATTGGATTCGGCGAATGGGCCGGCCCACCCCGACAGTCCGGCAACCGGCCTCGACCAGCAAGCGACGCAGCAGCACGGGCGCGGCCTCGACTTCGCCGTGGCCCTCGACAATCGGATACACCTTCATGCGAGGGACTCGAAGAGGTTCCCGTTGCGGAGGGTGTCCGCGTGGGTGAACAACTCGTCGGCCTGGAGTGCGTTGGAGCGCAGCAGCTCGCCCGCACCCATAAGATGCTGGCGCATGGCCTGGCGGGTGGCTTCGGAGGGCGGCAGGAGATGGGAGGCGCCTTCCTGCCAGGAGACAATCCGGAGGTTGGCATCGGTAATCCATTTGGCGTCCAGCAGCTCCGGACTGTGGGTCGTCACCACCACTTGCATGGTCTTGGTGGCCTTTCGGATGAGGTCCAGCACCGCGCCGAGCGCACCGGGGTGGATGGTGGCCTCCGGCTCCTCGATGACGAGCAGACTGGGGCTGGGCTTCTGGAAAACGGCCATGATCAGGCCGAGCGACCGGAGCGTGCCATCGGACATGTTGAAGGCATCGAAAGTCAGTTTCTTCTTCACGCCCCATGCCTGCGAAAAACTCATGGACAGTTTGTTGCCGTGCTTCTTGGGGGAAACGGCATTGGTGGCCGGGACAATGGATTCGAGGATGCGGTTTATTTCAGCCCTCGTGTCGGACGCGCCCGCGCCGCGCAGCAATTCCTGCAAAACGCTGGCGGCGTTGCTGCCGTCCGGCTTGAGGGCCACGCCGCTGTCGGGGTCCTGCATTTCCCGGAGTCTGGAAGGCTCGATGGAGTAAACGCGCATGGCGCCCAACACTTTGAAGATGGGCGCGAACCGCTCATCGCCGCCGACGAGGGGAAGGGCGAGGGCGGATGGCTCCAAGGCGGGTGTGAGGCCCTCAACGTTGCTTTTCCATTTGTCGGTGCGGTCGAACCAACATCGGTTGCCGTCTTTCTTTCGGACGAGGCATTGCTCGCCGACAATGCGATAGCCGTAGTTCGGAAGTGCCTTGACCTCGAAGGCAAAGCGTCCGCCTTCGACGCCATTGATGAGGCCAAACTCGAAAGCCATGCCCAGATTGGGCGGGTAACTTTGTTGTCCGGAACTTCGATTGCGCACAGCGCCAATGCCCCCGCGCCGGTCGAACACCGCCTGGAGCGGGGAGGCCATCGCTTCAGAAACAAAGCTGAACACGTCGGCCAGGTTGCTTTTGCCTGAGCCGTTGCGGCCCACGACAAAGAGCGGGTTATCAAAAACGAGTGTCGCCGTGGGGAAGCTCCGAAAACGCTTGATGATGATTTTAGTGATGGGCGCGGAATTCATGTCATTTGCTCATGTTCAGAGGGAGGTTACGGCAGAGGATCATTTCAAGCGAGCCTCCAGTGCAGGGTCGTTTCCTTGCTCACCCGTGCTGCCATCGCCAGTTTGCCTGAATCATTCTTCAGCCGAGAGATCAGCTCCGCTTCGGCCCAACCCAAGCCTCGCATCGTGCGCGGCATGGACCAAAGATGACAAACTCCCCGCTAACCGCAGGCACCAGCCGGACTGCGCGGACCAACCTCCGACCCCTTTAAGGTACGGGCGGCTTTGATCCTGAATTCGGCAGTTGAGTTAGCCGCAAAAGAACGCAGAGAGCGCAAAGAGTCGGAATTCTTTGGGTTCTTTGCGTTCTCTTGCGGCTGCTCCTTCACCCGATATTTGGCGTGATACGACTTCTCCGGGCTTCGAGCTAGATGCGCGGCTCCAGCCGGAGCCGGTGCTCCTTCCCAATCCACGGCAGTTCGAGTTTTTGCTTCTTGGACACAAGTTTCAAAGGTTGCGGAATGCTTGCTCACACGTTGCCCAGACGGCCGGGTGTGTCTGGCGCAGTTCGGAAAGCGGACTTTCTTTCATTCCATTGCCCCGAAAGCACCAGCCGAGAAGGCCGTGATCATCCGCGTCCGTCAGTGCGTGAATGAGCGCTGCCGCATCAGGTGCGTGCTCGGCCACTGTGGCGTCAATGGCTCTTTTGATGCGCCGAAAACTTTTCTGATAGCCGATGTTGACTTCATCACGCTTGTCCAGTTTCAACAGTTCAACGGTCTTTTCACCTTTCGTGGTGGTCCTGCCATCAATATCGGCCAAGGGGAACAGAATCCCGGTCGTGGTGCTGAAATCAAGGAACTGCCAGGGATCATCCATGGTTGGGTCCAAAAGGGCTGGATTGCCATTGTCCAATGGAAACTTGGTTCCTTTGCAGTCCCGGCCGCAGCGGGTGCAGCACAGGAGCAGGTTAAGCCATTGGAACATGCGTTCCGTGTAAACGGACTTCGGCCAGTAGTGCTCGATGTCAGTGCCGGCGGAGTCTGAGCAATACATGCAGCGCTGTCTGCCGCCGGCCATCTGCTTCAACGTGGCCCTCACAGATTTAAGCTTCAGCGTTTGGCAGGCGTTCTTCCATGCCTGGTCCACGTCCAAGGTACCTGCGGCTTGCTCATCGTTTGCACGTTGCTGCCTCCGTTCGAGATACCGGACGACATCGGCAGACAGACCGAGACGGACGACGCGTCGCATGGGTTAGACGTCCTCGCCAGTGTTGACGAACAGTTCGAGCTGTTTGAAGCGCGTCTGCTCGGCCAGATTCAGTTTTCCGGTGGAGCGCTTTTTGCCTTCCAACCGCGCATACTCCGCGCGGGCCTCCACCGCAACGGGCGAGCGCGTGCTCTGGAGGCCAAAAGCCGGGCTGAGCAGAATCGTATCAGGGCGAGAGGCGATGATTTTGTCGCGTTCTGCATCACTTAATCTGCGTGGTTCTCGACCGCTTCCTGGTTCGGGTAACACGAAGAGCCCTCCGGGATCAGCCGCCTGGCAGATGATGGGACTATGCGTGGTGACAAGGAACTGGATGTTGGGGAAATGACGCTTGAGCCAGAAGCCGATCTCGCGCTGCCATTCGGGGTGCAGGTGGGCGTCGATCTCATCAATCAAAACCACCCCAGTGCTCTTGACGAAGAGTCGCCCCTTGGCGTCACGATCCAAAAGACTTTTCAGTCCGTTGTCCTCGTGAGCGTAACTGAGGTGTCGAATGATGTCGGCGAGCAGGGCGAGGGCAGCCCGGTATCCGTCGCTCATTTCACCCCATGACAACTCAACTCCATTGCGGTCAGCCAGCCATAATCCGTCAGCATCCACTCGCTTGATGGTTATCCCGTTGGGCATGAGTTCGTCCTTCAACAGTTCCAGCAGCAGGTTGAGTTCGTCGCGTTCGCGGGAATGGGTGTCCTTGGCAGCCTTGTGGTCCAAGTCCTTGAGCCAACGGTCGGCTGGCGATAGCGAGGCGGCTTCGAGGAACATCGTGGCATACCGCGCGGTCGAACGCTCGACCATGATCTCAGTCGCCTCAGCGGAAGCTCCAAAGACGCGGCGAAAAGGACCGTACCCGCAAGAGAACCAGCCCGTGGTATTCGGCGACCAGATGGTGCGTTCCGGAGAAGTTTTCTTTTGGTTCCCGGTGGCCGACTGCGGCGAATGCATCTCGGTTTGCTTGCCTCCGTTGACGAGTTCCAGCGTGACTGGAAAGATGTTCGCCGGACTCCGTCCTTGGCCATCCAAATCGGCGTCATCAGGGGTACATTTGATCTGGAGTTGAATGGAAGCCTTCTTCTCGGTGCTGGAGGCGCTAATCCATCGGTGCAGGCTTGGTTGCAACGGGCGGCGGGTGTCCGGGCCGACCAGTCCCATCGCAATAGCTTTCAACAGCGTGCTTTTCCCCGAGCCATTATCACCGGTGAAAACGGTCCAGCCGGCATAGGTCTTGTCGGGACGCTGGAGATCAAAGTCGAGGCTTCGGAAGCCGCGAATGTTAATCAGGGTGATCTTGTGAATGTACATGGGAAAATCATATCTGAAGTCAGTTGAGAAGCCAACGAATCGTGAAAAGCTGCTGGATCCCAGTCTTCTGCATGAGTTTCCTTTCGATGTTGGAAATAAATTCCTCCCGCTGAAGGTCCACCTTGTCCTGCGCAACGAAAAGCGAACGGCACTTCTCGTTGCGTTGGGATTCGAGGGCCTTGATCGGCTTCTGGCCGGCGAGCTTTTCCTCCAGCGTCAGCGCCGTTGTAGCGGCGCGGCGTGATTCCTTGATAAGTTTGAGGCTTTGGAGGTGCCCATTTGCAGGCGGGCGGCAATCCACTTGATGGGCAGGGTCGTTTGCTTCCTCACCCGTGCTGCCATCGCCAGTTTGCCTGAATCATTCTTCAGCCGGGAGATCAGCTCCGCTTCGGTCCAACCCAAGCCTCGCATCGTGCGCGTCGTGGACTCCCATCAGGAACTCCGCTCGAATGATGTCCGCCGTCGCCACTTCACCGGCATTGGCCAGCCAGGGATGGAACGCTGGGTTTCCCCGTTCGCCTTCAATCAGCAAGTCGGCATCAATGAGGCATCGCATGGGCAGCCTCCTCGCGAATCTCGACCAACTTGTCGGCAATAGCATCCGCTGCCGCCTTGTCGGCATCCGTAGCGCGGTATCCGGCGAAGCATCGGGCGGCTTCCTCCCCGGTCATAAAGCCAGAGTCCCGCACCATCCTCACGCGGGTCCGTCCACGCTTGCTGATTCGGACCACTTCACCCGCTGCCGCACGGGCAAACAGTTGATGGAACTTGTTGGCGGCGTCTGTGACTGTCAGTTCAAGCATGAGCCTAGAGTATCTGTTCCGGCTGTTTCTGCAATCCCCGGCGGACACTTTCCCGCCCTCTCGCCCGGACTCGAAAAACCCCGAAGACTCCGTAGAATCGCGTGCCCCCTGCAGGACAAAGTTTCCTTGAGCCGGGGGGCTGCAAAGATGCCGCGCTTGCGGCGCTCGCCGGAGCGCCGGCCAGCCGTTCGTGGAAAGGCCATTGCGCAATTCCAGAAGTCCGGCATGATTCAACGGATGAACTCATTGCCCGGCTCGGCGTTGATTTCGGTGATGATAAAACCGTCCTGATAGCAGGCGCGGTTCTCGGATAACTCGAAAAGGTCTGCGCCGTCATTTACGGTCACGCCCTTTTCCTTCGGCCCGCTGCTCGTCTGGACGTGAATGCGCAGCTTGGCCTTGATGCCGTTTTTGAAATCAATCCGCTCGACCTTCGCGTAGGCGTCATTCGCGCCGCCGGAAGCCGATGCGCCCGCCACCACGATTTGTTTCACGAGCCGCAGGCCGAACGCACGCACTGGATCAAGCCGGTAAACCAGATTGTAGGGATTCTTGTGCGTGGCCGAGTATCGGCCACGATTCCAGCTTCGCGGCGGCATCGGGCAGTTCAGTTTCATTTCGCTCCTGAATCTTGCGGATGTTTTTGTGCAACGCCTCGTCGTCCAGTGTCAGCCTGTTACCCACGCCCAATTCCGACCGGGCCTGCCGGCTGAACAATTCCGTGTCGAACGTCTGGAAAATGACCGAGTAATCCAACTTCTCCAAAGGCTGGCCGTCAAAGATGTCCGTCACGGCAGCGACGCCATTAAGCTGGAATTGCTGCGAAGGATCAAACTGGATTTTCATGCTCCGCCCGCCTCGTTGCGCTCCGCTCAATGCTATCTTTTTTCGTTAGGTGTTTTCAGGCGCGCCAATTTCCGACTTTGTTTTGCCGCCTCCTCAAACTCCGTGTCAATGGGGCGGGGTTTGGCATCCGTGATTGCCCGGTAACGGTCGTATTCCAGTTCCGCCTTGCCCTGAGCCATCTCGTGGGAGATGCGCCCGGCGTGGGTGAGGATGTCGCGTTCGTTCAGCGTCAGAAACGCGTCCAGCTTGGTGATCCAATCCGCCATGTGCATGGGCACGCGCCGCATGGCCTGGCCTTCGGCGAAAACCAGATATTGTTCCACGAGATTGTTCAGCGCCGCCAGTTCCGGTTCGGTGAGGTAATTTTTGGCGATGACCACATCCTGTTTGCGGATCACTGAACCGCGCCAGTTGGTAAGTCCCAGGTTGCGCTTGGCCGCGTCCACCCGCTTGTGAACGATCTCGGCGGCGGTCTGCCCGGTGATGGCCCAATGCACCTTGTTCTGGACCGTCTTGAAAAAAAGAAGGCTGATCTCCTGCGTCGGGTCGTAATCAATGCTGGTGGCGTAGATGTCCGTGATCTTTTGATAGAACCGCCGCTCGGAAGTGCGGATATCCTGAATCCGGCGCGTCAATTCCTCGAAGTAGTCGAACGGCTGGTCGGGATTCTTCAGGCGCTCATCGTCAAGGACGAACCCTTTGACGATGTATTCCCGCAACCGCTGCGTGGCCCAAATGCGAAAGCGGGTGGCGACATGGGATTTGACGCGGTAGCCGACGGAAATGATGGCATCGAGATTGTAGAATTTCGTGGCGTATTTCTTGCCGTCGGCGGCAGTAGTAAAGAAATCCTTTACAACTGATTCCTGGGTGAGTTCGCCTTCTTCCAGGATGTTCTTGAGGTGCTGCCCGACGTTTTGTTTGGTCGTTTGAAACAGTTCCGCCATGTGCTGCTGCGTGAGCCAGACGGTTTCGCCCTCGAACCGCACGTCGAGCCTCAGCTTCCCGTCCTCGGTCTGGTAAACGAGGAACTGGCCGCCGGGCGGGGGTGATGGTTTGGATTTGTTGCTCATGGTCGTCTCGAACCCTTCACACGGTCTGGAACTTCACCACGCCCTTGGACTTCATCGGTGGGCCACATGCAGCACATCTGCTTTGAATCTGGGTTCTCCTTATGCCGACGACGATGCCTGGCATAAATCGAGTGCAGGATTCCGTAGATGTCGTCGCGGGCTTTTTTCATATCTCATACCAACGTCCAAGGTGGGCGTCCGCCGCCGACCGCGACAGTGGAGCGCACGAGGCAGCCATGAATTGCTGTCCACCGTGGACCGGAGAATCGGGGTGGGCAGGGTTTCCCGCGACGTGCCTTGGGCGTAGTCGCGAAGCTTCCGCGCTGCGCCCAGCATGTCGGCCAGCGATTGGCGGTCACGGTTCTGCATAGAGCGTCTGGGCCTGGCGCAGAATGGCGGCGGCGCGCTCGCGGGAACCGGCCTTCTCCAAGGCGCGGCGGTTCAGCAAATCCACTTCGCGGCCGAGCAGGTTTTCCAGTTCGAACTTCATACGCACGCGGTCCAAGAGGCTCCAGTGGGTTTTCGGTGCGTAGGTGGCGACGAAGTCCAAATCACTATCCGGCCGGAAGTCTTCCCGGAGCGCGGAACCGAAAACTTCCAGGCGCGCAATGCTCCAGCGCCGACAGTAGCCGGCAATCTGCTCCATTGGCAGCCGCAGTCTCAGATTGGATAGAGCGGCAATCATGGCTCTGGTCAGTGCCCCGCCTGGTCGGTCAACGCGGCCAGGACTTTGGCGGTGTCGCCAGCCAACAGCGGGCCGACGGGCAGGCGGAGGCCGGGGAAGACGCGGGAGTGCATGAACTCCCCGCTTTCCAACGGCAGCGGGCGGCTGGGTGAACTCCCGGCCGCACTCGACTTGCTTTCAACGGCCAACATACACGAGAGAATTTAGCCGGGGTTGAGGCCGGTCGGAAAGGGCAGATTTTCGAACTGGAGGTTGGAACTGGAGTTGTGCGGATCGTGCGCTGGCGTTGGCATTCTCATGGGCGTGTCGCCAATGAAGCAGCATAAGTTTCAGGCTTTTGGAGGTGCCCATTTGCACGAGCATCTTTTGTTTGAACTCCTCACTGCCCAAACACCAACCACGCCGAAATGGCTTCAAAGCTGCCCCGTCCATTTCCTCGAACCTTCGCGCCTCCATCTCCGGCAGGCCCATGCGGATGCGAAAAGGCATGGCCCCCTTAGCCTTTCAGGAAGGGAGTCAGGTCAATGGGCCGCGAGGCCAGGCCCTTTTTCAGGCCAGCCACGGACCGGTCGAGCATCTTGCGCACGCGTGGGGGAATGGCTTGCGGGGGCACCAGCACCCGCGGTTCCAGGAGGTAGCAGCCGTTGGAGAGGGCTTTGATGTTGAAGTATTTGGTCGTGGCGTTCCGGAGGCTGATGCGCTTCTTCGCATCCGCGGCCACGTCGTACTCTTCGATGACCGTGACGCCGCCGGCCCCTGGGCGACCCTTGAGTGTTGCAGTTGGCATGGACAGAGTATGGTGGGAATTCCCACAATTGTCAAGGTGACAAAAAGGGAGATCAGCTCCGCTTCGGTCCAACCCAGGCCTCACATCGTGCGCGGCATGGACCAAAGATGGCAAACTCCCCGCTAACCGTAAGCACCATCCGGACTGCGCGGACCAACCTCCGGTTTGGCCGAACCCTCTCTGTTTCCTCTGTTAGCTCCTGTTGCTTGAGAGTGCCATTTCGGCTAGCGCTTTTCTTCGAGCAGGCGCCCTGTATGCGGAGTTCCTCGCAACGGGCAGTGATTTGCAGGCGGTGAGTCTCCACCTTACATGTTCGCGCCTCCGCTCCACTCGACCATTTTACTCCAATCATCCGTCACCTGCGCGCCGTCAAACGCGTCGCCAAATCTTCTTGCGTTGGCATCCGGGCATCGGTAACCACTCTTATGCAATTGACTCGACCGTTTGCCACGACAGCAAATCCCGCCGAACGCATCCTTCTGGGGCCCGGCCCGAGCCCTGTTCCCCAGCGCGTTCTGCGCGCCATGAGCGCGCCTACGATCGGCCACCTTGATCCGCAGTATATCGCCATTATGGACGACACCTGCGAATTCCTGCGCCAGGTCTTTCGCACGAAAAACCCGCTGACGTTCCCTGTCAGCGGCACGGGCATGGCGGGCATGGAATGCGTGGCCACCAACCTGATCGAGCCGGGCGACGAAGTGATCGTCTGCATCAACGGTGTTTTTGGAACGCGGATGAAGGACGTGATGGAACGTTGTGGCGCCACGGTCCATGCCGTCGAAGCGACCTGGGGCGACATTTTCACCCTCGAACAGATTACCGCCGCGCTGGACCAGCACCCGCGCGCCAAGCTCCTCGGCATCGTCCATGCCGAAACCAGCACCGGCGCGCTTCAGCCACTCGCTGGCCTCGCCGATATCGTGCATGCCCGCGGCGCGTTGCTTGCGGTGGACATGGTCACGAGCCTCGGCGGGCATGAGGTGCGTGTGGACGACTGGGGCATAGACGCCTGTTACAGCGGCTCGCAGAAATGCTTGAGCTGCCCGCCCGGCCTGGCGCCCGTGAGTTTTGGCGAGCGCGCGTTGACCCGAATGGATGCGCGCAAGACCAAGGTGCAATCCTGGTATCTCGATGTGTCGATGCTGCGCAATTATTACATCGGCGGAAGCGGTGGCCGTTTCTATCACCACACCGCGCCGATCAACATGACTTATGCGTTGCGCGAGGCGCTTCTGATCATTCTCGAAGAGGGCCTCGATAACCGTGTCGCGCGGCATCAGCATGCGCACCTTCGGCTGCGCAAGGGTTTGGAAGCCATGGGCCTGGGCTATGTGCCCAAGCACTCGCTCCACTCCCTCAACTGTATCCATATCCCGTCCGGGGCCGAAGATGCCCCTGTCCGGCGCCGCTTGCTCGAGGAGTACGGCATCGAGATTGGCGGCGGCCTGGGCCCGATGGCGGGTAAAGCCTGGCGCATCGGCCTGATGGGTCACGGCGCCTCTGTGCGTAATGTGGACCTGGTTTTGACTGCCCTGCGGGAGTGTCTAAGATAGGCTTCGATTATGTCTGACGCCCTGCATCGTCTGGCTGCCATCTTCCCGCCCGACCGGTTGCTGACCCGGCCGGAACACTTGGCCGCGTATGAGAGCGACGGGTTGACCGCCTTCCGCACGCGTCCACTGGCGGTCGCTATCCCGGAGACCACGGACGAGGTGGTTGCGCTGGTGCGGTTTTGCAATCAGGAGCGTCTCCCCTTCGTCGCGCGCGGCAGCGGCACCAGTCTGTCGGGCGGATCGCTCCCCGTCGCCGACGGCATTGTCATTGCTCTCAACCGTCTGACTCGCATCCTGCGCCTGGACCCCGCGCAACGGATTGCCGTGGTCCAACCTGGCGTGGTGAACGCCCAGGTATCGCTGGCTGCCGCGCCGCACCGGCTGCATTACGCGCCTGACCCTTCCAGCGCGTTGATCTGCACTATTGGCGGCAACGTCGCTTTCAACTCCGGCGGCGCCCACTGCCTCAAATACGGCATGACCTCCAACCATGTGCTGGGCATCAAGGCGGTGCTCGGCACCGGAGAAGTTGTCGAGTGGGGTGGATCGAGCCGGGAGAACATCGGCCCGGACTGGTGCGGGCTGTTCAATGGGAACGAAGGCGTGTTCGGCATCGCGCTGGAAATCACGCTTCAGTTGCTGCCCAAGGCCGAGTGTTACCACACCGTTCTCGCTGGCTATCGCACGCTCGAACAGGCCGGGGACGCCGTCTCGGCCGTGGTCGCCAGCGGACTGCTGCCCGGCGCGATCGAGATCATGGATGCGCTGGCCCTGGAAGCTGCCGTCGCGGCTGTCCACGCCGAGTACCCGCCCGGCTGCGAAGCCGTGCTCATCGTCGAACTCGAAGGCCCGCGCGAAACCGTCGCCGTGGATCGAGTGCGGCTGGACGAGATCATCGCTGGCAGTCACCCTGTGGAGATGCGCCCCGCTCGTGATGCTGATGAGCGGCTCGCCATCTGGAAGGGGCGCAAGAGCGCATTCAGCGCCGTCGGCCGGCTCTCGCCCGACTTCATTGTCCAGGACGGCGTGGTGCCGCGGCGGCGACTCGGCGAAGCCCTGCGTCAGATTGGCCAGATGGCGCGCGAAGCCGGCCTGCGCTGTGCCAATGTCTTCCACGCCGGCGATGGCAATCTGCATCCGCTGATCCTGTTTGATGGCCGCCAGCAGGGAGCCCTCGAACGGGCCGAGACCCTGGCTGGCCGCATCCTGCGGCTGTGCATCGAGATGGGCGGCTCCATCACCGGTGAGCACGGTGTCGGTGTCGAGAAGCTCGAATACCTGCCCGCCATGTTCAACGCCGACGAGATTGATTGCATGATGCGCCTGCGCGCCGCGTTTGATCCGCTGTGCATCGCTAATCCCGGCAAGAAGTTTCCCCGCCCGAGAGTAGGGCAGTGCGTCCCGCCTGCCCAGTCTGAGGGAAAATCGAGAGAAGAGGGGCAGGCGGGACGCGCTGCCCAGTTTGAGGGAAAATCGAGAGAAGGAGGGCAGGCGGGACGCGCTGCCCTACTTTAGCCATGACCACCCTTCTGACACCTGCAACCCTTGCCGAGCTGGCTGAAGCCATGCGTGCTCATCCGCGCGTGCTCGCCATCGGCGCGCGCACCAAGCCTCGCCTTTCGCAGGTGCCGGATGATGTTGCTCTGATCTCGACGCGCGGCTTGCGTGGCATCATCGAATACGAACCCGATGAATTCACTTTCACGGCTCTGGCCGGCACCTCGGTGCGGGAGATTGCCCAGGCGCTGGCGGAGAAAGGACAATACCTGCCCTTCGATCCGATGTGGCTCGAAGCTGGCGCCACCTTGGGCGGCACGGTTGCCGCCGGCGTGAGCGGCCCCGGACGTTTCCGCTTCGGTGGTGTGCGCGATTTCATTTTGGGTGTCCGTTTCATCGACGGCCTGGGGCGGTTATTGCGCATGGGCGGCAAGGTGGTGAAGAACTGTGCCGGGTTCGACCTCCCTAAGTTCTTCGTCGGCAGTCTCGGCCGCTTCGGAGTGCTGGCGGACGTCACCTTCAAGGTCTTTCCTTCGCCCGCCTCGCGCCTCACCTTGAAGCTGCTGACCAGCGGAGCCGAAGCCGCCGCCAAAGTGCTCATGGACGCCGCCAACTCGCGCTGGGAGTTGGACGCCCTCGATCTGCTCCCCGACGGCAAGACCGTCTGCCTGCGTCTGGCCGGCCCAGCCTCAGCCCTGGAGACCATCTCGCGCGAAGTCCTGGCCCGCTGGCCGGGGCAGCCCATTTCCGCCGCCGACGCTGATGCCGCGTGGAGTGAACTGCGCGAGTTCCGATGGGCGCATGCCGGCGGCGCGCTGGTCAAAGTGGCAATCACGCCGGCGATTGTGCCGTCCCTGGACGCGGCTGCGCGTTCGCTCGACGGCACCCGGGTTCACTTCAGCGCCGGCGGCAATGTCGCTTTTGTTTCCCTGCCATGCTCTGTTCCGGCGGCCGCCTTGCAGGAGCGGCTCTGCGCCTTGTGTCTGCCGGCCGTTAGCCTGTCCGGCAACGCGCCCCTTTGGTGGGGCCCGCGCACGACCTCTGCTATCTCGGCCGCTGTCAAGCAGGCGCTCGATCCGCAAGGCCGGTTTCCCGAACTCCAAGAGCCCGAACAGCGATCTTTGCTCAGGGGGAATTGCCAAACCGGGACGGTCTCTGCGACAACGCCCGAGTGCTCCGAATAATCAATGCTCCACTCGATCCAACCTGAGAAGTACGAGCCGCTGGGTGAGCCGATGGCCCACGCCATCCAGTCCTGTGTGCATTGCGGCTTCTGCCTCTCGGTCTGTCCCACGTACGCGGAGCTGAGGCAGGAGATGGACAGCCCGCGTGGCCGCATCGTCCTCATGAAGCAGGTTCTGGAAGGCGGCCTGTCGTGGGAGGCCGCGCAACCGCACATTGACCGTTGCCTGGGCTGCCTGTCATGCGAGCCCGCCTGTCCCAGCGGTGTGTCCTATCGTGATCTCATCAGCCCCTTCCGCGCCTTGGCCGGTTCGAAGTTCAACCATTCCAGCGCGGACAAGCTGCGCCGCTGGCTAGCCGGGCAGACAATTCCGTATCCCTCGCGCTTTCGGCTGTCCCTGCGCGCTGCAGCTCTGGGCCGCGCCATGCGACCCCTCGTGCCGCAAGCCCTGCAGTCGATGCTGGATCTGGCGCCACCCTCCGTTCCCCCCGCTCAAACCTGGCCGCAGGTCACGCCCGCCCGGGGCGAACGCCGCGCCCGGGTAGCCCTGCTCACCGGCTGTGCCCAACAGGTGCTCGATCCCGACATCAATACCGCTACCATTGAAGTCCTCGCCCGCAACGGTGTCGAAGTCCTCATCCCGACCGCCCAGGGGTGCTGTGGTGGCCTGGCCTGGCACGCTGGCGATTGGAGCGCCGCACAGGCTTTCGCACGACGCAACCTGGCCGCTTTCCCGGAGGATGTGGACGCCATCGTCACCAACGCTGCCGGGTGCGGTTCCACCATGCGCGAATACCATTTGGTGCTGCGCGGCACCGCCGATGAGGCCCGCGCCGAAACCTTTCGCAAGCGGGTCGTGGACGTGACCGTGTTCCTCAAGCGGCTCGGCCTGCGCGAGCTGCCCGCGGGTCCAGGCCGTCCGCAACGCATCGCCTATCTTGATGCCTGCCATCTCGCCAATGCGCAGAATGTCCGGCGCGAGCCGCGCGACCTGTTGCGCGCCATCCCCGGCGTTGAAGTGTGCGAAATCGCCGACCCCCACATCTGCTGTGGCAGCGCCGGCTCCTACAACCTCGACCAGCCCAAAATCGCTGCCTCGCTGGGCGAAAAAAAGGCCCGCGCGGTGCTGGCGACTGGAGCGGAGATTCTGGCTGCCGGCAACATCGGCTGCCTCACCCAACTCCGCGCGCACTTAGCGAAACTCGGTTCCCCGCTGCCCGTCCGCCACACGATCCAAGTGCTTCGTGACGCCTACCTGCCACCTACAGAACGCGGCGCATAGCCGAGCGCGCATCACTGTATCAGCAGAAACCGCTGGTCCGCTCCGGTTTCACGCCGCTGCGGGTATGCGCGACGAGGAGTTGGCCATCGACGAGATGGACATCGGTTTCGACGCTGCAAAACCCGCGGTCCAGCGAGTCGAGCAGGGGGCGTTTGTGCTGATAGTCATTATGGGCATGCGCGGAGGAAATCATTTTATCTCTGATGCGAAATCATATTCGCCTGCGACCACTGCGATAACCGCATTTTCGTTCTCCATCCTGAGGAGGCGGGCCCCGGCGACCCGGTTCAAAGAGCGGCCGCTTTCCCTGACCTGCGCCGCATTTTTTGCCGGCAGGAAAACGGTCGCGATCGCTCCGATCGGAATACGGGTGTGCAGTCTAAATCGACCTGCCTCCCGGCTCCAGTCACTAACCACTTTCCCATGCACCGAATCATAACTGGCTTTGACCCATTTCAATTCGCCAACCGGCTGGGGTCGGATGATGATCTTGTCAAAGCCGACGGCATCAGCCGCGGGACTGATTCCTGCCAGCGTCTTGTAGAACCATTCACTGACGGAGCCGAACATGGGATGGTTGTGCGAGAAAGTATTATCGCTGAACTCCCAATGTTCCCACAGAGTCGTCGCGCCATTTTTCAGCATGTAGCCCCAACCCGGGAAAGTGGGCTGGTTGACCACCTCGTAGGCGACATCCGCGCGGCCCAAATCCGCCAGCGCCTGCAGCATGAACTTGGTTCCGAAAATGCCGGTGCTCAGGTGGCCCTGATTTGGGCCTTGGATGTCCTGGAGCAGCACATCGAGTGCGCGGTCCTTTTCCTCTAATGGAACCAAGCCCATCTGGAGAGCGAAGGCCTGGCAGGCCTGCGTGGCCTTATCGTAGCGACCCGTTCCCGGCTGGAGAAACCTGCGGTTGAAGGCGGCCTTGATGGTTTCAGCCAGAGCCTCCGCTTCGGAGGCCTCGGCTCGATGCCCCAGCGTGCGGGCGATGTTGGAAAACAGCTTGGCATTGAAATAGTAGAACGCGGTGCCGGTCAGGGCGCGTGGCTTCGGCACGAGGCTCTCATGGTCGCTGATGCCGTTGTCCAGGATGTTCTCTCGCGCGCAGGACTTCAGCAACTCGACCCAGTGTTTCGTCAGTTCGTAATTTTCTTCGAGCAAACGCCGGTCGCCGTAATACTGATAAAGCCGCCACAGGAGAAACGGCTGCGCTGTGCCCCACCCAACCGGACCGGACCCTTCTCCCAGGCCCTCGTCACTGATGCCCACGAACGGAGCGGTCTCGGTGAACCCGCCGTTCGGACGCGCGGCGTCCCCCAGATCCTCGGCCGCCTTCCGGTAGAAGCGGGCCATGTCAAAGTTAAGAATGGCCATCTCGCCGGCGGCGACAATGTCGCCCCCGTAGCCGAACTTCTCGCGGTGCGGGCAGTCGGATTGCACACTGAACAGGTTGCTCAACTCTGTCCATAGCACCATCTGCTGAATCCGGTTGAAACGCTCGTTTGAACAGACGAAAGAACCGGCCGGCGCGACGTCCGAGTTGAGCCGAAGCCCTTCGATCGAGTCGAGCGTGGGCTTGCCCGGAAAGCCAGTGACCTCGACGTAGCGAAAGCCGTGAAATGTGAACCGCGGTGTGTAGATTTCCTCGCCTTCGCCCTTAAGGACGTAGGTATCCTCCTGCCACGCCGTCTTGGGCACTCCGATTCCATCGTAGCGGTAATTGGGGCCCCCTTGTTTGATTTGGCCGCATACCGCGGTCATGCCGTTGAGTGTGCCATCGGGATAGAGAAGTTCTCCGCACCGCAATCTCACGCGTGTGCCGGCGGAGCCCTGGACGTGGAGCCGCGGCCAGCCGGCAAAGTTCTGCCCCAGATCGAAGATAAAGACATCCGGTTTGGGTTCAGCGAGCTTCACCGGTTTAAGTGTGCGCGTGATGCGGATTGGCGGCGCATCCTGCGCACGCAGGGGGCCGAGCGGTTCATTTGCGGCGCTCACCCTGTCCCAGGAACCATCTTCAAAACCGGCCCGATCCCAGCCCGGCTGCTCCTTCCGCGCGTCATAGACTTCGCCCAGATAGACACTGTTCCGCAGGATGGGTCCCGGGCCAACCTTCCAGCTCTCGTCCGTGACAATCGTCTGCGAGGTGCCGTCCGCAAACTCGACCACGAGTTGCAGGATGACGCGCGGCTCTCCAATGGTGAGGTGTTCGCGCGGGTTGATGTGGCCCCACAAGCGCAGCGGCAGCGGATTAAACCACCCGTTGCCGAGCATCACTCCGAGCGCGTTGCGACCGCGCGCAAGCTGGTCAGTCACGTCGTAGGTGGAGTAAAGGACACGTTTTGAATACGTGGTCCAGCCGGGGTCCAGGACGTGATCTCCCACGCGCTGGCCATTCAACCTTAGCTCGTAATAACCGAGACCGCTGACATAGACACGGGCACGGCTGATCTTCTTTTCGACGGAAAACTCTTTCCGGAACAAGGGCGCGGGGTCGTCCTCGAACATTTGTTGCTCGGAAAGGGGGGCAGCTCGTCTGCGGGCGACCCAAACCGCGCGCCAGTCGGTCGGCGCCAGCAAACCATTTTCCCACCAGGCTGCCTCGCTGTAAGCCGAGGGCCGGTCACCGCGGTCCCAGACGCGGACTTTCCAACAAACACGCTGTCCCGAGCGTAGCGGCTTGCCGCCGTAGATTACGCCGATGGAATTGGCCGAAGCGACTTTGCCGCTGTCCCACAGATCACTCTCGCCTTTGGCCAGCCTGTCCGGACTCATCGCCGCGAGGATTTGGCAGGCGGTCTGGGTCTGGCCGCGCTCTTTGGATTCCAGCAGCCAACTGAGACGCGGTTGAGCCGTGTCGAGACCGAGCGGGTTGACGCGGTACTCGCACTTCAAACCGTCCGGCTTGAGGCTGCCAGCCCGGGACGCGGTCACGGCAGCCGGAAGAACCAGTGAAACTGCGAGAACGATTGTGGTTTTGTGCAGAATCATAAATTGTTTGCTGGTGACTGCTGTTCGCGAGGCCTGCCAGGCCAAGGCCAGTCTGCACTCGCTAGCGCAGCGGCAGGCGCAACACCGTCACCGAATTCGGAGGGAAGCCGTGCCGCAGGGTGGAACCGGAGCAGGTCACCTGGCTGGTGACAGGCGCGACTTTGGCTGGCTCGTCCAGCGAGTTCTCGTCTTCGGGATGTCCCGAAGTCAGGACAATGGCCGTAGCGGTCGAAGCGGCTTTCGCGCCATTCAATTTGATTTCGGTGTCCTGCGCGGTAGTCGAGACGTTCACGATTTTCAAAATGACCTCCCGACCGCCTTTGGCCTGACTGGCGGCGGCGTAGAGCGGTTTGGTGCGCGGAAACTCGGCGTCGTGGACGAGTTTGTTATCCAGGTAGCACCTGATTTTCGCGCCGTCCAACTCGATGCGGATGTCATACCAGCGGCCCGTTTCGACATGGCCGGCCACCTCGTTGCCGATGACCCCATCCATTTCGATGGCGTGCCTGGAATTGCCCCAACCGCCGATGTTCCACCAGCACTTGGCGTTCTCATTCTGCACGAGGAACGGAATCAGAAACCCCTCGTCGCCGCTTAGCTTCCGGGCTTTGAGAGTGTAGGTGTAGCCACTCCATTTCTGGTCCCCCGCCATCGCGCGGACATTTTCATCCACGGCTTTCTGGTGCAGGACGCCGTCACGGACCGACCAGTCCCCGCCGTGCAGTCTCCAGCCTTGGGTGTCCTTGGTGAAGTCCGAGGCGAAGAGAACCTCGGAGCCGCGCTGAACCTTGATGTCCTTGAACTCGGCTTCCGTGCGCCAGGTGCCAACACCAATCGCGCCGGCTTTGGCGGTGGGAGCCACTTCGGGGGCGTCGATGGCGATCGGCAGGACGACCTCGCCGCGGTTCTCGCTGAACATCTTTTGGACGTAATAGCTCGGGAGACCGTAGGCGCGGGAACTGTCGAAGTTGATGAGATCCGGATTCCACTTCTTGTAATTGACGTGCGCAAACAGCGGGGCATAGGAGGCCATCAGCACCACATCGGAATTACGTTCCATGCCGGTCATAAAGGCCGCCTCGCCGACGGCGGCGCGGAGGTTCCCCTGGCCGCAGCCCTGAGTGACGGCGTATTCGCCGACATACACTTTGCGGCCAGCGCGGTCATAGGTGTCGTATTTGCCGGCATTGTTGATGAAGAATTCTGGGGTGGAATAGTAATGTTCATCCACGATCTCGATCGGGCGGCTGTCGAGCCGGCCATTCCATTCGTTGGCGAGAAGGCGCATCTCCGGGTAGTTGGCCTTAATGGCGTCATGGAACAACGCATACCGTTCGTGGTAGGCCTGGCCCCCATTTTCATTGCCGATTTCCACGTACTTGAGGTTGAAAGGAGCCGGATGGCCCTGCCGGCTGCGGAGCGCGCCCCAGTTGCTGGTGAGCGGACCGTTGGCGTATTCGATTGCGTCCAGGGCGTCCTGAACGAACTCCTGCATCTTATCCAGCGGCACGTTTTCCTTGTGGGACATGCCGCAGTTGATGACAAAAAGCGGTTCGGCGCCAAGATCTTCGCACAGTTGGAGATACTCATGGTAGCCGAGTCCATGTGTCGCTTCGTACTGCCAGATGTTGTGCTGAGTGCGGCGTTCCGATATGTCGCCGATGGTCTGCTTCCAGCGGTAAGCCTGGCTCATCGTGTCGCCCTCGACCCAGCAACCACCGGGGAAGCGCACAAACGACGGTTTCAACTCTCGCAACATTTCTGCCAGGTCCGGCCGCAGGCCGTTCGGGCGCTGATGCCAGGTCTCTTGCGGGAAGAGCGAAACCATATCGAGCCAGAAAGTTCCGGGGTTGGTCGTGCTGATGACCAGCCGGGCTTGCCGGTCAGTGTCTTTGGCAGTAAGCAAGAATTGGCAGGCCTTCCACGCGGGCGTCACAGCCGTCACGTTCGTCTGCGCATAAACGAATCCGTCTCCGCTTTCCAGTGAAATGTTCAGCGGACCACCAAAGCCTTCGCCACCACGCGCGAAAAGCGAAAGGCGATAGCTTTCGCCCCGAACGACGGACATGCCCCAGAACCCCTGGTTGACGACGCCGGCCCGGCCGCTGCCGGGTATGCGAACCTCCACTTTAAGGGAACGCAGATTCTTGGGGGTGACCGGCTGGGTGGTGTCGATGCTCAAATCGATATCCGCCAGGCCGCTGCTGATGACCGACCAATGGTCTGGTTTGCTGCTGTCTTCGAAATTGCGGTTGCGGACCCGCTCGGCATATAGACCCCCGTCCGCCGAACAGTTGATGTCTTCGAAGAAAATGCCGTAGAGCAACGGGCTGATCGTATGGCCGGGTTTATCCACCTCGACCGTCAGCGTTGCCGGGGCGGCGCAGAGAGAGAGGGCGGCGGCCAGCAAAAGAGCCGGAACAAGAGATAGCCAGCAATCCGCAGTTTGAATTGAGAGAGGAATCAGCACACCAGTCTTGGAAGACTGGGGTCCGAAAAGAATTGTCTTTTTGGTCATAGACTGAAGCCGGCGGGCGCGCAGAAAACATGCTGCGTCCATCAACAAAAAAGCGCAGAGGGCAGTCGCCCTCTGCGCTTTTGCGATCTTAAAACTGGATTATGTCAGGACGATCTTATCGGGCTTTTTCAAGGTCACGATGGCCTTTTTCCAACTGGGCGCCTGGCCGGCGTCGGCCCGGCGCTTGCGGCGAAACTTGCCGCGCACGTTCAGGGTGTTCACCTTCACGACCTTGACCTTGAACAGATCCTGCACGGCCTGGCGAATCTGGGTCTTGTTGGCCCGCGGATCCGCCACGACGGTGTATTGGTTGTACTTTTCGCCCTGGCGCGTGCCTTTTTCGGTCAAACGCACCGTCCGGATGATTTCAAATGAATTCATGTTAATCCTTGTTCAGGCGGGCTTCGACTTGCTCGAATGCGCCCGTAGTGAAGACCAGCTTGTCGCTGCGCAAGATGTCGTAGGTGTTGAGCGCATCGCTGGTGGTGAGCGCGATATTCGGGACGTTCCGCGAGGCCAGCATCAGGTTCTTGTCCGGTGATTGCGCCACGAACAGGGCGCTGCCTTTGAGTTCCAGTGCAGACATGACGACGAGGAAGTCCTTTGTCTTGGTTGAGACCAGTTTCAGATCATCGACCAGGAGGACATCGCCGGCGCGAAGGCGCTCGCTAAGGGCTTTGCGCAGCGCGAGTTGTTTGGTGTTGCGCGAGACCTTCTTGGTGAAATCGCGGGGTCTGGGTCCGAAGACCACACCGCCCCCGCGCCAAAGCGGTGACTGAAATGAGCCGGCACGCGCCCGACCGGTCCCCTTCTGCCGCCACGGCTTTTTGTTGCTGCCGGCGACCTCGCCGACATTCTTGGTGCAGGCCGTGCCCATGCGCTGAGCCGCCCGGTAGGCGACCACCACGTCGTGGACAGCCTGGGTTCCACTGCCGTCTTCGATGAGCGGGAAATTGACCTCCCGCTCGCCCTGGCTGTTTCCTTTGGTATCTTTAATCGTAAGCTTCATAAACCCGAGGGTGAAATGAGTTAAATAGGTGAAAAAGGCTCAATAAGGCTACTTCTTCTTGCCTTCGGCCTTCTTGATGTTCTCCGGACGATCAGCGTGCAACTTCCAGCCCTTGGGGCGTTTCTTGGATTCGCGGATCACCACGTAGTCGCCGTTCGCGCCCGGAATGGCGCCTCTGATCAATAACAGGTTGTCCGCTTCGCGCACTTGCACGACCAAGAGGTTTTGGGCCGTGCGGCGCACTTGGCCCAAGTGGCCTGGCATCTTCATGCCGCGCATGACCGTGCCGGGAAACAGGCGCTGGCCGATGGCGCCGGAGCGGCGATGCCAGCCTTTGGCGCCGTGGGTCGAGTCGCCACCACGGAAGCCGTGCCGGGCAACGACACCCTCGAACCCGCGGCCTTTGGTCAGGCCGATGGCATCGATATAATCGCCGGGAGCAAAGAGGGTGGCGCCAATGAGATCGCCAGGCTTCACCTCTTTAGAGAAATCACGGAATTCCTTGATGCGTTTGACCGCCACCCCGCTGAATTTCTTGATGTGGCCGAGCAGCGGCTTGGTCACGCGGTGTTCTTTCTGGTCGTCGAACCCGAGTTGGACGGCATTATAGCCGTCAGACTGCTGGGTCTTACACTGGAACACGCGGTTGGGACCGGCGAGAACGATCGTCACGGGCGTGATAATGCCCTTGGCGTCATAGACGCGGGTCTGGCCCAATTTCTTTCCTAATAGTCCGATTGGCATAAGCAAAAAATGGATTGTGGATTACTGGATTGATGGATTACTGGAGCAATGGAGCGGTGAGACGCTCGATAGCGTCCCCCCAATAATCCAACAACCCTAGTCTTCATATCTTAATGGTGATGTCCACGCCGGCGGGCAGATTGAGCTTCTTGAGCTCATCAACGGTTTTGGCGGTCGGCTCGATGATATCGATCAGCCGTTTGTGGGTGCGCTGCTCGAAGGTTTCCTGGGATTTCTTGTCACAGTGCGGGGAGCGTAGAACGGTAAAGCGTTCGATACGGGTTGGCAGCGGGATAGGCCCGGCGACACGCGCGCCAGTGCGCTTGACGGTGTCCGCGATGTCGCGCGCGGATTGGTCGATGACCCGATGGTCATAGGCCTTTAGTCGGATACGAATACGTTGTCCAGCCATACAAAGAACAATTGTCTGTTAATGGTTTGTTTCAATCCACGTTTTCCGGATTCGGAAAACGGAGTGCGAAATATAGCAAGCGCAGCTTTCTGCGCAATAGCTTTTTCAATTTATTTTGGCCTCGAGAGTATCCGGTGTCTTGAGGCTGCGTTTCCCTGTAAAGCGGGGCCTGGCACAGGCATTTTGACCGCACTGGTTTGGCGGCGATTCAAATGCGGAGCAAACACATCCCATTTTTCGTCTAAGAAACAACGCAGCCCGGTGTCATACCTTGTGAGACATGATGTTCTTAAGTGACCCAAACGCCGGAACGGTTGCATGATTTGAGCTTGATCACACAAGAAAGCCGAGCATGGCCCTAATGTCACCAAACCAAGCCAGCGCTGAGCCGCCGGGGTGGGAAACGATCGAAGAGCTATTTGAGGCCCTCGAATCGCCCCTCCTGAGCTACGCCCTGCGCTTGTCCGGCGATTCGAGCGTCGCCGAGGACTTGGTCCAGGAAGCGTTCATGAAACTTCATACACAATTTGAACAGGTGCGCCAGCCGCGGCGGTGGCTCTATCGCACCGTGCATAACCTGGCACTGAACCATCGGCGGCAAGCCGGCAAGATCGTGTCGCTCGACCCGTCGGACGAAGAGGGCACCCCGACTGCGCCTGAAACCGCGGACCCCCAGCCGTTGCCGGATGAGCAAATTGCCCGTTGGGAAGGCATCGGCCTGGTGCGCCTCAGCCTGAAAACCCTCGATGAACGCAGCCGTGAATTGGTCCGGCTCAAGTTTAACGAGGAGCTGTCCTACAAAGAAATCAGCGCCCGCACCGGCCTCAACATCGGACACATTGGCTATTTGTTGCATCATGCCCTGAAAGCGATCGCTGATGAGCTGGCCAAGAATGGAGTAATGCTATGAACCAGGACTCCCCTATAGACCCGCGCCAGACCACTGAGTCCGGCCTGACGGCCCTGTTGCTCGGCGAAATGCCACACGAGCAGGCCGCCGCACTGCACCAGAAACTGGCGCAAGACCCCGAGATGGCCAAACTCTACGAGCGGCTGAAGCAGACCATCAACCTCGTGCGTGAAACCGTTGCCAGCCCGGCGGCGCAGACCGCGAACCAACCGGTCCCGCTCAAGCTAAGCGATCAGCGCCGGCAGAAGCTCCTCCAGCATTTCAAGACAGTCACCCCGAGGGAATTTGCTGAACCGCGCCGGAGCAGGTGGCCCAGGCTGGTCGAACTGGGGATTGCGGCGGGATTTGCCGTAATCCTGGGCGCACTGCTGCTGCCCGCTTTATCGAAAGCAGGATACCGGGGAGAGAGGTTTGTCTCCAGATGGGCCCCCTCAGCAGAGACTGCTCCTGTGACACCATTGGAGTCTGTTGTCGTGCCGCCCGTTGAACTCGCGGTAAAGAGTGATCAAGCCATTCAAGAAAAAAAGCGCAGCCTCTTTGATGGTCACCCTGCGCAGATTCGTGCCCCTGTGGCGCGGAGCGCCAGCCTTTCTACTCCGGCCATATCCACCAACTCAGGAATCGTCTTGCCCCAGGGAAGCGAACCGGCCGACGCTGCGACCGCGACTTCCGTCCCCATTGACCTTCAGCCGAAACTATCCGTCGCCGCGGCGACGAAAGGATTTTATGAAGAATCACTTGGCCGGGCTGCCGCCGCGTTCGGCGGGGGCGGAACGCGAAACAAGGCTACGGCTATCGACAACGCTGGAACTGTAGAGCGTAATCGACAAGCAGGAACCCCGGTGACGCCCCCGCTCCTGATTGCAGGCAGGCTGGCAGAAGAAAGCCTGACCACAGGCGGTGAATACCTGAACTACCAAAGGCATTCTAACGCCAGCGCGCAGCCCGGATTGGCCAGCTCTGACGCAGAGAAATTACCCGTATTTGGCGACGTGCCTGCGATAGGCCAGTTGTTTCGGCAGGACGACAAAGCGATAGTCGCGGGTGCCTTGCAGAAGACTGAACCCTACTTTGAAGCGAAGCGGCAGTTGGAAGAGTTGCAACGGTTCCGACAAATCCTCGACACGAAGATCACCTCGGAGAAGATCGACGTGGAACTGCCCAGGACCGGCATGGTTGAGATAGTGGATAAGGCCGGCGTGCCTCAGCGCCCACAAAGCCCAAGCCTGTGGGACCGGATCCGCGGGAAGGGAACCGGCGAATTCCATAGCAGTGCCAGCGTCAAAGTGGAGCGCGACCAATCAGACGTCTCTGGATTGGCGGACGGGCGGCAAGTGCTGGGCTACGACCCCTACTTCGTACAAACGGAGTTCGAGACCATTCAGTCTGAGGCAGTCCTCGGCAAGGTGATCAAAGATTTGAACCTGAACGAGGCGTGGGGGAAGAAACAGGGCGGCGGGACGTTGACGACGACGGAGACAATGGCGCTGCTTAAGCAGAAGCTCGACTTGCAGCCCGTGAAGAACACCAGCCTCATCAACGTTGGGGTCAAAAGCGACCAACCGGAAGAGGCAGCGAAGATCGCCAACGCCGTCGCGGAAGCCTACAAGCAAAATCGTATGCAGCAACGCAAGGAGTTGGCCCAGGGTGGCATCAAAGCCATGGAAGAGCGGTTTCAGGAGCAGGAAGGAAAACTCAAAGTGGCACAGGCAAATGTGGACCGCTTGCGCAGAGAATTGAAGATCCCGGATGCGGCAGCAGCCGGCAAAGCCCCGGAGCAGGATGTGGCCCCGCGAAAACCTGCCGCCACCGCCCCGGTCCCCCAGCCCGAAGTTCCGACTGCCGAGAACACCTTTTCCACCTTTTCACTCAATGTCAGTGACGTGTCGTTCAAGCTGGCGGGGGCGAGCCTGGAAAAGGGCCTCATGCCGGAGCCGGCCACGGTGCGGAGCGAAGAGTTCATCAACGCATTCGATTACCGCGACCCGGAGCCGCCGGCGGGCGTGCCGGTCGCTTTTGCCTGGGAGCGGGCGGGCTATCCGTTCGCGCAGAACCGCGACCTGTTGCGTTTCTCAATCAAGACCGCCGCGATGGGTCGGCAAATGGGCCGTCCGCTGAATCTCGTATTGCTGCTCGACAACTCCGGATCGATGGAGCGCGCCGACCGGGTGCGCATCATTCACGAGGCGCTGCGCGTGCTGGCCGGCCAGCTTCAACCGCAGGACAAGCTCAGCGTCGTCACCTTTGCCCGCACGCCGCGCTTGTGGGTGGACGGCGTGCCCGGCAATCAGGCCGCGCAAGTGGCCGAAGATGTCAGCGGATTGACCCCGCAAGGCGGCACGAATCTGGAAGACGCACTGAACCTCGCCTACCAGACCGCCCTGCGCCATTACCTGGCCAACGGCGTCAACCGCGTCGTGCTCCTGACCGATGGCGCCGCGAATCTCGGCCATGTCGATCCCGCCGCGCTCAAGCAGAAGGTTGAGGACCATCGTCAGCAAGGCGTTGCGCTCGATTGCTTCGGCATCGGCTGGGAGGGCTACAACGACGATCTGCTGGAAGTCCTCTCGCGCAACGGCGACGGCCGGTATGGCTTCGTCAATTCGCCCGAGGAAGCAGCGACGGAATTCGCCGGCCAGCTCGCCGGGGCGCTCCACGTGGCGGCTTCGGATGTCAAAGTGCAGATTGAGTTTAACCCGGCCCGGGTGACCGCGTACCGCCAGATCGGTTACGCAAAGCACCAGCTCACCAAAGAGCAGTTCCGCGACAACACCGTGGATGCGGCCGAAATCGCCGCCGCCGAATCCGGCAACGCCCTTTACGCAATCGAAGTGAACCCGCGCGGCGATGGGCCGCTCGCGACGGTGCGCGTTCGTTACAAGGTCCCCGGGACCACTGATTACCACGAGCATGAGTGGCCGGTGCCTTACACGGGCAACGCGGTGGCGCTGGAACAAGCCAGCCCGGCGATGCGCCTGGCCGCGGTGGCCAGCGCGTTCTCCGAGTGGCTGGTCTCGAGCCCTTATGCCGCCGAGGTTACGCCCGACCGTTTGCTTGCCTGCCTTGGCGGCGTGCCGGAAGTCAGTGGCGCGGACGCCCGGCCCAGGAAGCTGGAATGGATGATCCGGCAGGCCAAGAGCATTGCCGGGAAGTGAACCCGAATAAGGAGACTCTGATGCACGCCACTGACTCGAAAACTGCAACCGGTGAAATGAACAAAGTCGAAGCTTTCCGCCGACATCGCGCGGTCAGCGAGTTGGCAGTTCGCCGGATCTATCCAGCCTGAACCCCGTTTTCCATACCCTCATACTGGTTGTCGTAATATGAAACTACTCGTCTCGCTCCTCTGTTTCCCGATCCTCATCGCCGGTGGCCAAGCCGCGACAAATCCCCCCATGCCAGCCGTCACGCTGACCGACAGCAAACTCGTCGGCGAATTCCACGGCGACCAGGCATCCTTCACCTTCACCGCCATCGCGCGGGTCGAGAATGCCAAAGGCGGCTCGCTTGATTTGCTTTCCGGACCCGTCGCCCTTACCGAAATCACCACCCACCCGCATTGGCGTCTCCACATCCAACAGAGCCACTTCGTCGCCGTGTTCGACCACAGCGGCAAGTTCCCCATTAAACTCAAGTTCGATGCCGCCGTCCGGCAAAACGATCTTTGGAAGGCCGTCGATTTCCACGTGGCCCCCAGCGCGCTACAGGCCATCCTCCTGCAGGGCCTCGCTGCCGATACGCAATTCGAATTCCCCGGCGCTTCGAGGCCTGAGCGCAAAGGCAGCGACTATCTCAGCTACCTGCCCTCCGATGGCGCGGTGAAACTCTCCTGGAAAGAGGCCCGGCCTGAAGCCGAGGGCAAACTATTCTACGCCACCGAGATGCTCTCCCAGATCAGCCTCAGCCCCGGCCTTATGCGGCAGGTCGCACTCCTCGATTTCAAAATCATGCAAGGGGAGCTGACCCAGGTGACACTGCAATTGCACGGCGCGGGCGAGGTCACACGCGTCCAGGGCGACCAGGTCCTCTCCTGGAAAGTCGAGCCGACTTCGAACTCCGCCGACCGCCGCCTGGTCGTCCAGTTCAACCAGCCCCAGAAGGATCAATTCTCCATCCAGGTGCAAATGCAGACTCCCCTCGGTGCATTTCCACAAACCGCCGATTCCATCCAGTTGCGGCCTGAAGGGGCAACGCGTTTCGCCGGCTATTTCCGTATCGTGAACGAAGGGGCTGTGCGGCTCGAAGTCGCCCAGGCCAGCGGCCTGTCGCAAATCTCGCCCGAGCAGTTCCCCGAGAGCGATCTCACCCGGTCCGCCTTGCGCGTTACCGGTAGTCAGCGCTTTGCCTACCGGTTTTCAGGGGCTGACTTCGGGTTGCGCATCCAGGCCGACCAAATCCTGCCCGAACTGACAGTCTCGGAAGTGCTGGCGTATCACCTCGGGGAGAACGAGCTGGCGATTGACTCGGAGATCGAGCTGGACATCCGCGAGGCGCCTTTGCGCGAGCTGGTCCTGCGCGTGCCCAAAGGCTACGCCATCGCCCGCCTTAACGCCTCGGGTCTGAGTGATTATTTCCTCCGCGAGCCGGATGACCAGTCCGATGCCGAACTGCGCCTGGTGTACGGCCAGCCGGTCTCCGGCAGACAGGTCGTGCAACTCCGCCTCGAACGCAACAAACCGCTGGGCGAGGCAAGCTGGACCTTGCCGCGCATCGAAGTCGCCAAAGCCAAATCGGTGCGCGGCAACCTGGCTGTGGCGGCCGACGCAGGCTTCCGCCTGACACCGGAGCGGACCCAGGCCCTGACGGAAATCGCCACCGCCTTTTTCCCGCGCAAAGTCGCGGGCATTCAGGCCGCTTTTCGGCTGAGTGACCCAGCCTGGCAAGGGACCGTTCGGGTCGAGCGGCTGCCGCAGACCGTCCAGGCCGATGCCCTCAATCTGTTCTCCATCGGCGAAGGCATCGCCTATGGCAGCAGCGTGATCAACTACGTCGTTTCGGGCGCGCCGGTATCCGCCTTCAAGATCGAGCTATCGGATGAATACTTCAACGTCGAGTTCGCCGGCAAAGACATCCGCAACTGGCAAAAAACGGAAGGCGGTTATGTGGTGCAATTGCACACGCCGGTGTCCGGCGCCTATACGCTGCTGGCGACCTATGAGCGGCCGTTCAAGGCCCAGGGCGAGACGCTCACCTTCACCGGCGCGCGCCCGCTGGACGCCCAATCCGAGCAAGGCCACACGCTCATCATCAGCGCGTATCAGTTTCAAGTGAAGCCGGCCGACGTGTCTCCCGGACTGCTGCCGCTGGAGACCGGTGAGGTGCCGCCGGAATACCGGCTGTTCTTTGACGCCCCCATCCTGGCGGCCTACCGCTACACCTCGCGTCCCTTCAACCTGAAGCTCGCGCTCAGTCCGCTCGCACAAGGCGATTCCCTCAGCCAGGTGGTGGACCGCGCCTCGCTGACCACGCACATATCGAAGGAAGGCCAGGCGCTCACGGACGTGCGCTACTTTGTCAAGAACCGTGGCAACCCGCACTTCCGCCTGACGCTCCCACCGGGGACCCAATTATGGTCTGCGACTGTCAACGGCGCCTCGGTTGTGCCGGTGACCGATGCCCAGGCAACGCTTATTCCTTTGCCCAAACGCACCGACCCCAGCGCCGTGCTGACCCTCGACTTGAAACTCGCCGGGACGAACGACGCCAAACTCGTCAGTGTGGCTGCGCCGGTCGTCAACGCGCCGGTGATGCTGGCAGAATGGAGACTGGAACCCGATGCCGGCCAGCGCCTGGTATATCGCCGCGGCTCGCTGACGCCGATGGGGGGCGTGGCGGACCTGACTGGCTTTGCCGGGTTGTCACGGATGTTCACCGGCGAGGAAGCCGGTCGCGCCCTGAACTCGCTTCTTGCCGCGCTGGCTTTCTTAGCGCTGGCGATAGTGCTGTGGCGCTGGTCCACTCAGCCGGGTGTCTATAAATTCAGCAACCGCCACCTTTCGGGAACCCTGCTGGGCATCGTTGCATTTGCCATTGCCCTCGCGGCGTTTCTGAAGCTTGGCGAGGTAGCCTCGCATCAGATAGCCGCCGTGTCGCGTGATGTGACATTCCTTGCACCGGTGCAGCAGGCCGGCAGCGCCATGACCGTGGAGGTATTCAACCTCGACGATAACATGTCCATGCTGAGCCTCCTTGGCTGCGCCTGGCCTGCTCTCTTGACGCTCGCGTTGTGGATCTATGGCTGGATCAGTGACAAACCGATCTCCAGAACCCTGATCTGGATTCTCGGCTGGCTGTTGCTCATGTGGGCGGCGCTGCGGTCGCCGAACGGAGCGGCGCCCTTCTTTGCGATCCTGGGTGCCTTTGTCGTCCTGCAGGTCGCGCTTCCGGCACTGCGCAAACTCTGGCAGCAACCGCCGCAACCCATCCACGCGCGGTCGCTGAAAACCAAGAATGGCGCGGCCCCCGCAGTCGCTGTCGTCTTGCTCGCTGGCCTGGCTTGGCTCAGCCTGGGCACCCCGCTCTCTGCCCGCAGCGCAGATGCGAAACCTGCGCTACTTCCCAAAGACCCGCCTCTCGCCGAGTCTGTGACCCAGGACATTCGCATCGAAGACAAGTTTGCCCTGGCGACGGCCAGGATTCGCTGGAAGGCTGAAAAGGGTGAGATGCTGCCGATATTGTTCGAACCGACCGTGCTGACGCGAATCGACTACCCCACCAATGTGCTCAAGCTCGTGCAGGCTCCGGCCGGTTCCCGGCCAGCGCAACAACTCCTGGCCCAAAAGGGCGGCGTGTTCGACCTGCAATTGCAATACGAATTACCGGTAGCCAGGAAGGATGCGGAAAACGGCATCGTCCTGCCGGTGCCAGCCGGTTTGGTCAACCGACTCAATCTCACCGTGGTCAACCTCGACGTGGATGTGCGCTCGCCGCAAGCGGTTTCGGTCCAGCGCGAAACCGCTGGGAGCAACACCGTTGCCAAGCTAGTGCTGTCTCCGGTCAGCGACGGCTGGATCGCCTGGCAACCCCGCACTCGAGACGTCAAACGCGAGAAGCCGGTGTTCTATGCCGACGTTGCCCAACTCTACGTTCCCACCGCGGGCATAATCGAGGCCGCCCATTATGTCTCTATCCGACCGGCCCAAGGCGAATTGAGCGAGCTGGTTCTGGACGTGCCGGCCGGCGCAACAATCACCGACGTGTTCGACGCGGCGAAAACCCAGGCCTCGGCGGAGGCCAAATCGTCACGAACCCCGTCCGGTTCCCTGGTGTCGCTGTGGAGGTTCGACCCGGATACGCGTAAACTGCGCGTCACGCTCAACCCGCCGCAGTCCCGCCCCTTTGGGCTGCTGGTTCGCTCGCAAGTTACCACCGGACCTTTACCTTTCGAGCAATCGATTGGCCTGTTGTGCGTCGAGAACGCCGCCGGACAAATCGGTCTGCTGGGCATCGCCACCGGCAATGAAGTGCAGCTCGACGCCGTCACCGCCCTGGCCTTCTCGCCGATCAACCTCGAGGATTTCCCCACCAACGTGACCGCCGTTCTGCAGACCCAGGTTCCCGGTCTCACCGTCCGCCGCGCCTTCCGTTATGCCGACAAAGTAGGGCAGGCGTCTCGCCTGCCCCTCCAACCCAGCGCGAGCAACACACAAACGGGGGTAGGCGGGACGCCTGCCCTACTCTTCACCCTGAAGGCATCCCCCGTGGAACCGGATGTTCGCGTCGAGACGCAAGACACTGTCTCTCTCGGCGAAGACCGAACGGTCCTGGCCGACACCGCCACGGTCGAAATCACCCGTGCCGGCATCTTCCGCTTGAGCTTTGTCATGCCTGCCGGGTTTGATGTCGAATCCATCAGCGGCTCGGCGTTGAGCCATTGGACCGAGTCAAAGACCGATGCGGGCCGCGTGATCACGTTGCATCTGGCCGGCAAGACCGAGGGCCGGCAGCAATTCGCCATCAGCCTGACTGGGCCGGGCGTCAAAGCCACGAACGCCTGGGCCGTCCCGCAACTGGTGCTGCGCGAGGCTGGCAAACAGCGCGGCACCCTCCTCCTCGTGCCGGAACAAGGCATGCGCCTCCAGGTCGGCGCCCGCGACGGAGTCACCCAGCTCGATCCCCAGAAATCGGGTATCCGGCAAAAGGGCGTATTGGCGTTCCGCATTCTGCAAACGCCTTGGAATCTGGCGCTGAGCATAGAGCAAGTGGACCCGTGGATTCAGGTCACCAGCCTGCAGCACGCTATCGTCAACGAAGCCCTGGTCAAGGTCGCTGCCAATCTGCAATACCAGATCGACAATACAGGCCTCAAAGCTTTTCACATCTTCATCCCCACCAATGCCGAGAGCGTGCGCTTCCAGGGCGACCAACTCGCCGACTTCCTGCCGTTGCCGGGTGTCGTCACTAACGGCCTGCAGGAATGGGAGGTGAAATTGCATCGCCGCGTCATCGGCTCCTATCTCTTGCAGGCGACCTACCAGACCCTCATGCCGGACCATGCGCCGGAAGCCATCTTGCGGGGCCTGCAAGCTGCCGATGTGAACCTCCAGCGAGGGTTCGTCACCGTCCAATCCGGGGGCCGATTACAGGTCCGAGTCGATGCCCTGCCCGCGGCCCTCCAGCCGACTGAATGGCAGAGCATTCCCCGGGCTCTGCAGCAGGGCCTGGCAGCCAGCGCCGCCAACTTCGCCTATCGCCTGGTCGAGCCGTCCTTCGGGCTTCCCTTGCACCTTGAGCGTTACGAAGCCGCCAAACTGCTTCCTGCTCGGGTGAACAACATTACGTTCACCTCGGTGATTTCTGACAATGGCGTCATGCTCACCCTCGTGCGTCTGGAGATGCTGCCGGGCGACAAACGTCTGCTCAGCCTCACGTTGCCCAAAGACGCCCATTTCTGGTTCGCCTTTGTCAACCAAAACGGCGTCTGGCCCTGGCGTGAGCAGGACCGCATCCTCATTCCGCTCGAACAGCAGTCGCGCGGCGGCAAAGTCATCCCCGTCGAATTGTTCTACAGCGACCGCATCGGCCCGACCGATGCGCGCTCGCTCAACCTGGAGTTGCTGGCTCCCAAGTTTGACCTTCCGCTCGAGAACCTCACCTGGCGCGTCTCGCTCAGCGACAAATGGCAACTCAAAGACTGGGGCGGCTCGCTCCAGTTGCAGCAGCAGGAAATCGTCCCCCGCGCCACGACGGTTGATCTCCAGACCTATCTGCAGAATGAAGCGAACCACCAGCGGGAGCGTTTCAAGGAAGCCGAAGGGCTCATGGCCACGGGCAACTCCGCACTCGAACAAGGTGATCCGCAGCAGGCGCGCCGCGCTTATCAGGCCGCTTTCGGCCTTTCGACCCAGGACGCCGCTTTCAACGAAGACGCCCGGGTGCAATTGCACAACATCAAGCTCCAGCAAGCGCTGGTCGGCTTGAATGTGCGCCAGGCCACCGCCGCCAACGATCCCGCCGCCCTCGGCGGCAAACTCCGCGACCTGCGCGGCCGCAAAGATGTCGCGTACACACAGCAGGATGCCAAGGACATCATCGACCGCAACACCGCCGACGATAACGCCGCCTACATGCGTTTGGCCGAGCGCCTCATTCAGCAGCAGGACGCTGCGGTCAGCAGTCCCTCGGCCTTGCGCGCAAGCATTCCCGAGCAAGGCCGCGTCCTGACCTTCAAACGCTCGGTCGTGGTAGATACTTGGGCTGACTTGAGAATCACGCTCCATGCCAAAGCCGTCAAAACCGCTTCGTGGAGCATCCGTATCCTAATCCTTGCCGCCACGTTCGGGATCCTCGCCGTATTCGCCTGGGCCGCCCGTTGCTTCCGGCATGGCTTGTGAACAACGCCCCCGGCCCTGAACTCAAGGCACAACAAAAATTGCGCGCCTCGGACAGCGGGTGTGGACAAGATTGATCTGCTTCAGGCGCTGGCCGAGGCAAGCAAGTTAGCACACGCCGATTGAGCGGAGCGAGCGTTTTTCCTTTACGCCGGGTCCGGTCGCTTTGTCAGCTTCAGTCGGGCGACGCGCATGCCGTCCATTGCCTCGACGCGCAATTCACAAGCGCCCACCGCAAGCACATCCCCGGGTTTGGGGAAGCCGCCCAGCCGATGAGTCACCCAGCCGCTGAGGGTGGTGATACCCTCCTCCTGGAGCGGTTCACCCACCAGTCCCTCCAACTCGTGCAACGGGAGGGTGCCCGCCGCCTCCCATGTGTTTTCGCCCGTCCGGGCCACCAGCGGCTTTTCCTGGTCGAACTCATCCTGAATCTGCCCCACCAATTCCTCCAGAATGTTCTCCAGCGTCACCATCCCGAGCGCGCCGCCATATTCATCAACGACTATGGCCATGTGGAGCTTCCGATCGAGGAAGAACTTCAACAGTTTCTCGAGCCGGGCGGTCTCGGGAACATAGAGCAACTTGCGGACCGCCGGCATCAAATCCGCGCCTTTCCGCGCTTTGATCCGCATGGCATACAAATCCTTGATGTGAACGACGCCCAACAACTTGCCCAGGTCGCCGCCTTCGCACAGCGGGAAGCGCGAGTAGCGGGTTTTCTCGGCCACATCGAGGCATTCGGCAATGCTGGCTTCGGTGTCAAAGGCGACGATTTCCTGCCGCGGCCGCATGACCTCGCGGGCGACGCGCCGCCGCAAGTCCAGCGCGTTGAGCAGAATCTCCCGGCCCAGCGGCGTCCCGCCCGTGCGCTCTCGCGCCGCGGCGAACACCAGGCGCAATTCCTCCTCCGAATGGCCCTGCTCCGATTCGGAGGTCGGTCGCAGCCCCACCTGTCGCAGCAGCCACTTTGACGACCAATTGAGCACCACCACAAAAGGATACGAGGCGCGGTAGAACCAGAGCATGGGAAGGGAAATCCACAGCGCCGTCGCCAGCGGCTTTTGAATGGCGAGCCATTTGGGCGCCTGCTCCCCCGCACTGATGTGCAAAAACGTGATCGCCGAAAAGCCGATGATGACCGCCAGAAATTCCCGGATCTCCGGCGATTCCAGATTCAATAAACCGAATACCGGTCGCAACAGGACAACGAAAACCGGTTTGCCGATCCATCCCAGGCCAAGGCTTGTCAGCGTTATCCCCAGTTGCGCCGCGCTCAAGAACGAATCGAGTCGCTGCAAAATAAAGTCGGCAACCTGCGCGCGCCGATGGCCCTGATGCACCAGCGGACTCAATTGGGTGTCCCGCACCTTCACGAGCGAAAACTCGGCCGCGACAAAAAAACCATTGAGCAGGACGAGCGCCGCCACCCCCAGGACGTGAAGCGCAACCGAAATGAGGGCGTCCCAGTCCATGCTACAGGCTCACTTCCCCAAAGATGACTTTAAGCACATCCTGCAAACTGAGAATGCCGATCTCGCGCCGCTCACGGCCCAGCACAATCGCCAACCGCTGGCCGCTGCGCTGCATCCGCCGCAGCGCCACTTCCAGCCGCATATCCTCATCCAGGTAAAGGGCCGGCTTCACATACTCGCCCACGGGTTTGCTGGGCTCGATCTCCGGCTGATACAGTAAGGTGTTCAGGGCGATTAAGCCAATAATCCGCTTCCGTCCGTCCCGGTCTTCCCACACGGGCAGCCGGGTGAGCTTCCGTTCGCGACACACCGTCAGGACGGCGCCGACCAGGGTCTGCGCCGTTATCGCCACGGCCTGTTCGAGCGGCTTCATGACCTGCCGCACGGTCAGGGTTTGCAAGTCCAGCACACGGTTGATCATCGTCCTTTCTTCCGAGGTGAACGCCTGGGCCGATTCCTGCATGACCAGCCGCAACTCCTCGCGATTGCCAAATAAGTGGCCGGTAAACACTTTTCCGCCCCGCCACCGCAACAGCAGGTCCGAAAACGTTTCCACCACCGCCACCAATGGCCGCAAGGACAAATGGATGAAACGAAACGGCCGCGCCAGCAGGAGGCATAGCCGGTTCGGATGCAGGCGGAACAGCATCTTCGGCAACAAATCAAAGAAGGCGTAAAACAAGAAGACCACGACGGAAAACACCACGACGAACCAAACGCGGTGCTCGCCCAGCGTCTCGTGTAGTTTCGCGACCAGCCAGCCCAGAATGAGAAAATTGGCGACCGTGTTGCCGACCAGGATGGTCCACAGGAAGTTCTCCGGGTGTTCGAGATACTCGTGCAACACCCTGGCCGAGGGCCGGCCGGCGCGCATTTGCTGCCGAATCCGCAACCGGCTCAGCGCAAACACCCCCGCTTCCATGCCAGACAAGACGAACGACAACGCCAGGCACACGAAGAAAACTGTCCAGATCAATGGGATCACCTCGCCACCTCCACCAGCACCTCGCGCACGCGGCGCTCATCCGCCACGTGCGCCGTGAGCTTCAGGCCCCGGAAGGTCGCCGATTCACCCGAGCCAGGCACCATGTCCAACAGGCTGGTTAGCAGGCCGCCCATAGTCTCGACCTCGGGCACATCGCCCAGAGCCGGATACTCGCGCCGAAAATCATCCAGCCGCAGCGTGCCGGCGACGCGCCAGCGGCTCGGGCCAAGCTTCTCCATCACGAACCCTTCCGCCGCCACTTCGCTGCGTATCTTCCCGATCAGTTCCCCCAGGATATCCTCCATCGTGACAATCCCCGCAGTGCCGCCGAATTCATCGAGCACCATCGCCAGGCCGCGCTGCTGCCGCTGCAGGCTCTTGAGCAATTGCAGCAGGTTCATCGCTTCGGGCACAAAGGATGGAAACTCGATCGCATCGGCCAGATCGATTTGCGGATCGAGCAGCAGCGCCCGCGTGTTGAGAATGCCAACAATCGTATCCGGCGTCTCGTCGTAGATGGGCAGCCGGCGGTATCCGTATTTGCGCGCCGCGGCAATCATCTCCTCGATAGACAGATCGTCAGAAATGGCAGCCATTTGAGAGCGCGGCTTCATTACCTCTTTGGCCGTCCGCCGATCGAGGCTGATGATCTGCAAAATGATTTCCTTCTCGGACTGCGCCAGGGTGCCTTGCTGGTACGCCATTTCGAGCAACTCCTGGTAATCCGCATCCGTCAGCGTGCTTTGTGATTGAAACGTCCGCGGCACGAGGGCTTTGAGAATCGCCGCATTAACCTTTTGCGCCACCCGGCACAGCGGCAGGCTAAAGCCCACGACGAACGATAGCGGCCGCGCCAGACGCAGCGCCCATTGCTCCGGCCGGCGCACCGCCAGCGTCTTGGGCCAGACCTCGCAGCCAATCAGGATCAACAGCAGCAGGCCTACAATGGTAAGACTGAGTGGCCAGTGGTCGTGGATGGCCATCCACAGCGCCACTGCCAGCATTCCCGCGCTGGCAAACGTATTGCCCAGCACCATGGTCGCCAGCAAATCCTGCGGCTCGGCCAGCAACCGCGCCACGAGCGCGCCGGCGCGCGGCTCCTGTTCCGCCAACTGGCGGGCATGCCATTTGCTGAGGGAAAAGAGCGCCGTCTCCGCGAGCGCGAAAAAAAAGCTGGCGCCCGCGAAAATCAATACCACCACCACGGCTGCTGCCGTCGTTAACGCCATGCCGCCAGCATGGAGGAAAAGCCGCGCGAAGGCAAAAGGCAATTTGGGAGCTTTCCGGACCACCATCGGGCGCTTTCCGCTCATCTCCCCGCCCACCCATCACCACGGCAACGCGAGCGTGCCGCAGGTTTAATTGCGGGACGCTTGCCCCCGTCAAGATGAGAATTGGTAAGTCCAGCATGCCTTTTGTTGACCCTGGGCGGAGCAACCTGCTAGTTATGGGTTGTGCCACGCAAACAGAGAGTGGAGTGCCCGGGTGCCATTTGCCACGTCATGAGCCGTGGGGAGGGCAAGCGGGGTATTGTTTGGGCTGGTGCAGATCGGCAGGACTTGATCGAGGCGCTGGCCGGGGCCTGCGAGAGGTAAGAGGTGAAAGGAATCACCAGTGAGCCAAGACCAAAGATTGACCAACTCTCCGGCCTATTATTCCGCGCTGGGACCATTCCGGCGGCTTTTCAGTCAGGGCAATCCGGTCCTGACCTACCACAAGCTGGGGCCGCGACCGCGGGGGGCGCGGCTCAAGGGACTTTATGTCAGCGGCAGGCTGTTCGCCCGCCAGCTTGAGGAATTGGGCGAGGCGGGGTTCGCCGCCGGGGCACTCGATGTGTGCGCGGGGCCGTTGCAGGAAAAGCGGATTGTCATTACGTTCGACGATGGTTACGTCAATGTGCTGCGCTACGGGTTGGAGCCGCTGGCGAGCACGGGGTTCAAAGCCATCCAGTTTCTTGTGGCTGATCTGCTGGGCAAATGCAACGAGTGGGATGTGCCCCTGGGCGAGGCCCCCGAGCCGATGATGGATGCGGCGCAGGTGCGGGACTGGCTTGGGGCGGGGCATGAGATCGGCTCCCACACGCTGACCCATCCGTGGCTGACTCGGCTGTCCGTGGCGGCAGCCCGGGAGGAGATTGCGGCAAGCCGCAAGAAGCTCGAGGATTTATTTGGCCGGCCGATTCACCATTTTTGCTATCCTTACGGCGATTGGAACGAGGCGGTGCGAGAACTGGTCGCCGGGGCGGGTTACAAAACGGCATGCACGACTGATTTCGGCGTCAACACGGTAGCCGACTCGGCGTTTGCCTTGATGCGATTTACGGCGCGCTATCCTTCGAGGAATTTGAAAGCGATTTGGTCCCGGCTGCGGGCGCGGAGGTCGTGAAGCGCTAGAAGTTGAAGTAAAGGAAGGGGCTGGGAGCGGCGACGTAGAAGCTGCGGACGATCCAGAAAAAGGCGCCGCCGAGGAGCAATCCGCTGGCCCAGCCCAGCTTGAGCTGGAAGAACCCCGGGCGTTGGGCTTTCTCGAGCGCCGGCGCATAAGCGGCGAGCAGTTGCTGGGCATTGGGCAGGAAGAACACGATGACGAGCGTTACGACGAGCAACTTGATCAAGGGAGTATATTCGGCATCAAAGGTTCGGGGCACGAATTGGACTCCCAGTTTCGACCACCAGATACCGGGAATCTTATGCGGGTTGGTGGCGGCATCGCTCATGGTCAAGCCGTGTTGGCCGAGCATACTGCCGATCATACTGCCGGCGACGGGCAGCGTTGGGGCGCGGAAGAACACCCAGGCGAACAGCACCATCAGAAAGGTTAAGCTCACCGCGAGGAAGCGATACCACCAATAGTCGAGGTGCCAGCCCCGCGCCTTGGTGAAGGTCTGCCAACGATGCGCCACAACCAGGTAGAAACCGTGTAAACCGCCCCAGATCACATAAGTCCAGCCTGCGCCGTGCCACAATCCGCTGAGCAACATGGTGGCCATGATGTTCAAGGCGTGACGCCAGGGGGCGCATCGGTTGCCGCCGAGCGGGAAATAGAGGTATTCCCGCAGGAACCGGGTGAGGGTGATATGCCAGCGGGTCCAGAACTCGTTGATGGAGCCCGCCTGGTACGGGGAGGCGAAGTTGATGGGGAACTTGATGCCGAACAAGCGGGCCAGTCCGATGGCCATATCGGAATATCCCGAGAAATCGAAGTAGATTTGCATGGCAAAGGCGAGTGTGCCCAGCCAGGCATCAAACCAGGTGAGGATCACACCCTGGCTGGCCGCGCCATAAACAGTCGCGACGTAGCTGCTCAAGGGATCCGCCAGGAGCATCTTTTTATACAGGCCGATAAGGAAAAGGGCAAACCCGACGCTGGTGTCGGCCAGGTTCACCTTGAGGGTGCGTTCGGCGAATTGCGGGATGATTTCCCAGTGCCGGACGATTGGGCCGGCAATGAGATGGGGGAAGAAGACGACGAACAGTGAGTAATCCAGGAAACGATAGTGCAGCGATTGGTTGCGATAAACATCCACGATGTAACCGATTTGCGTGAAGGTGAAGAAGGAGATGGCCAGGGGGAGGATGATGTCGAAGCGCCCGAAGTCGTGCTGGGATGCGCGACCCAGGAACTGGACGATGAAGTTGGTATATTTGTAATAGCCCAGCAGCAACAAGTTGAGGGAGACTCCGAGGATAATCGCCGGGCGGGCGGCGGGGTGGTGGCGATGGCGGGTGATGAACTCCGCGACCGTGTAATTGAGGCAAATGGAAAAGAGCAGCAGTGGGATGTACTCGATCTTCCAATAACCATAGAAGAACAAGGATGCGGCGAGCAGCCATATCTTGCGCGGCCAGGCGGGTTGGGCGGGGATGAGGAAGAAAACGGCGAGCGCGACAGGCAGGAAGAGGAAGATGAACTGCCAGGAACTGAAGAGCATGGACTAGTCGCTAGTTCAGCTCTTACTACGTTTGGCGCCAACAAACGCGTAGCGCGCGTGCGTCAAGCCGTTGACCATGGCATTGACGTAGTATTTGAAACCGCTCGAAAGGTTGACGCGCTTGACATCGAGCGGCAGCGCGGCTTGTTTGAAGAATTCTCTGTAATCGGCCAGCGTATAAAAGCGCTCGTTGACGCCTGTAGCGAGGAGTTTGGCGAGCATTTTTGAGCGGGACTTGATTTTGACCAGCGGCCAGACCGGTTCCCGGATGGCCACGAGCCGTCCGCCGGGTTTGAGGACCCTTTTAGCTTCGCGCAAGACCTGCACGATGTTGGTGGCGTGATGCAAAACGGCGGAGGAGACGACGAAGTCGAAATGGTTGGCCGGAAAGTCGAGTTGATGAAAGTCACCCGGCATTCGGGTGATTTTGGCGGTGTTGGCGTTGACCAATTTAAAAACCTTTGGCGCCAGCTCCAGCAATCGTTTGGGGGAGGCGTCTGTGGCGAAGACTTCGACCACGCGTGGCAGTTTGGACATTTCGGCGCTCAGCCAGGCGCCACCGGCGCCGATCTCGAGAATCCGGCCACAGAATTCCAATCCGCAGTTCTGGGTCAGGAAGGGGATGAACTTGGGGAACTGGTTCTTGACGCAGCCCAACCAGTCCTCTTCGCTGCCGAATTCGGTTGCGAACCGGCCCGCGGACTCGTGCAGCGCCAGGGTTTGTTCGTGGGCGCAGCGCGCGAGGTAACGTTTATTTTCGATGTATTTGGACTCGGCCGTGATCATCGGAGCACGGACAGGTTAGGCGGCGAATGCGTCTGGCGCAAGGGCGCAGGCCACTTTTCCGCCTGCCCCCACAGCATGTCGGGGTTGCACAAGCGCGACAGGAAGTGCAGAATCCCAAACAGGAATCATAAACTGGAGTCAACTCTATGAAAAATGCCGTTCCATCAGCCATCATCATCAGCGCGTTGCTCGCCCTGTCGGTTTATGCCGATGAGGCTTCAGTACCCCGGATAACGGTCTTTGGCACCGCCACCACTGAAGTCGTTCCCAACCAAATGGTCTGGTCACTACAGGTCGAGAACAAGGGCGATGTCTTGGAGACCGTCGCCAGAGAACATACCAAGAGCGTGCAGAAGGTGTTGGAGTTCTTAAACCAATCCAAGGTGGACCCCAAGGCCCTCCAGACCTCAAGGATGCGGTTCAGCGAGAATTGGGAGTACCGCGCCAACTCTCGGGTTCGGGAAGGGTACGTCGCCTCCACAGAAATCTCGTTCAAGACGACCGACCTTGAACTCTACGTGCATTTGTGGCTGGGACTGGCCGGCATGCCGGTGGTGAGCGTTCAAAGCGTCACCTATGACCACACCGGGAGAATCGACTTCCAAAACCAAACGCGGGACAAGGCGATTCTGGCCGCAAAGGAGAAAGCAGCGGCATCAGCCAAGACGCTCGGAGCAGAAATTGGCGCGCCTTTGTTGTTGGAAGAGGTTCTCTCCCCGAGCGAGGGATGGCAGATGACCTTCGAGAACAATTTGAGGAACACCAACATCGCGGCGGAGGGCGGGGAAGGGCGAGGGTCGCCGGAGGGCCTCGCCCCCGGGACCATTCCCATACGAATCCGCGTCAAAGCCGCCTTTCAACTGCTGCCACACAAGTAGTCGCATTTGCAGCGAGGTGGCGGGCCGGAGGCTGGAGACCTCAGTTGATTTCGGGCTTGGATTTCTTTCGTTGCTCGGCGAAGAAGGTTTGGAGAAGGGCGAGGCATTCCGGTTCGCGCACGCCGCCAGTGATTGCGCAGCGATGATTGGAGGTTGGGAATTGCAGCAGATTCAAAGCGCTTCCCGCGGCGCCCATCTTTGGATCGCTTACACCATAGACCACGCGGGCCAGGCGGACGTGGATAATGGCCCCGGCGCACATGGGGCACGGCTCTTTGGTGACATACAGCGTGCAATCGGCCAATCGCCAGTCGCCGAGCGCCTCTTCGGCCTGGGTTATCGCCAGCATCTCGGCGTGCGCGGTGGCATCTTTGAGGAGTTCGACCTGGTTGAAGGCGCGGGCAATGATGCGGCCCTCGCGCACGACCACGGCGCCGACGGGCACTTCCTCGGCGGCATAAGCCCGGGCAGCCTGGCGGAGTGATTCGCCCATAAAGAAGTGGTCGCTTTGGAGATCGATGATCGATTCGGTCATGGGTTGGGGTGGACGAGGGACGAGGTCGAAGTGCCTGCTTCGACCCTCGCTTCTTCCAGGGTCCAGTCGTCCCGCCCGTCGGGGTGACAGTGGCAATGGGCAGCGAAGAAGCCGCGGCGATGCTGCCAGAACCAGGGCCAGATTCGCTCGCGGTCGGTTTGCGGTATGTTCAACCCGGACAACGCCTCGCGGGCAAAGAACTGGAATCTGCCTTCGGGGTGTATTGGTGGGAGCGAAGTCAGCCGGGGGCTGACTTCGAAGAGGAACATCAGCCAATGGGTTTGGCGTTGATAGCCGTGCTCACTTACCAGGCCGGTGAGGTGCAAGTCAGAAGGTGCAATGACCAGACCCAGTTCCTCGTGCGCCTCGCGGCAGGCGCAGGCGTAGGGGGATTCGCCGGCGTCCGTAAGCAACTTTCCGCCGCAGGGGCTCCACAAGCCGCGATTGGGTTCCTGGGTTCGCTCCAGCAACAGCGCCTCATCGAGTTCGTTGAAGCAATAGAGCAACGTCGCGACTTTGTAAGGCATATTCATGCTTCAAGATTCAGCCCGAATGGGAGCGGCGACGAAGACCGCCAAGCCAAGTAAGACAAATAAGCTGTTCATGCTGCGGATGACATCCAACCGCGAATTGGCCGAGATATCAAGCGGATTGCGATAGCGCTGAAGTTGAGGTATATGCCTTCCTTCAAAACAGCACTATTATGGAACAGCACAAGGCCTTTTGGGGTCTTCTTCGCCGCCGACAATGCCTGGTCCCCACTTTGTGGGGCTGGTTGTTGCTGGTTGCGAGCTTTGCCGGTTTGGCCATCATCGGCGTGCGCGCGATGGGACCGTTCCTGACAATTAACGATCCCCTTCCCGGTGGCGTGCTGGTCATCGAGGGGTGGGCGCCCGACTATGCGATGGAGGCCGCTGCGGCAGAATTCAACCGCAATCATTACGACAAACTTTTTGTCACCGGCATGCCGCTGGCCGAAGGCGCCCTTTTGTCTGAATACAAGACCTACGCCGCGCGGGGAGCTGCCATTTTGCTCAAGCTGGGTATGAGCACCAATTTCGTCCAGGCAGTGCCGGCGCTCCAGGTTCAGCAGGACCGGACTTATGCCATGGCGAAGGGTTTGCAGAGATGGCTGCGCGAACACGGGATGTCGCCAACGAAAGTCAACCTGATGAGCATGGGGCCACATGCACGCCGCTCGCGTCTGCTTTTTGAGAAGGCGTTGGGAGAAGGTGTGGCGGTGGGAATCACGGCGGTTCCGTGTCGGGATTTCGACCCGGCACACTGGTGGCGTTCGAGCCAGGGTGTGCGAGATGTCATTGGCGAAACACTGGCCTACGCCTACGCCCGGTTATTGTTTTACCCGCCCAAAGAGTAGCTTGGCCTAAACGGGCAGGATCACGCTTACGGTGGTTCCGTGGCCGGCACGCGATTTGATTTTCACCTTTCCGCGATGAGTCTCGACGACCCGCGCCACGATGGCGAGGCCCAGCCCGGTGCCTTTGGCTTTCGTCGTGCTGAGGACGGAAGTGAATGCGCGTCGGCGTTGTTCCTCGCTCATGCCGTGGCCGGTGTCCTTGAATTCGACAGCGACGTGTGTTGGTATGGCGGCTCCGAGCGGCGCGCGCACCGAGCGCGAGGTAATGGTCAGCGCTCCGCCCTGCGGCATGGCTTCGACTGCGTTGAGGATCAGGTTAAGAAAGGCTTGTTCCAGTTGGGTGCGCGCTCCCGGGACGGCGGGCAGATTAAGCTGAAGGTGCTGGGTCAATTGCACGTTTTGATGCTTGAGCTTGTGCCGGACGAGCAAGCCGAGCTCATCGATCAACTGGTTCAGATTCACCGGAGCCAGCTCGGGCTCGGTCTTGCGGGCGAAATCGAGAATCTGCTCGACGATGCGATTCAGGTGTTCAATTTTCTCATCGATGATGCGCGCGTCCTTCGCCCGCGGATCGTCTGCGGGGAATCTCAGATCGAGCGAGTGGTAGAGCATCTTCAACACCGTCAGCGGGTTGCGGATTTCGTGTGCCACCTCGGCGGCAAGCAGGCCGAGAGCGGAGAGTTTCTCGTTTTGACGCAACTGTTCCTCGACATCCATGACCCGCTCATAGAGGCGGGCTTTTTCGATGGCGATAGCGGACAACTCAGCCAGGGCGGAGAGGATGCGAATTTCTTCGTTCGAGAAACTGTAGGGCTGGCCGGTATAGACGCTGAGCGTGCCAATTGCCTGGCCGCCGTACAGCAGCGGCACGCTCAGCAACGCTACCAGCCCTTCGCGCCGGGCCACTTCCACGTTTTGATAACGGCTCGAGACTTGCACGTTCTCGACCTGCAAAGGTTTTTTCCTTCGCACCACGATGCCGTGGAGGCTCTCTTCGACGCTCAACCGCGGCCGGTTGATGTAGGCGTCGCTGGCGCCGAAACTGGCGCGCAGGTCGAGCCATTCACGGCTTTCGTCCAGCAGCATGAGCGCGCCCACCTTGGCGCGCATCAACACGCAGGCCTCACGGGTGATGACGCCCAGGGCGTCGTCCAGATTGAGGGTGGAATTAATCGTCTGGCTGACGCCGGCCAGCGATTCGAAGAGCTGCGCCTTGAGTCGCAACTGCTCGTAAACCCAGGTATTATGGATGACCCGGGAGGCTTGGACGGCCAGTGCCTCGAGCAGTTCCTGATCTGCTGCGTTGAAGGCATCGACCCGATCTGAATCGACGTTCAGCACGCCGCGCACCTCGTCGTTGACTTCCAGAGGGACGGCCAGTTCGGAACGGACCTCGGGCCGGAGCATGACGTAGCGCGGGTCTTGGGTGACGTCGCCCACGCGCGCCGGCTTGCCCGTGCGAGCCACCCAGCCGGTGATACCTTCGCCCACCCGGAGCTTGAGATCGGTCGCGTTGGCGGGCAGGCCGGCTGCGGCGTGGATTTCCAGAGAAGTGGTGTTCGGGTTGATCAGCACGGTCGAACCGCTGGAGGCGCGCATCAGTCGGACAGCCTGGTCCACAATCAATTGCAACGCTTCCTGCGGGTCGAGGGTGGAATGAATGACGTTGCCGACCTGGTAGAGGAGATTCAGCCGGTCGAAGCGCGTCTGGAGTTGGGTCAACTCGTCATTCATGAAGAAGGCTAATCTATTAACGGACTTTCGATGTCAGCCAAAGCCCTGCGAGACCGAAGGACAGATTAGGGAACCATGCGGCGACCCACGGGGGCAGGCTGCCGCTGGTGCCGAGCGCCAGGGCGACCTGCTGTAAAACGAAATAGACAAAACAAATGACGATGCTGCCGGCTACCCCGACAAAGACATTGCGCCGCCCGGCAGCCGCACCGAAGGGTATCGCGATCAATACGACCACCAGGCAAGTCCAGGGCGCGGCCAGGCGTCCCTGGAGTTTTGTGCGGAGCCAGAAGCCGTCGGAGCGGGACGGATTTGGGTGGAGACGCAGGTAGTGCAGCAGTTCCGTGATGGGCACGTCTGCCTTTCTTGCGGCGCGCAGGCTGATGCTATTGCTGATTCTGATTTCGCTGTTGATCTCTTCCACGGTTTCAGTGAGCTCCGGCATGGCCAGCACATTGGTTTGCAGGGAGGGCACGGGGGGCAAATCGCTTTGCGCGGTTTCTTTGAATTCGCTCACGTTGTAGAAGGTCCACACTCCGTTGACAGGAATGGCGCGCTCCGCTTTCAACTGCCATGGCCTCGAGCCGTCCTGGGCGGTCCAGGAAACAATGGGTTCGATCATCTCGCCGGTCTGGGAATTGTACACGCCGATTCGCCAGATGCGGCCGTCGCGGGAGTTGTCGAAGCAAAGATTGCGGAATTCTTTGTGTCCGGCAGTGCGCGCCACAGCCGGCAGGTGCCGATCCTTGATTGCGGCCGCGGCGTCTTCGCTGTTGGGCGCCCAGAACTCGTTGGTCGCCAGCAAGACGAGGCTCCCGAGAAACCCCACCGCGAGATACGGCAGGGAGAGCCGCCAGAGGCTGACGCCCGCCGCCCGGATGGCCGTAATCTCGTTATGCCGCGCGTGGTTGGTGAGGGTGTAGAGGAGGGACAGAAGCAGGGCGACGGGCAGCACGATGACGAGGAACTCCGGCATGATGACAAGGTAGTACTCCACGATGTCACGCGGCGACAAATCCCGCTTTTGGAAGTCGCCCAGGGTCACGAACAGGTCGGAGGAAATCCAGAAAATCAGAAAGCCGCAAAGGCAATAGCCGAGCGGAAAAAGCAATTCGCGCAACAGATAACGGTCGAGCAGGCGCATGTGCCTTCCAGCCTAATCAGCGTTGGGTCTCAAAGCAAGGGCAGCCAGGAACAGTCCGGCAAGTCTCACTCTGGGGAGGCACGCCCCGGAGCGCCGGCTTTAGCCGGCTTACACCGCACCTCCTGCCCCTAAGGATATTGCTCCTCGGTCGTCCAAAGCCGGCTTTAGCCGGCGCTCCCTCGCTTCTGGGTTCGACAACTCTCCGTTATCTCTGTTATCTCCTGTCCAAACCCGAG
>Ga0194053_10000100_pt1 | contig 63471 bp, 59 predicted proteins | sample SepL228m_MetaG_FD_161684 | JGI IMG/M metagenome (GOLD analysis project Ga0194053, IMG submission 161684) | Anoxic zone freshwater microbial communities from boreal shield lake in IISD Experimental Lakes Area, Ontario, Canada - Sep2016-L227-8m | ecosystem: Environmental > Aquatic > Freshwater >...
GTCTTTACTGTCGGTGGCCGCAACGACGACAATATTATTCAAAGCCGGGCTGACCGGCGGCACCTCGCGGCCGTAGTTGGACGGGTAATTGGGAGTGGCGTCATTGTCCGATCCGGCATTCCCAGCGGCAGCCACGAAGATGACTCCTTTCGCCTGGGCGCGGACGATTGCATTACGAAGCGCTGTGTTGAAGGAGGGCCCTCCCCATGAGTTGCTCATCACCTTTGCCCCGTTGGAGGTGGCGTAATCAATGCACTTGATCGCATCGGCATCCGTTCCGCTCGCAGGGCCACCGGGGAAAGCACTTGTCATAAATCTGCACGCCATAATCTGGACGCCCCATGCCACCCCAACAACTCCTGTTCCATTGTTTCCAACTCCGCCGATCGTTCCCGCGCAGTGCGTCCCGTGGCCGCAGTGGTCCATGGGATCGCCGGTGGTGGTGGTGACGCCGGTGATGGGATCGGTGGTGACACTGATCCCGTGGACATCATCCACGTAACCATTGCGGTCATCGTCGATGCCATTGGCGGGAATTTCGTTGGGGTTTGTCCACATGTTCGCAGCAAGATCTTCATGGGTGTAGCGCACTCCCGAGTCAATCACCGCCACCACGAAACCGGTGAGCGCCACCGACCGGAGCGCCCAACCCTCCGGAGCATGTATGTCGGCACCCGGGGTTCCTGAAACTGGCGGAATACCATTTGGCGGATCTCCAACTGCTTGGCCGATGTTGTGCAGCCCCCAGAGTGATTTCCAGGGGCAAGTGGGAACGGTTCCAAGGTAGTAGGGATCATTTGGGATCAGCGTTGGAAGTGCAATTTGTGTGGCCTTGCGGATGAAGTTGGGTTCCGCGACAACTACTGACGCCGCCTGAAGGCCATTCAGTGCTTCGATCGCATCCGGGAGCGAAGTCACGCCGGAGGAGGTCAATTGAAAATTGTAAAGAGGAGCATCGGGGGTCACTCTTGTAAAGGAAGCCAGTTGATCGGGAAACTTGGCCAGCAAGTCCCCGGGCGCAACGCCATCGGCCAGCGTGACGAGAACCTGTGTCGCTGCCATTTCCTCGCGGAGCACAACTTGGGAGGTCGAAGTGTTGATGACCTCTTCCGCCCTGATCGTCGAAACAGGCAGGCCAGATGCCGTTTTTAAAATCCGGACATTCGTTTGCTGGCCCGGCCCCGGGCCCGCGACCGTTGAGGCTGCGACGACCGTCGCGCCGGGAAACCATTTGGATTCCTCGGGCGAAATGCTGTCCAGCGGCGATGGGGTGGACGACCAGGAACTGTTCGGAGGCGGCGAGGCTTTTTTCGTGGATTGGTAGGTCGATGTGACTGAGTTGGAAACGGTCATCCCGCCGGCTGCGGGCGCTGCCGACGGCTTGGCGGCCTGGGAATGATCCTGTCTGCCGGAAGCAGGCTTCCCGGCAGTAATGCCCGAGGAGACAGGATCCGGTTGGCTGGAGATTTGAGATGTTCCTTCTTGTGCTGGAACTGGTCTGGCAGGGGCATCAACACCGCGAACGCCCCAAAAGGCAAAACCCCCTGCCAAGAGGATTGCGACTCCCCCCGCTACATATTTCTTCATCTGTCAAATATGCGTGATTTCCACGGACTGGTCAATTGAAGAAACAAGTCCAAGGAACGCATGGCCGCAGTGGTGGCGGTGAGTCGTTTTCCCTGCGCGTAGCCCACGCTACCTTTCTACCGTTCTGGAACCGGTTGGCGGGATTGCAGGATTTCCTGCTGGCTGGGAAGTGCCAGGGGCTTTCCGCCGCCCCAGATCAGCCGGCTGGGCCGTTCGGAGAGGTCCTTTAGGAGAAACCTTGAGTAGGTGGAGGTGACCTTTAGATTATCCGCGGTCACACGGAACCCCGCGATGGTGGAGGAAAGGTTTTTCGAATTGTCCTGGATGAGCACCTCGCCTTTTTTTGCGAGGGATTCCATGGAACCTGCGGCGCTGTCGAGGCGTATGATGGCTTGCCCGATGCGTTCTTTGTTGTCCGAGAGGAGCGATCGGGCATCGGTCATGGTGGATCTGGCTTCAACCATCGTGGCTTTGGCATCGACGACCACGCCCTTGGCGGCGGACATCACTAGAGATGCGTCCTTCACCACGGGCTTCAGCTCGGTGAGGAGGTTCTGTGCATCATCCACGATCCGGTCGATTTTTGCGAACAAATCTTTGGCGTTTGCGGACGCGTCTCCCCCCATCGCTTTCCGGAGCCCTTCGATGGCGTCATCGACATTTCTGGCCAGCTTGTCAAATGTTGTCGGGGTGATGCCGTTGAGGATCTCTCCATCTGCGAGAAGCGGGGCCGCCGTGCCTTCGTCCTGCACGAGCACAAATTTATCGCTCAACAGCGTGTCCGCGGCAATGCTCACTCGAGCGGTTTTTGTCAGCGGGGGAACGTCCCGGAGCAGGGTGAGGGTGATCTCTACCAGGTGATCCGGATCCGTCTTGCGCTCGGCGGCGGTGAGCATGCGGGCACCCGAGACCGAGCCCGCCGGAGCCCCGGCGTATTTGACCTGGGAGCTGACTTTGATGCCGGTGATATCGTGGAACCTGACGTGAACGGCATGCCCGTCATGGACGAGGACCCTGCCGCTCAGTCCCAATGCCAGCGCGGCGAACAGCACGATGCTGCTGGCAATCACCGAAACCGCGATCCAAGCATCGGACGCCTTTTTTTTCAATGCCTCGAAACCTCCATACCCAGCGATGTCTAGGCCGGGAGAGACATTGGATCAAGGCTGAACTGGATTGAAATGCGGGAACCTGTGTATGCTGCAGGGAATGTCAGAGGCGAAGTCCAGTTCGATGCCGGTGCGGCGGAGGTTCCGCAAAGTTTTGATCCCCGTGTCGGCCGGGGTGCTCCTGCTTTTCTGGTTCCTCCACCCCCTGTTTCTTTCCTGGGCGTTAACAAGGATTTTGGAAACATGGTCCTCCGCGAATCATTTGTCTTTCTCCGTGGAAAAAATCGATGCCCGATTCAACGGTCCCGTCCTCCTGCGCGGAGTGAAGTTCCGCTCTTTGCCGGGGAGCGGGTTGGCCACAGCGCTGGACATCCCATATTTTGAATGGCACTGGAGCGGGATCTCCAGCCTATTCTCGGACAAGGAAGGATATGTCCGTGATTTGACGGTGAAGGGTCTTTCGGGGATCTGGGATCTTTCCGCGGGCGAGCCGGCCCTCGAGCAGCCGTCGGTGTCCTCCCCCCAGAGGTGGCTGCCGCGGGAAATCTTCGTGGAAGCTCCCACCCTCGAACTGCTGGGAAAAAGTGGAAAATGCCTGCTCCGTGATTTTGCCTTGAACCTGAGCGAGAGCGCAGTGGGGCAGATGGAGACCGGAGCATTTTCCTTTTCCCTCGGGGGCTACTCAAAATCTCTCGGGCCGGTCCGCGCCCGCACCGCATGGAAGAATGGCACCCTTTGGATTGCCGGCATGGAATTGGCCCAGGGGATTACGGTCGAGAATCTTTCGCTGGATCTGCTTCATGCCAACGGTCCAGCGATCTCTTTGACCGCGGCGTGTTTTGGCGGATCGCTCCGGAGCGACCTGATGTTTCAGGTGTCGGGCGGACTGCTCGACATGGCGGCTTGGGCATCCAACATCCCGCTTGACCGGACGGCGATGCTTCTCGGCATTCCCGGCGAGATCGCGGGCAAACTTGCCGAGGGCAGATTCACCTACCGCGGACACACCGATCGCCCGGCCGATGCGGAGGCCTCGCTTCGGCTGATGGCGGAGGGGTTCCGGTGGAACAGTCGCGGGTGGGAGTCGCTCGAGGTCGGGGCCAGCCTGATCCACCGCCGGCTGGTCGTCACGAATTTCGACCTGCGCCAAAAAGAGAACAGCGTGAATTTCAACGGGGAGATTTCGCTGGCCGAAGGGTGGTCGCAGATCGCCCAATCTCCCTTCCTCGTCAATTTCCACGCGGACATCCGCGAACTCGGAGCCTTGGCCGGTTTGCTCGGGGATCCGTTTGATGAAGCCGCAGGGCGAATGACCGCGTCGGGATCGATGACCGGCCGCCCGGGTGAACTGGATGGATTTTTGAATATCGAGGCATCGGATATGGCGTTCCGGTCGCTACCGCCCAGCTCGCTTCGCGTGGAATCGGTCTTCCGGAAAAACGAGATCGATGTCGTGGTTTGTGACTTATATTCCCGCAAGGATACGGCCTCATTGCGTGGCACGATCGGCATTGCCGCCCCGCACGAGTATGCCGCGGAACTGAACGCTCGCATCGCGGATTTGGCCGTTTACCTGGCGCCGTTTCACGCCCCCGGAGCGGAGCAGATCTACGCGGGGGCTCTCGATGTGCGGTGGCAGGGCGATGGAAATTTCAAATCCCACTCCGGCGCTTTCGACGTGAAGCTGGGCGAGTTTGTTTCCGGCCTCACCCCGGACGGCCTCACTGGGGAATTCACCGGCACCTACTCCCCCCAAAACCTCTATTTCTCAAAACTGGAAATCGAAAACGGCCCGCTCAAACTCGATTCGCGCGCCACGGTGGCGGGTTCCGGGATCACCTTGAAGGATGTCGAATTGAAAACTGGAAAAACCTCCCTGTTTGAGGGGGCGGCCTTTGTTCCGATGGATCTCTTCGCGGTCCTCGGCGGGAAGGATTGGCGGGCAGCCATTGATCCCGAGCGGGAGGCCTATCTCCGTTTGGCCACTCCCAAAGAACTCAACCTGCACTCGCTTCTCCAATTGGCAGGCCAGGATGTTCCTCTGGAGGGCCAGGTGCGCCTGAATGTGGAGGCCGGCGGTCCGCCTGCGCGACTTGCTGTCACAGGGGATCTCTCCGCCCATAATCTCCTCTGGAAACTGCCGGGCATTGATGTCCCTCCTTCCTCGCTGAATCTGAAATTCGCGGCTCGCGACGGCGCTGCGTCATTGGGCGGGCTGCTGGAGACAAAGAAACTCCCACCCGTGACTCTCTCGGCCCGCATGCCGTTCGGCTTGGTCCGGACCGAGGCCGGTGACTGGAAGTGGACGAATCCGGCCGGGGCGTTCGACGCGGCGCTGGATTTTCCACGGACCGAGCTGGCGGTTTTCCGGCCCTTCCTTCCTAGGCTCCGGCAATTGAGTGGAATGGTTTCCGGAAGGCTGGCATTTTCCGGAACCATCGGGGCGCCGCAGACAAATGGACGGATTGATTTGAAAGGCGGCAGTTTCGAGTTGTCTTCCAAAATTCCCGCTGTGGGGAAAACAGATGGGGTGCTCTCCTTTGATGGGAGTCGCTTGCAAATCGACCGCCTCAGCGGTGAACTGGGAGGGGGCGCGTTCCGGATCTCCGGAGGAATTGGACTCTCGAATCCAGCCAGCCCGTCTTGGGATCTTCAATTGCATGGAGAGAAAATTCTCCTGATGCGCGACGGGGAGATGAGGCTCGGTGCGAATGTGGACGCGACGCTGAAGGGGGACAACTCTGCGGGAGCGGTTAGCGGCACCGTCCGTTTTGTAGACAGCCGGATTCACAAACGTCTCGGAATCACTCCGCTACTGCTTGCTATCCCTGAGGAGAATGCCGATGCGGCCTTTCAGCCGCCGCTCGCGCCGGGCACGGTCCCGGATCCATTCGCGCGCTGGACGCTGGATCTGAAAATCGAAAACCAGACCCCCTTCCTGATCCCTGGGAAAATCGCTCCCGGGGAAATCATCCCGAACATCAGCCTGCGCGGAACACTCGGCCAGCCTGTGCCCGTGGGGCGGATCACCCTCAGGAACATCCAGGCTTTTCTGCCCGTCACAACTATGAACATTTCCGAGGGGCGCGTGGATTTTCTGCCGGACTCGCCTTGGATCCCGCTGCTCGATGTGCGGGCCACGGCGCGGATGGCCGATCTGGAAATTCAGGCCTACGCATTCGGGCCGTTGAACGAAAAGAAACTGATCCTGCGCTCCGAACCCGCACTGTCTCAGGCGTCTCTCGTCCTGCTTCTTTCAGGAGAAGGTCCCGCCGCCTGCCTGGCATCCGGCCAAGGGTTTGTCGGGGCAGCAGCGGATCAGGGCATGCTTTTTCCGGCGCTTTCATATCCTGGGAAACCCTGCTGGCCGGGCGTTGATGCCGGCGCGATATTGGGCCGCCTCGATGCCCAGGCGATCTCTCCGCGCCCGCTTGGGGAGCAAACCACCCTCCCGCAAAAATTCCTCCTCATGGGCCGTTCGGTTCTCATACCGGAGCGCGAGGATAACGGCTTGTTCAACTCCGCAGCGACCTACACCTGGCAGTTCCGGTGAAAACCAGCGCGATAGCGCATCGTGAGAAGGAAAAAGTCGAATGTTTGGCCTAGGGAGGGCAACCAGGCAGCGTGGGACGCTGCTCGGGAGATCCCGCGAACGCGGGACCCGCAGGGCGAGATGAGCGGGAGCGAACGAGTCAACTGATACCATAGCGCCGCGGAGAAAACCAACTCTCCCGCGCGGGTTTTCGGGTGCCCGCTATTTCACCGGTAGGACGAGCTGCGGAGTTGATCCGCTCAAGGGCACGTAGACGCGCTCTGCGCCCTTGATGTTCTCCATGCTGAGATACTGGATATAGGCTGGAGTGAGCACGGCGCTGATCGAGCTGATCGCCTTCGCTCGCTCCACCGCCTCGGCGGCGGACTTCGCCCCGGCCGCTTCGCCGTTCTTGCGCTCGATTTCGATCATTTTTTCGGCGATCTTTTCCTCGATGGCCTTCTGCTCGAGCGTCTGGTTGAGAGCGACCTTGGTGGCGATCGCGTCGATGACCTGCTGGGGCGGCGCGGCGTTGCCCATCACGACAGAAATGATCTCGAACGGGGTCTTGTTGAGCATTTCCTTCATGATGTCACTGATGGCCAAGGAAATCTCGGGCAGGGATTCATTGACCGAGAGTCCGCCGTATTTGGCAACGACCGAGCGGGTGACTGTCCGGAAAGGTTCCTGGATGAACTGCGAGTAAGCCTGCTTGGCGATCTCGTCCGGGTTGCTGGAGGATTCCCAGCCGCCGAATTCCTCCATGAACTTCTTCACCGATGCCTCATCGGGCTTGAGCCTCCAGACGATGTGAGCCTGGCTGTTGAGCGGCAATTTGTCCTGGGCCAGGATCGCGGTGTTCCCATCGAATTTCTCGCTGTAAGTGTAGGGAGTGATCGAGACACTCTGCCCGCTCAGCCGCCAGCGCAGGCCGGTCGAGGCTGGCCCGATCAGCACACTCTTGAACACGCTCCGCCCGAAAATCGGCTTCGAGTAAACGTAGCTCGCGTATCCGGCCGTCGCCCGGACGTTCTGGGAATTCGAGAGAAAGACGACGCCGGCAACGCCGAGGGCCATCAACAGGAGAACGATAATTGCGGCGGGAGCTTGTTTCATAAAATATGCGTTGCAGGCAATTCTAGTGGTGCGGATCGAAAAGGAAAGCGCGCAGACTGCCCGGCAGAAGTTCAAAAAATCTGGTGCTTGTTGGCAAAGCGAGCTAGGAGCCGGACACCATGACATCGTTGAAGAATGAACTGCGACGCCGGATCCGCCCGGGGAACTCGGAAACACTGGCCTGGTTCTTCAAAACCGGACCGGGGGAATACGGGGAAGGGGATCGCTTTCTGGGAATCCGTGTCCCGGACATCCGCGCGGTTTCGAAGTGCGATGATGGCCGGTCGGATGTGCGCGGGCTTCTGGCGTCGAAATGGCATGAGGAGCGACTCCTCGCACTCCTGATTCTCGTGCGAAGGTTTGAGCGGGGCGACGACCTGGTGAAGAAGGCGGTTTACGATTTGTATCTGTCCTCGACGCGGTGGATCAACAACTGGGATCTGGTCGATGTTTCTGCATACAAAATCGTCGGTTCGTGGCTGCTCGCCCGCCCGCGTGCTCCGCTCAGGAAACTGGCTTCTTCAAAAAGCCTCTGGGAGCGGAGGATCGCGGTCGTTTCGACCTACGCGTTCATCCGCGCAAGCGATCTCGTAGAGACGTTTTATCTTTCTGAAAAACTTCTCAACGACCCGGAAGATCTGATCCACAAAGCCTGCGGCTGGATGCTGCGCGAGGCCGGAAAGCGCGATATCCGGGAGCTGGAGCGTTTTCTGGACGAGCATCGCCGAGCGATGCCGAGAACGATGCTGCGCTACGCGATCGAAAAGTTTCCGGAGAAGCGCCGCCAACAATTCCTCGCGAAGTGAAAAATGCGGAGACGTAGGCCCGGCAATGGAAATTAGCGGAATTTGCCCGAATCCTCTGCGAGGGAGACGAGCGGATAATAGTCATTGTAGTGCTTTTGAACGAAGAGAGCGCTGCGCTTTTTGAACAGGCGTTCTCCCAGGCGGTCGGCGATGGGAATGAGCAGGCGTTCGTGCGCGCAGAGCACCGGCGATATCCGGCGCATGTCTCCGGTGGCCTGTCGGTTCAGGCATCCGCAAAAATGATTGCAGCGATGCCGGATCGCGCATCCCGCGCAGACGGGTTGCTCTTGGTTGCTTTGCTCGAACAGCTCATCGCGTTTCGCCCCGTCAATGCCGGTGCGGGCGTCTCCGATGCGGAATGCCTCATCCCCGACAAACTGCACGCACGGAAAAATCCCGCCGTCGGGCGCGATGGAAATCTGCTTTTGCCCGAGTTCGCAGCGTTCCCTAGCGCAGCTTCCTGGGCGGACGTGCGAGCCGATCTTCACCTCGAACGGGCTGAAGTAAAATTTGCTCTCCTTCAGCGTTTCGGCCTCATACCAGGCGGCAATATTCTCATACTGGGCCGCCAGCCGGGCCATGTCGCGCCGGCTCCATGCGGCGGCGAAGTTCAGTGAGAAAATGAGGTAGCGGAAGCCGCATTCGAAAAGGAAGCGGACGGACTCGGCGTAGTGTCGGACGGTATCCGGATTCACGACCGCCATGACCGGTGCATACGGTTTGTGGCGGAGCAGGAGCGCCGCTTGTTTTTTCAGCAGTGCGAACGTTCCTTCGCCAGATGCGCCGATCCGGTGGGCATCGTGGGCAGCCTGCACGCCGTCGAGGCTGAGCGCCACGAAGATGTCGCGCGTGGTATCGTCGGTGAGGAATTTCTCGTCGAGCAGCGAGCCGTTGGTGGTGATCTTGTAATGGAAATGCCGGCCCGTGGAGGCGTTCAACTCCCGGGTATGCCGGACGATTTCCCGGATGAGGTCGCGCCGCAGCAACGGTTCCCCGCCGAAGAAGATGATGCCGAGGCTTTGGTCGGGTGTTTGCCTGTCGGCGAGGGCGAGGGCGATAGCCGCCTTGGCGGTTTCCAGCGACATGTCCCCGCCTCCATGCTGGGAGTCTGCGTAGCAATAGCGGCAGCGGAAATTGCAGGCTCCTGTGAGGTGCAGGGTCAGGTGCATGAATGATCTCAGCGCTGTGACGACTTCGGGGCGGAAGCCTCCTGCTCGGCTTTGGCTTCATCCTCAGGGATTGCCGCTCGTGGGACGGCGATCTTTCCCATGGTTCTTCCCCAGGCGGGTTTCGATGGGGGCCGCGCTTCCTCTTCTGTAATCCCTGGCTGCGGCGGCGCTGGAACTCCCGGCGTTCGGGAAACGTTATGGGTCCTGCTTGCGCAGGATTGATTCATCAGGGCCAGAGCTCCCGCCAAAGCGCTAAGAGCAGCGCGATTTCCGCGCCAACGCCTTGGCGTTGCCCGGAGGAATTCCGATTTCTGACGGAGGCTTTCCTGCGTGGGGTATTCCGGCTCGCAATAGGTTTCCAGGGGCTGGAGTTTCATTGATGGGCCGGGGTTATATAATACCCTGCGCTTTGAGCCACGCGATATAGTCTCTTACCTGCATTCGCAGATCCTCCTCGCCCGCTTTCTTCGCTGCTGCTTCGCGCGCTTTCCAGAATTTTTCCATCTCTTCCCGTGCGGCTTTTTCCCGAGCCTCGGTTTCTTCTTTGGTCAGAGCCTTGCCGTTCTTGGATTCGGGATAGGGAAATTTGAGATTCTGCGGTGCGGTTCCGGCGGGCTCATAGAACACGGCAACTGTGCCGGTTTCTTTCGCCGCGCCCAGCCCGGCCTGAAGCCGCTTGGCGGCGTCCAGCATGTCGTATTCGCTGACGGTGCATCCACGGCCGTCTTTGCCTTCCCAGGCTTTGAAGTCGGCGAGTGCGACAAACTTGTAGCCGGCGTGCAATTTGGCATCCCACCCGTTGAGTTCGAGATCGCCAAGCTGGGATGTCTTCCCGGTTTTCTTCTTCGCGCCTTTTGGATCCATCCGGTCAAGGAACGCAAACTCATCGGTGACCGGCAGCGCGACTCCGTTCAGCTTGTGGCCCCGTTCGGAGAATTCCACCCCCGCTTTTTTGGCTTCCTCCTCGATGACTTCGCGTGCCTCCGCTTCCGTGAGAAAAACCGGCGGGGAGACGGCGACACACCCGAACGCTCCCTGCCCCTTGCCATGCTCGAAAATCGGGGCGACATGGAGCGTGGATTTGTCCGCGGCCTTGGCGGTTGATTGTTCCATCAGTGCGAGGAGTCCCGCCAGTGTGCCGAGGACCACCGGGCTGTTCTGCCAGCGTCGGGGTAGCGCTCGGAGGAGTTCGGGGTGCTGGGCGAGGATTTCCTGGGTGGGGTAGTCCGGCTGGCGGTAGTTCTTGAGGGGGGAGAGCTTCATGGCGAAAGCTTCCTGTTCACTCCTTGAGCAGTTTTGTGATCCAGAGCCCGTAGTTGTCGCGGGCGTTGAGTGCCCGAAGGACGCCGGATTTGTCGAGGATGAAAACGATCGGGAGGGCGTTGATCCCGAGTGGGCGCGCAATGGCATTGTCCCAGCCCTTCCCATCAAAATTCGTCGGCCAGTCTTCGATCTGAAATTCCTTGAGCCTCTGAGTGAGCGCCTGTTTGTTGGTGTCGAGGCTGACCGTGGCAACCTTCACGTTGGCTTTCGGAAGCTTTTGGAGTGCACTCCGGAAACTCTGCAGCCACATCAGGCTGTGGGGGGACTCCGCGGACCAAAACACGATGACGACGACATTCCCCTTCTGCTCGCGTGTATCGAAGACGGCTCCTTGAACGGTGGAAAATTTCAACTCCAGCGGCTTGTCGAGATGGTTGAGGCGGACGAGATCGTCGGCAATCCGGTGGTTGAGGGCGTCTTCCTTGGAGAGTGCGCGGGCTTCGTCGAGAAGGTTCCTTTTGAGCGCCGGATCGTTGTCGCAAACCGTCGAGGCTTCGACCAGCAGCCGGGGACCACGCTTGTCGCCGGGATATCTTTCCACAAAGTTTCTCGCGGCCTCGACGATGGAATCCCGCATTTCGGTCTCGCGCCCGATCATGCTCTGGAGAAACAGCGAGACCCGCCGGAACCCCGCGTCGGCCCGCTTTTCCGAAGAGGCGTCGGGCGATTTTTCGAGGGCCGCAAGAATCCGCATCGCCTCATCGGTTTGCTGCCGGACATTGTCCATCTTCCCGGTTGCCGCCAGGATCGCGGCCAACTGGAGCCGGGCATCAAAAACCCGCGGGTCGGAGGGATATTTGGCGAGAAATCCCTCGATCAGGCTTTTCTGCTTTGCCAGATGGGTCCTTGCCAGGATCTGGGCTTCTTCGCGGCTGGCAGGCTTCTTCGACGGCCCGGCGTCCATCGCCACGATCGCCGCCCACTCGGCGTCCGGCGTCGCGAATGCGCGGGCCGCACAAACCAGGCAGGCCGCAATCAAAAGAAACCTCATTTTTCCGGGACCTTGATTGTGGTGAATATCGCGCGGTGGTCGCTGGCCTTAAACCAGATCCGCGAGCTGCTGATCCCGCTCTTGTCCATGTTGATATCCGGCCAGAGCCCCTGGCTGACCATCAGGTAATCGATCCGGGAATAGATGTCGGCGGACGACCAGTAGTGCGTCCAGCGATATCCGTAGTGGTCGGAAAGGAAGAGGTCTTTCATCCGGAGCGGATCCCGGGCCGCGCCGAGCAGTTCCTTGACCGGATACTCGTTTTTCGTGTCGTTCATGTCGCCGAACAGCAGGAGTTTTTCCTCCGGGTTTGCCTGGAGAATTTTGTCGAGGTGTTCGCGGAGATACCAGGCCTCCTTCGCACGCATGGCCACCTGGTCAAAATCCGGAACCTCCCGGCGGGATTTCAAATGGGCGCCTACCAAGTGAAGCGGAAAATCATCCGCGAGCTTCACCGTGACATCCAGAATTCCCCGCCCGATACGCATTTGTCTGCCGTTCAGTTCGAAGGGGACTTCGTTCCTTGAGTCCCTGGCCACGATGGGGAAGCGGCTGAGCAGCGCCACGTGCCTTGCGGGGTCGGTTCCCCTGACCCATTCTTTGTGTGGGTAGTCCAGCCCTGCGGCTTTCAGTCTCGCTCGAAAATCCTCGAGCGTCTGCTCGTCGCCCATTTCGATAATGCCGAGAATGTCCGGATTGATTTCCTTGATGACGTCGATCACCGCAGCGATCTCCTGCTCGGGCTTGGGGGCATCCGGGACGGTTTTCCCATCCACCCGGCGCTCCATTTTCAGGTAGTTTTCGACGTTGTAAGATGCCACAACGACATTGCTCGCGTGGAGATTCCCAGCCAGCAGCAACCCCTGCAGTGCCGGAAACAACCTGAAAAAAATCCGTTTCAAGGACGAACGGTCGGTTGCCGCTCAGACGGCTTTTGGCGGTTCCTTGTCGGTCGCTGGGCGGACCTCAGCCTCAGCTGCGGACGGGACGTGTGGTTCCTTGCCGGGAGCGTCCTTGATTTGAACGTCGGCTGCGGACTTGTGGATCTCTCGCTCAAATTCGTCGCGTGCCTTCTTGAACTCGCCCAAGCTCTGTCCGAGTCCCTTCGCAAGCTCCGGCAGCTTTTTCGCCCCGAAGACCAGAAGGACGATCACCAAGATGACAATGAGATCCGGCCCGCTCGGCATCCCAAGAGCAATCAGTGGATGTATCATGAGTATTTTATATGCCGGGAATGCGGTGCTTGCCAGCAATACTTTTGCGGTTGACCGCATCGAGTGTCCGAATCCTTGATTCCTCTCCCCGTTCCGTGCAGACTCTCTAATCAGCTTGAGCTCTCCAAACACCGAAAAAACCAGGGTGCTTCTCCTCACCGCCAGCATGGGGGAAGGCCACAATACCGCCGCGCGAAACATTTCCGACGCCATTCTCGCGGAGTGCCCCGAGGGGACCGAAGTCCTCGTGGCGGATCCCTATACGCGGACCAATCCGATTGTGAACCGCCTGATGCAAAGCGGTTACACCATGGCGATCAACCGGTATCCCAAAGCTTGGAAAGTCGTGTTCGAACTCCTCAGCCGAAGGGGAGTCGTCGAGGGGATGGGGCCGATGCTGGCCGAGCTTACCGCAGCCGTCCGCTCGCTCGTGCAGGAATTCCGGCCCCATGTCATCGCTTCCACATATCCGGTTTTTTCCTTCCTCAACGCGAAACTCCGGAAGCGCAACCCGGCGATGAAGATCCCGTTTTTCACGGTGATTACGGATTCCACGCAGATCAACTCGGCGTGGTATCGGTGCCCGTGCGACGGATCGATTGTTGCCGACGAGCATACGGCGGATGTCCTGATAGCAGACGGGGTGCCGGAGGAAAAGATCCATGTCCTGGGCTTTCCGGTGGGGCTCAGGTTTGAAAAGCTCAAACCCCAGCCCGCATCGCAGCCTTGGAAGGTTCTGTTTTTTCCAGGTGGCACATCCGCACGTGCAGTCGCAACGCTCCATCTCTTTTCCGGGTTGAAGAATGTTAGCGTGGATGTCGTTACTGGCCGGCGCAAAGCCACCCATGACGCCATCGCGGCGGCGAACCTGCCAAAGTATGGCACGCTCACGGGATGGACGGATCAAATGCCGGAGATGATGGCCTCCCATCATCTTTTTATTGGCAAAGCGGGAGGGGCGACGGTGCAGGAGGCGATCGCCGCTCAGATCCCCTTTCTCGTCAGCCACATCGTCCCCGGCCAGGAAGAGGGGAATATCGCATTTATCGAGCAGACGGGAATCGGGGCACTCGCTGCCGGATCTCCGGAATATATCCTCCACCGCATGCAGGGCGCTTTCGCGAACGAGGGGAATGTCTGGCATGCGTGGAGAAGGAACCTGGCCGCCATGCAGAAGCCTTCAGCTTCCCGAGCCATCGCCCGCTTCCTTTTGGAGCGCGCCTTGAAAGAATGATCCGCTCCCTGATGAATCAATAACCTTGCGCTGCGACTGAGCCCTGCACAATCGCGATGCCGTTGGATGTGCCGAGGCGCGAGGCACCGGCTTCGAGCATCGCTTTCGCTGATGCCGAATCACGGATCCCGCCGGAGGCTTTGACCAGGCACTTGCCGGCCACCGCGGCGGCCATCAGCCGGACATCCTCGATCGTTGCTCCGCCGGAACTGAAGCCAGTGGAGGTTTTGACGAACGCGGCTCCCGCCTCGCACGCGATCCGGCAGGCGGCCAGCTTTTCCTCGTCGGTCAGAAGGCATGTCTCAAAAATGACTTTGACCCTCGCATCACCGGCGGCTTCGACCACGCCTCGCAAGTCATCGAAAACATAGCTCTCCTCGCCGCCCTTGAGTCGGCCGACCGCGAGAACCGTGTCGATTTCGCCCGCGCCGGATTCCACGGCCAGCCTGGTTTCGAAAGCCTTGGCTTCGCTGTCCATCGCCCCCAGCGGAAATCCCGTCACCGCAGCAACCCGGACCTCCGAGCCCTTTAATGCCTCAGCCGCTACGGCGACCCATGAGCTGTTGACGCAGACGCTGAAAAATCCAAACTCCCGTGCCTCGGCGCAGAGCTTGAGGATGTCCGCCCGCGTGGCATCGGGCTTGAGAAGCGTGTGGTCGATCGCCTTGGCAATATTCATGAGAAGCGAACAAAATCCCTCAGGAACTGGAACCACAAGAAAAACATTCCGCGAACCGTGTAACAGATCGTCGATTCGCCCGCTTTTTTCAAAATCCCGCAGCTGAGATTGTGGTCGAGTTGCCCGCGCAGATCGGCCTGGATCTCGGCCCTCAGCGAGGATTCCTCCATCGGACAAAGCCCCGCCATCGCCTCGCGCTCCAAAAATCCCCGGTGCAGCCGGATCATTTCCAGGATCGATTTTTCCCCGGTGGCCCTGTTGAGGATCGTGCCCGGCATCTGGTGCAAGCCGTAGGAAAACGGATAATTCCATGTGATCAGGAGCCTGCCATCGACCGCCCGCGATCGCAGCGCGATGTAATAAAATGCGAACTCCGACTGCTCGACCAGACAGATGGCTCCGGCAGTCGTCCTGTCCGCGCTCCGGAACAGCCGGTAAAACTGACGGGTGTCCCCATGGTGCCAGCTCGCATCCTCGACATGCTCGAAGCCTCCGGATTCCATTTCTTCGGAAAGCTCCGGGAACGCCGGAAAAGCCGCCCGGGGCGGGGGGGCACAGGATTCCAGCCGCCGGTCCAACGGCAGCCGCAACTTGCGGACCCGCGTAAGAATTTCCAGCCACGGCAATAAAAACCAGGTGGACGCGAAGATCCCGCCGGTCCAGACATTGCCGCCGATCAGCCATCCCGCGAGGAACGAGGTCAGCACAAAGCCAAACGTTCCCGCACGAAAAAGTGCGGGATGGCGGAAGGAACGCAGCGCGGCGGACAACATCCCCGCGCCCGCAACCAGCAGGACTTCGGAAAGCAGCATGTCACAAGTTTCCACCCTTGCCAGCCACCCGCCAAGTGATATTATCAAAACTTCAATTTGGCGCGTTCGTCTAGGGGTTAGGACACAGCCCTCTCAAGGCTGGTGCACGGGTTCGAATCCCGTACGCGCTGCCACTCCAAAAATGGCTTGGAACCCTGATAAACACTAGCTTTGCGGGTTTTTCCGTTTCTCCTTCAACTTCGCAAAAATGCGCAAAATAAAGACCCTGTTTTGTCACGCACTGTCACACGGTTTCGGCTGCGGGATTTGATCCTGTAAGCCCTGCAAGCCGGATTGCGTGTCAGGTGCGTGACAGTTTGCGATTGGCGCTCTATTGGCACTGGAACCGTTGAGGCTCGCGTTTGAAACGCTGCCCTCTCGTGCGTGGCGTGTCGCTGGTGCCGGTGCCGGAAAAAGGCAATACCACGAGCCCACCCTGACAATCAAAAGCCCTACACGGTCAAAAGCGAGAGACGATTTTCAGTCGATCAGCTCGATGTCGCTGATTCTGGCGGAATCGGCCAGCCGGATGATTTCGGCGGCGTGATCGGTCGGGGCTTGGCGGGCTTCCTGCATCCGCTGAAACTCGAAAGCATCACTGGCCAGCTCGTCGGGTCCGGGTCCATGCTGCGGGTCAAGCCGGTGTTCCTGGGGCCGGTGTTCAAGAGCAACGGCGTTGAACACGGCATCCAGCCGAGAGCGTGCCTCGATGCTCAATGATGGCTCAAGCGGTTCTTGTCCTCTGCGATAACGTGCCATTGTTCAGAAAGAAAAAGGTTGCCCGCTTTGCTGGTCCGCGCGGGCGGCGGTAGAATGCGCATCCAGCATTGCCTGTGTGCGCTCTTGACTGGTGAGGCAACCAGCAAATGAGCGGCGGCGCACTGCCTTCTTCGCTGCCCAGCGAAATCATTTCCCCAAAAGGGCTTTGGCCAGCGGCGCCACGGTTCCCCAAGATGGCGTGTCGGAAGCCCGCATGATGCTTTCCAGTTCCTGCGTGAGTTTCGAGCGGATCGGCTCTGCCGTTTCGAGGTCGGCGGAATGTTTCGCGTCAACCTCTTTGGACGCTTCGAGGATCGGCTTCACAACTTCCTTGAGCCTCGCGGCGAATGCGGCCAAGTCCTTTTTGAGCGACGGGTTCAATCCGTAAATAGCGCCGGGGTTGTCCTCGCCCGCGCCAAACCATTGCAGGTGGTTCCATGTCAGCCCGGAGTGGTTCGCCTCGTGGAGAGCGGCAACTTCCGCCTTCAGCCCGGCGTATTCCGCGAACGCCTCTCGGCTCGGTGAGTCGTGGACGGTGCGCTGTGCCCGGAGCATGGCGTTATCGCGTCCGACAATGAATGCCTGAATGTCTGCCGCGTCGGCCTGATATTTCTGCCACTGGTCGGAGATGGCGTCGATTGATGCGGCCAGGTCGCGGAGCGGCTTGTCCTTGATGCTGCTGAGGGTGAATGTTGCCATGTTGTATTTTGTGGATCTGAGTTTGAGGTTGTGGAAAAGATTTTTCATATCCGGCCAGCTCTGCGGGCGGCGTTGTAGTCCGCCCGGTTGGCCTGCGCGAATTTCAGAATTGACGCGCCACGGGCGGCGAGCTGCGAGCCGGTGACGATGGAAACAAGAAGCGCGTCCTCGTCATCGCTCATGGCAAACTGAACGGATGCCGGGTCTTTCTGGATTGCGGCGAGGATGGCCGGGGTTTTCGGGTGCGAGGTGACAAACGAGAGGTCCGCGACAAGCTGCGAATCCGCAACGCGAAAATTTGAAGCGGAGCCGACGATGTTTTCGATCACGCTGTCATCCCCGGTAAAAATCTTCACGGTGCCAGCATCCGACAAATCGGCTTGGAGCCGGTTAATTGATGCCCGGTCAATGGTCCCTTGACCGGAAGGAGCCGGGTCGCCGGTGCGGAAAATCACGGCTCTCGATACGTCGGCACCGTCAACGGCGTTCGGAAGGATGGAGCCAAAGCGGGAGCGGGCGGCAAGCTGGGTCTCGGATTCTCGCCTCATGGCGTTGTATGTGCCGGGGTCGGACTTCACGGCGGCCATGAACGGGTTTTGAGCGCCTGCTTTGCGCTGCTGCTCTACGAGTGAGTTGAACTTGGATTGTGCGGGAGTTGTCATATTACACTTATGCGGGGGAGCGACATTTTTTGCGGCTTCCCTATGGTGAAAGCGCGACAATCACGTTTTGCCATACTGCTTCCAGTGCCGCTGAAAACTGCGGATGTCGCAACCGGCAACGTCGAGGGCTTCGGAGCGGTCAACAAGATCCGCTGCCACAAGCGCCGCACACAATCGCCGCAGGATGGCCTTGGGGGTGCGCGGGCCGGAAAACCACACGGCATGGGTGAATGCGGCGAGCCCTTCATTGTCGAGCCTGGATGGCGGCCTTACCTGTTCGTCCTGATAGTTCGCAATCGGGCTGGCGGGCCGATACATCGCGCGGCCTGCGGCCTCGTCAAACTTCCTGCGGGATTCAATTCGCCTCGCTCGCTTGGTTCGCAGGATCTTGTCGGCCTCGGCTTCAAGGCGGCGGGATTCGGCCTCGCTCATGGCTTCATTCCTCCCACTCTGAGGTTGGCAAGCGTCTGCTCCCAGTCGGCAATCCAGCGGCGGGCCGCGTCGAGGTCTTCGATTTTGCACCCAAGTTTGCGGTAGCTGGCGAGCCGGTGCGGGGTGACTCCAAGCGCCCGCGCGGCCAGCGTGTTCGCGCTTGGCTTTTGCTTCCATGTGGAGCGGCGTTTGCGGGGTGTGGTTGTCATAAAGCTGCGGCTTTTCTCCTGGCTTCACATCTCGCGTTTGCTGCCCGGTGTTTCTCCGGGTTGTTCCTGCGCCAGTTCCGGCAATGGATGCGGTTGCGTTCGCGGACGCGCTCGGGGTTGGCTGCCCGCCATTTTTCGAGGCGGGCACGGTCGGATTGTTGTTTTTCGGTCATGGTCGTGTGAGTTTTGGAATTTTGGCTTATTCTATCCAGACGACGAAGGTCTTCATGACACCGTGATACTCTAATAGGCTGGAAAATAGATGCCTTATGGGGTGTCTGTCTTGTTTTATACAGTTCATTTCAAGCGTGTTGTGCATTCTTTGCTGTTCGCTTTATCTGCGATATTCTTTCCTTGCTCTGCCTGCTGGCAATCGGCTTGTGATGTTCGCGCTTCCTGCGAATGTTCGCTTGTCTTGCGAAGCGCTCGGGCGGCGATTATCTCGGCAAGTGACCGCGCGGCATGGTGCATAAGTCCACATGTCGGGCATCTCCTATATGGTGCCGTGCCGGGCTTGCGTTGGGGGCCGGGTCGCCCTGGCGCGGAGAGTGGGCAGCGTTTGCGGGTGGGGTTGGGCTGGTCGCTCATAGGTCAATAATCGGTTCCCTCGTCCTCTGGGTCGCATGGTTCGCCACTCTGTGAAATCAGTTCGCCTTGTGCATGGTCAGCATGGTCAGCACGGTGTTTCGGCTTTATGGGAAAAGGGGGTTTTTCTAATAGCGGTGAAACACCATGCGGACCGTGCGGACCGTGCAAGAAGTAGCGGCGGGAGTGTCCCTTGCCCTCCACGCGAAACACGGCGGCGGCAGTTGCCCGGCGGCGGTCGTAACGGGTCAGCACACGGGCGAGGGTCGCCTTGCTCTTGGTAGAAAGCCCGTGCTCCTTGTCCCGGTCGGCTGTCAGTCGCTCGAATAGTCCGGCATCCTCGGCAATGGTCACCAACTCCGCGAACGTATAGCGGCGGGCGGGTTGCATGAGTCCGGCCAGTGTCGAAAAGTCTGCGGTGTCGGTGTCGCCCATGCCCGCGATTTCAGCCGGGGCGGTCGGGCATCCATATCCGGCGTGTTCCACAATCCCGGCGATTGTGTCGGTCCACCTCGGGAAGCTCGAATTCATGCGTGATGCTTTCGGGCGGCCTGCGGCATCCCAAGCGGAGACGAGAGACCAAAGGGCCGAAAGAATATCGGGGCGGGCCTTTTGGATTGCGGCGGTGTCGAGGGTGCGCTTGAAAGCCCGGTCCTCTGCCCTCAGCTCGCGAAGGAACAATTCGACAAAGAGCGATCGGCGGCGAAGGTCGGGCGATATGGTCAACCCGTTCCCGGTGATGAGCACGGTTGCGCCCGCTTCGCCCTGGAATTCCTTTGAGACTCCCAAGATGCGCCCGCTGAAATGCGGGCTGGTCGTGTAGGCTTCGAGAGCCGGGGCGTTCAAGTGCCCTTTCAGATTGTCGAGCAAGATGAGCCTGCGCCCCGCGATAACTGCGGAGAGAAGTTTTTTCGCCCATTCTGCATCCTCGCGGGGGGCAGTCTCAACCGGGGTCTCCCGGTAGGGCACTCCACATAGAATCGCGAGCAAGGTTTTTCCGCTGCCCTCGCTGTTTGCCACAAACAGGAACACGGGCCGAGTCGAGCCTTGTGGCATGATGCCACTGGCAAACACTGTCAGCATGGCGGCAACTTGAACGGCAAGGCTTCGCCCTCCATCCTCGGGCCACGCGAATTCTTCCAGAACGTAGTCGAGAATTGCGCGGGCCTCGACAAGCGGCATCGGTTTGATTTGAAAGCCGGGGTCTGCGGTATATGTCCGGCTGTCAGGGTCGAGCCCTACGGGAAGTAGCTCGATCTTCCCATCCTCGCGGAGCCACGGCATCGGGCACGGGTGGAATCGTTCCACGAGCGGCAACTGTTCCAAAAACTGCGGACTCACCAGCACGGTGTCGGCGGTGTCCTTGCTCATGGTCTTTGCAATCTTCAATTCAATCTTGCCCGCCGGTGTGAGAATGTAGGGGGCAACGTGTTTCTCAACGAATGTTCGGAGCCATGCGCCCGAAACCGGTTCCAACTTCTGCCCGGCATGGTCGAGCGTGAACGCGCAACCTTTGCGGGCAAAGATATTGTGCCCTTGCAGCATCGCCCCAAGCTCGGAAGCAAAATTAGATATGCGGTGCCCGGCTCCCGGCAGTTGCAAGGCTGGTCTGCCGTTTACCGATTGAAGCGGGTCGGCCTCGCCGGTGTCTTGAAAGTCGTTTGCAAGGGTCATGGTTTGATAGCTGCTGGGTTGAAAAATAAAACGGGCTGCGGGTTGCCATTGTCGCGGGTGCCTCCGGGCATCCGGGCGAACTGTGAACGGGTCCACAAGGCATCATCCGCCCCAAGTGAACAGGCGCGGCGGAAAAACGGGGTCAACTGATCGTCGGTCTTCCCGGCAACGTAGAACCAGCCGTGCAGGCTGCGTCGCCCGCTATCCACCACAAGGGCGAGCGGGGCCGATTGCGCCAAGTGAAGGAGAACGGCGGCTTGCGTGTCCTTGGGGATCGGTTCGCCGTCGAGCTTGTCGCCCTCGATAACCAAGAACCTGCGCGGGCCGGTCGCTTCGAGTGTGTGCTGTGATAGGTGCCCTTCCTTCGCTCGCCCATGTTTTGCTGTCATCGGGGTAGGGACAATCTGCGCGAATGCGTCGGCAACCGCGGCGAATGTGGAAAGTGATGCCGTGAAAAATTCGTAGGTGGTTTGCCCTACACAAAGTAGGGGGTCGCCCGGGAAAAGGGCATTGAGCAAAGCGCCGGGGCTTGCGGAATCTTCATCCTGCCGAACGGGGGAGGATTCCCAAAGGTCAACCATGCCACGCCCGGAAGCTGTCACGGTCTCGATTGCCTCGCGGAGCGGGTCGGGCCACTTGGGGGCCGGGGGTGTCCATCCGCTGCCGGTGTCGCCTATAACGACATCGGCGTTGTAAACCTTGGCAATGACTTGTTTGACTTCGTTTGCCGGGCTCGGCTTGCGTGTCATCTTGTCGGCCAGGTATCTCCCGGCGGCCTCTGCGGTCTCACCATTGAAGCGGAGCGCCCATCCTGCGGACATTAGCCAACCGTGAACGCCCTCGCCTGCGGGCGGGCACGGCGGGATTTCTCTGGGTTCGCGTTTCGGCGGGGAGAGTTTCATTTCTCCCCCTTCTTTTTTGCGGCGTCCCTGCGGCGGTGGTGCTCCGCGTTTAGCTCAACCGCATACTCCATGTCCCGCATGAGGATTTCGCGGATGTTGAGCCCCGGATATTTCGTGTTGCCGTCTGCGGCGGTCGGCGTCCATACCGGGCCGCGTGGTGCGCGTGCCTGCCAGAAAGCATTCGCATTGAAAACGAACGTGGACACGTTCAGCCGGTCGGGCTGGTCTGCCGGGGATGTCCCGGCCTTGCGGTGAAGCCGGAAGTAAGCCACGGCAGCGGCCTGCCATTCATGGTCGCCGGTCGCCGGGTGGCAGGCGAGGGTGGCCAGCTTGAATAGGGTGGTCATAGTACGGCCTCCTCGATTTGCTGGCGTGCATAGTTTCTCAGAAACTGATCAACTGCCGCTCTTTTTTGCGCCAGCACAATGTCCGCGCCATACTCGCGTTCCATCGCAGTGTTCAGAATTTCCAAGTCAAGGCACTGTGTTACTGCGGAAGTTACCTCTTTTATCAAGATCTCAGGCGGCATCGAATCCAGCTCCCAGCATTGATTCCCGTATTCCTTGATGAATCCCTTTGCCCGGCTGCTTGAAAGTTTTACGTCAATGTCAGGCGGCAGATTGTATCTCCCGACCTGCTCCATTGTGACGCCCGCGCGGATCGTCGTAGCGTGTAATCCAAAATCATGCGCGAGGTATTTCTTAAAAGCGGCGGGCATGTCCACGCCCTCTGGGTCTAGGTCGGAAATATAGATAACAATCAGCTTTTGTTTTCCGCTATCCTGGAAGCGCTCGGCTACCTGAAAGCCAAGATTCCCATATCCTCGGCAGGAAGAGACTGTTAGTCGAAACTTGTTGCCGATGCCTTTTACTATCAGTGGAGCGATTGTGTTTTTCTCAACAAGGATCTCAATATGGTTTTCCTGATCTCGATGAACATTGGAAAAGTAGTTCTTGAATAGGCCGTCGATTTCGTGGCGCTCATATTCGGCAACTGATCCGAAATGTTTCCAATCATACACGGGCCGAGTCTCATCAATAAAATCAGACCAGTTCAGGAATCCCGCGCTTCTGGCGTCGGTGATTAGCTTGCTTAAAAGGCTGCTGTCTCCTCTCTTCGATCCGTAAACATGGCCGTTCCTGCCGGACGAGGTGAGGAGTTTTTTGTGGAGGATGGCATAGTGGATATTGCGCTCCCCGGTCGGAAGAAATCCACGTCCGCGCCGGTATGACATTTCCTCCAAAACACCGTTCATCAACTCTGACCGCGCCTTAGTCGGATCGGTGCGCCGGATGCCTCCTACGCTTGAAACGATGTGCAAATCGGAAGTTTTCACCTTGTTAAAAACTTTGCACTTCCTCGCCTGCGCCTCCCTGATCGCCTCCTCCGGGTCAACCTGGGCGGCTGCTTCCAGATACATTTCCGAATCTGACTTAACGCGCGTTCCACGGTTGCGCTCCGTCAATAGCAAGGTGCGCTCCGCATCGTCCATTTCTCCGATGGTAATGTCGGATCTGATAAACGCGGGCACTTTCTCAAGCCCGACATGACGAGCGGCAGCCAGGCGGCGGTGCCCGCTGATAACGTAGTAATCGCTGGATAGCTCAAGCGGCGTATTGATGCCGTTTTCCTCGATGCTGTCGCATAGGGCGTTCCACTCCTGCCCGCTCTGATCGGGCTTGCGGTAGATCGTCCAGTTTTGCGGCGTCTCGGAAATGTCGTTAACGTCAACGCTGATCGCGTTAATCCCGCTTGACTCCGCGCCAGTAATAAGAGATAGTTCTTTCTTCATTGTCGTAGTTCGAGAGCCCGGTCCTCCTTGGAAAGTTGACCGGGCTTTCTCGTTTTTGGATTTAGGCGACTGCTTCCTGCCGTGACGCGACACGGTTGGTGCTGACCCAGCGGTCAAGCTCCTCGACCCGGTAGCGGTAGTTTTCCCCGATTTTGTAAAACGGGATTTGCCCGTCCTTACGGAGTCGCTCGAATGTCCTCCGGCATATTCCGAGATGTTCGGCGGCCGGACCTGTTTTGATGTATGGTGTTTGCTCCATGCCATCGCGCCGATGTCAAATGGAGTTGCGCGTTTTTGGGGAAAATCGCGACTACGCGCGAAATTCAAAACGGGTTTTGAATTTGCCTCAAGATACGAACCGGAGCGTAATATCCGTCACGCGTGACGGTTCCGTCCGGCGGCCCGATTGTCACATTTGTGACTTTTGAGGCGGATCAAAAGCGAAACGGCTTTCGCTTTTCGCAACTCTTGCGATAAGTAAAACGCGTTTTACTTTTGGCTGGATAGATGAAAAACGAGTTTTTCATATCGCACAAAAGCGATATTCAGCACGCGTTCTGAATTTGCTCATTTCGCGAACCTAGCGAACAAAGAATCAGGCGGCGAACTCCACCACTTTCCCCTCGGTCCCTTCCTCGGCCTGCGGAACGATGGAAAACCATGTTGCAGCGGCAGACTCGGTGACAAGCTCCCGATAATTCTGGAAAAGTTTTCGGGGGGAGTTTCCCATTTCCAGCGCCACTTGATCCGCCGACTTGACCGATGCGAGCCGGTAGGAAGCAAACGAATGCCGGAGCCCGTTGTGGACATTCGCAACTCCGGTCCCGGTGATCGCTCTGGACATCGCGCGGACCAGTGATCCGCAAATATCGAATCCCTGCGCGACGGGTCCGGTTTTCTTGGCAACCGGAAGGAGCCATGACTTCAAAGCGGGAACGATGGGAACGATCCGGCGTGAAGCTGTCTTGGCATTCTCGGCATGGATGACGATGTGGCCCTCCTTGATATGAACGTCCTCCCAGCGTAGCCGGTGGATTTCGGCGCTCCTCAGCCCTGCCAGCCCGCCGATGGCTACAGCGGCCCGTATATCGCCAAGAACGATCCCTTGCAGGATCTGTGAAAACTTCTTCGGCGTGTAGATGCCGATCTTGGCCGGTGGGTTCTTCGGAGCCTCGACCAGCTCGGCCTCGGTCTTGATGTTGCGCGGAAGGAAGCCGTGCGTTCTGGCATAGCTGAACAATGTCGCGATGGCACAGCGGAAATTGTTCCTCGACCTGATCGCAACGTCGAGCCTGTCGAGCCATGCCGTGATGTCGCTGGAGGTAATGTCCGCGACATCCTTCTGGAATGCCCTGGAAAATTTGGAGAGCCGGTTTTCGATGTCTTGCAAGTAGCGGTCGGATGATTGCGCCTTTCTCCGGCTTTCCACGAACATCTCGACCAGTTCGGGAATGCGTATCGTTTTCGGCTTCCCCTTTACGGCAGAGGCGGCGGCAGTCCGCGCGGCCTCGACAATGCCGATCTTGTGATCCTTGAGGATGTCCACGGCGTCCACATATTCGCGGACCACCCGCGACAACTGGAGGTTGTTCTTCCGCAGGATGTCCACGGCCTCGGTGATGATTGCGGACTCTCGGAGCGTAAACGTGGAAATGGGAGCGGACTCAGAGGTCAGGAGGTCAATGGCCTTTCCGGCCAGCCTCCGCGCTTCGTCGAGCGTGGATGCCCGCTCCCTGATCCGCTTTCCGGCGTTGTAGTAGGAAATCTGGAAAGATGGCGTGTCCCGGTAGTCAGCCCGATAGATCGGGATGTTGTGGCCTTTGGAGGTGACGGTTTCAACTGGTCCGCGTTTTGATTTCTTTCGGTTCGCTTTCATGGCCGAAAAAGTCACGCTTTTGTCACGCAGGGTCAAGAAGTATCTTTTTCTATGGTGAAAACGTCGGGTTCGAATCCCGTACGCGCTGCCAAATTTCATTCGGCAGGCTGACGGGATGAGAATTTTTGTTCGCCCGCCCGCATGAAAGCGCATCCCACATGCCGAACCGAAGGCGAGGGCTGTCTGCTGAGTCCCGCGCAAGCGGGGATAATCCCATGCACGCTGCCACTCAAAAAGTGGCTGAAACCCCAAAAAACAGCTTTTTCTGGCACTTTATTGGCACTCAATTGGCACTGGAAATGAGAAAAAACCACCCATTCTCGCCCCGATTGAACTACAGGCCAACTGTCTTGGCTTTAATGAACGCCTCGATATCCGCAACCCGGTAGCGGAGCCGTTTCGGAGAAAGGCGGATCTCCATGAGGGGAAGGACTCTCGCGGATCATGCGGGCATTCCGGAGGCGATTGGAACGCTGGTCACTCGCCTGAATCCCGAGAAACCACAGATTGCAGCGGCATGATTCTATCCGGCAATGTCTGCCCTTGCCCGTGCGGTTGCGAGGTCATGGCGGGGCGTATATGCTCAGAACATGAAAAACCTTTTCATTTTGGTCCTATTCGCGCTCGGCGGTTTCTATTGGTATGACGATAATTCCAATCGCAACGAACTTGAAAGTGCGAGGAAGCAAATTCAGCAACTCACACAAGAACGCGATCAAGCTACGCAAAAACAAAAACAATCTGGTTCCGCCTCGCCGCAACCCACCTCAGCGGGAAAGCCAGATTGGTTCCAGAAACACCTTCAAGAAAAATCAGCATTGGATGCGACTAACAGCCGGGGCCAATCATCAGGTCATCATTAACGTCTGCGCCTGACAATACGGTTCAATCCGGCGAGTGATCCCGAGATTCCGCTGGCTCCCGGTGGTTGGTGTCGCAATCAATCCGGCCTGTTCTGTCAAACTGGTCGAGCAATTCAAGCGGGCGTTCCGCAAGCCGGACTTCGCCACGAGTGAAGCGGGTGGCTCCATGTCGTGATGGTCTGCCCGGCGGCTCACTTCGCGGATCGGTGCGGGAGACTCGCTTTGAACGCGGCTTCGCAGTGCATCACAATCGCGTTTTTCTGTTCAACCGGGGAGAGGTTGCGCTATTCTTTGTAGGGTCAAGCAATGACGTTGTTGCCGTTGTCGAGAAAGACGCTAGCCGGAGATCTTCTGCCAACGCTCGAAAAAAATCACGGATGTCCCGAGTGCATCGCCAACCAGCGAAAGCAGGCATTATTCCAGCCTGAGCGAAAGTGCATTTTCTTTTGACGTCAGTCAAAGACGCAAGTCACTGATTGGATGATGTTTTTATTTGCGATGAGGTGTTTCCTTACAACCGAGGAAAAACTTTTCCAGTGGAATTGCAGCATGCAATCACTCATTGTCAGCACCCGCGCGGTTTGCGCTCTCCTTCTGGGCGTAATGCCTTTTCTTTCGCCTCCTAAATGCGCAGCCGGGCCTTATATTATTCCCTCCCTGACAGTGAATAATTCGGATGTTACGGAAACCAAATGGGAGGATGCAGAAGCCGGACTCAAATACGACAATTTTTATATCGCTGGAGCTGCAGATGGAAAAATCGCGAATTCCTTCACCAGTAATCTTCTCGGTTACAACAGCATTTCCTACACCATAAACGCGCCGGAGGGACAATCCTTCAATATCACCCCATCAGGGACCGGACAAACCACAATCCAAAGCAATTTGAGTTTTCAGAGCCTGGGATCGTCAGACAATTCGCGGTGGTGGGGGGCCATGTCGGTTTCCTTCGGCGGAGATTCTTCGCTGACGTTATCGTTCACGCAGTATGTAATGTTTACCTCCATGTATGATTCGTCCGGAGCTCCCCACAGGATCGATTTTCAATTTATGACCGATCCCATCTCGGTTCCCGTCTCCTTTTCGACGATCACCATGTCCTTCGCATACGCGCCGGGTTGGGATCCTGGTGCGACGTTGACATACTCGCCCTCTGGCGGCTCTGTCTTGGTCGGTTGGCAGGGGGACATCAATGGCTCCGACCCCGGACAATATTTCAATATCGGAAGCGTCCCCGAGCCAACGACAGCAGTTTTGGTGTTGCTCGTAGGAGCCGGGTGGATGGTCTGGAAGCGTCGGAACGTCGCCATTATCTGAACTCAAAGACCCGCCCCCGTTACGACTGCGGCGTGGACTTTCCTGTCAAATCGAAGGAAGCCACTTCTCAACAACTTGCCTCAATGCGGCCACTCCGACCGGTTTTGTGACCCAGTCGTCCATACCGGCTGCAATGCATTCCTCCTGATCCGACTGAAATGCGCATGCAGTGATCGCAATAATTGGTATGCCCTGATTTCTGCCGAGGAATTCACTCGCGCGGATACGCTTGGTTGCTTCCAGCCCGTCCATTACAGGCATTATGCAATCCATGAGAATCAGTGCGTATTCAGCCCTTAAGAGCGCTTCGATGGCTTCGGAGCCATTCCCGGCAACATCGATATCCAATCCGGCTCGCTCTAAAACTAGCGTCGCAAAAGTTCTGCTCATGGCATCGTCCTCGACAACGAGAATGCGACCGCGGCGCTGAACTGATATCAGGTCAACTTGAGTGACCTGACAAATTGCAGAACCTGGCAAACCAAATCCGGGAGAATCGGCGAGGGACATAGATGGCCTATTACTGTCATTTCATTGGCAGATTCGAACATGATCTTGCTATTGAACAGTTCAAATCGGTTTTCGCTTCTTTGCACCAGCGAGCAAGATGATTGGACGATTTTCTGTCTGCGCCAGCCTGCGCGCAAGTTTCCCAGCCTGCTGCGAAGATCCGCTGTCTGCGACCCTCACGTCTTCGATAAAGTCACAACTCCACACTTCGCTGGGTCGGCTGGACCTCTGACGCTTTGAGTTTTTCGGACTGACCTGTCAAATCGCCATCTGTCTGGTCCGGATTGAGCGAGGGGAGCCACTTGCGAACAATTTGCAGCAATGCGACTCCGCTTGCCGGTTTTGAAATCCAATCGTTCATCCCGGCAGCGATGCATTTATCACGACTCGACTGAAATGCGTTTGCCGTGAGCGCAATAATTGGAACGCCCTGATTGCGAGCGAGCGCGCCACCGGCGCGGATGCGCTTGGTCGTTTCTACCCCGTCCAATACAGGCATTCTGTAATCCATGAGAACCAGCGCGTAATCGGTCTTTGAGAGCAATTCGACTGCTTGGGCGCCATTCTCGGCAAAATAGACATCAAATCCGGCGCGCTCCAAAACCAGCACCGCAAAAGTTCTGTTCATGGAATCGTCCTCGACAACGAGAATGCGGCGGCGCTGGGTCGATGAGGATGATGTCACTCAAGATCACTAGCACTTTCAAAGCCGGTTGCGGTGTTTTTGTTTTTAGATCGTTCAATGATCCTCGTTTCTTGGTGTCATTGGCCAGCCGTAGCGCATGGAATCTCTCGTTCAATTCTCTCTGCCTCGCGCATCCGTTTCAACCACCACAAATCCAGCGGGATCTCGTCGGGATCTGAAATTGACGCCATTCTGGTCTGTCTGCACTTGAACTGATCGGCGAACCGGTCCAGTATGCAAACAATCGCGAAGCTCATGATGGCGTTCACGTGCAGTCCGCATTGAAACATATGAAGCCCCTCCTGCCACTCATCGCACTGTTGGCAATCGCATCGGCAACCCAGGCAACGGCGGAAGAATTCACGCTTGCAAACGGAGCGGTGATTTCCGGCGAGGTCAAATCATTCGCCAGCGACGGGGTTGCTGTCAACACGCCTCGCGGGGTTGTGAGATACTACTGGCGCCATTTCGACGCGGCGACGCAGGCGAGATTGCTGGAATTGAAAAAGGTTGAAGATGCCAAGTTGGCAACTGCGGCGAAGCCCGCACAGAACATTTCGATCAGTGGCACATGCACTTTCGGGGGCAAGAAAAGCACCTGGACCGCAAAGCTCACGCCGAAGGGGGATGGCACGTATTCCGCTGTCTATGTTTCCAATTGGGGAGGCGCGACATTGAACTATGTTGGAACAATCAAGACCGATCTCAAAACAGAGATCAGCGGCAACGGCAAGCCAAGTGGAGGAAGAGCCAATGGCTCATTTGAGTTCTCGGGCAAGTATGGCAGCAACGGCATCGCCCAGTGTTCCTACCAGGAAGTCAACGGTTCCCGCAGTGGTTCCATGACCGCCGAAATGCCCGTGCAGGGCGGAGGATAGATTTCGGCACCGCAGCCGAAAACAACCCAACCCCGGGATTATTTGGCGGCCATCGCGGCGACGACCGCAGGTTCCAGACTTTCTCCGCGCAATCCGGTTCCGATGATTTTGCCGTCCTTGCCGACGAGCACCGTGAACGGGATCGATTGCACCCCGAATTTGGCGGCCAGTTTGTTCTTCCAGCCCTGGCCGTCGAAATACTGTGCCCACGTCATCCCGTCCTGGCTCTTGAGGAAGGCGTCGAGTTTGGCTCGGTCGGAATCCAGGCTTACGCCGATGATTTCAAATCCCTCACCGTGGTGTTTTTTGTAGGTGGCGATAACGTTGGGGAGTTCGTTCACGCACGGTCCGCACCACGTCGCCCAAAAATCCACCAGCACCACCTTGCCCTTGAGATCGCCTACGGAGAGCGGCTTCCCGGCCAGGTCGGTTTCGCTGAAATCGGGGAAAGGAAGGCCGGGGGCGAGCGCGGCTTGGAGTTTCTTCGCCTCGGCCCGGGCGGCTTCCTGCTTCGACAAGACTTCGACGAACTTGGTGTCCTGGTAATCGGATTTGAGCTGTTTCATCAACGCGTCTCCGGTCTGGGGGTCGTTCAAAACCTGAAGGTAGAGGCTGGCCTTCATGTAGGCGGCCTGGGCCATCTCATCGGTCTTTTCGCCTGGGTGCCTGGCCAGGAGGGCGTCGAACGCCGCAATGTCCGGAGCGAGGTCGGCGGCTGTTGGTTTGCCGTTGGCCGCCTTTAGCTTGGCTTGGATGCCCTGGATGATCGTCTTCAGCTCGTTGCCGACCGCACCCGGTTCCGGCCTGGCCGGGGGACCCGCCGGCGCGGGTGTTTGCGCCCGTGTGGGCAGGGTTCCCAGAATTATTGTGGCTACCAGGAGAGCGGGGAAGAATTTCATGTCGGTTATGGATTTTCCATTGTCCCTATCACAACCCCGTCTGGCCGTGGAGCAAAAACCGCGCGTGCTGGCTCGGAGGGGGATGGAATGCGGGTGAGTAAGGAAAGTTCTCGCCTTTCAGGCACGCGGCCAGGAGCGCACTCACTTGGAATCACCCTCCGACTCCAGAAGATCGCCGGAGGGCTGCCTCCTCTACTCGCCCGATGTTTTGCGGTCCACCCACACCGCCGCCTGCTGGATGAGTTCGGAGAGGGCGCAGGTGTGGAGTTTTTCCTTGATGTGCATACGGTGCGTTTCGACGGTCTTCGGGCTCACGCCCATCGCGATGGCGGTGCCCTTTGTGTCGTTGCCCCTGCCGATGTGTTCAAAAACTTCCAGTTCTCGATCGCTGAGAGTCTCGATCGGCGATGGCGATCCATTCTTGCCGGGGACTTTCTTGCCGAGTGCCTGGAGCATGAGAGAGGCGGCAATCTTCTCGCTGATATGTTTCTCTCCTACGAACGCTTTGCGCAGGGCGGTGATGACCTCCCCGGTGCTCTCCTTTTTCATCACATATCCGAGCGCCCCGGCGCGCAAGGCGCGCTCGGCATAGACGCTCTCGTCGTGCATCGAGAGGACGACGGCGGCGATCCCGGGGTGCAGGACCTTCATGTTTTTGAGAAATTCAATGCCGTTCATGCCGGGCATCGAGATGTCGGTGACGACCGCGTCGGGTCGGAGAGCCTGGATCGCGGAGAACGCTTCCGCCGCGTTGCTGGCCTCGCCGCAGATTTCCATGTCAGGTTCCTGAGAGATGAAGAGCTTCAGGCACTCGCGCAGGATCGCGTGGTCTTCGACCAGAAAAACCTTTTTCTTAGTTTTTGCTTTTTTCTTTGCCATGGAGGAATTCCTTTTCGGGAAAGGAACAGATAACGACTGTCCCGCTTTTCGTGGCCGGCCTCAATTCCAAAGAGCCGCCGAGCCTCTTCGCCCGATACTGCATGGAGTGCAAGCCAAGGCCATCCTTTTTTCGTCTGCGCGGCAGCCCGACGCCGTCGTCAGTGATGGTCAGGCTGACGGTGCCGTTGGACTCGGCGAGTTCGATGGTGATAGTATGAGCGTGCGCATGGCGCAGGGCGTTGTTGATTGCCTCCTGTGCGATGCGGAAGAGCTGGAAGGCCGCGTTGCTGTCGGCAATGGCTATGTGTCCGTGCTGGGTGAAGCTACACCTGAGATTGTTCCTCGTGCTGGTTTCGTCGGCCAAATCCCGGAGGGCCCATTCCAGGCCGTGCTGCTCGACTTTCACCAAAAGAAGACCGGCGGCGAGACGCCGTATCTCGTCGAGGCTCTGGCGCGCCAGCTTCGAAATTTCCAGCAACTTGGCGGCCGCTTGCGGGTTTTTCCGGTCCAGATCTCGTGAGACGACATCGGCGAGAACGGCGATGCCGGCCAGCCCCTGGCATGCTCCGTCGTGCAGATCCCTGCCGATCCGCGACTGCTCATGATCGCTGATCCTGAGAATCTCGCGTTCAAGCCGCTGCCTTTCAGCGATCTCCGCCTTGAGCTCAGCGATCGTCCCCTGCAATGCGGTAGTGCGTTCGGCCACCTGTGATTCCAATTCTAGATTCAGAGTGCGGACTTTTTGTTCGATGAGTTTCTGCTCGGTTACGTCTCGCACGACAGAGACCGATCCAACAATATGGTCGGCGGCGTCTTTCACAGGTGAGGAAGACACTTGGCGGTATCGCAGATCGCCGGTTGCGGGAGTGCGGATCAATTCCTCCTGGTTCCGAAGGGTTTCCCCTTTCAATGCCCGCAACGGCGGAGCCTCTTTGACCGGTCGCGGACTGCCATCCAGGCGGAAAACCTCCAAGCTCCCGGCAAGCTTCCGAACGTCAACCTCCTTGTCGCCTTGCAGTCCGAATTCGCACCTGCCAGATGGATTAACCAGCCTGAATTGGCCATGAATGTCGGCAAACCATATTTCGTCGGAGACACTGTTTATCAATGTCGCCAAGCGTTCCTTTTCCTGAGCGAGTGTCTCCTGAAGTTGCAGGGCTTTCTCCTCGACCTGTTTGCGCGCGGTGATGTCGCTTATAACGACCCGGAGCAGCTGGCGTGCTTCATTCTGTGCGATGGAACACGTCAGGTGCGCCCAGAATTCTCTGCCGCCGTGCCTGCGCATCCTCAGCTCGCACTCCTGTTGTTCCCCTGTCTTGATGACCTTTTTGCGCAGGAGATAAAACTTATCCACGTCTTCCTTGACGATCACTCGGCTGAGGGGACTGTTGAGCAGTTCGTCCCGGGATACGCCCAACAGGGTCGACACTGCGCGGTTGGCCTCCAGAACCAATTCCGTCTCGCTTACTGAGCAATAGCCGACCGGAGCCGAATCGTAGAGATCAAGATACCGCGCGCGGGCCGCGTCGAGCTCGGCCTGTTTCCGTCTTAGCTCCTCGTTCTGCATTTCCAGTTCGATCTGGTGCACTCCGAGTTCGTGAAGCATTTCCCGCAGGGCCTTTGGCGACATCGACGCGGCTGGATCCTTGGATCGCGCGCTTGTTTTTCGGAAAATCCTTTCTGCCCGCTGGCGGAGATGAGCGGCTGACATGGCACTATTTTGCAGCCGAAGCCGCTGATTTTGCAATCACGGATATTTCACGGACAGCCTAACCCGGGCCAATGGAATTTGCGCCTATGGTGCCAGCGAAAACGGCCAAGCTCCGGACATCAGGAAAGCCCTGATGCCACGATCAGGAGTGCCCCAATTGATCCCGTTCTTCAATAGGCAATAATGACCACACGAGCAGTGAATCGATGAGGCAAGATGAACAACCGCCGGACACAATGTTTGGAAGAGCCTTTGAGTTCCGTCCGTCTGAACAAATTCAGCGTTGCGATCATTTATGAAACGGCAGCGGATGGAATTCGGGCGAAGCTTTTCAGCGATCGGGTTATCGCCGATGTGGCCGACGGGCGGGGGGGGGCCATCAAAGTGAATGTCTGGAGTTTAAAATTGCTGGGAATCCCTGAGATTTTGTATCTTGCGTCTGTTGCTGCTGCTACAGCCGACCTTGTGATCTTCTCGGTCACCAACACAAAGACCCTGCCATGGCAGTTCCAGGCCTGGATCACGATGTGGTCAGGTCTCGTCAAAGGACGGCATCCGTTCATGGTCGCGCTTTTCGCGGGTCCGGTCGATGGGAATGCCCCTGTCCATGACGAACTGCGGAGGGTTGCGATGCGGGAGGGGATCCACTTTTATACCCGCACGGACCACGAGGGCGACCGGATACACCGTTGCGAAAAGCATCCTGCCGCATGGTTGGCTGAATCGGGCGGCACGTCGATGCCACCAGCGGATGGGCGTGTGCTCGTCGTTGATGACGACCAATACAGCCGTATGCTTGCGGGGAAAATGCTTCAGATTCTCGGTTGCCATCCCGATTTTGCGTCCGATGGAGCCGAGGCCGTCAAGTCGTTCTTGCCGGGAAAATATTTCGCGATCCTGATGGATGTGACGATGCCAGTGATGGACGGGCTTGATGCCACAGAAAAGATCCGGGAAATCGAGGAGGTAGCAGGGGGGCACGTTCCAATAATCGCCATGACCGCAAATGTGATGGTCGGCGACTGCGAGAAATGCCTCGCCGCAGGGATGGATGACTTTCTCGCCAAGCCCTTCAAAAGGGAGGAACTCGTCGCAAAACTGGACTGGAGCCAGCGTCATTGTTTAAGGGACGAGGGTCACAAATTGGACCGCTGTTTGGAGGAAACTATATGAACAACCACGGAAGAACATGTAAGCACTGCGGTGCGTCAATGAGCGACCCGAAGCCCATCTACACGGGTCCGAGGAAAGGGCAGACTCAGATAGTTTGCACGAAATGCGGGCATGTCGATTACCTGGCGGTGAGTCCACATCCAATGGTCGGGGCCCAGGCATCAGGAATTTCCTGATGGCTCGGTCAGAGGGCTCCTGATTGATCCCGCCGCTGCAAGCAGGCAGGATTTCCGATGCGGAGCCAGTGGGAGGAAAGACGAGCTGCCAAATCGAGATCTATTTTTAAGCATCAAATCCAAACAAATGGGGACACACTGGGGAGTGACTAGCGGGGGGGAAGAAGGATGCGGCCAGAGACTCAATATCTCTGGAACCAGCAACGGTCCTACCCAGTGTGAACCCACCCTACCACGACGATATCTATGATCCTCCTGAGCTCTGCAGCAGCTTTCGGATTTATCGGGCTGGTCGCGATTGTCAGAGATCGCCACGCGACAGCGTTTCACAACTTCATCTGGTGCCTCGTCCTGCTTATTGGCTACTTCTTTTTTCCCGGGTTCCCGCAGTGAAAGGGTCCTTTCAATCCCAAGACAACTCCGCTTTTGGCAGTTCGGGTTGGGAGCTCTGCTTCTTGGTTTTTATCAGCCCGTTGCTTTTCGCCGTCACCTTGTTCGTCTTGTTGCTGTCGTTGCTCTCTTTCTCCGTGAGCGAGTTCATAGGGAAACGGTGCCAGCCTCGTTGATTTCTTTCTTCCGCATGATTGTTTCCGGACCTTTGCTTCATCTCCTTCAAGAACACCTGGTTCCCATCAGCCTGAGCACGGTCCTCTGCATGGGAGTCGGAGCAGCCATTGGGCTGCTATGTTACTTCTGCGCCGAACCTTACTCGCTCGTTGTGGATGTCAGGAAAAGGACTGCTTGGATTGCCGCCGTGAGCGGGAGTATCGTTTGCTGCTGCATTGTTTTTGTCTTCGGCCTTGACTCCAATTCCTTGACCTTTGCGGGGTTCCTTTTTTTGGGAGCGGCCACCTCAAGCGCGTCGGGATTGCTCCCGCTCACATTTGGCTTGTCGGCCTTGCGGCGCGCGACTGGCGTTTTTAAAGAAGATTGTTTGAGAAGCCACCAGGGCAAGGAACGGTTGAAGAACTAGCCCCTGATAGCGGTGGACATCCCAAGTGCGGTCCGCTAGGAAAGCAAAGTGGAAAGGGTATTTCAGAGGAAACAGGCCCGGCAAGTCCCCTCAACTTCCCAGAAGCGGCTTTCCGGTAAGCCAGACCATCAGCCGAGACTCCTTCTCGTCGAGGATGAGGCCATGATAGCGATCGGCGAACAGCGGATGCTCGAGAGTTACGGGTATCAGGTCGTGATGGCTGGGACGGGGGAACAGGCGCTTGAAATTTGCAACGGCAAGCCGGAAATCGATCTTATCCTCATGGACATTCAACTGGGCCCTGGGAGGCTGAGCGGGCCCGAGACAGCGATTCAGATTCTCAAGACCCGACAATTGCCGGTGATCTTTCTTTCCGGCCACACCGATCCTGAGGTCGTCGCACAGGCCCAAAAAATCTCTTCCTATGGCTACGTCATCAAGAGTTCGGACGGCACTATGCTCGATGCCTCGATCAAAATGGCTCTCAGGCTCTTCCAAGCCAACAGCAGGCTTGAGGAGGAGAGGAGGCATTTCCAGACAACACTCGAGGCCCTCGGCGATGCCGTGATTGCCACGGATGACGCCGGGCGCATCACCCGCATCAATCCGGTCGCGCAGAGACTGACGGGGTGGACTTTGGAAGCCGCGTTGGGGAAACCGGTCCAGGATGTGGCCAATATCACGAACCTCCAGGCCGGGCTGTCAGAAAAACATCCTGTCCATGTTGCGCTCGGTTCCAACAGTATTGTCGAGCGCAACAGGTCATCCAGCCTCCGCGCAAAGGGTGGCGCAGTGCATCTGATAGAAGCTTCTTCGGCTCCGATTATGGACGGCCTTGGAAAAAACTTGGGGGCCATACTCGTGTTCCGCGATATCACCGAGGATTTGCGCTTGCGGGATGAGCGACGGTGCCAGGACCATGTTATCGAAGAATCGCAGCGCGCCGCCAACATCGGCTCCTACAGCGGGAATTTCACGCGAAACACTTGGGAACTATCCGTTGAGATGAAACGGATTTTTGGACTCGGCGAATCCACCACGCTGAATCTGACGAGTTGGCTCGCGCTCATACATCCGGAAGATCAGGCGGTGGTGTGGCACCACATGCAGGATGAGGTCATCGGCCAGCAAAAGCCGTTTGATAAGGAATACCGGGTCCTGCGGGAGTCAGACGGCGAGACAAGATGGATGCACGGTATTGGCACTGTCACTTTTGATCCCTCGGGAATTCCTCTCACCATGATTGGAACCATTCAGGACATCACCGAGCAGAAAGAGACGGCGGCTGCTCTCAGGGATATCCAAGAACAAGTCACTCTGTTCATGAAGCATTCGCCCATTCACGCCTTCCTGAAAGAGGTAACCGAACGGGAAAGCCGTGTTCTGTTCGCGAGTGAAAGTTTCGCCGACCTCATCGGGACCCCTGGTTCGCAGATAACCGGCAAAGCGATGGAGGATCTATTCCCGCTCGAGTTTGCATCCAAAATGGCAAGAGATGACTGGGCTGTCGTCTCCGGCAATCAAGTCCTGACTCTGGATGAAGAATTTCATGGCCGACACTACTCCACCATCAAATTTCCCATTACCCAGGGCGGAGCCAAGCTGCTTGCGGGCTACTCGATCGAAATCACGGAGAGCAAACGCGCCGAAGCCAAGATCAAACTTTTGCTCGAGGATAAGGAGAGGCTTCTTGAGGAGGTGCATCACCGGATCAAAAACGTTTTGTATTCGATCAAGAGCCTCCTCTCCCTCCAGGCAAGCACGGAATCCGGTAATGATGGGCGGGCAACCCTGCTGGATGCCGCCAACCGAGTGCAGAGCATGATGATGCTCTACGACAAGCTACAAAAATCTTCTGACTACCTTTCGGTTTCAGCTCAATCCTACCTCTCTTCGCTGGCTGTGGCGATTGTTGCGAGCTTTGCTGGAAACGTCCCGGTGACGCTTGAAAAATCGATTGAGGATTGCCAGCTGAGCGCGGAGAAATGCCAGCCGCTCGGACTTATTCTGAATGAACTGTTAACCAATGTCATGAGGCATGCGTTTGTCGGGAAAGCCAGCGGGAAAGCGGTCGTGACCTTCCGCGTGAACGATGGCCGGGGGGTGCTGGTTGTTCAGGATGACGGGCTGGGTTTGCCCGGCTTGATCGATTTCGAAAACTCGCCCAGCCTCGGTCTGAGACTCGTCTACCTTCTCTCCAAACAAATTGGCGGTGACGTCCGGGCAGAGCGAGGGAATGGAACGAAGGTGACCGTGGAGTTCCCAAAGTTGGGTGTCTGCGAAGAAGCCAGATAAGCGATGCTGTGCAAAGATATTGCTGGACGGCATTTGGCCGGTTTGCTCCATCCGCTTCACCCGATCACATTTTGCCGAGATTCCTTTCCGCGTTCAATACATGCAGGGTGATCTCCGGCGGGCAGTTGAGCCTTGCGGCAACGCCGCAGCTCCCGGTTCCCGGCGAGGTGTAGCCCTGTAGTCGTCCATGCCGCCAGGGGCCGCAGGCAAACCGCCTGTCAATCTTGCAGGGAAGAACCAGCGGAGTTCCGCCCGGAAGGCAGAGCTGGCCGCCGTGCGTGTGACCGCTCAATTGAAGATCGAAGCCCAGCGGTTCCGCTGCCGCGTAGGTTTCCGGGGTGTGGGAGAGCGGGATCGCGCATTCGTCGCGTGGCACTTCGGCGCGAACTTTTTCGAGCGAGTGGGTCTTGTAAAAATGCGGGTCATCGATGCCGGCGATCCAGAGCTTTTGCCCCTGTCGTTCGATGGCCGCCACTTCGTTCAGGAGGATGGGGAGTCCGTCGGCTTCGAGCGATGGGACCATCTCCACAAAGTCGTGATTGCCGAGGACCCCCCATCTCCTCGGTGCGAGCGCTTTGACGATCCGTTCCGTCTCGCGTAGGCACGGGCGGTAATCGCCGTCGGTTTTGTTTCTGAAATCCCCGGTGATGACGGCGGCGTCGTGAGGAGTTGCGCGCACGAGGCGTTCGATGACAGGCGTCAGCGCGGCATCCAGGTCGAGGTGAAGGTCCGTCAGCTGCAGCAGGCGGAAGCCGTCAAAAGCTGCCGGAAGATGCGGCAGAGTCCATTCCCTGGTCGTGACCCGCACGTCCAGAAAATTTCTCCGGACGAGGTATCCAAGGCCGGACATTGAGAGGCAGAGCGAGACCAGCGAATCCAGCGGGAAGAACCTCTCCAACCGGAAGATCCCCTCGGCCTGGTGGACGAGTCGGGCAGATTTTCCGGCCTGTTTCAGCAGTCGATCGGCGAGGAGGTCCCGCCCCATTCTTGCCTCCAATGCGGAATAGTCAGGGTTTTCCATTCCGCGCCGCGACGCAGCTAGTGGTTGTAGGGGTTGCGGAACAGTCTCTCGGTCGGATCTTTCGTGTCGTCGGCACTCCAAATAACATCCATTCGGTTGCGGATCGGTTTGAAAGCCGGATCAGCGCCGTTGGTGCTCCAGAACACCTCCGCAACGCGTGACCACGCGACGCTCGGTGTTCCTTCGTAGAGCGAGTGATCCTTGAGCTTGCTCCTGACCTCTTTGCGGAGATCATAGCTGGACGCAGAGGGAGCGGAGTCGAGTTTCAGACCGCGTGTCCTCACATGGTTCTGGTCGAGCAATTGGACCTGCGCAAAAACATGCGATCCGGTGGGGATGTCTCCTGGGCTCGTCAGGCAGCGCAGGCTGAGAAAAAGGGTGTCGCCTACCTTGGAGGGCCACGCCTCAAATTCATATCGATTGACCTCCTTCGGCTTTTTCCCGGGCAAGGTCAGTTGAACCGCGTAGCGGTCGGCCTTGATGGGGGTCACCATGACACGCGAGACGCGGCCCTTGTCATCCGTTGACTCCCAAACACCCAATCCCCAGGTGTTGATATCTTTCGAGGGGATGACGGTCAGAGGATGGTCGAAGTAGCAGCCGGCAAGCGCCAAGGCAAAAAAAACGGACGGGATCAGACGGGCAACAAATTTCATGCCATCCGCTATATCCAAGTTCCGTCTTTAATGACACTGTTTTTCGGCACGACGACGATCCCGTCGCGGATATAGTAGCCGTCGCCGTCGAGATCCTGGGATTTCCCCTCGGGGCTGATGACGACATGGCTGCCGATCCGGGCATTCTTGTCGATGATCGCCCCGTTGATCACGCAATCCCGTCCGATCCCGATCGACGGAACCCCCGCGGCGGGCTTGTGCACCTCAGCCTCGTAGAAGTCGGCCCCCATCATGATGGTGTTTTTCAAGGTGGAGCCGGACTGGATGATGCTGCGGATCCCGAGCACGCACCGCTCGATCGTGGCATCCCCGATGATGCAGCCGTCCGAAATCATGGCGCTGGTGACTTTGGCAGAGTTGATCGTGCTCGCCGGCAGGAAGAGCGGCTGGGTGAAAACCGGGGAGCCGGGCACAAAAAAACTATACTGAGGGTGGGCATCCACGAGGTTGAGGTTGGCCTCGTAAAAAGCGTCGATCGTCCCGATGTCCTCCCAGTAACCCTGGAAAATGAAGGCCATCACCTTGTATTGGCTGATCGCGGCGGGGATGATGTTTTTTCCGAAATCCACGAAGTCGTTGTCCAGGCAGGCCTCGAGAACGGATCTCTTGAAAATATAAATTCCCATCGAGGCCTGGTAGAGGTCGGCCTCCGCGGGCTGCCCGATCTTTTTCAGCAGGTCGGGAGGGATCCGCAGCGAATCGAGAACCCCGGGATCTTTCGGCTTTTCCACGAATTTCTCGATGCGCCGGTTTTCGTCGGTGAGCATGATGCCGAATCCGGTGGCGGGCTGGCGGGCGACCGGGATCGTAGCGATCGTAAGGTCGGCGCCGGTCTCGACATGCTGGCGCAGCATGTCGCGATAATCCATGCGGTAGAGTTGGTCTCCGCTCAGAATCACATAGTATTCGTAGGGATGCTCGAGGAAATACCTCATGTTTTGCCGCACCGCGTCCGCGGTTCCCTGATACCATCGCGAGCCCTCGGGGGTTTGCTGGGCCGCCAGGATCTCGACAAAACTCGGGGTGAAATCATCGAACTTGTAGCTCGAGTTGATGTGCCGGTGCAGCGACGTGCTGTTGAACTGGGTGAGGATGTAAATCCCGCGAAACCCGGAATTGAGGCAATTGCTGATCGGGATATCGACCAGGCGGTATTTTCCACCCAGCGGGACCGCCGGCTTGGATCGCTCTTTCGTCAAGGGGAAGAGACGTGTTCCTGCGCCTCCTCCCATGATAATGGCGAGGGTCTTTGAAGTTGGCAGGGCATTGAGTGGAAGGCTCATACAGGGAAATGAATCTTGCCCATCCGGCCGCAAATTGTCACGGTTCAATTCTCTATGTGTGGAATTGTTGGCTATATCGGCCGTTCGGAGGCGCTTCCGGTGCTTCTCGACGGATTGCGCCGCTTGGAATACCGGGGGTATGACTCGGCAGGAGTGGCCATTCTCAACAGCGGGCCGGTCCAGGTCCGCAAAGCTGTCGGACGCATCGCGAATCTTGCGGAAGTCATCCAGGAGCATCCGGTGCACGGCCACACCGGAATCAGCCACACGCGATGGGCAACGCATGGGGGGGTCACGAAGGAAAATGCTCATCCCCACTCCGACCAAAGCGGGCGGCTTTTCCTCGTCCACAACGGCGTTATCGAGAACTACCAGACGCTTCGCGAGCAACTGGCCGAACACGGTCACACATTTGTTTCGCAGACGGATACCGAGGTCCTCGCTCACCTTGTCGGCGACGAATTCGACCGGGCGGGAAGGCGGGACAAGGCCGGCCTTGTCGAGGCGATTCGACTGGCCCTCCGGCAGGTGATCGGAACCTACGGGATCGCCGTTCTCCATGCGGACGTTCCCGGGCTTGTGGTTGGGGCTCGCAGAGGCAGCCCGCTCGTTCTCGGCATCGGCGCGCACGAGCATTTCCTCGCGAGCGATGTCAGCGCGATCGTGGCCCACACGAGGGAGGTCGTTTATTTGAACGATTACGAGATCGTAGCGCTCCAGGAGGACGGCTTTGAAATTTCCACCGTTTCGGGATCCGGGGCGGACTTCCAGATCAGCAAGGTCGAGTTCAGCGCGGACGCTGTGGACAAGGGGCATTTCCCGCATTTCATGCTGAAGGAAATTTATGAGCAGCCCAACTCCGTGCGGGACGCCATGCGCGGGCGCCTCTCATCCGAGGAAGCCACAGCCAAGCTGGGAGGGCTTGAGATGACGAATGCCGAGTTGCGAGCGGTCGACCGCATCGTTCTCATCGGCTGTGGGACAGCGTTTCACGCGGCGCTTGCGGGAGAGTATCTCATCGAGTCGCTCGCGCACATTCCGGTCGAATGCGAATTTGCCAGCGAATTCCGATATCGTAATCTTCCGCTCGACCGGGACACCCTCGTCTTTGTGATCAGCCAGAGCGGCGAGACGGCGGACACGCTGGCGGCGTTGAGGGAGAGCCAGAGAAAAGGCCACCGCACGCTCGGGATCTGCAACAACGTGGCCAGCACGATCGCGCGGGAAAGCGATGGCGGGGCCTACATGCATGCCGGACCGGAGATCGGGGTGGCCGCCACGAAATCCTTCACCTCGCAGCTGACGATCATGACCCTGCTCGGCCTGCTCCTCGGCCGGATCCGGGATCTCAGCCACGCGGAAGGGAGGATGATCATTTCCGAAATGGAAAAACTTCCCGACCTCATCGCCAAGACGCTCGAACTTGACGCGAAAATCGAGAAGATCGCCCGGAAGTATGCGCAGTCGAAAAACTTTTTATTCATGGGGCGGCAGGCGAATTATCCGGTCGCTCTCGAGGGTGCTCTCAAGCTCAAGGAGATCAGTTACATCTCATCCTCCGGGTATCCCAGCGCCGAGCTCAAGCACGGGGTCATTGCGTTGATCACCGAGGAAACCCCCTCGCTCTTTATCGCCCCTCAGGATGCCGTCTTCGACAAAAACATCAGCAACATCGAGGAGGTCAAAGCCCGGAAAGGCCCGGTCATCGCCGTCGGCACCGAGGGCGACACCGCCCTCGCAAAAATCTGCGACGACGTGATCCTGATCCCGCATGCTCCGGATTACCTCACCCCGATCCTCGCCACGATCCCTCTCCAGCTCCTCGCCTACCACATCGCCGTCGCCCTCGGCTGCGATGTGGACAAGCCCAGAAACCTCGCCAAGAGCGTCACGGTCGAGTGAACTGTGCGCCGGCGGCGCGAATGCCGGATCGGGAATGCACGCTGTTGCAAATGATCGTGACAACGAACATCCGGGACTACAGGCGCTCGCCGATTAATGCGCTCACGCCGGCCGAGGCGCTGAAGGTTCTCGGGTCAAGATGAAGAGGGTGTTCAGCAATTGGCATTGGCTCCTGCCTATTCTTCTTGGGCTGGTTGTCACCGAGGATGTCATCCATTTTTTTGTCATGCTGGAGGTGGGAGGCCTCAGCGTCAGTCAAGCGTTCCACAAACTCTTCGAGTATTTCTCTTGGCGCTCTGTCTTTGGCTACCTCTTTTCGACCGGATTTCGAATCGTTCCCTTCGCTCTGCTGGCGATCATCACGGGACTGCTCGGACGAAAAATCCGAAGAGATTTTCTCGTTTTCACAGTGATCGGTGGACTGATCGGAGTTTTCCTTTTCTACATCCCTGCAACGGCTTCCATTTGGAGGCCACTCTATGTTGGGGGTCGGGTGAGCTCCACCGCAGTCATCGCCTTTCTTTTTATCCCCTTCTACGCCGTGCCTTACATGCTCGCTGGAACCGCCGGCGGATTGGCTGTCACGCTTTTTCTTGTTGAGCTGGAGGGCCGTCGTTCAAAAGATGAGCGGCGGAATTTGATCGGAGACAGGAAGATCCCACCTGCGTTTCTGGCGCTCGGGTGTCTTGGCGTATCCTTATTGTTGGGTTTGGCTCTCGCCAAAGCCACCAGAATTGCGGAGGCAAAACAGGCGTTGCTGGTTGAGGCGAGATCACAACAAACGAGCCCTTCCAGACAACAGGATCTTTTTGTTCAGGCGACGAATTCTTGCGATGTCAAAGTGCTGGCGGAACTCGCCAAGAATCCTCAAACGCCGGCACGCCGGTTGGAGGAAATATACAAATATTCTCAGACCCTCAATGAGAGAGGGGTGGTTTCCCGCCAGCCCTACCGCATCCTCTATTCCCTGGCTCGGAATCAAAACACGCCGAGTTGGATTTTGATGAAGTTGGCTGAAAGAAGTGAAAGCAGCATCCGGCTGGCGGCGGGCACCAACCCCAACACACCAGTGGAAATCTTGGGAAAGCTGGTGACAGACCAAGACAATCTGGTGCGCACCTGGCTCTCAACCAATCCGAAGGCAACCAAAGAAATTCTGCTCCAGCTAAAATCGGATAAAGATCCCCTCGTGCAGAAAAATGCAACGACCGAATGGAAACGGCATGGGTTCAGCGACGACGAGGACCCTTCGTATTTTTCCCGACTGGCAGATTCCCCGCCGGGCACTTCCGGTTACATGAAAAAAACGGCGTTGGACATCTGTGAAGGCAAGCAGGAAGCCGTTGACCAGCTTATCAAGGCCGTTCAGGAGCTTTACCGTGGCATTGATTACAGCAAGGAGAAACAACGAGTGCAGGACAACTATGTTTTAGTGAATGCTGCGTTCGACATACTTGGTGAACAGGCGGGCAAAGGCAATCCGAACGCCATGGACGCTCTCAAGCGCATGGCGGGCCTTGATCATGTGCGCGGTTACAGCGTCCATGCACTTGGAGGCGCGGCCGCTGGTGGAAATCTTGAAGCCCTTGAAATGCTTCTTGATTACAAGCAGCGCGGTTTTCTTTTATCTTCGACCGCCATCGCTCTGGCTCAAGCCGCAACGGCAAACAATGACAGGGCCGTCGAATTCCTTGCCGATTTGCTGGAGCAGCCAGCGCACAAACCACTTTGGCTCGTTGCCTCCAGGGGATTGGAAGGGGCCGCCAAGAAAGGCAACGCCAAGGCCAAGGCAGCCCTGGAGAAGAATCAAGCGGCAGCCCACCAATGACCCGGCCCCCGGAGGAGCGCATTCAGCTGAAGAGATCCTTCAGCCGCTCGTAGAATCCTTTGTGGATCGGGCTGTTGTCTTCGCCGCAGAGTTCGGAAAACCGGACCAGTGCCTCGCGCTGCTCGTGGTTGAGGCGGGTGGGGACCTCCACCTGCACGTGGGTGAGGATGTCCCCGCGAGAGGCGCTGCGGAGGCCGGGCATGCCGTGGCCGCGCACGCGGAAGACCGCGCCGCTCTGGGTGCCAGCCGGGATTTTTAAATTCACGGCCCCCTCGAGTGTGGGCACGCGGATTTCGCCGCCGAGGGCGGCGGTTGTGAACGGGAGCGGGACTTCGGAGCGGAGGTCCATCCCGTCGCGAACGAAGACATCGTGTTCCTTGATGTGGAGGACCACATACAGGTCGCCCGACGGGCCGCCCCGCAGTCCGGCTTCACCGCCCCCCGAACTCCGCAAACGGGATTCGCTGTCGATGCCCGCAGGGACTTTGATTTTCACTCGCGAAGTCTTCTCGACCCGACCCTCGCCCTGGCAGGACTTGCAGGGTTTCTCGATGATCCGGCCGCTCCCGTGACATTGCGGGCATGTCTGCGCGACCTGAAAAAATCCCCGCGATGCCACGACCTGGCCGCGTCCGCGGCAGGTCGGACAGGTTACGGCCTTGGATCCTTTTTGAGCGCCCGAGCCGTCGCAGGATTCGCAGGCGTCGAGCTTCCTGATCTCGATCTCCTTCTCCGCGCCGAACGCCGCTTCCTCAAGCGTGATCTGCATGTCGTAGCGCAGGTCCGATCCCCTCTGCCGGCCGGAACTGTCGCTGCCGCCGCCACCACCGCCGAAAAAGTGGTCGAAGATCCCGCCCGTGCCCCCGCCAGCACCGAAGACCTCGCGGAAAAGATCGAACGGATCGTGAAATCCTCCTCCTCCCATCCCGCCCTGCTGGAAGGCCGCGTGTCCGTAGCGGTCGTAGGCCGCGCGCTTCTGCGGCTCCATGAGGACATCGTAGGCCTCGCCCAGTTCCTTGAACCGTTCCTCTGCGGCGTGGTCGCCGGGGTTTTTGTCCGGGTGGAATTTGACCGCGAGCTTGCGGTAGGAACGTTTGATTTCCTCCTCCGTGGAGGATCGTTCCACATCGAGAATTTCGTAATAATCGCGCTTGTTGCGGCTCATTCGGCGGCACCTTTGGAAACGGTGACACTCGAGGCCCGGAGCAGACGATCCTTCAGCTTGTATCCCTTGCGGAGCAGGCGGACCACATGGCCTTCCGGAACGGCCGGACTGAGTTCCTGAGCCACAGCCTCATGGTGGCTCGGATCAAAAACCTGGCCTTCGGCAGGGACCGCCTCGACGCCATGGGCTTTGAGGAAATCCTGGAGCTGCTTCTGCACCATTGTCATCCCCTGGATGATCGAGGCGGTGTCGGGCGCGGTGCGCGCAGCCTCCAGGCCGAGTTCGAAGTTGTCCAGGACGGGCAGCAGCTTTTCCAGGAGACTGGTATTTGCATACCGGATCGAGTCCTCTTTCTCGCGTGCCGCGCGTTTCCGGTAGTTGTCGAGATCTGCTTGGGCGCGCATGGCGAGATCTTTGAACCGGGCCGCCTCAGCCTCAAAATCCGAGGTCCCGGCCCCCGTCGGAGCCTCATTCACCGGTTTTTTGGGAGCTTCGTCTGCTGGTTTGGGTTCGTGTTTTTTCATGTTTTGGCAATGGCAATGAGCGTGATGTCGTCGTGTTGGGGATGGCTGCCGACGAATGTCTTCACGTCGTCGGCTACATACCTCACCACGCTGGCCGCGCCGTGCGGTGCGCTCGCCTGCAGGCCCTGGACCAAGCGGGGAAGGCCGTATTCGAAGCCCTCCTGATCAAGCGCTTCGGTGGCGCCGTCGGTGTAGAGCAGGATACAATCCCCTTTCTCCAGCGTGAAACTGAAGTCGGCGCACACTCTATTGAAGACCTCTCCGCTGTCAATCCCCAGCGCCATCCCTTTCGGTGTGAGCTTTTCCACCTCCTTGGTCGCGGCGCGGTAGAGAAGCGGAGCATCGTGACCCGCCCGCGCAAGCGTCACCTGTCGGCCATCGGCGTCCAGGATCAGGTAGGCCATGCTGATGAACATATCCTCCTTGATATCGGGATAGAGCTGCAGGTTGACCCGCCGCAAAACCTCGGAAGCCGATGTTTTGTTGACCGCCTCGCTCCGGAGCACGCTTCGGCACATCGCCATGATCAGGGAAGCGGGCACACCTTTTCCCGAGACGTCCGCGATGACCACCCCCAGGCGCGAAGGATCCATGCGGATGTAGTCGAAGTAGTCTCCGCTCACTTGCCGCGCGGGGATGTTCACGCCGCTCAACTCATACCCTGGCACCACAGGCGATGACGAGGGGAGGAGAATCCCCTGGATCTCACGGGCAATTTCGAGATCGTGGTCCATCCGCTTTTTCTCGCCGGCTTCGAGGTAAACTACCTCGTTGTAGAGCGCAAACGCTCCCTGCTCGGTGATGGCTCTGAAAACCTTCAGATCCGCAACGCCAAAAGGAGTGCTCATCGGACCGTTGGCCAAGCCGAGCACGCCGAGGATTTTTCGGCGGTAAACCAGGGGGCCAACCAGCGCGGACGTGATTTCACTGGCCCCTGGCCCGGATTCGTCGTCCGGTTCTTCGAGCACGCGGGCGTGCCCACTGTCCCAGCATTTCCCGATGATTCCTTCCCCGCGCCGGACAGGATGCAGCCGCAGGTAGCTTTCGATCGCCACAGGCGTGACGGCCGACTGCTCCAGAATGTGGCGCGGCACCTCGACCATCGGCGGGCATCCTTTGGAAATGAATGCGGGCGACATCGTGGTGTCGTTCTTGTCCGCCAGGTAGAGGGCGCCTCCCTGCGCATCCAGGATCCGCACCGCACTTTCGACGATCAGCCGGTGCAATTCCGAACTCCGGACTCCCTCGGAAAACGCCTCGCCCAGCCCGTGCAGGAAGTCGAAGACGCGGTCCTCCTCGACCTCGATCTCGGCACGCTGACGTTCGAGTTCGCTGACCTTCTTGGTAAATGCGTTGAGCACGACCAGAAGGGCAGCGAATGTTCCAAGGAACAGCAAAGAGAAAATATAGGTCCACATGTGCCGTGAGCTTGGCAATATCCGAAACGGCGCGCGAAGGATCAAGAATGATCCGCGTCAACCGTCCGTTCTGTTTTCCTGTGCCAGTTCCTGACGCAGGTAGTCCACGACATCTTTGAACTTCACCGCATTGTGGGCGTCCGCCTCGATCAAGGCTTCATGGGCTTCAAGAACGGTTTCCTTGGCGTCATCCTCCTGGACCGGCTCAGCCTGTCGCAGAGTGGCGGGAGCATCCGCGGCATGGCCGGTTTCCACGGAAAAAAGCTGGTCGAGGCCGAGATTCTCCAAAAGGGAGGCGTTGCGGACATTCACGTTGACCGCCCGGAGTCCGCCCTGTCCGATTTCACGGAGTCTGAGGGCGACGCCAGCCAGAGTGCCCATGAATGTCGAGTCCATCAGTTCGCAGGAACCCAGATCGACCACAAACTGCCGGTGGCCCCGCTGGATCATCTGTTTCACAAACTCTTTGACGCCGGGGCTGTTTTGGAATGTTCCCCGCCCGTTGACTTTGAGCCAAACCGTGCGACCGAGGCTGCCGACAAGAACCGAAGAAGGAATGCTCACAATGAACCGATACACATTGCCCCGTGTGGGCGGGCGTGTCAAATGATGGCTAGTTCCATACGTAGGACTGGCGCATCGCCACAATTTTTCCGTCAACAATCAAAAGAACCCGCCAGGCCGTCACGCGTCCGCTTTCCAGAAACTCGTCTCCGGTGACCTCAAAGGTGGATTTGTGGGATCCCTGCACTCCGGGATAATAACGTTCCTTGGCCAGGACATAATTGGACACCCCGGCCTGCCGGTATTCGAAACGGACTGTGATGTCGGAGCGGTTCTTCGCCCGCCAAAAGAAGGTGTAGTGGTTGCCGTTTCGCTCGGCGTATTCCCGGCTGTCAACCGCTCCCCAGTAGTTTCGCAACCTCTCAAAATTGGCGGCCTCGCTGATGGTTGTCGGGACGACTTGCGTGTTGTCGTAGGTGTTCTGCTGGATTTTTCGGAATTGGTAGGCGTCATCCAATGCCAGTGGCAGAATGTTGGCTTTTTCAAGCCTGTTCGCGGGTTCCTCCGGCGTCGAGCAACCGGCGATTGCCAGTGCTAGGCAAAGGAGGACGGAAAATCTGGTCATTCGGGGGATGAAAGCGCGTTTGATGGAATGTGTCAATTATGGAGGGAGGCTCTGCCGTGAGCAGGATTCCAGCACGGCCTCGACGAGGGCGATGTCGCGTGGGAAGGTGACCTTGAAGTTCAGGTTCCCGTGAAAGACGGTCCGCGGCCGGACCCCGGCCTGGATCAGGGCTGACACTTCGTCGGTTACCCCGCGACTGGAGGACCGGGCGGCCTCGATGGCATCACGCAGAGCCTGCAGCCCGGCGACCTGCGGCGTCTGCATCGCCCACAGATTCTCGCGTGAAACCGTCTCGACGAGATATCCTGCCCCGGCGGCACGGTGGAGAGAATCGCTGACCGGTTCGGCCGCCACGGCGGCACCCCATTCCGTGGCTGTCGCAACAACCTGCGAGATCAATGCCGGAGTCACCAGCGGACGCGCGGCATCGTGCACCGCGACCAGAGCGGGCCCGCTTGATTCTAGCGCCCGCAGCCCGTTCATCACCGAGTCCGCCCGCTCGCTGCCTCCGGGGACGATCAACTGGAATTTTTTATAAGGTGCTGCCAGCGCTTTGAACTCGTCCAAGCGCGACTCCCCGCAGACGAGGACGCACGGCCCGATGTCGTCGCAGGCTTCGAAGGCCTGCAGCGACCAGGTGACGAGTGGGCGTCCGGCCAGCGGCGCGGTGATTTTGTCGAAGCCCATGCGGCGGCTACCGCCGGCTGCAACGATCAATCCCGCCGCGCGCACAGTTTGGTTTTCCATGAGAGCTCTTTATCTCACCAAAAGGGAAAAACGGAAAACCGAAAATTTCTCCCGTATCCTGCCGGCTGGATCGGGATGATCGGGGAGAAATTCTCGCCACGCGGCTCCCGATGCGATAGAATTTCGCCATGAAAGCGATCTCTCTTCTCCCGGTCTTTTTCGTATTTCTCACCCTGCCCTCCGTTCGCGCCGCCACCAGCGACGGCTGGCCGAGGACTTTCACCAGCTCTGGAGCCTCGATCACGGTTTACCAGCCGCAGGTGACCGCTTGGACGGGGAACACACTCACTGCACGCATGGCTGTCTCCGTGACGCCTCGAGGTGCTGCTGCCCCGCAGTTCGGCACCATCTCCCTGACCGGGACGACGGATGTGAACAACGACCAGCAAACGGTCTCGCTCTCGAACATCTATCCGGCCCTGGCGAATTTTCCGGCCGCCCCGACCCAGGCCTCGAATTACGCCGGTCTGGTTTGCACGCAGGCCGCCGCATGGGCGCAAAACCTATCGCTTCCCGCAATCCGCGCGAACCTTGCGGTCACGAGTGCCGAGGGCAAGCCGACGGTAGCCGTGCAGAATCCGGTGCCTGCAATATTTTTCAGCGAGTCGGCTGCCGTGCTGGTGCTGGTGAACGGCGATCCTGCCCTCCGCCCGGTCGCGGGCACCCAGCTCTTGCGGGCGATCAACACCCAGGCACTGCTTGTCATGGACCAGTCGAGCGGGCTTTATTTTCTGAGGATCAATGGAGGCTGGTCACAGGCCCCGGCACTCGCCGGTCCGTGGACGGCCGCGCAGAACCCGCCGCCCTCTCTGGCCACCGCACTCCAGAACGCCCCGTCCACGACCCAGCTTTTCGATCCGCCCAAGGGCTCAGCACCCGGACCAACGCCGGCGGTTTTTGTGAGCACCGGGCCTGCCGAACTGATCACCACTCAAGGCGTGCCCCAGTTTTCTCCGATCACTGGCACCCAGCTCCTGCGCGTTTCGAATTCGAGCAGCTCGGTCTTTGTCTATGTGCCCAACCAGAATTATTACGTGGTAATTTCCGGACGGTGGTTCTCGTCCGCCGCGCTGGCCGGCCCCTGGCAATATGTGTCCCCGGCGAATCTGCCGGCGGATTTTGCAAACATCCCGGAGAGCGATCCGGCCGGGACGGTTCTTGCATCGGTGGCCGGAACTCCCCAGGCGGGGGAGGCGGCGATTTCCTCGACCATCCCCCAGACCGCTACGATTGCCCGGAGCGCGACGACCAAGGTCAGCTATGCCGGGGATCCCGAGTTCAAGCCGGTCGAAGGCACGCAGCTCTCGTATGCCGTCAATACGGCCACGCCGGTTGTCCGGGTTGCCGAGGACTCGTTCTATGCGGTTGTCAACGGCGTGTGGTTCATGGCCCGCGCGGCGACCGGGCCGTGGGCGGTGGCGGATTCCGTGCCGTCCGCGATCTACACGATCCCGCCGAGCTGCCCGATCTATTACGCGACGAACGTTTATGTTTACGGCTCGACGCCTGATGTCGTCTATGCCGGCTACACTCCCGGCTACTACGGGCCGTGCCTCTCGCCGGAAGGGGTCGTGGTTTTCGGAACCGGGTTCTGGTATCCGCCGTATATCGGGCCGGATGTCTGGATCGGACCTCCGCTCACTTACGGGTTCGGCGCTGGTTTTGCCTGCGGGCTGGCCACGGGATTCGCGTTTGGCCTGGCCGTGGATCACGGCTGGGGCTGCTCGCCCTGGTGGGGGCCTTGGCATGGCGGCTGGGGGAATGTCAACAACGTCAATATCAATCGGAATTGGAACAACGTGAACGTCAACGCCCACAACGCCTACAACAACTGGTCGAACAATGTCGTGAAGAACAACGGGAACAACACGCGGAACGTCAACCGCACGAACGCGGAGAACACGGCCAGAAACGACGCCAACAAAGCCCGCTCAAGCCAGGATTACCAGAACTGGAAGAGCAACCATCCCGACACCCCGGCGGAGAACCGCGCCAATGACTTGAAAAATGCGGACCGCCAGTCGCTCAAGACCGACACTTCGAGCCTCGGAAAAAACAATGTCTTTGCGGGCAAAGACGGCAATGCCTACCGCCCGACCAATGATGGCAATTGGGAGCGCCAAGGCTCGGGCGGCTGGTCGAAGCCCGATCATTCGTCGTTCGATGACAACACACACTCCGACTTGGATACGCAGCGTTTTTCCCGCTCCATGGGTGCCACCCGCTCCTACGGCGGCGGTAGTTTTCGCGGTGGCGGTGGCGGACGAAGGTAGGGCGGCGAACCGGGTCGCACAAACGGCCTCAGGCCAGGGCTTCCGAGGACAGATCACCCCGTAGCGCCTGCGTGATCGCGGCCTCCACCAGATCCGGATTTTCCAGCGCGGCCAGAATCCCGCAGCCGGGCAGAATTTCCATGGAAGCGCGGGGAAGTTTGCGGCAGATCCTGGCACCGCAATCCGGAGAAAAGCCGGTCGCGCGGTCGGGCCAGAGGATGTGCACGGGAACCGGGACATCGTGCAACCGTCGCTCGATGTCGAAGGCCATCCGTCCTCTCAGAAATCCCAGGATGGCATGCTCCGCCCCGTATTGCTGGGCGCACGTCGAAAGGATGGTCACCATCTCTTCTGTGAGCGCCTCGGGGTTCGTCAAGGCGAACCGCGTGAGCCAGGCGCGGATGAACGGGGCGCGGGAAAGGTAGTTGCGGTAAACAAAGCGACGCACACCGGGAAGGCCGCTGAGGCCGAGCACTCCCATCGCCCGCCAATTGCCGGACTCCTTCAGTCCGGTGGGTAGGAAAAGAACCAGCCGCGAGAGCAGTTCCGGATGCCGCGCGGCAAGGAGAAGGGAAATCCCGGCCGTGAGCCCGCTGGCCACCAGCACCGGTTTTTGTCCCGGGCAGACTTCCCGCAAAAAGTCGGCGAGTGCTCCCGCATAATCCGTGGCATCCATCCGGGTTGGGGGACGCTCCGATTCTCCGAAGCCGATGATGTCCGGCACGATGACTTCGTGGTCCATCACGAATCTCGGGTAAACCCGCGACCACTCGTAGGACGAGGCCCCGAGAAAAACCCCGTGCAAAAAGACCAGCGGCTCGCCGGATCCGCTCACGTGGTAGATCATCTCGCCGAAATTCGTCCGGGCCACCCGCGTGGCGAAGATCGCGGGGGAAATCGCGTCGGGGATCGGCTCCCGCGCGACGCGCTTCATGCCGTAGCGGACGGCGAGCGCGACGGCTCCAAGCACACCGACGCCAATGCCGATGCCAACTGCGGGTTTGCGCTTCCAGAGTCTCACAAAATCACTCGATCACCACGTCTTTTGCCCCCGGGACGACGGATCCGATGGCGATCCCCTTCGTGAGCCGCAACGCTTCAGCCGCGCGGGCGGCGGAAACGACAAGAACCATCCCGATGCCCATGTTGAAAACCTGGAACATTTCCTTCCACGGCACCTGTCCGCCGTGTTGGATCAACTCGAAAAGCATCGGCACCTTCCAAGTCCGGCTGTCGATCAGTGCCCGGCAGCCCTCTGGAAGAACCCGTGGCAGGTTGTCGAGCAACCCGCCGCCCGTGATATGGGCGGCTCCACGGACAAGACCGGCGGGCAGCGAGGACATGAGCGGCTGGTAGTTTGGATGCACGCGCAGCAACTCGGATGCCAAAGTGTTTTTCATGCCGGGAGCCGGCTTGTCAAGCGGCAGCCGCAGGCGCTGGAGAAGAACCTTGCGTGCCAGCGAATACCCGTTGGTATGAAGCCCGTTGCCGCGCAGACCCACCAGGATGTCTCCCGTCCGGATCTTCGAGCCGTCGAGAAGTTTGGGCCGGTCCACGACTCCAACGATTGTGCCCGCGAGGTCGTACTCCCCGGGGTGATACATCCCCGGCAACTGGGCGGTCTCGCCGCCGATGAGCGCGCACCCCCCGGCCCGGCAGGCTCTCGAAAAGCCTTTGAGAATCTGGCGGAAAACCACCGGATCGAGCTTCTCTCCCGCAATGTAGTCCAGGAAAAAAAGCGGCCTGGCCCCGATCACGGCGATGTCGTTGATGCAATGGTTCACGAGGTCCTGCCCGACGGTGTCGTGGCGGCCGGTTGCAAACGCGATTTTCAATTTCGTGCCGACCCCGTCCACGCTCGAGACGAGAACCGGGTCTTTCAGCCCCTTGAAATTCGGCCGGAACAATCCGCCGAAGCCGCCGATTTTTCCGAGCACCTCGGGCCCGTGCGTCGAGGCGGCGAGCTCCTGGATTCCTTTTTTCACACGGTTGCCGAGGTCCACATCCACCCCGGCGGCTGCATAGGCTTTGAGTTTGCGTGGCATAAAATATCAGAGGAGGCGGTCGGACGCGGGTTCGAGCAGGCGCGCGTTGTCGCGGCGCTTTTCCATGATGAGCTTGTCAAAATTGGCGTCGAAGGGCACCGGGTAGTCGCCGTTGAAACAGGCCATGCAGAACTCGTTGAACGGGCGTCCCGTGGCTCGGACCATGCCGTCCACGTCGAGGTATCCGATCGAGTCCGCTCCGAGATACTTGCAGATCTCCTCGCGCGTGCACTGGTTCGCGAGGAGCTTCTCAGGATCGGGAAAATCGATTCCGTAATAGCAGGCGTGCTTGTGGGGAGGACAACTGATCCGCATGTGGACTTCCTTGGCCCCGTTCTCGCGGAGGTTGATCACACGGGTGCGCGCGGTCGTCCCTCTCACGATCGAATCGTCCACGACCACCACCCGCTTCCCCTCGACCGCCTCCCGGATCAGGTTCAGCTTCACGCGGACATTGAAATCCCGGATGAGCTGGGTGGGCTGGATGAATGTCCGTCCGATGTAGTGGTTGCGGACGAAGGCGGGAAAATACGGGATGTTCAATTCCTCGGCGAACCCGAGCGCCGCAAAGATCCCCGAGTCGGGCACAGGGACCACCAGATCCGCCTCCGCCGGGCACTGCCTCGCCAGCTCGCGACCCATCTCCACGCGCACCTTGCTGACATTGATTCCTCCGATGTTGCTGTCGGGCCGCGCGAAATACACATACTCGAACATGCAGAACGCGCTCTTGCTCGCCTTGAACGGCCACTCGCTGCGGATCCCGTTGCTGTCGATGATCACGACCTCGCCCGGCTCGACATCGCGGATGAACTCGGCATGGATCAAATCGAACGCGCAGCTCTCGGATGACAGCACGTACGCCCCATCCAGTTTTCCCAGGCAGAGCGGGCGGAACCCCTGCGGGTCGCGGAAACCGATGATCTCGCGCTCGCCCATGAGGACGATGGAAAACGCTCCTTCGAGCCGCCTCAGCGCTGCAAGCCCGCCTCCCGCCCCGCGCGGCTGGGCGAGCAGGTGCAGCACGATCTCGCTGTCCACGGTGGTTTGGAAAATCGAGCCGCGGGCTTCGAGTTCGGTGCGGAGCGCCGCGGCATTCGTGAGGTTCCCGTTGTGGGCGACAGCCAGCTGTCCGCGCGCCGTATCCACCACGAACGGCTGAGCGTTCTTCGCGTTGCTCGAGCCGGTCGTCGAATAGCGCACATGCCCGATCGCGCGTGTTCCGACGAGCCTCTCCAACTCGTCCATCGTGAACACCTGCGAGACCAGCCCCATGCCTTTGTGGAACTGGAAGGTCCGCTCCGAGCCTTTCGCTGACACGATCCCCGCGCTCTCCTGTCCCCGGTGTTGCAGGGCAAACAGCCCGTAGTAGGTCAGCAGCGTGGAGTCCGGATGGCCGAAGACGCCGAAAACGCCGCATTCATCCCTGGGTTTGTATTGCGTGGACAAAAGTGAGTTCAATTCGTGATCCGGCACATTGGACCGGCTCCCGCCCGCGATCAAGGCTTGATTGTCCAAACGCCGTGCCAAACGCAAAAAAGCCGGAAAATCACCAGTTGGCGGCGCGCCGGGCCGATCGGGACGGGTACCTAGCCCCTGAATGAAGCAAAGGCTCTCCTTGTCCTGGAGCGATGCGTGATGCGACACCTTCCCGGGTGCGATTAAAAGTGAGTGAGGTTCTTCGCGGGAGCGTGGGCACCTCACCCGCTTTTGATCACACCCGCCAGCGGTGCTCTTGCAGGTTTTCGCTGGAGTGCGAAGGCTCGGGCGATCACAGTTCCAATCGCCGCAGGGCGGCCGATATCCTGAATACCACACGACACCTATGACTAGCGCCTCCCGCATTCCCGTCATCCTGGATACGGATATCGGCACAGACATCGATGACACCTGGGCGCTCGCCCACCTTCTTCGATGCCCCGAACTTGATCCCAGGCTCATCCTCACCTCCGCAGGTGACATCCCGTTTCGCACGGCCGTTACCGCGCGCTTTCTCGACGTTTCGGGTCGCAGCGATGTTCCCATCGGCCGCGGCGTCGCCTCCTGGGCCACGGATGTCGATTATCGCAACCAGGAGCCATGGATCAAAGATTACGATCTCTCGGCCTATCCGGGCGAGATCGCGGAGGACGGCGTGGGCCGGATGATCCGCATCATCGAGGAATCGCCCGTGCCGGTGACGGTCATCGCCATTGCTCCGTCGGTCAACCTGGCCGCCGCGCTGGCGCGTGCGCCAGGCATCGCCTCGCGCTGCCGGCTGGTGGGCATGTTCGGCAGTTTTGACGTGGGCTACGACGGCGCGCTCCCGGCCAGTGCGGAAACCAATGTCCGGCTGGCACCTGAGGCGTTTCGCGCGGTGATGGCTGCTCCCTGGCTGGACGTGCTGCTGACGCCGCTCGACACCTGCAATTTTGCCGTTCTCGATGGCCCGAACTACTGCCGCATCTGGAGCGCCATGGCGGACCCGATGCTTCGCGCGCTGATCGAGAACTACTGCGTGTTCGCACCGCGGGTCACGTGGATGCACTGCGATTTTTTCACCCGGCGCTCGACCGTTCTTTTCGATTGCGTTGCCGTTTACCTTGCCTACGCGGAGGATCTGGTGAAAACCGAACTCGTGCGTTTTCGTATCACCGACGACGGCTTCACCGTGCGCGACGAAGCGGGAGCTTTCACTGCGCGTGTCGCGGTTTCCTGGCGCGATCTGGCGTCATTTCACGACCATCTGACGGCCCGCCTGCTCGGCTCTGCCGCGGAATAGGGCCGGATATCACACCCCGATACGGGAGGCTGCGTGCTGTAGCGGCGGTCTGCGACCGTCGCCCGCTTGACAGCAAGCGCGGATCGAAGTTCATAGAACGCCGTTACAAACACGACCATGAGCGGTGGCCCCGGCTGGAACCGTTTCAATTTTGCTGCTGGCCGCCCCGACCCATTTGCGCTTGAGGCGGGTTCGACTATTGTTTTTGCAGATGAAGCGAAGTCCGGAATATCCATTGTTATCCGTATTGGCGGGTGGCCTCCTGTGGGCGCTGGGGGCGAGCTGCCAGGGTGCCCTGCCGGATGCGCAGGATCTTCCTCAAGCCCTCCCGGCTGATGGGAAGGAAATCGCATTTGTATTTGAAGACGGTCCATTGCCTCAAACGACCCCGATCTTGCTGGATGCGCTCAAGAAACTGGGAATGAAGGCGACCTTTGCCGTGACCGGGGAAAACGTTGAGGCCAACCCGACCCTCGCCTGCCGGATAGTGGCGGAGGGCCACGAGCTGGCAAACCACACCTATTCGCAGCCCGACCTCAAGCGCTTGAGCCCTGCGGATCTCATCAGGGAGATACGGCAGGCGGACGAAACGATCCTGCGTGTCACCGGTGTGAAGCCGAGGTTTTTTCGCTCGACCAACGGCGAGCTGAACGAGTCGTTGCGGGGTCTGGTTCAGAACGAAGGCTTTGAGGTGCTGGATTCCACGCTGGATTCCGGTGATTGGAGGAACCCGTCTCCCGAAAAACTGAAGCGGACGATTTTGGCGGGAACGACGCCCGGTTCGGTGATTCTCGCGCACGACAGCTTTCCGAAATCTGTCAAAGCGATGCCCTCTGTTTTTGATGCGCTGGTCAATCGCGGCTTCGTTCTGTGCACGGCCAGCAAGCTGCGCCCCAAAGCTTCGCATTGAGGGATTCCACGCAATCATCCCGGCGTCCGGGATGGCCGTGTGCTACACGACCGCGTTTTTTATCGCCGCGCTCAATGCGGGCAATCGCATCCGTGCCCGCATCCGCCGGGCGCTGACTCGGTCTGGATCGTCGTGTGTTCGATGCCGAATTCTTCGTGAAGCTCGTGCGAGAGTTCGTGCAGAAGCTCGTCAGTATCGGCGACGCCGGAGATCTGGACATGGGCACTGAGGGCGGTCTTTTTTGTGCTCAGCGGCCAGACATGGAGGTCGTGGATGGCGTCCACTCCCGGACGGGCGAGCAGCCAGGCCTGCAGCGCCTTGAGATCCACATTTTTCGGAGCGGCGTTGAGGGCGAGGTTCAGGGATTCGGTCAGGAGTTCCCATGAGCCAAAAAGAATCATGCCGGCGATGGCGATTCCCACCAGCGGATCCACGACTGTCCATCCGGTGAACAGAACCACTCCGCCGGCAATCACCACGCCGAGTGAAACCCCGGCGTCCGCCGTCATGTGAATGAATGCCCCGCGAATGTTCACGTCGCCTTTGCTTCCCTTCATGAAGAGAAGAGCCGTGGCCCCGTTGATGAGGATCCCAATCCCGGCCACGATTATCAGAATCCCTCCGGGGACGGGCTCGGGATGGCGAAGCCTGCTGATGGATTCCCACAAAATCAGCGTGACTCCCGCCACGAGCAGGAACGCATTGAGGACGGCGGATTGAATGCTCACTGCCCCGTAGCCGTAGGTGAAGCGGCCGGAGGGCCTGCGGCTTTGAAACCAATAGCCGACCCACGCGAGCAGGAGGCTGATGACGTCCGCAAAGTTGTGGACGCCATCGGCCACGAGCGCCATCGAGTCCGCCCGCAGCCCGACAAGCACTTCCACCACCACGAAAACCGTGTTGAGCGCGATCCCGATCGCGAATGCTGCTCCAAAGGATTGCGGCGGGTGTCCTCCGTGGTCATGTCCATCCATGGACTGCAAGGTTGTCCACGGAGACCGGTTTCGCTAGAATATTCTGCATGGCGAACAGCATGGAATCCCTGACCCGCGAGATCTGCGCGTTCCGCGATGCGCGGGACTGGCGGCAGTTTCACAACCCGAAGGAACTCGCCGTGGCGATCACCGCAGAGGCCGGCGAGCTCCTGCAGCACTTCGTCTGGCAAAGCCCGGAGCAGTCGGAGCAACGGGTGAACGACCGCAGGACCGAGCTCGAATCGGAAATGGCGGATGTCGCGATCCTGCTCTTCGAGCTGGCGGACAACTGCGGGATCAACCTCGCCGACGCCATCCGCGCGAAGCTCGCCCGCAACGAGGAACGCTACCCGGTCGCGAAGGCGAGGGGATCGAACAAGAAATACAACGAGCTTTGAACGAGGAATCCTCCCACCGCAGGCGGCCGAGGTATTCCGGGAAAAACCCGCGGCGGTTCGAGGAGAAATACAAGGAGCTCTCGCCGGAAAAGTATCCGGAGACGGTGGAAAAGGTTCTGGCCTCGGGCAAGACGCCTGCCGGATCGCATGTGCCGGTGATGGTTGGCGAGGTTCTCGAAACCCTGTGTCCGCAGGCGGGAGAAACTGCCGTGGATTGCACGCTGGGCCATGGGGGACACGCCTCCGCGATCCTGCAGCGGCTCGCTCCGGGCGGGCTTCTTCTCGGCCTCGATGTCGACCCGCTGGAATTGCCGAAAACCGAAGCCCGCCTGCGCGCCCTGGGATTCGGAGAGGATGTTTTCAAGGTCCGCAGAGCAAATTTTGCCGGACTCCAGCGCGCGATGGCGGCGGAGGGATTGGAGCTGGCGGATTGCCTCCTCGCCGATCTCGGGGTTTCGTCGATGCAACTCGACACGCCGGAGCGGGGATTCTCGACAAAGATTTCCGGTCCGCTCGACATGCGGATGAACCCCGGGCGGGGGATCTCCGCCTCGCAGCTCGTAAAAAATATCCTGCCTGTCCCGCTGGCCGAGATGCTTCGCGAGAATTCCGACGAGCCGCATGCCGAAAAGATTTCCGTCGCCCTTGCGGGAAATGAGTTTGTCCGCACCACGGATCTTTCCGATGCCATCCGCGCTGCCTTGCAATTTCTGTCCGCGGAGGAAGCTGACAAATCCGTGCGCCGGATTTTTCAAGCGCTGAGGATCGAGGTCAACGGGGAGTTCGGTGCGCTCGACAGCCTGCTCCGCGCCCTGCCGGCCTGCCTGAAGCCCGGTGGCCGGACCGCCATTCTGACATTCCATTCCGGGGAGGATCGCCGGGTGAAAAAGGCCTTCCAAGCCGGCCACCGCGAAGGCATTTACTCCGCGATCTCGCGCGACGTCACGCGCCCGACTCCCGCGGAATGCCGCGCCAACCCGCGTGCCTCCTCCGCCAAACTCCGCTGGGCAGTTCGTTAGTTTCCGTGTGGGGGCTAACCTTTGGCGGCAAGACGATTGGCAAGGTTTGATGCGAGCGAAGCGATGTTTTCCAGCATTCCGCGGGTTAGTGGGCCGTCGAGAAGGCTCTCGCCAAACCGTTTTTCGATGAGGACGAAAATCTCGAAGAGGCGAAGGGAATCGAGCCCGAGCGATTGAAACGGAGTGGTGGCTGTGATGGTTGGAGCATCAGGAAACATCCGGGTGATTTCGGTCAGGAGGATGCGTTCAATTTCTTTGGTGGATGGGACGGAATGCATGATCAGTGTGGTGAGGTGAGTTGGATCTGTCCCGCCGTGCCGTTGCAGTGGAGGCGGGTGAGATGCGCCGAGGCGAGCTGCTGCGATGCGGTGGTGCGGCAGAGGGGAAGCTCCGAGTCTCCGGCGAGCGGCGTCGCAAAGCAGATCTGCTCCTTGAGCATCAATGCGGAGGCGGCCATTTGGAGCGGGCTTCCGCCAGGCATGCTGCCAAAAATCGGAGAGTAGGCCGCGAGCCGGGCACCGGAACTTGCGGGAACCGCGTAGCCGGATTCGTCCGCGAGCGTCCCATCTGCTTCCAGGATATGCAGGCCGGGAGGTGTGGCAGGCGGAACCCACGGAGCCACGCTGATCGCTTCCATTCCTGCATAGCTTCCGGGTTGGGCTACGGCCGAGAGCAGGAAAAATGCGCTGCCTTCGCCAGGGATTGCCACGGGATCTTTCGCGAACGCGAACGGCAGGAGTTTTCCATCCGCTGGAGAGCGGAGGATCGAGCGGCAGATGAAGCCCATCACGCTGCCGAGCTCGTCTGCTCCTCCGACGAGCACGTGGTCGCACTGTCCGGCTGCAAGCCATTGGCGGGCGACGACGAGCGCGTGGTGAAAGGCAAAATGGACCTGGGTGATTGTCATCACCGGGCCTTGGATATCGAGGACGGATGCCACATAGGCGGCGGCGGCGTTCTGGACGGAATGGGAAAAGATCGTGGGGGAAACCTCCGCGTCGCCGTAGGTCAGGATTTCGTCGAGAAATTCAAATGTCGTCGCATGGGAGCCGAGCGCGCTAGCGACCACGAGCCCAAGCCTCCGCCGGTCAAGAGTCGTTGGAAGCCGCGCATCGCGGAGAGCGTCGGCGGCAGAGAAAAGCGCCATTTTCGCCAGACGGTCGGCACGGCGGACTTTGCGGCCGAAAGATTTGTCATCCAGCACACCCTGGGGAAGCGGGTAAACCGGGAGATCGCGACCGTCGGCAAGCGGGATCGTGACAGGCGGACGCCAGCCGTTTTGCAAGGCAGAACGCAGGGAATCCAGCCCCCGTCCCGTGGTGGCGACAATTCCCAAACCGTCGAGGAAAGCCGTCATCCAATTTCTCCCCGGGTGAGCCCGATCAGAAGGGCGGTGTTGTTTCCTCCAAATCCAACCGAGGTGGAGAGAGCAAAGCGGCCATGGATTTTCGTGTGTTCCCGGAGCGGAGTGATCGGGATACGTTCGTCCTGTTCGACAAATCCGATGCCGGGAGGCAGCCAGCCTTCGCGCAGGGCCAACCCGGTGAAGACCGCTTCCAGTCCGCCCGCCGCTCCAAGCGTGTGGCCAGTATAGCCCTTGGTGGAGAGCATTGGCAATGCGGGGCCGAAGACGGCGGCGAGGGTGCAACCTTCAATGAGGTCGTTGTCCTGGGTCCCGGTTCCATGCGCGTTGACGAAAGCGATGTCGCCGGGATGAAACCCGGCGAGTTCCAGCGCGTGTCCCAGGGCGGTGCGCAGTCCGCGTCCATCGGGATGGGGCGCGGTCAGATGATAGGCGTCGCATGCGGATCCATATCCGCAGAGCGTGAGCGCAGGCCGATGGCCGCGCGACATGGCATGTGCTGGAGATTCCAAAACAAGGATTCCGGCTCCTTCCCCCAGGTTGAGCCCTCGGCGGTGTTTGTCAAACGGCTTGCAGGGAAACGGGCTGCTCAGACCCAGCGCATGGAATCCGCACAGCGGCACCCGGTTCAACTCGTCCGCGCCGCCCGCCAGCACGATGTCGCACAGGCCAGCTTCGATCCATTGTGCGCCGACGGCAATGGCGTCCGCGCCGGACGAGCAGGCGTTGGTCACGGTGGCGGTGATCGCCTGAATGCCCAGTTCGGCACCCACTGCCTCGGCAAGATTGCCTTTGAGATAGCGCTTCACGGGGGCCATGGATGCGCATCCGATGGTTTTGTAATCGCGGTAAAACGCCAGGTCATTGAGCTGGCTTGCGACGGTTGTTCCCAGGCAGATGCCCACACTCGTGGTCTTCAGTGCCGCCAGATCAAGCGCCGCGTCCGCCAGCGCTTCGCGCGCGGCATGCGACGCCAACTCCCGGGTGCGGACGCCGTCGCTGTATGGGTGTGCCGCCTCGAATCGCGTGACTTCGAAGACCGGGAGATCGAGCGCCGACTCGAAAAGCGTCAGATGGCCGGGACGGGAGCGGGCGGCGCGAAATGAATCGAGCGTTTCCGCGGTGTTTAGGCCAGGCGAGGAAATCGCTCCCATCCCCGAGATAAACGGCGCCGCCACGGAATTACTTTTCTTTTTCGGAAGAAGCGGTGCCGAGCGGATGCGGGGAATTCTCGACGATGTAGTTCGCGAGGGTATTGATCGAGCGGAAGAGATCGTTCCCTTTCTCGGTTTCCTTGATGTTCACTCCGAAGCTGCGCTGGAGCAGCACAACAATTTCCACGCCGTCGAGCGAATCGAGCCCGAGGCCCTCGCCGAAGATGGCTTCGTCATCGCCGATCTCTTCCGGAGTGATGTCTTCCAGCGCGAGGTGGGAGACAAGGAGTTCCTTGAGTTTGGCCCGGACTTTCGGGAGCAGTTCTTCCTTGGAAAGATTGGTGTGGTTCATGGCGTTGTGGGTGTCGGCGGCAGCGTAGATGGGGTTGCGGCATCGGTCCAGACATCCTGAAACAGAAAGCACTGGAGAGGGTGGCGTTGCAGGTAGTCCTCCAAATGTGCGGCGTATTCCCGCGCTCCGCGTTGGAGGAAGGAGTCCTTGGATTCTCCGGGACGCGGCTCGATGGCTCCAGCGATCCTCACCTCGTAATCGCGAGGCCCGGTCTTGGCTGAGAAAACGACGGCAAGCGGGACGCGGGCGGCGTGGGCGAAAAGGAAGCCGCCGCATGGGAATTGCGCGGCGGCACCTAACAAATTGACGGTCACTTTACGGCCGGAGCGGTCGTCACGGTCGCCCATGACAGAGACGATGCCTCCCGCGTCGAGCGCGTTCATCACGCCGATTACTCCGCCGAGGTAGCTGGTGGGATCGATGATTTTGATGCGTGTAGCCCGCCGGTAAAGGCCGAGGTTTTCGGTGCGAAGGCCGTGTTCATCAGGACGCATGAGGAGATGGACGGTTTTGTTCCACCCTTCCACGGAGGCCATGGCGCACTGCCAGTTTCCGACGTGTGCCGTGAGCAGGATGAATCCGTGTTCGCTCGCGAGCAGCGGGGTGATTTTTTCGAAGTCCCGCTGGTGAAACCGGATTCGGTCCCCGCCTTGAACGAGGTGGTATCGGTCGATCAGGCACCGGCCCTGCGCAATGAAAAGCTGATAGACGTTCCAGCGCTGACGCAAAGGACCGTGGTTGGGGAAGCGGCGACGGAGATAGGCGAGGGTGGCCCGGACGATCGAAGTATCGAAGAGCGCATACCAGGCGCAGACTATGTAAAGAAGACAGTAGGCTCCACTCAGCCCGGTCCATCGGACAGCGGTTGTGAAGAACCAAAAACCAAGCGCATTGCCGCGCTTTTTCTGGTCAGAAACGCCTGCGGAGGTTGTCGGGTGAGAAGTCAAATCAGTTGCCCGAATATTTGCGCCTGAACCGGAAGCTTGTTTTGGCGGAGCCCTACCATC